>Ga0070730_10004394_pt1 | contig 12383 bp, 8 predicted proteins | sample Coa_R1_3_FD_66447 | JGI IMG/M metagenome (GOLD analysis project Ga0070730, IMG submission 66447) | Surface soil microbial communities from Centralia Pennsylvania, which are recovering from an underground coalmine fire - Coalmine... | ecosystem: Environmental > Terrestrial > Soil > Unclassified ... | reverse complement strand
ACGGCTCTCTCCCAGTCGGTCCAGCCCAGGGGGATCAGGTCACGTACATCAGTACCATGACCAGGCAGGAGCATATTGTTAGTGAGCAGGCCACGCGCCTGGAGCAACGCCTCCATCTCCGCTAGATCGTGCCGGCTCCCGTTCAAACCATGAATCATAAGGGCGCCAGTTACTGCTGGTTTTTGCTCTGATGTTGACATCAATGTTACTCCTTCTTCCTGCCTGAGCCTGTTGGGGGACCCGTTGTCCCTCAGACGCGAACGCTCTTCTTCCTACTATGTAACTGGTACGTAACGCTGCTGTTCTTCCCCGTGAGCATCACGATCAAGCAGAGTGTGCAACGCTGGATAGTCGATTTTGGCATTGTGGCGCTTATCCACAGGCAGATGCTTGAACACGCGAATGGAGTCGATATCGGCCCAGGCAACTGCCTGACAGATCGCTTCTTCCTCTTCTGTAGAAACACTCCGATCAAGCTCAAGCGCCAGCACACGCTGCCCATGCCATGCCACTACAGCAGAGCGCCGCACGGCCGGGTAGAATGAGAGTATGCACTCGACGGCAAAGGGGTAGAGAGTGCTGCGTCGATCTGCGATGCGGGCAGTGCAGCGGCCAAGCAACCAGAGCCGTCCCTGCGCATCGAGATAGCCCATATCTCCAGTACGATGCCAGATGGTCTCATCAACGCGAAATTTCGTCTCCTCATCGCCACACCCATGGAGGTAGCCAGCAAGGACGTGCCCACCGCTCACCACCACTTCGCCGGGTCCGCCTATCGGCTGGCTGGCCTGATCGAACGTCGTTGCCGTGTAGGGCAAGAGTGCCTTGCCCCATTGCTCGCGCAAGATCCGCACCTGAAGCTGCGGCACTGGTCTGCCAACCAGTAACCCCTTGCCCGCTCTCATCGCGGCCAGATCATCTTTGTGCAGGTCAGCCCACGCCACATGCGCAATCGGTTCGGCCTCCGTTGAGCCATAGACGGCCATAATCTCTGCCTGCGGGGCCACCTGACGCAGGCTGTCGAGGACGCGCGGGAAGATGGGTGCACCTCCGGCATAGATGGCGCGCAGATGAGGAAGTTGACGCTGAGAGCGCTGACAGTAAGCGATGATGCGCTCCCAGAATGCTGGTGAGGCTGCGGCTCGCGTGGGTCGATACCGCTCGATCTGCGCGACGACCGGAGCGGGGTCGATGCTGCCAGGCTTGCTCAAGTTGCCAGGCGCGATCAGACTGGTAACACCAGAGGCCAGGTCTGCCAGCACAAAGATAGGGAGCGTGGTCAGGCTCACATCGCCAACGTTCCCTCCCACATGCTGCTCCAGGACGCGATGCTGTGCCAGCAAGAAGCCATGGGTGCGCAGGGCTGCTTTGGGCTGCCCGGTGCTGCCGCTGGTAAAGGTCAACAGGGCGGGCGTATCCTGTTTCTCCGGGCAATGGATGTCATGGAGCGATGTCAGCCTGGCCGCGTCTGACCAGGGAATGGCGCCAGGGAGACGCGGACCAACCACAAAGGCGCGTGGGATGCGTCGCAACGCGGGCGAGAACAGGCGCAGGGTGTGCGCTTTGGGGCTGCCAATCAAGGCTTTGGGCGGGATAAGCGCACAGCACTGCTCGATATGCTCGATGCCCTGCGCCGGATCGATAAACATCGCCACCAGCCCCAGGCGAAAGAGCGCGATGAGGGCGACATAGAGTTCGGCTGACATGGGTTGGAAGACCAGCACTTCATCGCCGGGCCGCAAACCTGTCTGCCAGAGCAGCGCCGCCGCCCGTGTGACCTGTTCTTGCAAGGCGCCAAAACTGGTGATGCGATCACGGAAGCCAATCCTATCAATGATCGCCGGAGCCGCTGGCCGAACGTGGGCCTGCTCCTGTAAAAGACTGGCAAGATTCATTGTTGTTCCTCCAGGCTCTGCGCATACAGGGTATAGCGGCGCATGACCTCGCCTCTCTTCCCCCGACTTATACGCAAAGAGTAATTGTTTTCGTGCATGAGCGCATGGATGGCACGTTGATAGCCCAGGCCGTGAGCAATCTTGAGCAGGCGATTCATAAGGAGTGTGCCCAGACCCTTGCCGCGATAGGTCGGGTGGACCGCCAGTGTTTTGATGACGATGGTGTCAATCGTTGCACCTCGTCGCATCTGGAGCCAGTCGGGAACAGCAAAGATGAAGCCAATAATCTCCCCCTCTCTCTCGGCAAGCTGGATCAGTTCGGGTCGAATATAGGGCCGGAGCGCGCGATTCTGCTCCAGAAAATCCTCTTCGGCCAGCGGACTGGCAAGGAAATTGTCACGGAAACTGCTGACGACCAGGCCATAAATGCGATGCAATTCATCCTCAAAGCGCTCAAGGTCGAACTGACGCAGCGTGATCCCCCCTGCAACGAACTCCAATCTCATAGGGTCGCCCCCCTTGCGAGGGCCGGAGGTCATCCCTGTGGGACGGACAACGACCCTGGGGCCCGTCGGCGAACTCTGCGGCTCCAGACCAACCTGTAGGGCGGAATAATAATGTGCCAGAGGGGTGAAGCCGCTGTTCATGAAATGATGAGGCCAGTCGTCAGGATTATCCGGTTCCAGAAAGAAGGGCGGTTCCGTACCACGCTCGCTCAGGAGCCGATAGCGCCGGTCAGTACTGCCATCCATGGGTCCGACCGCCAGCGTACAGCCCTGACGCGCCAGCTCTTTACACGCGAGCCGCAAGAGAGACACAGCGGCCTCGTCATCATAGGCGGCATAATGGCCGATAAGGCCAATACGCTGGCTCGCAAGCTGAGGCACACAACTCCACCAGAGGGAGCAGCGCGCCAGGATGCCATCATCTCCATCCACAATCCAATGCGCGTCGGCCCGTGATCGCTCCAGGGCACCAGGCGTGAGAGTGGAAAGGCCCGCCACCGCACAGAAACGCTCCTGTTCGCTCGTCGTCTTGATAGGTCGCACATTTAACATGATCGCTCCTCCTTCTTCGCGCCAATTGCTACCTCGCGCAGCATATTCCTTTGTGGCCCACTCCTCACCATCTCGCGTAGGAGGACCCCTTGTGGGCCTCTGATGGGCTTGACCAACAGGTAAGCAACAACAAGCAGACAGAACACGATCGTCAGATCAAACACCAACGATTGTATCGAGAGCTGCAACACCATAAGCAGCAACAGATAGCTAACGATGGGAATCAAGAGGTTATCCAGGCCATCGCAGGAGACGGCCTCTACCAGCATGACCAGTAGCCCTACCAGCGCCGCTATCAGCACAGCTTCGACACGACCGGTGGTAGTGAAGAGCAGGAGCGGGATATGTACGCAGAAAAAAGCCACCAGGAAGAAGGCCAGCGAGCCTTCAATACTCTTCTTCCCTTTGATGGTCAGATAGCGCAACTGCCCATAGTGCCCACCAATAATGGCGGCCATAGGATCGGCCAGCGTTAATATGAGCACCGGAATGCTGAATAACAGAGGATTGTTGCCTGCGATCACAAAAAGCAGGCAGACGCTGAGTGGGAAGTAGATCTCCCCGAACGATCTGCGATCCACTCGATAGAGGACTAATCCGAGATTCCCTTTGAATGTGTGCATATATTTGAGAGCCAGCAGCGATGGAATAGTAATCAGTGCGAGGATGAGAACAGGCCAGCCGCTCGCGAATACCCATGGGAAGGTCAGGGTGGTCAGGCCGCCACCAATATGGAATAGTTTACGTGATGTTTCGGGGGCAAGTGGACGCCAGCGCTGATAGAGCGTCAGCCCACCCATCAAACTGGTCAGCAGGACCAGCTCAAGCGCTATGCCCAGCCACATGTTAAGATTCATTTCACTATCTCCTCGATAATAAAGGCGCTGTAAAAACAGGCCTTATCTCTTTGATGTAGATACTGAGCCAGCCTGTTGTGCGAACGCAGCACTGTCGCAAGGTGTTCGGGTCGGCTGCGTGGGGCGAGCATATTCCAATACGCCAGCCGTCCACCAGGTCGTCCGACCTCCACCAATTGCTCAAGCAGGCGCCAGTACTCCTCCTGGGACATATACTCAAAGACATCGCTCAGATTGAAACGGTCAATGCTGCTCTGACCTGCATTGTGCAGGAAATCCTGCAAGCCAACGCGCTGCCATTCCAGTCGATCAAGGTTTGCGCGAATGGCCTCAAAAGATTCAGGGCGCAAAGCATATGGCAGAGCGGTGGTATGGCGGCCCGTCAAAATCCACTGGAGGTAGGGGTTCTGCTTCGGGTCGATCTCTATGAGTCCCTGCCGAACTCGGGCCAGCAGGCGCGTAGCAACGCTCCCCTCAACGTACTCGAAGAAGTGCGGATCGCGTCCCTTGCTTCCCAGAACGGCGCGTGAGAAGAAGAGCTGGAACATGGTTCGCCAGCGCCAACTATCCCACTCCTGTTGGTAGAAGGCCTCCCGCTGTTGTCGTGTGCCACCGCGCAAGAGTCGCTTGATGCGCGCCCGAGAGTGGACCAGCGGGAGGATGCGCTCGCGAAAGAGCGCGAAGTAGCGCTCAAACTTCCCGGCGCCGCCAATCCCAGCCTCAATCGCAGAGCTACGAGCATCCCAGAAGCGCCTGGCCTCCGGTGTGAGCTGGCTGCGGCACCGGCGATACAGATCCTCGCGGCGGGCGCTCGGCGTCGATCCTATCAACTCCAACAATTCGTGGTGGGCCAGTGCGCGGTAGGCGGCCACGCGCAGTTCCAGGCAAGCCAGTTGCGCCCCACTCACATCCAGTGCGATCACGCGCGCAGGCTGTTTGCTGAGAAGGGCCAGGGCATTGTCCCCAGCTGAGGCGATCGAGAGACAGGTATCGCCCGGCTGTACATCCAGTCCCGCCAGCAGGATGTCAGCATCTTCCCAACATTGGGCATAGCGGATCTCAGAGAAATCGACCTGTGCTACGATCTCACGAGGCTGAGCGTCAGGTTGTTTGAATGTCACGCAGGAGGCGATAGATTTAGCCATGTGCGACCTCCTTTGTACTAGTATCATGTGTAGTTATCCCTACGCAGTCAGCAGGAGAGATCTTGCGAACCAGGCCGCGGCTGCCATCCAACTCAACCTGGTCGCCAGTGCGCAACCAGCGAGTGGCATTGCTCAGCCCGACGATGGTGGGTATACCCATTTCGCGCGCCACGATGGCGGAGTGCGACAGCAGGCTTCCATGCTCAACAATGATGCCCGCGGCGACGGGAAAGAGCATAATCCAGCCCGGATCGGTGCGCCTTGCAACGAGAATTTCGCCGCTGTGTATCTCCGCACCCTTTGGATCGGTGATAATGCGCACCGGGCCACGCACGACGCCTGGACAACAGCCCGTACCTTGACGCGCTTCGGCTGTGGAGTCCGCTGTATCATCGCTGCTGGCCGGAGCATCAGCTCCTGCGCTTTGAAAGGTATGGCCATGGTTAACGATCCCCCGGGTCTCAAAGCGGTCAGCGGGCGAGGCTGCCCCCGACAGTTCACCCAGCGTCTTGAAACGAGCATATTCGGCTTTACGCAGGCTGATTAGCCCTTTGAGGTTGGTGGTGGTGGCGCGACCGCTGACAAAACCCAGCGCTTCCTCGACCTCCAGGTAAAAGATGTCCTGCGGCTCTTGCAGCAGGTCCAGGGCGTGGAAGCGACGACCCAGTTCGCTAAAGATGCGCCGTACTCGTCCGAAGACGCGGGTTCGCTCGAAACGCAGGTTTTCACGATCCCTCACACGCATCCTGGTCTGCTGCAAGACCCAGCCAAAGAGCAGGCGGCGCACAGGGTGGTGGCGCAACTCCTGCTCAACACGCTGCTCGGCTCGCTGCCGCACGCTCATACTCGCCTCATTGGTCTGTGGACACAGGGTATTGGCCTCAACCGAGACGCGCCGCGCCAGCTGCCCAATCGAACGCAGCAGTGGCAGTGGATCGTCGCGTAAAGTCGCGCTCTCCAGCTTGAGTTCTTCCAGGCAGCGGTCCGCGAACAGCTCCAGGTAGGACTGATACTCGGCGGCGAAGGTTGGCAGGGCCTCCATCGCCTGCTGGATGGCGCTTCGGCTTCCGTTACAGAGCAGCTCAACAAAGACCTCATTGGATGCGGCCATGGCAGCCATGCTGTGGACGCGCCGGGCCGGTTCCACGCTAATGATCCCACCTTCCCCAGTGAGCAGATCGTTGCGCAAGGAGCCATGCTCATCGCCGCACCACTGTACGGTGAGCGTACGCAAGATACCATAAAAGATCATGGCGAAAAGATCGTTTACCAGCGGCGCGTCCCAGTGCGTGATCAACTGGCTTTCCAGCGAACGATAGTAGTCAACCAGCTCATCGGCGCGCATCTGGCCGGGGTCGATGGGACCCGGCTGAAGCGCCTGCTCAACGCGCTCGTAGAAGTGACGGATATCCTGCGACAGGTGACAATAACGAACTACCAGTGTCGCACAGGTCATCAGGAGGCGGAGTTGGTCGCGCATACGTCCGCTCCAGGTAGATTTGCCCAGTTCGGCCACAATACCCTCAGGTAACCCTTCTTTCACCCCCATCATCTGCTCCATGAATTTCCGGTTCGCGCGAAATCCTGGCATCAGGGACAGCACACGATACCAGCTGAGCAGGTTATAATAGACACGCCCATTGATCAGCCCGATCATGTGGCGGAACGTGTCATCATGTAGCGCAATCGCCTCCCTGACAATGCCCAGCACAGAGCACATCTGTCGATAGACCTGTTCATAGGCAAAACGCGCGAAAGAGAAGGTGAGCGGAGTCGTGATCCCATTGTAGCTCTCAGCAATATTGCTGTTATCCCAGAGCGCATATCGCCCATCGGGGTCGGACTGGGATGCCAGCGTGGTGATGGGTCGCGATTGAAGCAGGAACAGTGAGCCCTCTGCCATGCACCATTCGATATCCTGTGGGCAACCAAAGTGCTGCTCACAGCGCCGGGCCAGTGCTGCGATCTGGCGTACCTGCTCATCCGTCAAGGCTGGTCGCTCGCTCATATCCGGCCCGATTGGTATCGGCTCTACCCCTTCCGCCAGCAACCCTATGTCACACCCACCGTTCGCTCGAGCGGAACTGCGCCGATGGGCAATCTTTTTCGTGGCCAGCGCACGGGTAAGCATGCAGCCGCTACGATCAACTGTATAGGTATCCGCGTCACACTCCCCGGAGACGAGCGCTGTTCCCAGGCCATAGAGCGCGCTGACCACCGCCACGCCACGCCGACCCGTCACGGGATCGGCGCTAAAAGCCACTCCGGCCACCTCGGCATCGACCATCCGCTGGACCAGGACGGCAGGAGGCTCCAGCGCGACAGCCAGCCTATGTTCCCGTCTATAGGAAAGGCTACGCTCGCTGAAACCTGAGCGCCAGACGGCCAGTACTTTCTCGACCACCTGCTCCGCTGGCACAAAGAGGAACGTATCGAACTGACCAGCGAACGAGTGCAGGGCCCCATCTTCATCCAGAGCAGAGGAACGGACCGCGACTGCTTCGCCAGGCGGACAGATCATGCATAGAGCCTGGGCCAGCCCGTCGCATACCCGCTCATCGAGCCGGATAGTCGTTATGATTGCCTGGATAGCTGCACTATCGGACCGGACACAGGCAGCCGCGAAGCTTGCCCGCTGCGTGCTGGATAGACTCGTCGCAAAGGCATCTGGCGCGACGACAAACCACGCTGGAACAGGCAGCCCTGCGGTGTGGATCGAGGCCAGAGCGGCCGCTTTCCCTCCTGCCTGTCTGCTTGTCTCTATCTGATCGGGGTAGAATATATACGCTACCCGTTTGCTCTCCTGTATTGCTCTCATAGGACTACACTCCTTCTCCTCATTTTCCTGCTACACGACTTTTGCAAGCAAGGGCCAGAGCAGCGGCAGAGCACCCAGGCTGAGATACATCAGCAGGCTCCACACGCCAGAAAACGACTCGATCCATTTGCCACGGCCCGCGACAGGATGGCGCAGAAAGTTCCGCGCCATAAGCGCCGCGATCAGTAAGAGCGCCCCGCACAAGATCGCCTCTGGAAGGGCAAAACCAGTTCGGCCAGCCGCCAGGACGGCGGAAATCGCTGTCATAAGGAGCGCGGCATACCAGGCGACAACCCCACGTGCCCGTCCCCACAGGAAGCTATAGGTCTCAACCCCTGTCTCTTCGTCTTGTGGAGAGCGCAGTTTGCGCCCAATCTCCAGCGCAAAGCCATTGAAGAAGCTCACACTAATGATAAACACCAACGCCGTGGGAGCAGCGGCCCCCGCTCCACGCCAGTCGCAGGCGGTGCCATAGAGATCGATCAGTGGAATGATGAGCATATGGGTCCACATATAGGTGATGGGGCGCGCTTTGAGCCAGTCTCGCACAAAGAATTCGCGGCTCATCAGGCTCAGATACAGCCAGGCCGCCAGCAGAAATGGCAGGAGCGCAGGCGAGAGCCAGAGCGCCAGCGCGAGTTGGATCACGCCCCCGGCCAGGCCCAGGATACCCAGGTCGCGCAGCCTGACCAGCCCACGAGGTACTGGCCGGTACGGACGGTAGCGTTGGTCCTCCTCGAAATCTTTGAACTCGTCGGCGATGCGCAGTTGTAAGAAGAAGATGAAAGCGGTGAGAAACGCCACAATGAGTTCTTTGCTTTCAGGAATGCGCACATAGCCCCGCGCGAGCGATGAATAGCTGACCATGCAGAAACTGAACGCCGCAATCAGCGCTCCATGCGAAAAGATCGGGAAGCGCTCCCTTTGATAGATCCACCAGCGAGCGAGCGGAGATGGCTGAGGGCCCGTCTCCTCTTGTACGGCGGCAAAGTTCGATCGTGGCAGCACCGTCTGATTACTCATGCTGTACCCCCTTTGCGCACCCGGCCTCGCGCCAACCGCTTATGAGCACGGGCAAAGTGACCGGCACAGATGGCGGCAACCAGCGAGATCTCTCCGGCCAGGCAAAGCCCCGCACATACCTCAGCCAGCGCGCGTGCTTTACCCGCTCCTGCCAGCTTCAGGATGTCAAGACAGGCGTGTTGACCAGGCAGACCCGTGCCGCCACCAACGGTGCCGACGATCAGATTGGGCAGCGTCACAGCGGCGTAGAGCGAACCATCCGAGGTAACTTCCAGGCGCGTCACCCCGACCGCAGACTCAGCAACGCAGGCGGCATCCTGACCACAGGCGATATAGAGCGCGGCCAGCCCGTTGGCGAAATGACCCTGCGCACCAATGGTTCCACTCAAGACTGCGCCCATCGTCCCCATGCGCCAGAAATCTGCCATGCGTTGCGGGCTGGTGTGCAGCCGCTCACGCACCAGTTCAGCCGGGATTTGCACCTCGGCGCTCACCCGTTTCCCACGTACACGCTGCAAGGATTGCGCGCTGGCCTTTTTATCACCGGAGAAATTGGCCTCCAGAAAGCTGTATTGCGGCTTGATCGGGCTGTGTTGCAGCAGATAGGCGCAGATGGCCTCGCTCGCAATCGTGACCATATTCTGGCCAGCGGCATCAGCAGTCGCAAAATCAAAATGCAGGTAGAGGTGGTTCCCCTCAATCGTAGCACGCATATCGATGAGTTTCCCATAACGCGTGGTCTGGCTGGCCTCATACTGCAAGGTCTCCCATTGCGTGCGGGTCCAGGCCAGGAAGCATCGACACTCCTCAAGCGAGCGAAAAGCAAAGCCCGGAGCGCGACCAACTCCCTCATCGAGCAACATCGCACTACAGCCACCCACCTCCGTAATGAGCTGCGCACCTCGATGATAGGAAGCCACCAGCGCCGCCTCCGTTGTCGCGAGTGGCAGCAGGTAGTCGCCCTGTGCGAAGAGGCCACTCACACGCAGAGGCCCGGCCAGGCCAACTGGGACTTTGACGGTTCCTATAAAGTTCTCAATATTCCCTTGAAAACAGTCCATATGCTCAACGGTATAGGTATCCAGCAGCGCCTCACAGCACGCTGCACCGTTTGGAATAGCCCGCCAGCGGGCCGCAGTATCTTCAGCTGAGATCTCTGTGCTAATGCGAGCCGGGAGGGAGTGATAGGTTATCTGTGCTTCCTGATCTGCCTGACTCCTTACACACGCTCCATCAATCCCGACAGGGCCAGCCGCAGTGTTTTGACTAATCATGATTATCCTCCATATATCGCATAAATCCATCATAACTATACTCTAGCGCTATATGCAATCCGCCAGAGACACGATCTTATGTGTTTATCGTCCCCTGTTTAGTGTAAAAGCTGAGAAGCGTTAGCGGGAGTGTCAAATGACCCATTTCACGCGCCCTCCATTCTGAGTATATGCCGTTCAAAGGGATCATACACCCGTTAAATTACGTAGCTAATTACGTATTCTTGGACAGGCAGAGGATCTCTGAATGCTTTGCGTAGGAGGCCCCTTTGTAGGCCTCTGGTCGGGCGCAGTAGCAGGTTCCATCCAGAGGTCTACAAAGGGAGTGCTGCCGGGGGCACAGTCTAGTCTCTCTTGACACAACCCGGGCAGGCGGCTACCATAGGGGCACACATCTCGCTGACTGCATGATGCACACGATCATACAGCCAGTGAAGCAGAATACCAGCAGAAAATGTGGAAGGGATCAGCAATGGCTATACACAAACCAACTATTACTTTATTAATTTCCTGCCCCGATCAGCCGGGGATTGTCGCGGCCGTCTCGCATTTTATTTTTGAACATTGTGGCAATATCGTGGAGTCCGACCAGTATTCCGCGCGTCAGAAGGATGAGATTTTCTTCATGCGCGTTAGTTTCGCCGAAGAGGGCTTTGCCTTGCAGGCCACCGAACTGAGCGAGGCATTTCGTCCCATTGCCGAACGCTTTCAGATGCAGTGGGGCTTCCACTACTCGCGGCAGCGCAAACGAGCGGCCATCTTTGTCTCTAAACTGGACCACTGCCTCACCGACCTGCTCTGGCGTTGGAAAAGTGGAGAGTTGGCCATGGATATCCCCTTTGTTATCAGCAACCATCCTGACCTGGAAGAACTGGCTACGATGTACCGCATCCCCTACTACCACTTTCCCGTGCAGCGCGAAACACGCCGGGAAGATCAGCAGCGCATCCTTGACTTTTTGGCCGGAAAAGTGGATTTCCTCATTCTCGCCCGCTATATGCAGATCTTAGAGCCGATGTTTGTCGCGACCTATCCGCACCAGATCATCAATATCCACCATAGTTTCCTGCCGGCCTTTATCGGCGCGAACCCCTACCAGCGCGCCTTTGAGCGCGGCGTCAAATTGATCGGCGCAACTGCCCATTATATCACCGAGAATCTTGACGAGGGGCCGATCATCGCCCAGGATGTTATCCATTGCAATCACCGCGACACTACCGCCGACCTGGTACGTAAGGGGAGTGATGTCGAACGCCGGGTGCTGGCCGAAGCAGTCCGGCTGCATACTGAGGATCGGGTGCTGGTGTACACAAACAAAACGGTCGTATTTTAGCTCTTGATAATCGTGCCATCACTCCCCACATGAATGGAGAGTTGGGGCAGTGCAACGCTTGTTGGCCCTGAAACGACGCGCCCTGCCTGTGCTGGATCAAAAATAGCTCCATGAGCCGGGCATACCAGCATATGCGTCTTGGGATCATAATTGACCAGCACGCCACTGTGCGTACAGCCCTGTTTGTATGCCACAAAGGTTCCATCAGGCAGGTGTACAAGCAGACTCTGGCGATGGTCAGTAGCGCCAGGGTTGTTAAATGGCAAAGCGCTATTCAGAGCCAGTTGAGTTGTGCCAATCACGGACGCTGTATGGGCGGGTCCGGTAGTAGTTTGCGCCCCTGGTCTGGCACTGAGCAGTTTTGCCAGACCAATACCCGCAGATCCTATGACACCCACCGCCACGCCTCCCACCAGCAAAGCTGTTACATCGCGACGACTGACCTTGCCAGCAGACCAGGTACGCGCGATATACCTCTTCATCGTCTGCCTGGATGGGAGAGCGAGTTGAGCTGTAGGAGTCCGCTGCCAGGGAATAGGATCTGAGAGAAAGGCGATATCGACCTGTTCTTTCCCAAATGTCGGAAGTGGCATAGCCTCCACTGCCGGAAGCGGCCTTGACCATTGAATACGCTCCTGAGTCTCTTCCTCCCGCTCAACAGCCACGGCCCAGGCCGTCAAGAGATTACCAACGCGGCGAAAGCGCATCGCAGGATCTGGCGCGAGAGCCTGGCGCAACACCTGCTCAAGCGAAGGGTGGTGCCTGGTCCGCATCTCAGCCAGAAAATCGAGCGGAGGGACGTCATCTGGCAACAACTTGCCAGCGAGCAGCTCCACAAGGACGACACCAAGCGCATACACATCTGAGCGAATATCAGCTGGCCGACCTTGCAGATACTCCGGTGACAGATATCTTCGAGCAACCAGCGGGGCGCCAGTGATTGTCAGAGAATGCTCGACTGCTTCATGAGGCCATCCTAA
>Ga0070730_10004393_pt1 | contig 12384 bp, 22 predicted proteins | sample Coa_R1_3_FD_66447 | JGI IMG/M metagenome (GOLD analysis project Ga0070730, IMG submission 66447) | Surface soil microbial communities from Centralia Pennsylvania, which are recovering from an underground coalmine fire - Coalmine... | ecosystem: Environmental > Terrestrial > Soil > Unclassified ... | reverse complement strand
CGAAGCCCATGGCGGCCGCATCTGGGCAGTGCCTCGTGATGGCGGGGGTTCCGAATTCCATTTCACGCTGCCCCGCGCAGAGCTGGGAGACGCCGATGAGTCATAGGCAGATGATCCATATCATCGATGACGAGGAGGCCGTGCGCCACTCGCTCGCCATCATGCTCCAGGTGGCGGGCTACGCGGTTACGGCGTGGCCGGGCGGTGCGAGCTTCCTGCGAGAGGCCGCGCACGTCGAGCCCGGGTGCGTGCTATTGGATATCAGGATGCCCGAGATGGATGGCCTGGAAGTCCAGCGCACGATGCAGGAGCACGGCATCGCCTGGCCCGTCGTCGTCCTGACGGGCCATGGCGACGTCACCACGGCGGTGGCGGCGATGAAGGCCGGTGCGATCGACTTCCTGGAAAAGCCGCTCGCGAAGTCGACGTTGGTCACCGCCATCGAGGCCGCGTTGCAGAGTTTCGAAGGAACGGATGCCGCGCGCCGGCGGGCGGCCCTGGCAAGCCAGCGGATCGCACGGCTGACGGCGCGCGAGCAGGAGGTGCTGCGCGGATTGGCTAACGGACTGCCCAACCGGAACATCGCGCACGAACTGGCCATCAGTCCGCGCACCGTCGAGATTCACCGCGCGAACCTGATGGCCAAGCTTGGCGTCCGGACCCTGTCCGACGCCTTGCGCCTGGCATTTTCGGCTGGACTCGATTCACCCGTCAACTGACGCGAGATCGCTCGGCGGCTGGACGGCGCCGTCAGTCGTTCCTGTCACCGAGCGGCAGCATCTCGTCCTCGTCGGCGTCTAGCCGCCGGTCGATCTCCTCGGCGATGAGGTCGAGCTGTTCGAAGGTGGCCGCCAGTTCGAACACTTCCCCGTCGCCGGTTTCGAGATGCAGGAGATAGCCATCCCCATGGGGCGTGATGGTGAAGCGCTTGAGGGACTTGGTCATCGGGGACTCCTGCGATGCTGGCCTGGGATTCATGGGGGAGGGGTGGGCAATTCCGGCTCAGCCCTCGGGGATGAGCTGGCCGATCCTCAGAAAGGTCAGGTTATGCGTGAGCGCGCGCACCTCGCCGTCGTCGCCAGCTTCGAGCGCGTTGGCGATCGAGCTCCAGACCCCGGCGCTGTGCGTGCAGCGCTCCCTGGTCGACGGGTGGATGGCGGCGAGCGCCTGCCGGGCCGCCCGCGACGACCATTCGCGATAGAAGCCGATGCGCTGGGCTTGCGTGATCACCAGCCTCCCCGCGCGACAGCGGGCGGATGGCGTCGATCGGCAGCGTTGATGGTCATCGGAAGCCTCGTGTCTTGAGCGAGGGCGCCGTCCGTCCCACTGTCACGAGGATGCTGGACCCGACTCCGTGATGCCAAGTTTGTAGCACATGGCCCATCCGGCGTCGCGTCGGATCCCTATGGCGGAAGCACGGATCAGGGGTGCGCCGGAACGATCCGGATCAGGTGGAGCGCGCTCGGTACCGCGCGCATCTCGGCGATCGCGGCGGCGCGAACTTCGTCCATCAGCGCCTCATCGAAATCGTCCGCTTCGGGGCGCATCTCGATGTCGGTCTCCACGACCAGGATCAGCCGGCGCTCGCGGCCGTCGATCTCCCATTCGAGCCAGCTGCGCAGGACGTTCGGATGCGACGCGAGGTCAGCCATGGCCGGCTGGCCCTATGGCGCGCGCGCCCTCGCGCCGGACGGCATAGGCCGTAGCGAGCTTCTCATGCGCGATCCGGGCGCAGCACTCGCCGGCATCTTGCGCGGCGGCCCGCGACGCCTGTTCGCGGTCGGCGAGATAGATGGCCTCGGTCGCTGTACACACAACGCATCTCCCTCTGGCAAGCGGGAGCATGAGCAGGGCTCTCAGTCGTCGGGTGCCTGCGAAAGAAATCGACCGGCGATGGCTGCATCCTATACCTTTGCGCGCGGAGCGACCATTTTATTCCCGGCGGAATGATTTGCCCCTATTGGAGGATGGCGCGCCAGGATCGGCCTGATGCCATCCGAGGATTCCGAAATCCCGCACGCCCGCTCCATCGGTATCGCACAGGCCCATCGCACGCTTTGCAACGCCACACGCTTCCTCGGATCCGGGTTGAGCGACGCCGGGTCCACCCCGATCGGTGGCCGCTATCGCGCCAAGGTGATCGGCAATGGCTTGCGCGAGCTCGATCGCTTCCTGAGCGTGCTGCTCGACGAGGTGGCGCTGGCGGCGGGCTGGGAACGCGCCGATCTGCAGCGGCTCGCCAATCTCCGCAATACCGCCAACAAGCTGGGGGTGATCCACGGCTGGTTGGGGCGTCCGACGCATGATCTGCCCCGGCTGCGCGCGCTTGGGCGATGCCGTGATTGCCTGTTTCACTGCAACGGCGTGGTGCGGCGCGGCGACGAGCGCCGGGCAGCGAGCATGACCGTGGGCTGGCCCGCCGATGCTCGCGGAGACGCGGCGGGCGTACGGCTGGCGCTGGGCGAGAACCTCGCCGTCAGTCCCGCTGATCTCGCCTGGATCTGCGCCTTCTATGACCGTATCGCGGGCGATCTGGTAGAAGATATCCGTGGTGTTCGATCCGATTTCGCGAGGACCGAACACGAACTGTCATGCTGAAGGCAGCAGATGTTTGCGATGCTGTGCAAGATCAGCTCGCCAAGCATTATCCTTGCTATTGAATCTGCAAGCGCCCATATCGGGCGAGCTAACGTCGCCTGCGACGGAATTTGATGCTCGCGCGTCGCCTTCCCTTACACGCTTCTGGCTTCGCGGGTTTCCGCCTGCGGGACATCCCGTTCGGAGGGACTCTTCATGCCGATCGGCGCCGTCCTATCCTGCATCGCCACCGCCTTCCAACGCGGTTGAGCGATCGGGCTCGCGTCGAGATGGCGCCCTATGATCCCGAAGGTGCCGGGGCGTCCATCGCGGGCGCCGGATGGTGCCGTCGGGCACCGGGCAGGGGACGTGCCGTTAGCGCCCCACACACCATCATGCGCGCATCGTGCGCGCCGAGGATACATGAACTTTCTACCGCCTACCCTTCCTGTCGCCGGCGCGAAGCCGGACAAGCCCTTCTATCCGCACGGGTGTCCCGCGCCTCAATTCCGCCCTCGATCGGCGACCCTGTCGCCCGCCGAGGTGCGGCGGATCGTCGCCGAACTGATCGGCTGATCGCCGCACCTCTCTCTCTCAACCGGAGCGCACCATGTCGGTGACAAGCGATTTCTACCTCGCCCGTGCGGCCGAATGTGCCCAGGCCGCCGATGCCGCGGGGTTGGACAATGTCCGCGATCGCTTTCGTCGTTCGGAAGCCGCCTGGCTGGCGATGGCCGGCCGCCTCCAGCGCGGCGAGGCGTTGCGCGATGTCGCCGCGGCCGAGAAGGCCGCGCGGGGCACGCCATGAAGAAGCCGACATTCGCCGAGCGGGTGGCGCGCTGCGCCGACGTCTTCACGACGGTGAACGATCGCCATCGCGAAGATGCGGCTGGTCGATCCCCGGCCGGCGCACGTCGAGCGGCGGCGCCTCCCGGCGGCGGCGTGGCGCGTGCGCCCCGACCTGTTTCGGGGCCGAGAAAATAAAGCCGTGGCAGGGAGATGCTATTTGGTCGCGAAGACCCCATATTAGCGTCGCTGACGTCGCCTGCGACGGATATCGGGCCGTTTCGGCTTCCCTTTGTCCCCACGAGCTTCACGAGGCCGGGATGCGCCACGCTGGCGCATGCCCGCACCATGGGCAAAGGAATCCCATATGATCACCGGAACCGTCAAATTCTTCAACGCCGACAAGGGCTATGGTTTCATTGCTCCGGAAGACGGCAGCGGCGATGCGTTCGTGCACATCTCGGCCGTCGAGCGCGCCGGCATGCGCACGCTCGATAAGGATCAGCGCATCTCTTATGAGCTTGAGACCGATCGCCGTGGCAAGACCTCGGCCGTCAATCTCCAGCAGGCCTGACGGGGGAAGGGGCGGGCGCCGGATCGGCGCCCGCCCCGCATTTTTGCCGGGCGCGCCAACGGCCGGGACCATCTCCCGGGAAGCGCGGGATCGATGACGCGGAAGGCCCGAAAGGCCGACCGGTTCGACGTGAAACAGGCCGCGCGCCGCCTCAATGGGCGAGCAGCAGCGGCAGGTCGGCGGCCGCGAGCATGTGACGAGTGGTGCCACCGAGCAGCCAGTCGACCATCTCGGAATGCCGATAGGCGCCGCTTACCAGCAGATCGGCGCCCACCGCATGCGCCTCCCCGATGATCTGGGCACCGAGATCGGACCCATGCTTCGGCACGACATGCAGCGCAGGCTCGACGCCGGCCTCGATCAGCAGGCGCGAGAGCCCGAGCGTGGCATCGTCCCGATCGCCGATCCGGATTGCTGAGACGCGCTTGGCTGCACGCAGCCAGGGCCCAGCGCCCTCGATTGCGTGTCGGGCGGCTTCGCCGTTGCTGAGTCCCACCACGACATGATCGAAGCCGGCCCGTGATCCGCGCCGCCATTCGCGCGGGATGATCAGCACCGGCTTGTCACAGCGGAAGATTGCGGCATGGAGTGCGTCGCCGCTATCCAGATTGGCTTCGCGCGCCATGACCAGCATGACCACGTCGGCGGCCCCGGCCTCGCGACAGACGATTTCCTCCTCATGGCCGGTCAGCGTCTTCCATTGCACGGCGCAGCCGCACGCCCCGGCTTCGGTCTTCCACGCTGCGAAGGCGCTCCGCGTCGCTTTCGCGCGCTGCCAGGCGGTGCCCTCCTCGACCACGCGGAACTGCTGAATCGCGATCTCCTCGCTCGCCGCGATCATATGGTCGGGATCGACGATCACATGGAGCGCCTCCACCGAGGCATGGTCGAGCGCGCGCGCCGCGAGCGTCGCCGCATCGAGGCAGGCGGGCGCGCTCTTCGCGCCGACGAGAATGGCGAGCAGCCGCATGGTGACCTTCACCCCCGCCGGATCATAACATGCGGCGCCCGAAATCGCGCCATCCCGTCGGCGGGGGAGGCGGATCAGTTCTGATCCCGCGTATGCTTGAGCAGATTGTCCCGCACGCGAACGACGCTGTTCTGCACTAGGCCAAACTCGTCCGCGGGAAGGCCGGTCGCCTTGACCAGCGTCCTCTGCAATCCTCTTTCGCGCAGTTCCCGGCCCGTTTCGGTCAGGGTGACGCGCACCTGCCGCTCGTCGGCGGGATCCCGCTGGCGACGGATATAGCCCATGCCCTCCAGCTTCTTGAGCATGGGCGTCAGCGTGTTGGATTCGAGGAAGAGCTTCTCGCCAAGGCTGCTGACGGTCTCGTTGTCATGCTCCCACAGCGCCACGATCGTGATCCACTGGGTGTAGGTGACACCGAGGTCGTCGAGCAGCGGCTTGTACGCGCGGCCATAGGCGAGATTGGCCGAATAGATCGCGAAGCACAGGAAATCCGCGAGTTTCGGGGCGTCTGGGTCAGTGGGTTCGATACGGGCCATGTGTGTCCTCTTCAGTTCGGTATCTCGAATATAGATCGGATGCGATCGGATCGGAAGGCCATTGCAGCAAATAAAGCGCATGCGATGTAATCGGAAGCGGTTGACACCCGCGTCGCGATTCGCCTAATAAGATCGTGTCCGATCAAATCGGGTCCGATTTATACGAGGCAATGATGACCAAGATCGAAAACCTGCTCTACACTGCCAAGACGCACACCACCGGTGGTCGCGACGGTCACGCACGCAGCTCCGACGGCCTGCTGGACGTCCGGCTGTCGCAGCCGGGTGGTCCGGGCGCCGGCACCAATCCGGAACAACTTTTTGCCGCCGGCTGGTCGGCCTGCTTCATCGGCGCGATGGGGCATGTTGCGCGCCAACAGAAGCTGGCCCTGCCGGCCGATCTGTCGGTGGATGCCGAAGTCGACCTTGGCACGGCCGACGGTGGCTATCTGCTGCAGGCCCGGCTCAACGTCAGCCTGCCTGGTCTCGACCGGGAAGTGGCCCGCGCGCTGGTCGACGCCGCGCACCAGAACTGCCCCTATTCCAAGCTTTCCCGCGGTAACATCGACGTCGAGATCAATCTGATCTGACGTTGGCCGCCGGAGCGGGGAGGTTCGTCCCGGCTCTGCCCCCTCTCTCCCCAGCGGGGGCGGGCTTCCTCGATAACAACCGGGCCGGCGCCGTGCGGGCCCGAACCATGTCGTGCACCCTCAGGAGATGATCATGAAGAAGTCACAGGCCACGCTGGCCGCCGCCCTCGCGATTTCGTTCGTTACGCTGTCCACCGGCGCCCATGCGGCGGATCAGAAGAAGCCCATGGAGAAATGCTACGGCGTCTCGCTCGCCGGTAAGAATGACTGTGCGGCTGGTGCCGGAACGTCCTGCGCCGCAACCTCCAAGGTCGACTATGACGGCAAGGCATGGACGCTCGTCGACAAGGGCACCTGCACCACGATCAAGACGCCGAAGGGCTATGGCTCGCTGGTGGCCAAGTGATGAGCGTGTCCGTCGATACGGCTGACAGTGCCAGGTCGGCGGATCGGGGATCGGTGGGGGGAGGACTTCGGCTCTCCCGCCTCATCCCCGACAATCTGTTGCTGTTCATGGCGCGGATCGGCATCGCGCCCGTCTTCTTCCTGTCGGGGAGGACGAAGGTCGAGGGAATCCTGACGATCAAGGATTCGACCTATGATCTGTTTCAGTCCGAATATGCCCTGCCGCTCATCAGCCCGAATTTGGCGGCGCATCTCGCCACCTATTCCGAGCATTTCTTCCCGATCCTGCTCGTCTTCGGGTTGCTGACACGACCCGCGGCCGCGGCGCTGCTCGGCATGACTTTGGTCATCGAGGTCTTCGTCTATCCCGATGCCTGGCCGACCCATCTGAGCTGGGCTGCCCTGTTCCTGCCGCTGATCGTCCGAGGGGCAGGGGCGTGGTCGCTCGACCATCTTCTCGCACGGGCATGGCGGAAACCTGGCGCGAGCACTCGCCGCTGAGGCGGGATCGCACTCATCCACCCTATCCAACACAGGTATCGCAAGCATGAAATTGTTAGCACTGATGGCCGCCAGTACGATGGCACTGGCCGGCTCTGCATTCGCCGCGCCCCCGGCTCCGGCTTCGGGCGCCCCGTCGGGCATCAAGAATATCGTCATCGTTCCCGACGCCTTTGTCGACGGGTCGGGTTGGCGCGTGGCCCACGATATCCTGATCCACAAGGGCTATCATGTGCAGGTGGTGCAGGAGCATTTCGCCTCGCTCGACGATGATGTCTCGATCGCCAACGAGATCATCCGGCAGCAGGACGGGCCGACCCTGCTCGTCGGCCACGGCTATGGTGGCGCTGTGATCTCAATCGCCGGCGCCCGGGAGAAGGTGCGCGGGCTGGTCTATGTCGGTGCTGTGCAGCCCGACGTGGGCGAAGCGGTGTCCCAGATCCTGGCGTCGGTGCCGCAGCCGAGCAACGACATCCGTACCGGCCGCGACGGTCATCTGTTCTTCGATCCCGCGAAGTTCGGGGCCGATTATGCGGGCGACCTGAGCACCAACCGTACCGATTTCATGGCGGCATCGCAGGCGCCGGCGACGGCTGCTGCCTTCGGCGGCATGGCGTATGTCGCCGCCTGGCGGACCAAGCCGAGCTATGCGGTCGTGGCGACCGAGGATCGTGTCCTCAGCCCCGACCTGCAGCGTTCGATGTACAAGCGCGCCGGTTCGACGGTGACTGAGATCAAGGCGAGCCACGCCGTCTACATCTCGCAGCCCGAAGCCGTCGCCGGGGTGATCGAGCAGGCGGCCACCCACGCCCAGTAATTCGGACGATCGTCGATCCGCGATCTCCCCGAATAAGCGGCGACTCGACCGTCGCCATCCGATTTTCCCTTTTCCTGATAGGAGCCTTCCCATGTCCAATAAGATCAAGTCCGGTGTCAGCCTCGCCACCGCCGCCGCGCTGATGGCGCTGAGCTCGGTGTCGATCGGAAGCGCGGCGCACGCCGCCGATGGTGCCCAGAAGGAGCAGCCCGGCCGCTGCTATGGCGTCAACACCTGCAAGGGCCAGAGCCTCTGCGCGACCGCCAAGCATGACTGCAAGGGCCTCAATGACTGCAAGGGCCAGGGCGTGGTGGTGAAGACCAAGACCGACTGCCTCGCGGCCGGCGGCACGCTCACCGAGCCGAAGTAATCGATCGACGGCCCGGTATCCTGACGGTGCCGGGCCGTTCCCTTCCTCTCAAGCGAGCGAGCATGATGTCCACCTCCAACCCCCGCTTTTCCGGCTACGGGCTTGGCTTGCGCCGGGAGCATTATCGCGATTTCCTGGAGACGCAGGTTCCCGTCGACTTTGTCGAGGTCATTTCCGAAAACTTCATGGTCGAAGGCGGGCAACCCCGCCATATCCTGCGCCAGGTGCGCGAGCGCCATCCGGTGGCGCTGCACGGCGTATCGATGTCGATCGGCTCGGCCGACGGGCTCGACCGGGACTATCTGCGGCGCTTGAAGGCGCTCGCCGACGAGGTGGATCCGCTCTTTGTGTCCGATCATCTGAGCTGGTCGCGGATCGACGGCTTCAACTCGCACGACCTTCTGCCAATTCCCTATACGGAGGAGGCGCTGGACCGCGTCTGCGCCAATATCGCGATGGCGCAGGACGTGCTTGGGCGGCCGATGCTGTTCGAGAATCCTTCCAGCTATCTTCTGTTCGACGGCGCGATGAGCGAGTGGGAATTCCTCGCGGAGATGGCCCGGCGGACGGGCTGCGACCTGCTGCTCGACGTCAACAACATCTTCGTCAGCGCGACCAACCACGGCTTCGATCCGGTGGCGTTCCTGGACGGCATTCCGGCCGATCGTGTTCGCCAAATCCATCTCGCCGGACACAGTCAGGGCCGTGATATGCTGATCGACACGCATGACAGTCCTGTCTGCGACGATGTCTGGACACTTTATGCCGAGGCGCTGGCCCAGCTCGGCCCGGTTGCGACGATGATCGAGCGCGACGATGACATCCCGCCGCTGGTCGATCTGCTCGACGAACTGGCGAGGGCGCGTGTCATCGGGGCTGCTCGTGAGCAGCGGGTGGCAGCATGACGCTCGCCGATCTTCAGCAAAATTTCCGGTCGTGGCTGATCACCGGCACGGACGAAGTCGCCACCCGTTTCGGCGCCGGGACTTCGGCGGGGCTTTCGGTCTATCAGAACAATTATCGCACACAGTTGATGGGCTGTCTGGAGCAGTCCTTCCCGCAAGTGCGCGGGTGGATGGGCGAGGAAGCGTTCCGCGCCGCCGCCATCTCCCATATCGACGATCATCCTCCGCACAGCTGGACGCTTGACGTCTATGCGCAGACCTTCCCGGCGACGCTGGCGGCGCTTTATCCGGACAACCCGGATCTGCACGAACTCGTCTGGATCGAACAGGCTTTGTCCGACGCGTTTGTCGGGCCGGATGCGGAACCACTGTCTGCGGATGCGCTGGCGGCAATCGATTGGGACACCGCGCGGCTGACCGTCGCGCCCACGCTCGCCAGCCGCCCGGCGACGACCAATGCCGAGCAGATCTGGACCGCCTTGCAGGAGGGTAAACCGGTGCCCGAGGGTGCGATGCTCGCCGAACCAGGCGGGTTGATCGTCTGGCGGCGTGCGTTCGGCGCCTACCTCCGACAGGTGGACGGAATCGAATATGAGGCCCTCATCGAGCTGGGCCGCAACGGAAGCTTTGCGGCGCTCTGCACGCTGCTGGTCGATCGACTGGGCGAGGAGCCTGGTGTCGCAAGGGCCGCGGATCTGCTCGCCCAGTGGCTGACCCATGGCCTGATCGTGGGGAATGGATAGGCGGCCTCGCCGCCGCCATATATCGGAACCGGCCGATCGAGGTTTCACGCGTCAGGTCGAACCCGAGCTGATGGTCGAGCGCCCGACGTTCAGCGCACCGATGTCGATCGTGGCCGTCGACATTTGCATGCTTCGATCCAGCAATTTCGATCGAATCCTACATGATCATGGAAGCCCACACACGTACATGCGGATCATTCCCCGTAGGAGGTTCGCATGCCTGTTGTGGATGGTGTCATATCATCCCTTGATCCGCATGAACGGAGCGCGGTTGTCGTCGCCTTGAACGACGCCGGTCGCGGCCACCGCACGGCTCCGACGGCCAAGGGCTTCCGGCGCACATGCTACAAACTTTATCTCCGCCTCACTGGCCATGTTGCACCGCAACCGCTCGCCAACCCTCGGCTTGAGGCGATCCGTCGCTTCGCCGAGGTGACGCGTCGCGCGGGAAGGGTCGCCGAGACGCATGTGTCGGCGATGCGGAAACAGGGTTTCAGCCGAGCGCAAATCGACGCGATCACTGCTCTTTCAGCCTGAAATGGAGAGAAGGACATGGCTCCCGCAAGTTCAGAAGTCATTCGGATTGGCGTGGGCGTCGCGGTGCTGTCGCTGCTCGGGCTGGTCGCAGTCGTGACGGCGCGAACGCTCGATTCCGCGTTGCTCGGCATCGTCGTCACCGGCCTGCTCATCGTCACCGGTGCGGCGCTCGCCAGAGCCATCCGGTCGCACCCCGGGCCGGCGCATCAACGTCGCTAGGCCGGCCGCAAGTCGTGAGCCCGTACTTCCATCTTATCGGGGAACAGCCACCAGCTTCCATGCAGTGACTCGATCATGGGCGACTCGCTCCCGCGATTATCCCATGTGGGCGCCCCCCGACGGTATCGCGGATGGGATCGCCGTCGCGGAGCAAGCGTCGTTTGCTGCGGGTTCATCTCGGATTATCCCTGCAGCAGGCGCTCCAGCTCGTCCTTGATTTGTCCGACGATTGGCGATGTCGATCCGCGTGCGACACTCAGTACGATGGACGATGTCGCATCCTCCTCGTCCAAAGGCTTGTAGCAGACGTCGGTGCTTCGCATCCGCTGCACGGTGGCGGGCACTATGCAGATTCCGGCTTCCGCTGCCACAAGACCGAGATCTGCCAGGACGTCCCGGATTTCGGTCTTCCGGACTGGCACGAAATTGGCCCGGTCCATGAGGCGCGCGACCGGATCCGAGCGGCGCCCCGTGGACTGATCATGATAGGAAATGAAGGTATCGCCCGCGAGGTCGGCAAAGCGCAGTGAAGGCGGGTTGTCTGCCGCCAAAATGTGGCTGGCGTACAGCGCGACGAGAAACGGTTCCTGTCGGATCACGGTCTGTTCGACATGATCGTCGCTGATCAGTTCGCGTCCTAACCCAACGTCGATCGCTCCGTTTCGAATGGCGGCGACCTGTTCCGGCGCGGACAGCGCGCGCAGGTCGATGTCGAGATGCGTGTTGATGGCCCGCAAATGTTTGATGACAGGCGGCAAACGGCCATAGAGCACGGAAATCTCGAAGCCGATCCGATGCGATCGGAGCGGATATCGCTCTAGCCCCGCTCCTGAGGCGTAAAGTTTTGTTCGCAGGTGGCGCACCCGGCATGAAAGCAATGGGTACTCGGATCATTGGGAAATTTCTGTATCCAACATAATCTAGTGGCCCTTTTCGCCTCATGCACGAAGCCGCTTCGCGGCAGGGGTGCTTGGGGTGATGTAGCGTGGTTTTCCTGAGGTTTTCGAGCAGGGTGGAGTTCTCTTGAGCGAGAGGCGCTCCCCATGGCACCCCCGTCTAATGATCGGCCGATCACACCACTGCGCCAGCCTGTGCTGGACGACATGGCCGTGCACGGCCCGCGCGAGCACATACGGCGCGACTGCATTCGTCATTGGCCCGATCCCTGGGAAATTGCCCTCGACATGGATGAGAAGCCGGGGGACCCTCAATCTGGAAACGCCGCTGACCAACGGCTGACGGATGGCACGAGGGGTTCCAACAGCGCCACCGATCAGATCTCGTTCACATCTTTCAAAAGATTGAACCGCAATAAACTCCGATATTTTTCTTGATTTTCTACTAAAGTCGATATCGCGTGCGCGATAAATTTCACGATAATTTAAGTCGTACAACTTAACGATGAGCGTCAATTATTGACGATCAATCTAAACGCGCATTTGCAGGAAAACATTTCGATATCACCATGCACGTCACCGATCGCGAAGTTCATGCCAGTTGAATGCAGCACCTTCTAACGGCAGAATATAAATAGATAATTATATGTGCGTGAAATTTTGTAAAATTTACAAAATTTCACGTGGGATAGTTAATGGCATCACACGGCAACATCGAATTCTCTTGTGTCGGCGCCTGCACGTTTCCTGATGAACGTCCGGTTTCCGGTTGGCGGGGTGACTATGGCGCAAAACGGCCTGAACATCGCGATCGCTCCAATCATGCTCGCAGCTGTCATCGGGATGCTGGCGTGGCTGCTATATTATCGATCCAGATCGATCCGCGATGCAGACCAGCTGATTTCATGGTTTAGCGCGCTGCGCCAAGGCGATTTCTCGGTTTCAAGGGTCCCGTCCG
>Ga0070730_10004391_pt1 | contig 12385 bp, 11 predicted proteins | sample Coa_R1_3_FD_66447 | JGI IMG/M metagenome (GOLD analysis project Ga0070730, IMG submission 66447) | Surface soil microbial communities from Centralia Pennsylvania, which are recovering from an underground coalmine fire - Coalmine... | ecosystem: Environmental > Terrestrial > Soil > Unclassified ... | reverse complement strand
ATATAGTAGGGGCGATCCCTTGCGGTCGCCCTACCTTACAATTGACAAACGGATCTCTCTATGCTATCGTTAGGGGTGGCAACGAAGGGCGACATCTGTCACCACAGCACAAAAGTATGCGGCTAGCCCCTATATGGCTAGTCCTTTTTTCTATATACCACCATCGTACATCGCAATTCAATTGTATTCACAGGCAGGAACACAACATCATGGCACGAATAGTCGTCGCAATGAGCGGCGGCGTAGATAGCTCGGTCGCCGCCGCGCTCCTCAAAGAACAGGGACACGAGGTGATTGGCATGATGCTACGCCTCTGGTCAGAACCGGGCGTGATCGAAGACGACGGCGTTGAGCGCGTTGTCCAGAATAAATGCTGCTCACTGGAAGCGGTTGACGACGCGAGGCGCGTGGCTCGTATGCTCGATATCCCCTTTTACCTGGTCAATGTTGAGGAGGAGTTTAAGACCCGCATTGTAGACTCTTTTTACGAAGACTACGTGGCCGGGCGAACTCCCAATCCCTGCCTGACCTGTAATCGCCATATTCGCTTTACGGTGCTGCTCAATCGCGCGCTGGCCCTGGATGCCGATTATCTGGCAACCGGCCATTATGTGCGCGTCGACGATCATCCCATCACCGGCAAGCGTCGTTTGCGGCAGGCCGTGGACCCTGGCAAGGATCAGTCCTATGTGCTGCATGTGCTCAATCAGCACCAGCTCGCGCATGCCTGTTTCCCACTGGGAGGCTATACCAAGCCAGAGGTGCGAGCGATGGCAGCCGAACGCGGCATGACGGTAGCAACCAAGGCGGAGAGCCAGGAGATCTGCTTCGTCGCCCAGAACGACTATCGCGGCTTCATTGATCGCTACGCGGCCACCCGAGTGAGCGAGGCACAGGCACTGGCCACAGTGGGCTCGCCCGCGTCCACGAATTCTATAGGGTCGCCATCTGTAGGGTCGCTCCCCCTGGTGGGGGCCGCTGGTGCGGGTACAGCACCAATCATCACGATCCCTCGCCCCGGACCGATCTACGATCAGCAGGGCAAGACGCTGGGGCGCCACCGCGGGCTGGCCTACTATACCATCGGGCAGCGCAAGGGGCTTGGCATTGCCTCACAGGAACCATTGCACGTGCTCAAGATCGATGCCGCTCAAAACGCGCTTATCGTGGGACCGGCAACAGCCCTGGAGCAGCGCGAGTTTACCGTGCACAATATGCACTATACAAGCGGTGACATCCCAACTGAGCCATTTGAGGCGCTGGTAAAGGTTCGCTACAAGGCGCCTGAGCAGCCGGCGCTGGTCACCCCCCTGGAGGGGATGCGTGCACAAATCACATTGGTACACCCACAGCGGGCCATCACACCCGGACAGGCCGCCGTCTTCTACGGTGGCGAGCATGGTGATGAGGTGTTGGGTGGAGGAATCATTGCATGACAGATCAAGCACATATCAGGAACTTTTGTATCGTCGCTCACATTGACCACGGCAAGTCCACGCTAGCGGATCGCTTGCTGGAATTTACTGGCACGGTCTCCAAACGCGAGCTGATGGAGCAGACCCTCGACCAGATGGAGCTGGAGCGCGAGAAGGGCATCACGATCAAGGCGCAGGCCGTGCGTATGCGCTATACCGCGCTCAATGGGGAGGAATATGAGCTGAACCTCATCGACACCCCTGGCCACGTCGATTTCACCTACGAGGTATCTCGCAGCCTGGCCGCGTGCGAAGGGGCGTTGCTGGTCATTGATGCAACGCAGGGCATTGAAGCGCAGACGCTGGCCAACCTCTATCTCGCGCTGGAGGCCGATCTCGCGATTATCCCGGTCATCAATAAAATCGATCTGCCCAGCGCCGAACCCGAGCGCGTCAAGCAAGAGGTTGAGGATGTTATCGGCCTGCCTAAAGAGGACAGCATCCTGGCATCCGCCAAGGAAGGGACGGGGACGCAGGAGATCCTGGAGGCGATTATCAAGCAGATGCCGCCTCCCAAAGGCCAGCCCGACCAACCCCTGCGCGCCCTGGTCTTCGACTCACACTATGACGCCTACAAGGGTGTAATCGCCTATGTCCGCATCGTGGATGGGCAATTGCGCGAGGGCGAACGCCTGAGCCTGATGGCGACCGGCAGCACCACCGATATATTAGAGGCCGGCTACTTTCATCCGCGCCTGACCTCGGTTGGTCAGCTCACCACAGGCGAAGTGGGCTATATCGCCACCGGCTTTAAGAACGTCAAGGATTGTCGCGTCGGCGACACGGTCACGGTGCCATCAGCGCTTGGACAGGTTGAGGCCCTACCCGGTTATAAGCCAGCCAAACCAATGGTCTTTGCCGGCCTTTATCCCGTCGAGGGCAACGATTATCCCCTGCTGCGCGATGCCCTGGATCGTCTGAAGCTCAACGACGCCTCCCTCGCCTACGAGCCCGAGACCTCTAACGCGCTGGGCTTCGGCTTCCGCTGTGGCTTCCTGGGACTCCTGCACATGGAGATTGTTCAGGAGCGGCTGGAGCGCGAGTATGATCTGGACATTCTCGCCACCGCACCAAGCGTCGAATATGTGGTCACAAAGATGGATGGCGCCACGATCCAGGTCGATAATCCATCCGATATGCCCTCCTTTGGTGAGATCGAGAAGATCGAGGAGCCCTGGATGGACATCTCGATCTTCACCCCTTCGCGCTATATCGGAACCATCATGGATCTGGTAACAACGCGACGAGGCGTCTACAAGGACCTCAAATATATCGAGGCCGAACGCGTCCTGCTCACCTACACCATGCCTCTGGCGGAACTGATCGTCGACTTTTACGACCAGCTCAAATCGCGCACCCAGGGCTATGCCTCGCTCGACTACGCCTTTGCCGGCTATAACGCATCCGACCTGGTCAAGCTCGACATCCTGGTCAACACAGTGCCGGTAGACGCACTCTCGCTGATTTTGCACCGTGACAAGGCCTATTATCAGGGACGCGCCCTCGTCGAGAAGCTGCGCAGCCTCATCCCGCGCCAGATGTTCGAGGTACCAATCCAGGCCGCCATTGGAGCACGCGTCATCGCACGCGAAACAGTCAAAGCCATGCGCAAAGACGTGCTCGCCAAGTGTTACGGCGGCGACATCAGTCGCAAGCGCAAACTGCTGGAGAAGCAGAAAGAGGGCAAGAAGCGCATGAAGATGGTGGGCAACGTCGAGATTCCACAGGAGGCCTTTATGGCCGTACTCTCTCTGGGAGATGCATAGCAGGGCAATCACAGCAGGGCAGTAGGGCTAGCACATTTCTCCTATCCCATAGGCAGAGTTTCTCGCGCATTTTCGCGACCAGTTTTGCGAGCAGAGACAGGCCCACCCCTGCTGGCGAGCGGCTTCACGCTTCAGTTATTTTGTACCCCCTCCTGATTAGCTGAACAGTATCGCGGTAGTCGGGCTTATTTCCTTTCTGCTGTTATATCGGCTTGTATGCTTCTTTGTTGACTGGATCGTTACAATAGCAGAGGAGACTTAACCACAAGTTAATGTTCTCTGCATATAATGGCGATGATATATATTGGCACATTCTGATGTGACCAGGTGGAAGATGTATAAATTATGCACAGCCTGTCGCATGTAAGCAGCCGGCAAAACAGGCTGGATTGGCACGTGTTAACTAAAGAAGACCGTATGGCCGTAGATTGAGGAGAGAAACTAAAGAATGGTAGTCGCAGATTTTTACACCAATGGCGAATATCTAAAGAAAAATCCTGGATGGCATGTGGATGCCTCCCCCTGGAAAGCCGATAGCGTGCTCCAGGTTATGAGACGAAATCATCTGAAGCCCAAAACTATTTGTGAAGTAGGCTGTGGGGCGGGAGAGATATTACGTATTCTTCAACAGAACATGGACAAGGATTGTACGTTTTGGGGCTATGAAATTGCACCTCAGGCGGTCGAGATGGCCAAAAGTCGCGAGAACGAGCGGCTCCATGTGAAGTTGGCAGATTTCATGCAGGAGCGAGAAGCCTATTATGATCTTATCTTGCTGGTAGACGTTCTGGAGCATTTTGAAGATATCTTCGGCGTATTGCGCCAGCTCAAAGACAGAAGCGAATATAAAATATTGCAACTGCCACTGGACGTATCAGTTGCATCGATCATGCGCAATGAGCTGGTTGATTACCGCCACGCCACCGGGCACCTGCACTTCTTTACAAAGGATATCGCCCTGGAGATTTTACGAGATAACGGGTATGAGGTCCTGGATCACTTCTACTCTCTTCCACCACTTGATACCGATTCGTGGTCCCAGATCATGCAGTATCCGGGCAAACTCCCCAGGAAACTCCTCAGACTGGGCAAGCGTGGTTTACAAAGACTGCCTGGCAATCTCCTCTACAAGCTCGATCAAGATCTGGCTGTCCGTATTTTTGGCGGATGGCGTTTAATGGTCCTGGTAAAGTAATAACATTGAGGGCCGGATAATCACGGTTATCCGGCCCTCAAATGCGTCTCTTATTCTTCACAACTCCTGTGTTATACGTCAACCTAGTCCTAATCCACGTAGGCCAAGTAAATCACTGAAGTGATCTAGCAATGTACTCCCCTGCTTACCTCTGCCACCCCTACGACATATGCTGTCGTGACGACATTGCAAAACTCTCACTATGAGTTGCAGTCTAGATATGGGATATGGTCAGACGCTCAGGGGCTTTGACTGCCCGCATCCACGGGCCCTACTTGTCAATTTGAAATACCATCCCCATTAAACGTATTGGTTTCTTCATCGGTCTCATAAGGCCTCCTTCGCAGGTTACCTAATGCAGGACTGATGCCCTGTGCCAGGGTCTCTGTATTCCCTGGATGTTCCTTACTTAGGAACACTCCTACTCTAACATATTTTTCTAGAAAAGTCAATACCGATTGCGACTTTAATTTATAAAATAGGTGAGTTTTTTCAATACATTGACGTACTTATATATTGAATAGTTCAGATGTAGCGGGTGTAGAGCGGCAATTGATGAGATTTCAAGACCATTTGAAATACATGGGTGGGGTCGTCTTGACGAGATCCGGGGTCCTCATCCTCTACCTGAGGCAACACTGCTTAAAAATCAGGTGTCCACCTCATAAAATATCCAGTGTATGCCCTATTTGCCTGAGTTTGCTGCTGACTGTATGCTATGAGCTAGAAGATGTGCTGGGAGAGGGACCTTCTTACTCTGCTCACTGCGGAGTTTAGCGAGGTTAATGGTAGCGAAGTTGCTGATGAGTAGGAATGTTGGTATCCCTATTTGGGTATTTGTTTGCGTCTAGTGTAATATAGGATGTAGATACAACAGACAAGTCACAGTGTCGTGCTCTTATGGCTGTAACAAATTGATAGTGATTAACGTAATGAGCTGTAGTAGTGTTGTTTGGAGGAGCGCGTTTATCTCTAATAGTGTATTGTTCCCATAGATTGTCCTGTGTGAAACATTCCATTCTTGTGATCTGGAGAGGTGAATCAACCATGGCGACTGCAACTGAGGATACTAAGTTAAATCGCGCTCTGGAGCTTGTCGGCGGCTCTATTGACCCTGAGATTGCGGAGACGTACCCATCCCTGGAAGCTCGTATTTTAGCTCAGGCTCTGGAGAATGTGGAGCTGGCGGAGCAGCGTTTGCGCGAGATTCAGAAACTTGTGGGCGATCGCGAGGCAGCGCTGGTCTAATGGTGTAAGTGCCGAGGCTATGGGATGCTCTACTTCCCTGGCTTCTCCACTGCTGAAAGTGGGATTTTTTGCACTTTTTGGACCTCTGTACACCCCAGCCTCATGCTCAGACATACGCGTCTGGAATTTGCTCACACAGCGCTCCTGGCCGCACGACCAGTATGTACACAAGCAGCTAGCCTGCTTACGTTTGCTCTACTCCATAAGACACTTCCAATAAATTGCAGGTGAACCTCTACAGGCAGCCACAAGCCGGGAGGTTCGCTTTGCTTATGGAGGGTCTCTACACTCCGCTAAAATGAATCAAAATGACTTCCGAAGCTACTTGTGAGAATCATTCTCAACATAGGAGAAAGGATTCAAAATGACTTCCGAAGCCACTTGTGAGAATCATTCTCAACATGGGAGAAAGGATTCAAAATGGCTTCCGAAGCCACTTGTGAGAATCATTCTCAAAGTGGGAGGGTCAAGCCGAGAGCGCGTATAAAAACGATGCCACTATTTGCTCTGTCTCTTCAGGGCTTTGTGTTTCCATAAGCTGTATGCGTAGTTCCTGCGCTCCTGGGAAACCGCTGGCGTAGACTTTAAAGAATTTACGCAGGATTGGAAAATGCTTTGTCTCGCCCCACGTATCAATCCAAAGATGCATGTGATCAAGCAGCAGGCGCATTTTTTCTTCCGGTGTTTTATCGCTTAACGAGATATCGTCTGCAAAGAGGTAGGGATTTTCAAAAATGCCTCTTCCGATCATGGCTCCGTCTGCTCCAGCTTCTGCTACTCTTTGCTTCGCGTCGCTGAGCGATTTCACATCCCCATTCCCAATAATGAGCGTCGTACTGTGCATCGCATTTCTCATATCAACAACTGTCTTCAGTTTGTCCCAATGAGCCGGGACTTTGGACATTTCAGAGACAGTACGGGCATGGACCGTCAGTACATCTAGCTTTTGCTCAAGGACAAATTGAATCCAATCAAAGTCAATGGCTCGATACCCCAGCCTGGTTTTGACGCTCACAGGGATGATACCTGCTGCTCCTTCTTTTGTGGCGTCAATAATCTCTTTAGCAAGGGGTCTGTTATTAATGAGTCCAGAACATACACCTTTCTGTAAGACACCGGACGCCGGGCAGCCCATATTGAGGTCAATCCCATCAAAGCCCATGTCAATCAGTTTTTTCGCGGCTTTGAAGAAGTTTTCAGGACGACTCCCCCATATTTGAGCCACTAAGGGCCGTTCGGCTTCAGTATAGCGTAGCCTCTGGTTCACCAGCTTTTCGCCTTTTGAGAACATCCCTTCAACGTTGGTAAACTCAGTAAAAAACACAGCAGGTTTCCCGCAGCGGGCAATGACTTGCCTGAGCACAGTATCGGTCACATCCTCCATAGGCGCGAGGATAAAAATGGGTTTGTTTAATGTCTGCCAGAAATTTTTCATGATCAAGATTGTACACGCAGATTGCAGGTATGGCAAGGCACATAGGCAACCTGGAAGTCAATCGCTCTACGTCTGCGAAAACAGATCCACACCGGCAAATGTATTATACTTAGATATTGCTATTGCTTATTGAGGTGATATGCTATACAATAAAGACTCCTTACAGGTATACTCTGAGGTAAAAGTGGAAAAGGAGTTGATATGCCGACAAGGTTTTTTTTCAAAGGAACTGCTGTTCCAGCCGCTATAGGGGTCCTGGTGATGTCGTTAGTATTGGCAGGGTGTGACTCGCCATCAACGTCATCATCTGCTGCGACCGCCACCTCGACGAGCGGCACAGTTGTACGGGCCAATGTGACCCTCAATCATACCCCTTCTGGTGCGGCCGATCTATCATGGGATCCTACGACGCATGCCCTGACAGTGAAGCTGGCACTAACTGGTTTAACCCCTGGAAGCACTCATCCTGCGCATATTCACGCTGGCACCTGCAAAAATGCAGGCAAGGCCCTGTATACGCTTGAGGACGTTGTGGCTGATGCAAAAGGCGCTGCCAGTAGCATCACTAAAATTCCCAATGTGACCTCGGGTATTCCCGCTAATGGGTGGTATGTGAATGTACATAACGGCCCCAATATGACCCCCGATACACAGGCCTTGCCAATTTCCTGTGCTGACGTGACTAATCCCGGCTCTTCTGAACAAAAAGCGCAGAATGTACAGCTCTCCCTGGCGGATTCTACCGCAGCAGGTGAAGCAGCCAGAGGCAGTGCTCTGCTGGTGCTTTCCGGGAACCAATTAACGGTGACGGTCTCTATGCAAGGTCTGGTACCTAATACAGCCCATGCTGCTCATATTAGTAATGGGGCCTGTGCCAGCGAGGGCCGGGTGCTCTATTTGCTCTATCCTGTGAAGGCCAATGCTGCGGGCGAGGGCAGTTCAACCTCGGTCTTCCCCAATGTTACAGCCATTCCTAATACTGGTTGGTATGTGGACGTTCGCATGGGCGTAGAGACCAACTCGCAGACGGCTAACGCCCCAATTGCCTGTGGTGATGTGAGTGTAGCCAGTTAGTTTCTGCAATTTCACGGCATCGACGCAGATGCCTGGACGCCCTCAGGGCGACCACAAGCCCAGGACGACCACAAGGGATCGCCCCTACTATATACGGAGACAGTTGTTGCCCGTCGTGTATAGTAGGGGCGATCCCTTGCGGTCGCCCAATCCCTTGTGGTCGCCCTGGCTGGGGTGGCGTTATTTAGACATCAAAATAGCCATTGCGCCAGCGTTCAATCGCCCACTTTACCGTACGAATATATTGCGCTTCATCGTTGTGATCGTCGGAGGGCGCGTAGATCGGAATAATCTGGTCCACGGTGGAGAGGCCCCATTCCACAACATACTTCTTTGCGATCAGCCGGTACCAGTCCGCAAATCCCTCTTCCCACGAAGCATATGAGCGATAGCCTTTATATTGCGGCTCTCCGGGGTTGGCACGAATATTGCCCAGCGCGTGGGTGACGGTCGCGATCCCCTTGGTGCCAAAGTTGCTCTCCTCCAGAAAAAAAGCCAGCGCATAGGCGGGATTGATGCCAGAGCGAATGCCATCATCGTAGAGCGCCTGACCTTTGCCGCTCGCTGGCGAACCATAATATTCCAGCACACTATTGATAAATTGTGCATTGAGCGTTGGTTTGCCCACCACAGTATAGACTTTCAGCGGCGGCACAGTGGGGCGAGGTGTGGCGGTTGGAACGACTACAACTGGCTCATTACGAGGGAAGAGGAAGGTGAAGAACGCGCTGCCCATCGTCACCAATGTGCAGAGCGCCAGCACACTTACCACCAGGCAGGTCAGCAATAGTTTAAAAGAAGAGCGCTTTTTGGGAGGTCCCGGCGGGTAAGAGGACAGAGGAGTTGGGAATGGCTGATAAGCAGGTTGAGGCTGATAGGGAGGCAGCGGCTGCTGAGGCTGGGGAGGAGGATAGAACGGTGGCTGATAATTATTTGACATAGCTAGAGTATAGTCCCTTTCTCGGGCCTGGAATTATGAACAGGTTCCGCTCCCAATAGAGTGAAAAAGAATATAGACCAGGGAACCACTAATCTCAATGAATTCTACGCTACCCTTCTGCAACTTGCCTGACCTGAGAACCTGAGTAGCCTGATTGGGTAATTGTTATGCTATCCATACTACGAGCGAGGTGTCGTTGTGTTTCAACTGGTTCCTGAGTGTGCATTAGATGTGGCCGCTCTGCCAGCGCACAATGGCGCTTTTAACGGTAAAAATATACTGCCCCACGTCATTATGATCGGTAGCAGGCGCGTAGATCGGAATAATCTGATCTACGGTGGAGAGCCGCCGTACCCCGATATACTGCCTGGCGATGAGCTGATACCAATCCGCAAACCCCTCCTCCCAACTAGCATACGAGCGATAACCCTGATATTCTGGCTCGCCCGGGTTGGCGCGAATATTGCCCAGGCTGTGGGTGACGATCGCGACTCCCCTGGTACCAAAGGTGCTCTCCTCCAGAAAAAAAGCCAGCGCATAGGCGGGATTGATGCCAGAGCGAATGCCATCATCGTAGAGCGCCTGACCTTTACCGCTCGCTGGCGAACCATAATAAGCCAGCACGCTATTGATAAACTGAACGCCTATTGTCGGTTGACCTACCACGTTGTAAGCATTCAGCGGTGACGCTGGAGAGAGTGGTCCGTTGATTGAAGCACTTCCACCATTCTTTGTGCTGGCTGTGGAGTGAGCCATACGGGTTGGAGCGCCTCCACCATTCCCTTGATTGGTTGTAGGGCGAACTGTGTTGGTTGGGACACTTCCACTATTCTTCTGATTCGCTTTCCTGGATGTGGCTGGAAATGTGGGACGAGATGTATCGGCCAGGACGATAGGAGCAGACCAGTTATGAGGGGCAAGAAAGTTGAAGAGGGAGCCGCCCGTAGTCACAAATGAACATATGACCAGCAAACTTGTCGCCACACAGATCTGGAATACCATAAAAGCAGAGCACCTTTTGGGAGGTGGGACAGGAGGTTGCGCAGGGGGAGCGGATACTGGTTGCGAGGAGTTGCGAAGGGAACGTGACGATGAATGATACAAGTTCGACATCGCTAACCTTTCTAGACAGTTTACCTGTTCGGGAAATCTGAGCGATCATCTATCTGGCTACTACTTACGACGAGCGAGGTAACGTTGAGTTTTATCCGGCTAGACATAACCCACTCAATGTAGGCTATAATACCAGAAGAATAATAAAGCGGTCAATGCAGAACGCTCATCGATTCTGTTATTTTTTCGAGCACATGCATGAAGGGAAATTTCTACTTATGGCACATACATCCGTTGAACGTAAGGCACAGATGCCTTCAGCCACTGATCTGTATAATATTGACCATCTTCTCAGCGAAGAGGAGCGCATGGTGCGGGATACGGTGCGCAAATTTGTTTCTGAGCGCGTATTACCTATCATCGGTGATCACTTCGAGGCGGGCACCTTCCCACGCGAGCTAATCCCCGCAGTCGCGGAACTGGGTTTACTGGGGATGCATATTGAAGGGTATGGTTGTGCTGGCTTAAGCGCGGTCTGCTACGGTCTGGCCTGCCAGGAATTGGAGGCGGGCGATAGTGGGCTGCGTTCCTTTGTCTCAGTCCAGGGATCGCTGGCGATGTTCCCCATTTCGGCCTTTGGTTCGGAGGAGCAGAAACAGCGCTGGCTCCCCCCTATGGCGCGCGGTGAGGTCATCGGCTGCTTTGGACTGACGGAGCCTGATTTTGGCAGCGATGCCGCCAATATGCGAACGTCCGCGCGTAAGGATGGCGATAGCTATATTTTGAACGGCACCAAAATGTGGATTACCAATGGCAGCGTCGCGGACCTGGCCGTTGTCTGGGCGCGCACTGAAGATGGAGTGCGAGGCTTCCTGGTCGAGCGTGGCACCCCCGGTTTTAGCGCCAGCGATGTCCATCACAAGCTCTCCCTGCGAGCCTCCGTCACCTCTGAGCTGCACTTTGAGGAGTGCCGCGTGCCCGCTGAAAATATGCTGCCAAACGTTCGTGGCATGCGCGGCCCCCTCTCCTGCCTGAACGAAGCACGCTACGGCATTGCCTGGGGCGTAACGGGCGCGGCTCGCACCTGCTATGAGGTGGCGCTTGACTACGCGAAGACGCGCATCCAGTTCAATCGCCCCATCGCAGGCTTCCAGCTTGTCCAGCAAAAGCTGGTCACCATGGCCACCGAATTGATCAAGGCGCAACTGCTGGCCCTGCAACTGGGACGCCTGAAAGACGAAGACCTGCTCCATCCCGTGCAGATCTCTGTGGCGAAGCGCAACAACGTACGCGAGGCGCTCAAAACCGCACGCGAGGCCCGATCGGTGCTGGGCGCGAACGGTATTACGCTGGAGTATCCCATTAGCCGCCACATGAACAATCTGGAATCCGTCTTCACCTACGAAGGCACCGATGATATTCATACACTGATCATCGGCCAGGCCATCACGGGCTTGAGCGCCTTCTCCTGATTTGGCGACCACACCACGCAGGGCGACCGCACCACACCACCCTGGTCTTGCGGTCGCCCTAGACTACTGGCGTACGTTCTTTCTCTCGCTGTTCGCTCTGCTTCTGGCGAGAGCGGCGCGCACGCCAGAAAATGATCGCCGCCACCACAATCACGATAGCGAGGCTAAGCGTCACCCAACTCACCTGGCTAGCAATCTGTTCTACGCGGGGAAAATTATTTTTGAAGACATTGCCCGCGACAAACCCCAGAATGCCATAGATGGTGGCCCAGATGATGCCGCCAGCCGCATTATAGATCAGGAATGCGCGCCAGGGCATATGGTTCACCCCGGCCAGAAAGGCCGCCCAGGTGCGCAAGATAGCGGTAAAGCGACCCAGGAAGACCGTTTTGTTGCCATGTTTCGCGAAAAACTTTTCGGCATAGTCCAGGTGCTCTGGCTTGACAAAGAAGTAGCGACCAAAACGCGCCACAAATGGACGCCCCCCCTTCAACCCAATGTAGTAGCCAATATTATCGCCCACAATGGCTCCCAGGGCCGCGCAGGCAATGACAATGGGGATTTGTAAACGGGGATTTGTAGCCGCGGAGAATGAGGCCAGCAGGAGCATGGTTTCGCCGGGAAATGGCACACCCAGGCTTTCAATCATAACAAAAAGCACCACTGCGGGATAGCCAAAGGTGCCCAGGGCTTGTTGTAATGTTTCAAATGAGATAAGCGAGGCCAG
>Ga0070730_10004388_pt1 | contig 12394 bp, 9 predicted proteins | sample Coa_R1_3_FD_66447 | JGI IMG/M metagenome (GOLD analysis project Ga0070730, IMG submission 66447) | Surface soil microbial communities from Centralia Pennsylvania, which are recovering from an underground coalmine fire - Coalmine... | ecosystem: Environmental > Terrestrial > Soil > Unclassified ... | reverse complement strand
GCGTACCACTCGGCTTTATGGCAATCGTGACCGTTTCGCTGCGATCTGCGCGTGAAATCAGCCGTACATGCGAGTGGAAAGCGCTCTAGTCCCATACCGGCCACGACGAATCATCCTGCTGCCCGTCCAAGGAGCCACCCGTGCCGGACAACGTCAAATTCGCCTGCGTGCCGACCGAACACAATGACCGCACAGTCTTCCACTTCTCAGCCCTACCGAGCTGGCCACCTGGATCGACATCACGATGAAGGCTTTGGCGACACGCGCGACGTGTTGGAGGCTTAGGCCTTGAATATAAGTCAAACTCAACCCGCTGATATGGCCCGGAGCCGCGCCTGGTCAGAGCCATTCTTCGAGCGCGCGGCCACCCTGCCCATTTCCTTCGTGCAGGATGGCCAAACCATACGCGGCCTTCCGGATGCCTGGCAGCCCACCTCACACCGCCGCCGCCTCGACGCCAACCTAATTGAGACCGTCTTCGAGGGCGTAGATCCGGCTAGCGGGCTCAAGGTCCGGGTCGAGGTCACACACTATCAGGATTACCCCGTCATCGAATGGGTGGCCTGGTTCAGCAACACGAGCGGCGCCCCCACCCCGCTTATCCAGGATATCCGCGCCATCGACCTCACCTTTCACGGCGCCGCGCCCATTGTCACCCACAGCAACGGCGATTTCAACAGCGCCGATGGCTATACGCCGCATTCCACCCCCCTGGCCGCCGGCGAGGCGCTGGCCTTGTCGCCGGTGGGAGGCCGCGCCTGCGATCAAGCCTTCCCTTACTTCCGGCTGTCCTTTGAAGACTGGGGCCTCACCCTGGCCGTGGGCTGGCCGGCGCAGTGGGCGGCGCGCTTCACTGGGCTTGAAACCGGGGTCGAGGTTCAGGCCGGGCAGGAAAATACCCATCTGCGCCTGCTGCCAGGCGAAAGCATCCGCACGCCGCGCATCACCGTGCTGGCCTGGGCGGGCGATGACGTGCGCGCCGTCAATCTTTGGCGGCGTTGGTATCTGGCGCACATCCTGCCCCGCCCCAACGGCCAGCCCATGCCCACCCTGCTGGCCTGCGCCGCCACCGAGGCCGGCGAGGAGTTCACCGCCGCCACCGAGGCCAACCAGATCCGGTTTATCGACGCCTTCCGGGCGCACGGCATCCGGCCGGACGTGTGGTGGATCGATGCCGGCTGGTATCCCTGCTACGACAGCCAGCACGTGCGCAAATGGCCGCTCACCGGCACCTGGCGCCCGGACGCCGAACGCTTCCCCAACGGATTCGGGCCCATCTCCGAGCACGCTGCCCAGGGCGGCGCCAACCTGCTGCTCTGGTTCGAGCCCGAGCGCGTAGCGCCCGCCAGCCAGTTGGCGCTGGAGCACCCCGAGTGGTTGCTCTCGGCCAACCTGGGCGAAACGACGCAATTGCCGGGGCAACTCCTGTTCCTGGGCAACCCCGAGTGCCGCCAGTGGCTCACGGATCATTTGTGCCTCCTGATCGAGGACAACGGCATCAAGATTTACCGCCAGGATCACAACTTTGAGCCGCTCCAATACTGGCGGCAGAACGAGCCCGAAGACCGGCAGGGCCTGAACGAGAATCTGCATGTGCAGGGCTATCTGCAATTGTGGGATGACCTGCTGGCCCGCAACCCAGGATTGTGGATTGATTCGTGCGCCAGCGGCGGCCGGCGCAACGACCTGGAGACCATGCGCCGCTCGGTGCCACTCCACTACACCGATCACGGCTATGGCGACCCGCCCGTGAAGCTGGCTTTTCACCGGACGCTGTATGAATGGTTTCCCTACTTTAAGGAATTCTCGCTGGCCTGGGATCTAAAGGGCCCCGGCCGCTTCGATCATGAAGTCGATAGCTTTTCGTTCCACTGCGGCATGGCGCCCATGCTTTTTGCCACGCTCGACATCCAGCGCGACGATTACGACTTTGCCCTGGCGCGCCAGATGATCGCCATCTGGCGCCGGGCCGCCGGCTTGCTGCTCCACGGCGATTTTTACGCGCACACACCCTTCCACCGCGGCGCCGGCGGCTGGGTGGCCCATCAGTTTGACAGCCCCGCAAGCGGCCAGGGGTTGGTTCAAGCCATCCGCCTGCCGGGCTCGCCCCGCGAGAAACTGACCGTCTATCCCAAGGGGCTGCGGCCGGAGGCCACGTATGCTTTTGAGGAGTCGGAAACAGGGGAGACAATAAATATCGACGGCGAAGCCGTCATGCGCGATGGATTGCCGCTGGCACTCGCGCCCCGCGCCGGTTCCATCTGGTTCTATCAAACCGTACCCCACCCAGGAGAACAGCCATGAAGACCGAACTTACCCCTGCACAGGTTGAGCAATACCAGGCGCAGGGCTATATCGTCATTGAGAACTTCATAGACAAAGTCGAGCTGGAACACTGGCGCAAAGTCGTGGCCGAGGCCATCGCCATCCGCATCGGCGACAAGAGCATCCTGAGCAACCAGGGCATGCCCGATTCGTTCTACGCCCAGGTGTTTCTGCAGTGCTTGCGGCTGGCCGATATTCACCCCGCCATGGCCGAGATCATCTTTGACGACAAGCTGGGGCGCATGGCCGCCACGCTGGCCGGCATCGATGGCATCCGTATCTGGCACGACCAGGCGCTCATCAAGCCGCCCTACGGCAACCACACCGCCTTCCATCTCGACAACCCGTTCTGGTCATTCCACTCGCCCAATGCCATCTCGATCTGGGTGGCGCTGGATGATGCCACCCTCAGCAATGGCTGTTTGTGGTACCTGCCTGGCACCCACAAGGTGGCCGGTTATCAGTCGATTGGCATAGGCGAAAACCTGGGTGACATTTTCAAGGGCTATCCGGAGTGGAAAACGATCCAGGCCGTTCCGGCAGTGGCCGCCGCCGGCAGCGCCGTGTTTCACAACGGCCTCGTCGGGCATGGCGCGGGCGTCAACATGACCGCCTTCCCCCGGCGCGCCATGACCTGCGCCTACATGCCGGACGGCAGTACCTTCAACGGCATTCAGAACGTCTTGCCGTTGGAATACTATGAGAGCCTGAAATTAGGCGATGTCTTGAACAACAACGAGATCAACCGGCTGGTGTGGCACAAGAACGGCTAGAAATCGTAATCGACCCACCAGCTCGTAGCCTGCCCTGGCCCGAGGGTGCGCTCGAAGAACGGCTCAAATGAGAACGTCGTGTGGTTGCCCCAAATGGGCATAAAGGCCGGCACGTAGCTGGTGCTGGCCGCCACCAGCCCCAACACGGGATGCTTCTGCAGCACCACCAGCGGCGCCTGGGCCTCGTGATCGACCGGCAAGAAATAACCGTCCGTCCACGGCCACCGTTTGCGTGTCACAAAGCCATTGTCGGCCAGGCGAAAGCCATCACTCTCGGCCAGCCGTACCGGCAGGTTGAACCGGCACAGCTCGTCGCTGGCCGGCTGCGGGTAGAACGGGTGCGGGAACCAGCGCAGCGGCAAAAATGGCCGGCCGGCATTCGTGACGCGCGTGGCAGACCGGACCGTGCGGTTGATGAGCGACACAGTCCGCTCCAGCTCAAGGTTGAAGCCTTGAAACTCTTGCTGCGTGAGCATCCGGACGGTCGTGCCGGTCTGCTCCAACTCCCAGCGGCAAAACTCCAGCACCTCGTTCTTTTCCAGGTCACACACGCCGATACCCACGATCAGCGCCTGCGCCCCGCCAGCCGGCGGCCTCAGCGGCGCCAAATTGAAGGCGTCGGGGATGCCCTGCCCGTTGAATGGGTCATACCGGTCCGGGTAAGTCGGCCCCGCCATTAATGGCCCGTGCTGGCAATCATCAACCTGGAAGATGTAACCCCCAGTGCAATAGCGTGTCCCAAAACGTCCCTGGTCCGCTATAGGGTCCAAAATAGAAACTGACAGCGACGCGTTCGCGATGGAATACATTGCCCGGCGGCATCCTTAGAGTGTGAGCGGCCCCTGTGGTGAGACGCCGGCATCATAACATACGCATTCACATGTCAGCGCAGCACAAACGGCAGCCATAACATCCATTGGGGCGGCGGCGGCCCAAACAAGACCTGCACCGGCACCTTGCTGTCTAAGTTCTGGTTATTCCCCAGCTCGCCGTATTGGCCCGAGCCCCAGGCCCACACGGTGCCGTCCTCTTTGACCGCCAGGTCATGATAGTCGCGGGCGGCATACAATTTGACGTGGTCGAGCCCAAAGACCTGCACCGGCACGGTGCTGTATGCAACGTTTGTGTTGTTGCCCAATTCCAGATATTGGTTCAGGCCCCAGGTCCAAACCGTGCCGTCGCCTTTGAGCGCGCCCGTAAAGCCGTCGCCGCCTGATACGGCGACCATGTTGCTCAAGCCCGGCACCTCAAATGGGACACTGATGCCCTGCGTCGATGTGACCCCGTTTCCAATCTCCCCGTTGGTGTTATCACCCCAGGTCCACACATGGCCGTCGTCAGTCAATGCCACCGCGTGGAACCATCCCGCCGAAAGCTGCGCCACATGGCTCAGCACAGCGCTGACGGCCACGGGCGATGGCTGGTCGGCGAATGACCCGTTGCCGATTTGGCCATGACCGCCCGACCCCCAGCTCCGCACGGCGTGATCCGGCATCAAGGCCAGGCTGAAAAACCCGCCGCCCGTCACCGTGAGTGGGTTGGAAATCCCCAGGACTTGTACCGGCACATCGCTGCAGGTGGTTGTGACGCTGACATACGGGCAGTTCTGGCCGGTGGTATCGTGGCCCAGCTCGCCATATTTGTTCCAGCCCCAGGCCCACACCTTGCCGTCCGCGGTCACCGCCAGGCTGTGATAACCGCGGCCCCCAAGCTTGGTGACCGAGACCAGCCCGCTCACCTGTACCGGAATTTCAGTGTTGGCATAATTCCCGTCGCCCAATTGGCCGACGAAATTCGCCCCCCACGCCCACAGCGTGCCGTCGGCGCGGATCGCCAAATTATGATGCTCGCCGCCCATGATGGCCGTAACCGAATCCAGGTAACCCGAAATTCCCGGCCCATGCACCTCCACCGGGACGTTGCGGTCGTTCGCCGTGCCGTCGCCCAATTTGCCGCACGGCCCAATACCAAGGTTACTCGGGTTACAACTATTGAGCCCCCAGGTCCATACACTGCCATCCGACTTCAAGGCGATCGACTCGCGCGCGCCGCCCCAGATGCTGATAACACTGGCCGGCGATACCGGCTGCGCCGCGGTCACGGCCGCCGCTGCGTCGCACGCGCCTGGACCACGCGTGGAGGCATCACAATTGTTCGGGTTGGTAGCGGCGTGTTGGCCGGCCGCGGGCCGGGTGAGTGCAGCGGCCAGGAGTAACAGGGGAAGGGCAATCAACCAGCGGCGTGCAAGCATATGGCCCTCGCTGCGCCGCCGGTGGCTGCGCCCCCGGTGACTGCGGCGCTACATCCAATAAAGGTTAGAATTCGGTTTGACGTGGTTCATTATAGGCCCGTATTTTGTCCTGCTTTTGTGACGATTGCGTATTTATTGCTCTGCGGCACCGCCGGCCGCCGCGCGGTCCGCGCGTGCCGGCTCGCCCAACGTGATCCACACCCACCACAGCACCCCCAGAACGGCGGTAAAGCCAGCCATGGCCAACAACAGGCCCGGCAGCCCCAGCCCGGACCGGTCGAGCAGCCACCCGGCGGCGCCCGCGCCAATGGCATTGGCCAGGGTAACTGCCGCGAAGTCGCTGGCAAACACCCGCCCGCGCACCTTGTTCGGTGTGAGCTTAAGCAGCAATTGTGACGAGAACACCCAGTTGGTTCCAGTGCCAAAAGCATTGAGCAGCGCCCCCACCAGCACCAGCCCAAAACTTGCCAGCGGCGCAATGATGGCCACGCCCACCGCCGCCAGCCCAAACGACACCAGGATTGCCCACCGCAGCGGCCGCACGCGGTCGCCGGTAAGCCGGCGCGCCAGGAGGGGTCCCAGGCCGGTGCCGGCGCCCGCCACGGCGTAAATCAGTCCCAGGCTGGTCCCTCCGCCCTGCCCGATCACGAAAATGCGCTCGGCCAGCACCACCTCGATCACCGAGAACGCGCCACCAATACTCAGGCCCAGCGCCGCCTTGAGCAGGCTAATCCAGAAGATATCTGCGTGCTGCCGCAGATAGCGCAGGCCATCCACGTATTGTGTCACCGCGGCGCGCACGCTGGCGTTGTGCTCGGCCAGCGGCGGTGCCACACTGGAGTGGATCTGCCACAGGAACACCGCCGAGATCAGAAAGCTCAGCGAGTCGATGACGAACGCCGGGTAAATGCCCCACTGGCCGGTGGCCAGGCCTCCCAGCGCCGCCCCAATCGAGAGCATGGTGGACCAGGTGGTGGCGCTCAGGGCGTTGGCCGTCCCTACTTCGCGCTCGGCCACAATGTCGGGCAGGATGGCCTCGCGGGTCGGAAAGAAGATGCCGCTCAAGGTCAGTTGCAGCGTCGTGATCACGTACAGGAGCCAAATCTGATCCGGCTGGCGCACCAGCAAGAAGCCCAGCACGATCACCGCCCGCGCCAGGTCGCAGGCGATCAGCAGCTTCTTGCGGTCATAGCGGTCGGCCAGCACGCCGGCCACCGGGCTGATGAGAAACGGCGCCAACATGCGCACTACGAACAGACCGCCCACCGCCAGTCCCGAGCCGGTCAATTTCGCGATTAGGGTGGCCGAAGCAATCAGGTCGAACCAATCGCCAAACAGGCTGACTATCTCGCCCAGCCACACGCTGCGATAGTTGTGGTTCGAGCGCACCAGCGCCACATAGCCAATCGGTTTGTTTTGGGTACCTTGCAATTCGGTCAAATTGAACTCCGCCTTGGACCCCGCGCGACGGACTGGGGCGTGAGACCTGATTATACGGGCGGTGTGCCCGGCAGTCACCGTACCTTGGTCCAGAAAACACCTCAGTTGAGCTAAAATAGGCGCGTGCGTGCGCCCCGCTGGAACGAGAGGTAGCCTCATGGCCGTCAAGACGGTGCAGCCCCAAAAAGATCACCAGCCTACGCGGATTACGGTCGATCAATACGAGCACATGGTCCAGGCCGGCGTCTTTGCCGAAGACGAACGCATCGAGTTAATCGAAGGGCAGATACTCAATATGTCACCGATAGGATCGGCCCATTCTGGCCAAGTCAAGCGTCTGAATCGCATACTCGCGAAACAGGTGGCCGATTTGGCTCTCATCAGCATTCAGGATCCCATTCGCCTGCCTCAGTCTGAGCCACAGCCCGATTTGGCTTTGCTAAAACCCAGGGACGATTTTTACGCCAGCGCCCATCCCACAGCGCGTGACGTGCTGTTGGTCGTCGAAGTAGCCGACACCTCGGCCGACTATGACCGAAACGAGAAGATACCGCTCTATGGCCGTAGTGGTATCGCCGAAGCCTGGCTGATTGATCTAGCCAACCGTTCCATCGAGGTCTACCGCGGGCCGGGTCGCGCTGGCTTCGCAGAGAAAAAAACTTATGCTCACGGCGACGAGCTCGCCCCTGTGGCTCTACCTGAAATCCACCTGGCTGTGGCCGAGATCTTAGGCGCCAGCGCGTGACCGAAGCCCCACTCGCCAGCCGCTCCACCCTTTGCCCCCTGCTCATCGGGCGCGGCCCATATATCGAAATTCTGCGCCAATTTTGCGAGCAAGTGCGCCTTGGCCAGGGGCAAACCGTCATCCTGGCAGGCGAGGCAGGCATCGGCAAATCGCGGCTGGCGGCCGAAGTCGAAATTATCGCCCGCCAGGCGGGCTTCACTGTCCTGCAAACCAATTGCCGCGAGGTCGACTGCGGCTTGCCCTATGGCCCCTTCCTGCGTTTGCTGACGGGTCTGCTGGCGGGCCCGTCCGGGCCGGCGGAAGCCGAGCAGCCGTATGCCCCGCAACTGGTCGAGCTTTTGCCCGGTTTGCGGCGTGCCTGGCCGGGCGTGCAAGCCCAGCCACGCTCGGACAATGCGCTGGCCCGCGCTGGCTACTATCGCGCCATTTCTGGCGTGCTCACCCGCCAGCCCGCGCCCCTGCTGTTGGTGATTGAAGACCTGCACTGGTGCGACGAGGCCAGCCTGGAATTCCTCCTTCAATTTGCGAGCCGGCTGGTGGGGCGTCCCATCCTGTTAATACTCACCTATCGCAGCGATGAGGCCCAGCCGGCGCTGCGGCCGTTAGTGGCCGAGCTGGAGCGCACCCAATTCGCCGTGTCGCTGAACCTCACCCGCCTGCCTCGCGCCGACGTGGCGTTCATGATCCGCGTAATCTTGGAGCAGGCGCGCCCCGTGCGCCCCGACCTATCCGAGGCCATTCATAGCTTGACCAACGGCAGCCCTCTATTCGTCGAGGAGGCCCTAAAAGCAATGATGGCGGCCGGCGAGCTTTACCTGGCCAACGGAGCGTGGACCCACCCGCCCTTAGCCACACTTCAACTGCCGAGGACGGTGCAGTCGGCGGTGCAGCGCCGGCTGGCCCGGCTTTCGGCCGGCGCACAGGAGCTGCTCAACCTGGCCGCGGTCGCCGGTCGCCCGATGGAGACTGGCCTGGTCCAGGCTCTGGTCGACGCGGATTGCTTGCCGGGCCAGCTCGACGAATTACGCCAGGCGCAATTCGTCACCGTTGACGCCAGCGGCGCGGTCGCGCCGCGCCACCACCTGGTGGGCCAGGCCGTCTACGCCGGCTTGATGGCCCGCGAGCGGCAGGCGCTGCACAGCCGCGTGTTGGCCGGGCTGGCGGCCGCTGGGGCCACCGCCGATGACGCCTGCCTGCCCGAGACGGCCGAACATGCCTTTCAAGCCGGGCAGTGGGCGCAGGCGGCGGCGTTGGCGCGCCGGGCGGGTGAGCGCGCCCGTGCCGTGCATTGGCCGCGGCTGGCCGTGGACCATTACAGCCGCGCGTTGGAGGCCGCCCGACGCCTGGATCGCTCCGCACCGGCCGGCCTTTACCATTCACGCGGACAGGTGCTGGAGCAACTCGGCGAATTTGAAGCTGCCCGTTTGGACTTCGAACAGGCCGGCGCCGCCGCGCGGCAGGCTCGCGACCCACGCGGCGAATGGCAAAGCCTCATCGACCTGGCCTTCTTGTGGCAAACCCGCGACGCCGCCCAGGCCAGCGCCTACTTCGAACGAGCGTTTACCCAGGCCTACACCTTGAATGATCCGGTGGTGCTGAGCTTTAGCCGCCGCCCGCTGCAGAGCGACGACTACGAAAACTCTGCCGGCAGCTCGGCGCCCGCGCCGGCCGGCGAAACCGGCCAACATGCCCTGGCCGCCGCGCTCGACCTGCTGGGCGCTGCCAGTTATCTCTCCGGCGATATCGTTTCCGGCACGGACTATTTCCGCCAGGCGATTGCCCTGTTCCGCACACTGCCCGATCAGATGGGCCTGGCCGCCAGCTTGATGCACATCGCCCTGGGCGCCACGCTCGACACCGAAAGCCCCGAGGTGGATCTGGGCGAGGCGGTGCGGTACGGCGAAGAGGCCCTGGCCCTGGCGCGCAGCAACAGCTGGCGCTCGGAGCAGGCGCATGTGCTGAGTGAGCTGGCCATTGGCTATGGCCGCCAAGGCGAATACGGGCGCGCGTTCGAGCTGGCCGAGCAGGGGCTGAGCCTGGCCCAGGCGCTGGAGCAGCCCGCGCTCATCTCCTATGCCCTGACCGCGCAGGGCAGCTTGTATGCCGACATCTTCGCGGCCGCCGAGGCAAGCCGGGTGCTGCAATTGGCGCTGACCATCGCCGAAGGCATCGCCTCACAACATCTGGCGTGCTTTGCGGCGCGTTATGCCGCGCTGGCCTTGCTGGAAACCGGCGCTCAGGCGGCGGAAATTGCGGCCGTGCTCGACCGCGCGCAGCGGGTGGGTGTGGCCGCCTCGCCAGAAGCTGCCGGTAGTCAGACCCTGTCTGAGCGGGCCCTCAGCTTCGCCCGCGCCCAACTGGCATTGGCCAACGGCGAGGCCGCGCGCGCGCTCGAGCTGGTAACGAACCTGATCGCGCCGGCCGCGCGGCCGGCCAGCGTCACGCTGCTGCTGCTGCGCGGCGAAGCGCTGTCGGCGCTGCGCGAGCCGGCCAAGGCCGAGGCTGCCCTGCGCCTGGCGCAGCGCGCCGCGGTGGAGCAAGGCGCCCTGCCCAGCCTGTGGCGCGTGCACGCCGCGCTGGGCAAGCACTATTTGCGCTTCAAGCAGCGCACCCTGGCCAGCACCGAATTTGAGCAGGCACGCGCCTTTTTGGATGGCCTGGCCGAGCGCCTCCCGCAGGCCGAGCTGCGCGAGCAGTTCCTGCGCCAGACTCGCCGACTGGCGCCCCCGCCGGCGCCACAGCCCCCGCGCCCGACCGGCAAGCGCGAGTTGGGCGGGCTCACCGAACGCGAGCGCGAAACAGTCGCCCTCATCGCCGAGGGCAAATCCAACCGTGAGATCGCCGCCCATCTGGTGGTGAGCGACGAAACGGTCAAGACGCACGTCAGCCACATCCTCAGCAAACTGGGCCTGCGCTCGCGCACCCAAATCGCCGCCTGGGCCATCCAACACGGGCTTAACGCCCACACTTGACCAACAGAAAGGCATCACATGGACAAGCTTACTTCTACGAAAGGTCCCCTATGACACTCCCAAGCTCCAAGCCTGAAAATGGTCACGAGGAAGTTGCCACCCTGGCCGGCGGCTGTTTCTGGTGTCTGGATGCCACGTTTCGCCTCCTACGCGGGGTGAACGACGTCGTTTCGGGTTATACCGGCGGCCATGTGGCCAACCCCGATTACTATTCGGTCGGCAGCGGCGACACCGGCCATGCCGAAGCCGTCCAGGTCCATTTCGACCCGCGGACCATTTCGTACCGCGACCTGCTGGAAGTCTTCTTCACCATCCATGATCCCACCACGCTCAACCGGCAGGGCGCCGATGTGGGCACGCAATATCGCTCGGCGATTTTCTATCACTCACCCGAGCAGAAACAGATCGCCGAGCAAGTGATGGCCGAGGTGGCCGCCAGCGGCAACTGGCGTGGCCCGCTGGTCACCGAGCTCAAGCCGCTGGGGCCATGGTACGAGGCCGAGGAATATCACCAGCGCTATTTTGAGCGCAACCCCAACCAGGGCTATTGCCGCGTGGTGATCGTTCCAAAAGTAGCCAAGCTGCGGCAACATTATCTGGAAAAACTCAAATAAAGGAGACGACCCGCCATGTGCTATGACGATCTCGCTCGACCCCCAGTGCCGCCCGGTGTCGGTGGCGGTTCCAATGGGGATGACCTGGTGGTCACCGCGGCCGATGGCAACCGCTACAATGCCTATCTGGCCCGCCCGGCCACACCCAGCAGCGCCCAAATCTTGATCTATCCCGACGTGCGCGGCTTGCACCAGTTCTACCGCGAGCTGGCCCTGCGCTTCGCCGACGTGGGCATCACGGCCCTGGTCATGGACTACTTTGGCCGCACGGCCGGCCTGGCCCCGCGCGACGAAAAGTTCGATTTTATGCCGTTGGTGCAGCAGTTGCGCCTGCCCGAGATCTATACCGATGCCGCGGCGGCGCTGGCCACCTTGCGCCAGGGTCAGGGCGCCCAGCGCGCCACCTTCATCGTCGGCTTCTGCATGGGCGGCAGCCTGACCATCTATTCCGGGACACAAGATTTTGGTCTGGCCGGCTTGATCGGCTTTTACACCGGCTTTGGCCGCAAGATGGACGCGGCCGGCACCGCGCTCGACGTCTCGCCGCACCTGCGCGCTCCCTTCCTGGGCCTATATGGCGGCGCCGACCAGGGCATCCCCGTCGAGCAGGTGGAGATGCTTGCTAAGAACCTGGATGCGGCCGGGGTAGAACACGAGATCAAGATTTATCCCGGCGCCACGCACAGCTTCTTCGACCGGCGCTTTGCCGAATTCGCCGACGCCTCGGCCGATGCCTGGACGCGGATGTTGAGCTTCATCCACGCCCACAGTCCAAAATAGTACTTACCTTAATTTCTCAGAAAAGCCGAGGGCGGCGAGTGTGCTATGCACACTCGCCGCCCTCGGCTTTTCTGAGGCTGCTCCACTCCTGGACAATTCTTGTCGATTTGGTATAGTTAGATACTCGAAGTAATTAGCCGCAAGCGGTGCCCACCCCACCTGGGCTACCCCGACAGAGGACCTGACCCGTGATTGCTAACACTGTTAAGAAGCCATCCAGCTGGCGTGAGCGCCTGAGCCATGTGGATTACAAGTGGATCGCGCTGTCGAACACCACCCTGGGCATGTTCATGGCCGCGCTCGATGGCAGCATCGTGCTTATCTCGCTGCCGGCCATCTTTCACGGCATCGGCATCAACCCGCTGGCGCCAGCCGAGTCCAGCTATCTGCTCTGGACGCTGATGGGTTACCTGGTGGTCACGGCCACGCTGTTGGTCACGTTTGGCCGGCTATCGGATATGTTTGGCCGGGTGCGGCTCTACAACCTGGGCTTT
>Ga0070730_10004387_pt1 | contig 12395 bp, 11 predicted proteins | sample Coa_R1_3_FD_66447 | JGI IMG/M metagenome (GOLD analysis project Ga0070730, IMG submission 66447) | Surface soil microbial communities from Centralia Pennsylvania, which are recovering from an underground coalmine fire - Coalmine... | ecosystem: Environmental > Terrestrial > Soil > Unclassified ... | reverse complement strand
ATGATCGTCGGCGTTGGCGCCAGCCGCGTGCGCGATCTGTTCAAGCAAGCCCGCGAAGCGGCCCCGGCCATCATCTTCATCGACGAGCTCGACGCGATCGGGCGCGCGCGCGGCGCCGGCATGTTCAGCGGCAGCAACTCCGAACAGGAGCAGACGCTGAACCAGATCCTGACCGAAATGGACGGGTTCAGCTCACGCCAGGGCGTGATCGTGCTCGCCGCCACCAACCGACCCGACGTGCTCGATCAGGCCCTCCTGCGGCCAGGCCGATTCGATCGCCGCGTCACCGTTCAGCCCCCGGACAAGATCGGCCGCGAGAAGATCTTGACGGTCCACACCCGCGGCGTGCCGCTGGCCACCGACGTCGACCTGAAAGAGGTGGCGGCCTCCACTCCAGGTCTGGTGGGCGCCGACTTGCGCAACCTGGTGAATGAAGCGGCCCTGCTGGCGGCCAGGCGCAACGGTGAGTCGGTCCATCAGAAGGACGTCCTGGATGCACTCGAGACGCTCGTGCTCGGCCCGGCTCGGGCCCTGGTGATGAGCGTTGAGGAGCGCACCCGCGTCGCCTACCACGAGGGTGGCCACGCGGTCCTCGGGCTGTTGATGCCCGGCGCCGACCCGGTCAACCGGGTCACTATCGTGCCCCACGGCATGGCCCTCGGGGTGACCTACCAGCGGCCGGAGAACGATCGGCACAGCTATAGCGAGCAGCACCTGCACGCGCGCATCGTGGGTGCGATGGGCGGCCGGCTGGCCGAGGAGATCGTCTTCGCCACCCGCACTACCGGCGCTGAAAACGACATGCAGCAGGCGACCGACCTGGCCCGCCAGATGGTCACCCGCTGGGGTATGAGCGCCCGACTGGGCCCGGTCAGTCTGTCACCCAGGGACGGCACCTATCCCGGCGCCGGGGATGGCTTCGGCTTCGGTTCGGGCAAACCGTATAGCGAAGCTACCGCCGAAGCCATCGACGCCGAAGTGCGGCGACTGCTCGAGGAGGCGGCAGTCGAAGCCGGTCGGTTGCTCCGCGCCCATCGACGTGAACTGGATGCGCTGGCGTCGACGCTGCTGGAGCATGAGACGCTGGACGAGGCAGCGATCCGCCAGGCCACCGGGCTCCTCCGCCCCACCCCGCCTGAGCCTATTCCACTGCGCGCGGCAGTCGCCTGAGGCAGCGACATCTGTCGCTGCCTGTACTGACCTGATCGGAGCACTACCCGATGGCTACACTTGCCGTTCCGCCGCGCGACCCGGTCGTCGCTGCGCCCACCACGCATCAGCAACTCGGCGCCAGCGCTGAGGTCGACGCCAGCATCATGGCCTACCTCGGCGCCGGTGACCAGATGGCGATGATCATGGGGGTGACGATGATCGTCTGCGGCGCGCTCATCGTGCTGCTCGTCGCGGCGTGGGCATTCCGGATACTTCCCGGCGCCATCTAGAGGTTACGACGATCGAGCCTGGCGAGCATGCTCCCCAATAACCTCGAAGACTGGCCGACGGTCGGGGTCGAGCGCCGGTCCGTGACCGGCGCCGCCAGGCGCGGCCGCGTCGTCCTGACCATGGCTGCGCTGGGGGTACTTGGGGGGCTGCTCGGGGTCGTCGCCTATCAGTGGATCGTGCGCGTCGACGCGTCGATCGGGCCGTCGCCGCGATCCGTCGCCACCTCGCCCGGCGACGTCGCGCCAGCCGAGCTCGTCGTCACCGACCTGTTTGGCAACCGGGCCGAGTCTCAGAACTGGTCGGGGTACGCCGCGACGGCCGGCGGGTACACGGCCGTAAGCGCGACGTGGACCATCCCGGACCTGGTGCCGCAGTCGGCGCCGGGCACCGACGCCGACTGGATCGGCATCGGGGGTGTCCACAGTGGCGACCTGATCCAGGCCGGCACGCTGCGGACCGTCCTGGGCAGCGGGGACGCCCGCCAGGAGGCCTGGGTCGAGTTGTTGCCACACGGCCCGGTCACGGTGCCCCTGGCGGTGAACCCGGGCGACTCGGTCGCCGTCGCCATCAGCCAACAGGGGCCCGAGACCTGGCTGGTCGTGATCACCAATGCCACCAGCGGGCGCGCGTACCAGGCGACGCAGCATTATGCGTCCTCGCTGTCGTCGGTGGAGTGGGTGGCCGAAGCGCCCAGCTCCGGCCGCGGCCGCGCACTCCCCCTCGACGACTTCGGCACCGTGCGCTTCACAGCTGCCTCCGCGGTCCGCGACGATCAGCTCCTCACCATCGCCGAATCCGGCGCCCAGGCCATCACGATGATCACCCCCACCGGCCTGCACCTGGTCGAGCCCTCCAATCTCGGCGCCGACGGCAGCAGCTTCAGCCTCACGCGCACCCGCACGCCCTCGCCACCTCCCCGTCGCCGGCAATAGGAGAAATTTCCCCCCAAACCGTCCCTGTTAAACCGTCCCACCTACAGAGGAGCATGACGAAATGTCATTACAAATTCCTCTGCGCGTGGCACATTAGAGAAGGGAGACCGTCGCTCCATGCCCCAATTCCTCATCATCGTCATTGCCATCGTCGTCCTCGGGTTCATGCTGTTGAGCTCGACCGTCAAGATCGTGCAGGAATACGAGCGCGGCGTCATCTTCCGTCTGGGTCGCCTCGTCGGCGCCCGCGGCCCGGGCCTGTTCTTCCTGATCCCCGGCGCCGAGCGCATGCGCAAGGTCGACCTGCGCATTGTCACCCTCGAAGTGCCCGCCCAGGAAGCCATCACCCGTGACAACGTCACCGTCAAGGTCAACGCCGTGGTGTACTTCCGCGTCGTCGACCCCGAGGACGCCGTCGTCAAGGTCCTCGACTACGTCCGCGCGACGTCCCTTATCGGCCAGACCACATTGAGAAGCATCCTCGGCCAATCGGACCTCGATCATCTGCTGTCCGAACGCGACAAGATCAACGCCGAGCTCCAGCAAGTGATCGACACCCAGACCAGCGCCTGGGGTGTGAAAGTGACCAGCGTTGAAGTGCGCGATCTCGAGCTCCCCCAGTCCATGCAACGCGCCATGGCCCGCCAGGCCGAGGCCGAGCGCGAGAAGCGGGCCAAAGTGATCCACGCCGAGGGCGAATTCAGCGCCAGCCAGCAACTGGCCAATGCCGCCCAGGTCATCGGCAGCCAGCCCGCGACGCTCCAGCTGCGCTACCTGCAGACGCTGACCGAAATCGCCGCTGAAAAGAACTCGACCATTGTGTTCCCGCTTCCGCTCGAGTTGTTGGAGGGGTTCTTCACCCGAGCCAATCGCAATTCCACGAGTGATGGGGTCAACCGCGGAGCTCCAACCTCGCCATGACGACTACTGCCATCGCCTCCGACGCCGAACGGCCGGCCGAACCACCGCAACCCGAGCCGCCCGTCATCAAGGCCCCACCCGAGCCGCGGCTGCGCTGGCGGGTGGTGGTTCGGACCGGCGAAAAAGGCAAGATCGACCCATCCAAACCCGCGCGGCCACTGGCTTGGCATCTGGCGAGCTGCACCGACGCCGAACTGCCGGCGGCCCACTGCCCCGAAGGCCGGCGGCTGATCGACATTGGCGACGATCCCGATGGGCATTGCGTGCTGGACGGGGTGTGTCCGCGGTGCGACGCGCAGAAGCGCAAGAGTGAGCTGTAAAGGAAGGTGCCGCCGATGACCTTTGAACCTGTCGCGTACTCCATCCCGATGGTGGTCGAGCAGACCAGTCGCGGCGAGCGTGGCTATGACATTTTCTCGCTGCTGCTGAAGAACCGCATCGTGTTTTTGGGCACACCCATCGATGACGTCGTCGCCAATCTCATCGTCGCGCAACTGCTGTACCTGTCCCAGGACGATCCCGACCGCGAGATCCAGATGTACATCAACAGCCCGGGCGGGCAAATCGATGCCGGCCTGGCGATCTACGACACCATGCACCTCATCCAACCCCAGGTGGCCACGACGTGCGTGGGGATGGCCGCCAGCATGGGCGCCGTGTTGCTGGGCGGTGGCGCCAAGGGCAAGCGGTCCGCGCTCCCCAACTCGCGCATTTTGATCCACCAGGCGTCCGCGGGCTTCCAGGGCACGGCGTCTGACATCGAGGTGCAGGCGCGCGAGATTCTGCGGATGAACGCTCGGCTGCAGGAGATGATGGCCGCCGACACCGGCCAGACCGTCGAACGCGTCGGCCGCGACATCAACCGCGACTACTGGATGAGCGCAGCCGAAGCCGTCGAATACGGTGTGGTCGACCTGATTGTCGGACAGACTGCCGCCTCAGCCGCCGCCGATCGCGCGGAGGCCGCGGTCAAGGAAACCGGCGAAGGCGCCCCGCCGAAGGTGCAAGCGGCCAGCTCGCACCTGCGACGCTTCCCGGCACGCTAGGAGCTGCGCAGGACGACGCTCGCGACGGCCGCGAAGTGCATGCTCGCGGCCGCGATCGTGAGCGCGTGGAACACCTCGTGGTAGCCGAACACCGCCGGCACCGGATTCGGGCGCCGGAGCGCATAGACGATCGCGCCCACCGAGTACACCAGCCCGCCGGCGGTCAGCAGCAACAGAGTCCCGAGGCTGACGCTGGCGAGCAGGTCGGGCAGCGCGGCGAGCGCGACCCAGCCGATGACCACGTACAGCGCTGGTGAGACCAGCCGCGGTGCGGTGATCCAGACCAGGTTGAAGGTGATGCCCGCCAGGCTGGCGCCCCAGACCAGCGCCAGGAGCACCAGACCCTTTGGGCGCGGCAGCATGAGCAGCGCGATCGGCGTGTACGTGCCGGCGATCAACAAGAAAATCATCGCGTGGTCCAGCCGCCGCATCCACGCGCCAGCCCGCGGGGGCCAGCTCACGCGGTGGTACAGCGCGCTCACCCCGAACAGTCCCGCCAGCGCCGAGGCATACACCGCCGAGGCCAATCGCGCGAGATCAGGCGACGAAGCCAGCACCAGCATGAGCCCGCTGCCCAGCGAGACAAAGAACGAGTACTCATGCAAGACCCCGCGCAAGCGGGGCTTCAACAGCGCGGCCACTCAGCAGTCCATCATCCGTGCAGCCCCAAGCATGCCAGCTACACCGCCCGCCCGCATGAAGTCCGATCATCGCGCGGGCGCCGCAGTCGTGCCCGGCGGCAATGCCGTCCTACCCCTCGCACCGCGCCGGAGGCCCCAGAGTTCGCTGCTGACAAGCGTCGGCGCATCCCGTATACTCCGCCACGGGCTGGCGCAATCGTTCCGCATCGTTTGATCAATCGCACGTTGACGGAGCCGGTTTCTTCAGGCGCTCGGTAAACAAAGTTGGCCCGCCGAGCCTTTCTTCAAAGGGAGCCGTCCACGATGTCGGCCGATACTACTTTGACCTGCCGCGACTGCGGTCAGGCCTTTACGTTTACCAGCGGCGAGCAGGATTTCTACGCCAGCCGCGGGTTCAGTGAGCCGAGCCGGTGTGCCGACTGCCGAGCGCAACGCAAAGCTCAGCGCGACGGCGGTTCCTACAGCAGCTATGGCTCGGGCGGCTCGTCCTACGGCGGTGGCGGCGGCGGCTACTCGTCGGGCGGCGGTGGCGGCCGGGCCGAGCGCGAGATGTTCAGCGCCACCTGCTCGAGCTGCGGCCAGGAGGCGAAAGTGCCATTCCAGCCGAGCGGCGACAAGCCGGTGTACTGCTCGACCTGCTTCCAGCAGCGCGGCGGCGGCGGCGACCGTTCGGGCCGGGGGGGCGGCTACCAGAGCCGCGGTCGCTACTAGGTGGCGCGCCGCCAGCAGCGGCGACCGTTCCGACAACCTCGAGACCGGACCCCCGATCGCGCCCGCGAGCAAGCTGCGCTGGAGGCGGGTGCTCGGCGGTTGCTGGCGGGGCACGATGCGCGTTCGCTGGAGTCGCTGGTCAACGACCTGCGGCTCCTGCGCGACGAAGCCGATCGCAATGCGAACGAGCAACCCTCGCCCGATGCGCTGCGGACGTACCGCCGCGCGGCCCGCGAGCTAGCCGAAGCTGAGACGGCGCTGACGCTCCTGTAGTTTCGCGCCCCTGAGGCCTGAGGCGACTCAGTTCTCAGGGGCTTTTCGTGCGCGGAATTCAGTGCTAGCCCTGACGACAACCTGGAACGACGGCCCTGGGATCGCGTCCTGGTGCCAGAGTTCCCTCGCCTGCGAAGCGACACCGTTCGTCCCGGTCTCCACCTGCTGCTCGCCGGCTTCATCGTCGCCGGTGGCAATGGCGCTGCCCGCCGTTGGACTTCCGTCGCGGCGTGGTCGCGGCCACTAAACTGACCGCTGACCAGTGACTGCTCTGCCTCCCCGACTCATCGACTGCCTGGCGCGCATCGCGCCGCTGGACGAACCCGCGATGTCCCAGGCGCGCACCCGACTCGACAGCCTCACCAAACCACCCGGCAGCCTGGGCCGACTCGAACGCCTGGCCGTGCAGATCGCCGGCATCACCGGCCACCCGCGGCCCCAGCTGAGTAACCCGGTCGTGGTCGTCATGGCCGCCGACCACGGCGTCGTCGCCGAAGGCGTCTCGGCCTATCCAGGCACGGTCACCGCTCAGATGGTGCACAACTTCGCCCGCGGTGGCGCGGCCATCAACGTGCTGGCGCGCCGGGCCGGCGCCCGAGTCGTCGTGGTTGACGTCGGCGTCGCGGCCAACTTGCCCGCTGAGCTGCCGATTCTGCATCGCAAGGTGGCATTTGGCACGGCCAACCTGGCCCACGGCGCGGCGATGACGCGTGTTCAGGCATTGGCGGCGATCGATGTCGGCCTCGACCTCGCCGCACTCGAGCATGACGCCGACGTCTTCTGCCTCGGCGAGATGGGAATCGGCAACACCACGGCCGCCTCGACGGTGCTCGCGGCCATCACCGGCTTGCCTGTGGCCGAGGTTACCGGCCGCGGCACCGGCATCGACGATGCGACCTGGAACCACAAGGTCGCGGTGATCGAGCAGGCCCTGCGGGTCAATCACCCGGACCCGCACGATCCACTCGACGTGCTGGCCAGAGTCGGCGGCCTGGAGATTGCCGGGCTGGCCGGGCTGGCGCTCGGCGCGGCCGCGGCCCGCATCCCGATCCTGGTCGACGGCTTTATCGCCACCGTCGCCGCGCTCGTGGCGGCGGAGTTGTGCCCGGCCGCACGCGGCTACATGGTCGCGGCGCACCGCTCCGTGGAGGTCGGCCACCGCGCGGCCCTCGAACGCCTGGAGCTGGAGGCCTTGTTTGCCTTTGACCTGCGGCTCGGCGAAGGCACCGGCGCCGCGCTCGCGCTGCCGACGCTGTACGCCGCCCTGGCAATTCTCGACGAGATGGCCACGTTCGAAGAGGCCGGCGTCTCGAGCCGGCAACCATCACCCGCCGCCCCGTCAGCACACCACGGCGGGTGAGTGCGCGCCCGCCATTGACGGCCCGGGCGCCGGTGCTCATGGTGCAGGGCACGGCCTCGTCAGTTGGGAAGAGCACGCTGGTCGCCGGCCTGTGCCGCTGGCTGGCCCAGCGTGGGCTGCGCGTGGCGCCATTCAAAGCCCAGAACATGTCGAACAACGCGGCGGTGTGCGCGGACGGTGGCGAGATCGGCCGCGCCCAGTTCGCCCAGGCGGTCGCCGCGGGGATCGAGCCGACCGTCGACATGAACCCCATCCTCTTGAAGCCGCAGGGCCGGACGTCGCAGGTGATCGTCCGTGGCCGCGCGCAGGGCGCGCAGACCGCCGCCGAGTATTTTGGCCCATCCGGGCTCCGCGGCGATCTCTGGCCGACCGTGGCCGAGGCGCTGGACCGGCTGCGATCGACGTACGACCTGGTGATTGCCGAAGGCGCCGGCAGCCCGGCCGAGATCAATCTGCGAGATCGCGACCTGGTCAACATGCGGGTGGCGCTGCACGCCGCGGCCGATGTTTTCATCGTCTCGGACATCGACCGCGGCGGTGCGTTCGCGGCCTTGCTGGGCACGTGGGAGTGGCTCGCGCCCGATGAGCGCGCGCTGGTACGCGGCTTCATCTTGAACAAGTTCCGCGGCGATCCGACGCTGCTGGCCCCGGCACCGGCCGTGTTGGAGCAGCGGACCGGGGTGCCAGTGATCGGAGTCGTACCGTACCTCGACAACCTCGTGCTGCCCGAGGAAGACGCGGCGAGCCTGACCCAGCGATCGGTGCCGGACGCGCGCGTCGAAATCGCCGTCGTCCGTCTGCCGCACCTCGCCAACTTCGACGAGTTCGGGCTCCTCGCCGCCGAACCGGGCGTCTCCATCCGCTACGTGTCGGCGCCCGAGGCGCTGCGAGCACCGGACCTGGTGATCGTGCCCGGAACCAAGGCCACGATACCGGACCTCCTCTGGCTGCATGACCGGGGCTTGACCGGACGCCTACGCTGGCTGGTGACACACGGGACGCCGGTCCTCGGCATCTGTGGTGGTTACCAGATGCTTGGCCAGGTGGTGCGCGACCCGCGCCACGTGGAGTCCGAGCACGCGAGCGCGGTCGGGCTGGGCCTGTTGTCCATCGAAACGGAACTGGCCGGCGCCGACTCGAAGCGGCTCGCGCGTACGCGCGGCGTCGTGCGACCCAACGCGGCCGGAATCTGGGCGGGTTTGAGCGGCGTCGAGGTCGAGGGCTACGAAATCCACGTCGGGCGGACGTGGGGCCAGATGCCAGACGCCCTGCTCGACCTGCCCACCGGTCCCGATGGCAGTGTCACGCCTGATGGACTGGTCGCGGGTACGTATCTGCACGGCATCTTCGAGCACGCCGCTGCCCGGCACGCGCTGCTGCGGTCGCTGGCGTCCAGGCGGGGCCTGTGTCTCGGTCCCGTGCTGCCCGCGCAACTGGACCCGTATGCAGACCTCGCCCGCGTGCTCGCCGACACGGTTCGGCTGGACACGACGCGAGTGCCCGCGCTCCTCAAAACACTGGCCTGAGCCAACGCCGCCACGAGCGCCGCGGGCGCGCGGGCCGCAGGAAATTGGGTGAGGTGCGAACTCCGCCCCAGCGCCCGTGCGATGAATTTCTCGTCACGCGCGGAACCGGCTTGTTAGCGTGAAGCGACCGTTAGATCAGGCCTGGCCGCGGCAAGGATCCACCAGCTGCCGGGCTTGCCACGGCGTCTCAATTCAGTGGCCCGTTTTGGCCCCCGACTGTCCGCAGTTCTTCCATCAGGAGTGCCCCAAAATGTTTGCCAATCAGCCGACCCGGCGTCGCATCGTCGGCGTGGCCAGCCTTGTCTGTAGCGCTTTCGCTGTGCTCAGCGTCGCCAGCGTGCCCGCTGGTGCCCAGACTGTTTCGCCCGGCCCAGCGTCCACAGCGTGCCCGGTGTTCTCGTTGGGCAACCCGAATCCAGGCGACAACCTGGTCGAAGGCGGCCTGGTAATTTCTGGCTCCGCCTTCGATCCAGCCGCCACTTCGGGCTCCGGCGTGTCTCGCGTCGACCTGTTCCTGGGCGAACGTGATACCGGTGGGACGTTCCTCGGCAGTGCCGTCCCGGGTACTGTCGCGGGTGGTGACGCGCGCGCCTTCAGTGTCGAGGTCCAGATCCCGACGGGCATCAACCGCGGGGTGGATTTCGCCGCCTATGCCATTTCGGCGACCAGCGGCCAGGAGACGGTCATCACGGTCCCGGTGTTTGTGGGTGTGCCACCGGCCAAGAACCCCGCCATGACGCCCACGCCAATTCCGAGCACTGAGACCATCACATCGACGTGTCCACGGACGTCGACCGCGCCGATTGCCGCCGGCGCGCCGATTGTCCCGGCCATGGCGACGCCCGGGACTGCCCCGGTGACGGCCCCGGCGCCGGCTGCACCGGCGCTCGGTGGCGTCGCCGCGACGGCCGCCTGCCCAATCCTGTCGATTGGTAACCCGAATCCCGCTGACGACCTGATCCCGGGTGGCTACTTCATCTCCGGCGCTGCGTACGATCCGGCGGCGACGATGGGCCCGGGTGTCTCTCGGGTCGACCTGTTCCTCGGCGAACGCGACAACGGCGGCACCTTCCTCGGCAGCGCGGTGCCCGGCACCGGGCCGAATGGCGACCCGCGCGCCTTCAACGTCGAGGTCACCATTCCGACCGAAAACCGCGGGCTTGACTTCGCGGCGTACGCCATTTCGGCAAGCGGCCGCGAGACGACCGTGACGTTCCCGGTCCTCGTCGGCGCACCGGCCGCCAAGAACCCGGCCGCGACGCCCACCCCGATTCCGCTGGTCGAGACCGTCACCTCGACGTGCGGCTCGCACATGTAACTCGGTACGTCCGCGTTCTGCTCTTCGCCGACCCTGGCTGCGGAGTAAGCCTCAGCCAGGGTCGGTCCGCGTTCGCCGCGATTCCCCAATCAGGGGGGCAGGCCCTGCGCGCGACGGGAACACGTCGCATCCGGCGACCGCCGTACGATAGCTCTGAGCGAGCCAGAGCCAGACGTGTACTTCGATCGACGACTTTTGGGCATGACGCGCGGCGTGCGGGGCCGCATGGCGCTGGCAGCGCTGGTCGGCCTGGCGGCAGTCCCGATCTCCATGTGGCGTTTGACCCTCACCGGCCAGGCCATGGCGCGGGTTTTTACCGGCGAGCCGTTCAACGCGCTCGTCGGCATGCTCGTCCTGATCGCCAGCCTTATCGTCCTGCGCGCGCTCCTGCAGTTCGCCCGCGACGAGATTGCCAACGCGACCGCCGCGTTGATGAAGGCCAGAGTGCGCGGTGTGCTGTACGAGCACGTACTGCGACTCGGCGCGGGCCACTTCGATCAGCGCCGCACGGGTGACGCCGTCCTGGCGCTGGTCGACGGCGTCGAACAACTCGACCAGTTCTTCGGCCAGTACCTGCCCCAGCTCGTCGTCGCCGCCTGCACGCCGGTGCTGGTCTTCGTCTTCATGGCGTTTCTCGACCTGCCCACGGCGGTCGTCTTTCTCCTCTTCGCGCTGCTGACCCTGGTCATGCCAGCGGCGTTCCACCGCTGGAATAGCACCGCGAGCCTGGCGTATCGGCGCGCTCAGGTGGCGATGGGAGCCGACTTTCTGGACACCATCCAGGGCCTGGCGACGCTCAAGACCTTCGGCCAGAGTCGCCAGCGCGGGCTGGACCTGGCCCAACGGGCGCGCCAGTTGTATCGCAGCACGATGTGGGTGCTCGCGGTCAACATCGGCACCGGCGGCATCACCCTGGCGTGTATCTCAGCCGGCGCCGCCGTCGCGCTCGGCTGGGGCGCGGTGCGGGTGCAGTCCGGTCAGTTGTCACTGTCGACGCTGCTGGTTGTCCTGCTGCTGGGCGTCGAAGTGTTCCGGCCCTTGCGTGACCTCGTGCAGCTCTTCCACGGCAGCATGCTGGCGGTGGCGGCCACCCGCGGCATGTACCAGCTCCTCGATACCGTGCCCGAGGTCCAGTCGCCAGTTCAGCCAGACCGCCCGGCCGGCCTCGCACCCGTGGTCCGCTTCGAGCGCGTGACTTTCGGCTACCAGAATGGACGTCGCCCGGCGGTCCTGGATTGCTCCTTCGAGCTGCGACCGGGCGAAACGCTCGGCGTCGTCGGCCCCAGCGGAGCGGGCAAGTCGACGCTGGTCAACCTGCTCCTGCGGTTTGCCGATCCGCAGCAGGGGCGGGTGCTGCTCGACGGCCATGACCTGCGCGAGTTGCCGCTGGATCTCCTGCGCCGCCAGGTGGCCGTCGTCGCGCAGGACACGTATCTCTTCTACGGCACGGTTGCCGAGAATTTGCGGGTCGCGCGTCCTGAGGCAACCCAGGCCGAGCTGGAGACCGCGTGCCGCGCCGCCAACGCGCACGAGTTCATCGGCGCCCTGCCGCGGGGCTACGACACGTTGATTGGCGAGCGGGGCGTTCGGCTCTCGGGAGGTCAGCGTCAGCGGGTGTCGATCGCCCGCGCGTTGTTGAAAGACGCGCCGATCCTGGTGCTGGACGAAGCGCTCTCGAGCGTCGACGCCGAAAGCGAATCGACCATCCAGCAGGCCCTGGAACGCCTCCAGCGCGGGCGCACCACGCTGGTGATCGCCCATCGCCTCTCGAGTGTCGCCACCGCCGACCGCATCATCGTCCTCGAACGCGGCCGGCTGGTGGAGGAAGGCGCTCCGAACGCGCTCATGTCCCGCTCCGACGGCGTCTACCAGCGCCTGATGGCCGCACAGCAGACGATCATGGTCGACGCCGACGACGACATTGACTTCGACCGGCCGTCACCTGGCGCCGCCGCCGCCGCCGCTCACGCCGACCTTGACGGCCCGTCGCCTGCCGCCGCCGCCGCTCAGGCCTACGACGGGGGCCCACCGTCCCCCGCCGCCCCCCTCGAGCCTAACGGCGCAGCATCACACCCAGCGTCACGTGGAAGCGGCGAAGCGTCACGTGGAACCGATGGAGCGTCACGCGGAAGCGGCGAAGCGTCACGTGGCAGGGCCGCCGCGCCGCCGCCCGCCGTTGCGGCCCTGCGGGCGCTCGGCGACGCCGCGGTCTGGAGCCGCCTCT
>Ga0070730_10004386_pt1 | contig 12395 bp, 10 predicted proteins | sample Coa_R1_3_FD_66447 | JGI IMG/M metagenome (GOLD analysis project Ga0070730, IMG submission 66447) | Surface soil microbial communities from Centralia Pennsylvania, which are recovering from an underground coalmine fire - Coalmine... | ecosystem: Environmental > Terrestrial > Soil > Unclassified ... | reverse complement strand
ACCCGATCTCGAGCCCGACCTTTACGACCAGACACCGTTCCTCGAGGTCATCAAGCACTTCGTGCTGACACGCAGCTTCTCCAAGGTGCGGGTGCTGCTCGCCGAGCCCACTCGCGTCATGCGTGACAGCAACCGCTTCGTCGCCATGGGCCGGCGCCTCTCGAGCTGCATCGACATCCGCTACATGGCGGCACACTCGCCGCAACGCGCTTCCGCCTATCTGATCGCCGACGATCGCGCCATCGTGTACCGGCTGCGCGCCGACACCTGGGACGGCGTCGCCGACATCAACAATCCGCTCGCCGCGCGGCAGTATCTCGCGGAATTCGACCAGGTCTGGAACGCCAGCGCAGCCGAGCACGGGCTGCGCGCTGCGCGCCGCGGCTGAGGCCTCCCGCGCCCCCGGGTAGCCGCGGCCCCTGCGGAGTAGAATCCGCCGATGGCTGCCGCGCCTCTCGCTTCCTCCTCGCGCGTCATCGTCGCCCTCTCCGGGGGCGTCGACTCTGCGGTCGCGGCACTGCTTCTGAAGGAGCGCGGCTGCGAGGTGCAGGGACTCTTCATGAGCAACTGGGAGGAGGCGGAGGACGACATCTGGTGCACCGCCGCCCGGGACTTCCAGGACGCGCGCGCGGTCGCCGAGCGGCTCGGAATTGCGCTGCACCGCGTGAGCTTTGCGCGCGAGTACCGCGCCCGCGTCTTCGAGCATTTCCTCGCCGAGCATCGCGCCGGACGCACCCCCAATCCCGACGTGCTGTGCAACCGCGAGATCAAGTTCGGGGTGGCGCTCGCGCATGCGCGGCGCTTGGGCGCGACGCATTTCGCCACCGGCCACTATGCGCGCCTGATCGAGGGGCCGCACGGCACGGAGCTCCACAAGGCGCGCGACTCGGGCAAGGATCAGAGTTACTTCCTCCATGCCGTCGCGCCCGCAGAGCTCGGCCGCACCCTCATGCCGCTCGGGGATCTGGAGAAGAGCGCGGTACGGGAGCGTGCCCGCCAGTCAGCGCTCCCGGTCTTCGACAAGCCCGACAGCACCGGCATCTGCTTCATCGGCGAACGGCCGTTTCGCGAGTTCCTCGGGCGTTACCTGCCTGACTCCCCCGGCCCGATCGAGTCGCCCGAGGGCGAGCGGCTCGGCACCCACCGCGGGCTCGCCTTCTACACGCTCGGTCAGCGCGAGGGTCTGCACCTCGGCGGCGTTTCGGGCCGCGCGGAGCAGCCCTGGTATGTCGCGGCCAAGGATGCGGTACGCAATGCCCTGATCGTGGTGCAGGGGCACGACCACCCGCGGCTCTCGAGCCTCGCACTCATCACCGGTCCCTGGCATTGGCTCGCCGCGCCGCCGCGCGCACCGTTGCGCTGCGCGGTGAAGGTACGCTATCGCCAGGCCGACCAGCGCGCCTTCCTCGAGCCGCAGCCCGACGGCCGTGTGCGCGTCACCTTCCTCGAGCCGCAGCGCGCCGTCACACCGGGGCAGTACGCCGTCGCATACGAGGGCGAGCGCTGTCTCGGGGGCGCGGTCATCGAAGCGGTGGCGCCGGCGGTCTCCGCCGCCGCCTGACACGCAACCTCGGTCTGAGGTCCGGCAGCGGCCGCGCGCGCCCGATATAATTCGCGCAGCCAGCGGAGATACAGGCATGACCAACAGCTTCCGGGCGCGCTCGACGCTCAAAGTCGGCGACCGTTCCTACGAGATCTGGAGCCTCGCCGCACTGCCCCAGGACAAAGTCGCCCGCCTCCCCTACTCCCTCAAGATCCTCCTCGAGAACCTGCTGCGCTTCGAGGACGGCGTGAGCGTCACGCGGAGCGACATCGAGGCGCTGCTCGAATGGGATCCCGCCGCCGCCCCGGCGCACGAGATCGCCTTCACCCCCGCGCGGGTCATCCTCCAGGATTTCACCGGGGTGCCCTGTATCGTCGATCTCGCCGCCATGCGCGATGCGATCGTGCGGCTCGGAGGCGATGCGGAGCGGGTCAATCCGCTCAACCCCGCCGAGCTCGTCATCGATCACTCGGTGCAGGTCGATGAGTACGGTTCCTCCCGGGCGCTCGCCGCCAATACCGCGATCGAATTCAGCCGCAACCGCGAGCGCTACGCCTTCCTGCGCTGGGGCCAGACGGCCTTTCGCAACTTCTCGGTGGTGCCGCCCAACACCGGCATCGTTCACCAGGTGAACCTCGAGTATCTCGCCCGGGTGATCTTCGATGCGGAGACCGCCGGCGCGCGGCGCGCCTACCCCGACACCCTCGTCGGCACCGACTCGCACACGACCATGATCAACGGCCTCGGCGTCCTCGGCTGGGGCGTCGGCGGCATCGAGGCGGAAGCGGCGATGCTCGGACAGCCGGTCACCATGCTGATACCGCAGGTGGTCGGCTTTCGGCTCGAAGGGCGGCTGCAGCCGGGCGCCACCGCGACCGATCTCGTGCTGACCGTCACCGAGATCCTGCGCAAGAAGGGCGTAGTCGACAAATTCGTCGAGTTCTTCGGCGACGGGCTCGCGAACCTCCCCCTCGCCGACCGCGCGACCATCGCCAACATGGCGCCCGAGTACGGCAGTACCTGCGGCATATTCCCCATCGATGCCGAGACCATCCGCTATCTCGAGCTCTCGGGGCGCCCGCGCGAGCGCATCGAGCTCGTCAACGCCTACGCCCGGGCCCAGGGCATGTGGCGCAACCCCGGCGCGACGCCGGCGCGCTATACCGATGAGCTCGAGCTCGATCTCGGAAAAGTCGAGCCGAGCCTCGCCGGCCCCAGGCGTCCGCAGGATCGCGTGCCCTTGAAGAGCGCGAAGAAAGTCTACGAAGCGGGCGCGAAGAAGAGCGCCGAGGAGCGCGCCGCGCGCAAGGGCCCGAACGGCATCGCCTCCGCCACGCTCAACGGACAGACGGTCGATCTCAAGGACGGCGCGGTACTGATCGCCGCCATCACGAGCTGCACCAACACCTCGAACCCCTCGGTGATGCTCAGCGCCGGCCTTCTCGCCCGCAAGGCGCGCGAGCGCGGGCTCACGGCGAAGCCGTGGGTGAAGACCAGCCTGGCGCCGGGATCGCGGGTGGTCACCGATTACTTCAGGAAGGCAGGCGTGCTGGACGATCTCGCGGCGGTGGGATTTGACCTGGTGGGCTACGGTTGCACTACTTGCATCGGAAACAGCGGTCCGTTGAAGCCGGAAATCTCCGCCGCCGTCAAGCAAGGCGACCTCACCGCCTGCGCGGTGCTCTCCGGCAACCGCAACTTCGAAGGACGTGTGCATCCGGAAGTGCGCATGAACTTCCTCGCCTCACCGCCGCTCGTCGTCGCTTACGCGCTCGCGGGCTCCCTCGATATCGATCTCACCACGGAGCCCCTCGGCACCGACCGCGACGGCAAGCCGGTCAGGCTCGCCGACATCTGGCCCGCGGACGCCGAAGTGCAGGAGATGCTCAAGCGCTCGATCGACTCGCAGATGTTCCGCACCAGCTACGCGAGCGTGTTCCAGGGCGATGAGAACTGGGCCGGCATCCAGGTGCCGGCGGGAAAGAGCTATACCTGGGACGAGAAGTCGACTTACGTCAAGCACCCGCCCTACTTCGAGGGCATGACGATGACGCCGGCGCCGCTCGCCGACGTGCGCGGGGCGCGGGCACTCGCGCTGCTCGGCGACTCCGTGACCACCGACCACATCTCCCCCGCCGGCAACATCTCGCGCTCGAGCCCGGCCGCGCGCTACCTCATCGAGCAGGGCGTCGAGCCGAAGGACTTCAATTCCTACGGTGCGCGGCGCGGCAACCACGAGGTGATGATGCGCGGCACCTTCGCCAACATCCGACTGCGCAACCTCCTGGTGCCGGGTGTGGAGGGGGGAGTCACGGTGCACCTGCCGGACGGGGAGCAGGGCTCCATCTACGATGTCGCGATGCGTTACCAGCGCGAAGGCACGCCGCTCGTGGTGATCGCCGGCCGCGAGTACGGCACCGGCTCCTCGCGCGACTGGGCGGCCAAGGGCACGATGCTCCTCGGCGTCAAGGCGGTGATCGCCGAGAGCTTCGAGCGCATCCACCGCTCGAACCTGATCGGCATGGGAGTCGCGCCGCTGCAGTTTCAGCCGGGACGGAACGCCGCCTCCCTCGGGCTCACCGGGCGCGAGCTGTTCGACATCACGGGCCTGAGCCGCGGCGATGCGCGCGAGGTCACGGTGACTGCGACGCCCCCGGACGGCAAACCGAAGCAGTTCACCGCGCGGTTGCGGATCGATACGCCGAAGGAGCGGGAATACTACCGCCACGGTGGCATCCTGCAGTTCGTCCTGCGGCAGCTCGCCGCAGGCGCCGCAGGCGCCGCGGGCGGGTAAGCGGGCCTGTCGGCACCCGCGGCCATCATGCCACCGCCGGGGGGAACGGCTCGGACCGGCGGCCCGGGGCTCGCGCTCTTCGATCTCGACGGCACGCTCACGCGCCACGATACCTTGTGGCCGTACGTGCACGGCTTCCTGCACCGCCATCCATGGCGCGCGCCGGGCGCTGTGCGGGTGCTGCCGGAGCTCATGCGCTTCGTCGCCGGACGGGGCGACCACGGCACGGTCAAGGCAGCATTCATCCGATCGACGCTGCGAGGCTGCACGCGGGCCGAGCTCGCGGCATGGACCGCCCGCTTCGTGCCGCGACTCATCGCGCATGGGCTCTGGCGCGATGCCCTGGCCTGCCTCGATGCGCATCGCGCCCGCGGCGAGCATCTGGTCCTCATGAGCGCGAGCGTCGATCTCTACGTGCCCGCCATCGGCAACGCACTCGCATTCGGCGAGGCGCTGTGCACCCACGTGCAGTGGAAGGGCGAGCGGCTCGATGGCGCGCTCGCCGGACCGAACCTGCGCGGCGCCGCCAAAGTCGCGGCCCTGCGTGCGCTGCGTGAGCGCCACCCGGGCCTGCCCATCACGGCTTATGGAAATTGCGCAAGCGACCTTGCGCATCTGTCGCTCGCCGATCGGGGGGTTCTGGTCAACGGCAGTCGGCGCGCCCGGGCCGCCGCCGGGCGTCTCGGTCTCGACTGCCAAAGGTGGCGCTGAGGTGTAACCTTTTGCCGGTTGCGCCGGTCTATTGCGCAGGAGGTCTTTAATGCCCCGCCTGCCCCGCATTGCCCCGTCGCAGATCACGCCCCCCGAGGTGTATTTCAATCGCCGCGAACTGCTCGCGGGCGCGCTCGCCGCCGGTGTAAGTGGGCTCGTGCGTGCCTCGGACGCGCCTGCCGCGGGCGCCCCCCTCGACTACAAGGTCAACCCCCGGTACTCGGTCAACGAGCCGCCGAACAAGTACCAGGAGATCACGACCTACAACAACTACTACGAGTTCGGCACCGACAAGGACGATCCGAGTCGCAACGCGCGCACGCTCCCCACCTCCCCCTGGAGCGTGTCGGTCGATGGCGAGGCCGAGGTGCGCGGGCGCTTCGCGCTCGAGGACATCCTCAAGGGACAGAGCCTCGAGGAGCGCATCTATCGCTTTCGTTGCGTCGAGGCCTGGTCGCTGGTCGTGCCCTGGGTCGGCTTTCCGCTCGGCAGCCTCCTGGCCCGCTTCAGGCCGACCTCGCGCGCCAGGTACGTGGAGTTCACGACTCTCTACGATCCGGCCCGCATGCCCGGGCAGCGCGTCGCGGTTCTCAACTGGCCCTATGTCGAGGGGCTGCGGATCGACGAGGCCATGCACCCGCTCACCCTGATGGTGGTGGGCCTCTACGGCCGGGTGCTGCCGAATCAGGACGGAGCGCCGCTGCGGCTCATCGTGCCCTGGAAGTACGGCTTCAAGAGCATCAAGTCGATCGTGAAGATCCGCTTCACCGAGACTCAGCCGCGCACCGCCTGGAACGTCGCGACGCCCAACGAGTACGGCTTCTACGCCAACGTCAATCCGGCCGTCGACCATCCGCGCTGGAGCCAGGCCACCGAACGTCGCATCGGCGCCCCTTTCCTCGCTGCGCGCCGGCCGACGCTGCCCTTCAACGGCTATGCCGACCAGGTTGCGTCCCTCTACCGGGGCATGGACCTCAGGCGTTACTTCTGACCGCGCGGCTCCGCCTTCTTCGACCTTGAACGTCACGCAACGCTATCGCTACCTCTACAAGCCGCTGCTGTTCGCCGCGGCGCTGGCGCCGCTCCTGTGGCTCATTGGCGGCACGCTCGGATGGTTCGGCGCGAGTCTCGGCGCCGATCCTGTCAAGAAGCTCGAGCACCAATGCGGCAAGACGGCCCTGCAGCTGCTGCTGCTGACCCTCAGCATCACCCCGCTTCGCAATCTCCTCGGGATGCCGCAGCTGCTGCGGCTGCGGCGCATGCTGGGACTCTTCGCCTTCTTCTACGTGGTGCTCCACTTCACCGTCTACCTGGTGCTCGATCTGGAGCTCAACTTCGCCACTCTCGGCGCCGACATCCTCAAGCGTCCCTACATCACCATCGGCTTCACGGGCCTGCTGCTGCTCGTTCCCCTCGCCGTCACCTCGACCAACGCCATGCAGCGCCGGCTCGGCAGGCGCTGGCAGACGCTGCACCGGCTGGTGTATGTCGTGGCGGTGCTCGGCGTGTGGCACTTCTACTGGCAGGTGAAGCGCGACGTGCGCGAGCCGCTGCTCTATGCGGGAATCCTCGCGGTGCTGCTGCTCTATCGCCTGCTGCGCGCGCCCCAGCGGGGAACCGCTCCCCTCACATCGAGGTCCGGATCTGCCACAGCTCCGGGAAGAACTTGAGCTCGAGCGCCTTGGCGAGGTAGGACACACCGCTCGTCCCGCCGGTACCGGCCTTGTAGCCGATGATGCGCTCCACCGTTTTGAGGTGATGGCAGCGCCACAGCTGGAAATTGTGATCGAGATCGACCAGCCGCTCGGCGAGCTCGTACAGGTCCCAGTCCTTGTCGGTGTTGTGATAGACGCCGAGCCACGCGCCCGCGACCTGCTTGCTCGCCACATAAGGCTCGCGGAAATCGCGCGACAGGTACTCCTGCGGAACCTCGTAGCCGCGGCGGCTGAGGAGGCGCAGCACCTCGTCGTAGAGGGAGGGCTCGGCGAGCGCGCGCTCGAGCAGCGCGTAGGCCTGCGGGTCGCGCTTGTGGACCGCGGTCATGTCGGCGTTCTTGTTGCCGAACAGGAATTCCAGCAGCCGGTACTGCACCGACTGAAAGCCCGAGGAGCGCCCGAGCGCGTCGCGAAAGGCCGTGTACTCGAACGGCGTCATGGTCGAGAGCACGTCCCAGACGGCGATCAGCTGGTTCTGCGAGCGGGAAATGCGCGCCAGCATCTTGAGGGCGGGGTCGAGATCGTCGCGCCGCACGCACGCCATGGCCGCGGTCAGCTCGTGCAGCATCAGGCGCATCCAAAGCTCCGACACCTGGTGCACGATGACGAACAGCATCTCGTTGTGCTCGGCGGTGAGCGGATGCTGCGCATCGAGCAGCTTCTCGAGCTGCAGATACTGGCTGTAGGAGAGCGAGCCGCCGAGGTCCCAGTGGACCGCCTCGTCGGCGAGCTCGACGCGCTCGGACTTGTCATACTTTCGTGTGCTCATGCGGCCGATGGTACACGGCACGTTCCGCGCGGCAAGGCGGCAGGCGTCCCCGCCCCGAATCCGCTAGGATCGCGCGCCTGTCCGTGAGCAGTGGTCAGCCCGCACCGTGAGTACCGCCCTCCTCGAAGTCCGCGATCTGGTCAAGCGCTACCCTGCCACCACGGCCGTGGACGGCGTCAGCTTCAGCGTCCGCGAGGGGATCTGCTTCGGGCTGCTCGGCCCGAACGGCGCCGGCAAGACCACCACGGTGGAGATCATGGAAGGGATCCTCCCCCCCACCGCGGGGGAGGTGCGTTACCGGGGCGAGCCGCTGGGTGCTCGCTTTCGCGAGGAGGCCGGGATCCTCTTTCAGAAGACCGCGCTGCAGGACTTCCTCACCGTGCGCCAGTGCGTGGCGCTCTTCCGCGGACTGTACGCGCACGGCCTCGAGGTGGACGAAGTGCTGCGCATCTGCGCACTGGAGAAGCTCGCCGAGCGCGAGGCGCGCAAGCTCTCCGGCGGCCAGCAGCAGCGGCTGCTGCTCGGCATCGCCCTCGTCAACGACCCGGCGGTGCTGTTTCTCGATGAGCCCACCACCGGCCTCGATCCGCAGGCGCGTCGCAACTTCTGGGAGCTGGTGCAGTCGATCAAGGCGCGCCGCAAGACCATCATCCTGACCACCCACTACATGGAGGAGGCGGAACTGCTGTGCGATTGTGTCGCCATCATGGATCGCGGACGGATCATCGCCCAGGGCGCGCCGCACCGGCTCCTCACCCAGCACTTCGCCGAAGTGCTGCTCGAGCTGCCGCGGCAGGACTTCCCCGAGGCGGCGCGCTCGCTGCCGCTCAAGCTCTTCGACACGAGCGATCGCGTGGAGATCACGACGCACGATCTGGAGGGAACGCTGCGCTCGCTGCTCGCGGCGCAGGTGCCGCTCACCCATCTGCGCATCCGCCCGCCGAATCTCGAGGATCTGTTCCTCGAGCTCACCGGCAAGGAGCTGCGCCCGTGATGCGCCGGCTGCTATCGGTCTTCCATGCGCGCAACCTCGAATTCCTGCGCGATCGCGGCACGCTCGTCTTCACGCTGCTGCTGCCGGTGATGCTCGTGATCGGCATGGGCTTCGTCTTCGGCGGCCCCCAGCGTCCCCTCTTCAAGGTGGCGGTCCTCGGCGCGGCCGCCGACGCGCACGCCCATCCCTTCCTCGCCGAGCGCTACGTGCAGTTCGTGTCGCTCCCGCATGAGGACGAGGCGCTGCGCAAGCTCACCCACCAGCAGGTCGACCTGCTCGTCGATTTCACGGGCCCCACCCGTTACTGGGTCAATACCGATTCCCCGAAGGGCTACGTCGTCGAGCGCCTGCTGCTGGCCGCCGAGCCGGGTGCGCGCCGGGAGCCGGTCGCCGGCAAGGCGTTGCGCTACCTCGACTGGCTGTTCCCGGGCATCTTAGGCATGAACATGATGTTCAGCTGTCTCTTCGGCGTCGGCTACGTCGTGCTGCGCTACCGCAAGAGCGGCTTTCTCAAGCGGCTGCATGCCACTCCGCTCACCGCTTTCGAGTTCCTGAGCGCGCAGGTGCTCTCGCGTCTGAGCCTCATCCTGTTCGTGACGCTGGTGCTCTATATCGGCATCGGCACCATCATCGGCTTCCACTCCGCCGGCAACCCCTTGCTCCTGGCGCTGCTCGCCGTGCTCGGTGCCCTGTCCATGATTGCCCTCGGGCTCACGATCGCGGCGCGCTTCTCGAGCGATGAGCTGGTGGGCGGACTCCTCAACGTTCTCACCTGGCCCATGATGCTGCTGTCGGGCATCTGGTTCTCTCTGGAGGGCTCGCCCCGCTGGGTGCAGCGGGTCGCGCACGTCTTCCCGCTCACGCACCTGCTCGATGCGGCCCGCGCCGTGATGCTGGACGGCGCGGGGCTCGCGCAGATCGCCCCCGACCTGTTGTATCTTGCGCTCACCACGCTGGTGTTCCTGGCGTTCGGAGCCTGGTCCTTCCGCTGGCGCATCGAGTGAAGAGCGGGGAGCTGCAGAAGTGCGATTCCTGAGCGACAACACCGCCACGGCCTGCCCGGAGATCCTCGCGGCGATCGAGGAGGCCAACCACGGCCACGCGCGTGCCTACGGCGAGGACGACTGGACGCAGCGCCTCGATGCGGTGCTGAGCACCCACTTCGGCACGCCGCTGCGCGCCTTCGCCGTCACCACCGGCACCGCCGCCAATTCACTCGCGCTCGCAACCTTGAGTCCCCCCTATGGGGCGATCTTCGCGCACCAGGAGGCCCACATCGCAGTGGACGAGTGCGGCGCGCCGGCGTTCTTCTCCGGCGGTGCGCAGCTGCAGCTCCTTTCGGGCGCGCACGGCAAGCTCGACCCGGCGACCGTCGCCGCCGCCCTCGAAGCGCACCCCCGCCACGTCCACAGCGTCCAGCCGGCCGCGCTGTCGCTCACCCAGGCGACCGAGTTCGGCACCAGTTACCGTCCCGAGGAGGTGGCGCGGCTCGCAGAGCTCGCGCACCTCCAGGGACTCAAGGTACACATGGACGGTGCGCGCTTCGCCAATGCCCTCGCCTTCCTCGACTGCCATCCCGCCGAGGTGACCTGGCGCGCCGGGGTGGACGTCCTCTCTTTCGGCGCCACCAAGAACGGCGCGCTCACCGCCGAGGCGGTGGTGTTCTTCGACCCCGCACTGGTGCGCGATTTCGAGCTGCGGCGCAAGCGCGCCGGACATCTGCTCTCGAAATCCCGTTACGTGGCCGCGCAGCTCCTCGCCTATGTGGAATCCGGGCTCTGGAAGCGCAACGCCGAGCGCGCCAACCGCCTGGCGCAACGCATCGGCGCGGCGGCAGGAGCTGCGCTGCTGCACCCGGTCGAGGCCAACGAGGTGTTTCTGGCGCTCGGGGGTGCGCGTCGTGAGGCGCTGCGCACCGCCGGTTTCGAGTTCTACGACTGGGGAGTACCGGCCGCCGGCGAGGCCCGCTTCGTGGTCTCCTGGGACCAGCCCGAGGCGCAGGTACACGCCCTGTGCGAGGCGCTCGTGCGTCTTTGACCGCGCGTTGACCTACTGCTCGCGCAGGCTCACCGTCACCGGCAGCCGTGCGGCGCGCAGTGCCGGCAGGAAGCCGCCCACCATGCCGATGACGAGCGCGATCACGAGTCCCCGCGCGACCAACTCCGGTGTCACCTGGAAGCTGAAGACCACCTGCGTGAAGCTCTGACCGAGGGTGGCCACGGACAGGTTGTTGAACAGCAGGTAGGCGATGAGCGCGCCGAGCAGCGCCCCGGCGAGAGCCAGTAGCAGGGCCTCGATCATCACCGAAACGACCACCGGGACGCCGCCGAAGCCGAGCGCGCGCAGCGTGGCGATTTCCTTGCCGCGCGCGGCCACCGCCGCGTACATGCTGTTGAGAGCGGCGAATACCGCGCCGAGTCCCATGATCACCGTCACGACCCCGGCCAGCACGCCGATCGTCCTGCGAAACTGCCTGGTCTGGCCGCTGAAATAGTCGCGCTCCACCAGAACATCGAGCGACAGGCGCGGATCCGCCGCGACAGCGCTCTTGAGCCGCGCGAGACCGTCGGGCCCATCGAGCGCGGCCAGCACCGAGCTCGACCCGAGCCGCCCGAAAGTCGAGCGCGCCACGTTACTGTCGGTCCACATTTCACTATTGTGGGAGTCGCCGCTGTCGAACTCTCCGACCACGAGCCACTGCGAGCCGCGCATGCGCACGGTCTGGCCGATATCCACACCCTGGAACTGGGCGTGGACGCCGCGCCCGACGATCACCTCGCGCAGCCCCGGCGTGAAAGTGCGCCCGTCGACGATGTTCAGCTGCGGCCGCAGCACAAAGGCGGCCGGCTCGACGCCCCGCAGCGTGACGTTGGCCCCGCTCTTGACATCGTCCCTGCGCACCAGCTCGGCGATCACCATGAGCTCGGCGGAGGCGAGCGGCTTGCCGTCCGCCGCCGGGCGGATGCCCGGTTCCTGCCGGATGATGTCGGTGGTCTCGCGGTCGAAGGCGGAGTTGAGCTCCGCGTCCGAGCCGCCCCGCAGGATCACGACCGCATCGCTGCGCCCGGTCGACTTGAGCGTGCTCTCGAAACCGGCCGCCATGGCGAGCAGCGCCGTGAACACCGCCACCACACCTGCGAGTCCGATGACGATGACCATCGAGGGCGCCCAGCGCTCGGGGACGCTGCGGATACTGATCCCGGTAATGGCGAGAGCCTGTCGCAGCACGATCGCCGCCTCCTCTAGCGTCCGGCCAGCGCGTCGACGATCCTCAGGCGGCGGGCGCGCAGCGCCGGCAGCAGCCCGACCGCGAGGCTCATCAGGACGATCGCCACGATGCCCATGAGCCATACCCCGCCATTGACCGACAGCAGGAACTGCCCGCCAGTGGCCTTCTCCACCCCGGCCCCCGCGAGCGAGGCGAGCGCCATCCCGACGAGCCCGCCGCACAGCACGAGCGCGAAAGCCTCGGCGAGCACGAAGCCGAGGACGCTGCCGTCCGAGAATCCGAGCGTCTTCAGCACCGCGAGCTCCGGGATGCGCTCGCGCACGCTCTGCGCCATGGTATTGCCGACGACCAGCAGCAGCGTGAAGAACACCGCGAAGAGGATCCAGCGCACGATGAGCCCGATGTCCCCGATCTGCTTGACGAAACTGATGTTGAAATCCCTCTCGGTCTGCGTCTTGGTCTCGTCGGGAGAGTTCTCGAACATGGCGTCGACCGTCCTGCTGATGGTCTCAGCGCTGGCTCCCGGGGCGAGCTTGAGGACGAAGAAGTTGGTGCGTCCCTTGATGCCGAACTGATTGGCCTCGTCGAAGTAGTCCTGTTGGATGAAAGCCTGGTTGGTGCGCTTCTGCCACTCCTCGTC
>Ga0070730_10004385_pt1 | contig 12397 bp, 9 predicted proteins | sample Coa_R1_3_FD_66447 | JGI IMG/M metagenome (GOLD analysis project Ga0070730, IMG submission 66447) | Surface soil microbial communities from Centralia Pennsylvania, which are recovering from an underground coalmine fire - Coalmine... | ecosystem: Environmental > Terrestrial > Soil > Unclassified ... | reverse complement strand
AGCATTACTCATTGCTGAACCAGCTCTTGCCTTTGCACACACTGGCGGCGTTGGGGTCATTGTCGGGCTGGCGGCTGGGCTGGCGGCCTATGTGTATGCTGACGATCTCATACCGGAGAAGACTGGCGGGGAGAGTTCATCCCCGCCAGCACCAGCTACTCAAGCGTCTGGCCAGCCGGGAATGCTCTATCGTCTCTTGAATGGGAAGAGCACGCGAGGAGAGCAGGATGCAGAGGACTCCCAAGAGAGAGCATCCGACGAGGAGACCGTGTCCGATGATGATCCTCTCTTTGCGAGACCTGACTCCTCTGATACAGCAGGGATTGAACGGCTCACGATCGAGCAGATCGTTGAACAGATGCGCCGACAGGGACAGTTCAACGGGTACCACATCTGGATTGGGCGCTCCCTGACCAAAGAAGGCTCCCCTGCTGTGCTGATCAGCTTCTTCAAGCAGCATTTTCGTTTTATGGGCGCCAGCCAGCGTGGCAAGTCTTCCATGCTGGGCGCCTTTCTGGAGATCATCACCCGTACCCACGACACCAGGCATGTCCGGCTGATCCTGCTGGATAAGGAAAACCGGACGAGTCAACTGTTCGCCCATCTGCCTCATGTGCTCTCCATGAAAAAAGCGGATGGACGAGTGGTCAAGCTCCATGCCCGCAACGAGGATGAGGTCCTTGAATATCTCCTCCATACTGTAGCCATTATGAAGCATCGCTACACCTTGCCTCAGACACAAGCGGTTGAACTGCCTGTCATCCTGGTCTATATCGAAGAGTTTTTAGCGCTCAAGAACGAATTTAAGATCAGGATCAGCAAAGCGACCACAAGAGAGCAGCGCGAACAAGCGGAAAGCGACTATGCCACCCTGGTCTACTGCATTGAATTGCTTTCACAGATGGGGCTCAAAGCGCGTATCCAACTCTTACTCTGTGCGCAGGTCGAATATGCCGACGATGATTTCAAGGAGGCCCTGGTCAACGTCCAATGCGGTTTTGCGTTCTGCGTTCGTCCCACTGCCGCCGCCTCTGCTGGTTTCTTCAATCACGAACTGATCCGGCGCAATGCCAAGAAAAATAAAGTGGGCCAGGCGGTTGTCGAGACTCCAGACTGCAATGATTTAGTGCTCTCACCAGCCTACGATCTGGATGCGCGATTGCTTGCGTTTGAAAAAACACAGGTGCGCCCTCAGCCAGAGCCAATGCACATAGAAGATTATGCGCGCATGCGCGCACCTGGGGAGAGCCCATCTTCCGCTCAAAACGAGGCTGATGAGATGTGCGCATACGCGCGCACAAATGAGATGCGTCAGCCTGGAGAAACGGCGCATCACGATTTGGGTGAACGCACCTTCCCACGATTGACCGATGAGCAGATTCCCGTCTTCATTGGCGCGTATAAGGTCAGCGGCAATAAGGATAAGAGCCTGCAAGCGTGCGGCGCGAATACCCGGTATCGGGCACATGCCGATGAAATTATTCTTGAGCATCATCTCAAGAAAGAAGGAGCCTAATATGGCGACACTTGTCACCAATCCGAATACCCCACCCGTGCAGCGCTCCAGATGGACGTTCTGGAAGCGTGGCAACAAGGCACGGTCCTCGAAACAGCTACACGAAGTCCCTGGCGCACAACAGCAGGTTCAGGCTGACCCCGTGAAGGCCTCTGAGATGGACTTTTACGAGCAGGCCATAGAGCGGACGCACCGCGCCGACAAGGTGATCAATCTCGTCCTGGGTTATCTGCTGGCCGTGGCTTCCGTGCTGGGCTTTATGGATGTCCTGTCTAACGGGGAAGTGTTGGGAACCGTCCCCTACCTGTTCTATGTGTGGCTAGCGATCATGGGTCTGGGCGTGGATTTCCAGATCCTGCTGGTCATCGGGCGTATTCCTGACTTGGTGCAAACCATCCCAAACTGGCGACTGCGCCTGGTCTTTCTGGCCTTCAATATCGTGTTCCTGGCGTTCCTGTGCTATATGTCGGTAGTGATCGCCGCCGTCTTCACTCAGCACCGGGATGTGCCGGGCACGATTGCACAGGCCATGCAAACGCTGGGCATCGATTCCACCAGTTTTGTGTATGAGCGAGCCACGCTGGCCACCCTCTTGCTCGTGCTCATGGCAGTTGACCGCACGATGGAGCGCTGGCGTATGCAACTGGGGCGATCAGGGGAAGCTCTCGCCAGGAGGGCTCCCGTCCAGGTGAGCGAAGCGCCGCCCCAACAGACAAGCCCCAACGACCTGGAGCACCTGTTACAGGTGATGCAGACCATGAACCAGCAGAACTTGCAGACCATGGCCGCCATACAGCAGCAGAGCATGCAGGTGACGATTGAGCAGGTGACGCGCGTGACGGTGGACGCTATGCGTGATACCCTCACCGCGCTGCCCATCTATCAACCCCCTGCACAACTGCAAGCCCCACAGGGCGAACAGATTGACGAACGAGAGGGGATGAAACAGGCTTACTCCCTCTGTTCGGGCGAACAGCAGAGCTTGAGAGAGGGCGAACAGGACAGCCCCTATGCCATGCGTATTGAAGCGCTCTACAAGAAGAATGCGGCCATCACGATCACCGACATTGTGAACCGCCTCGGCTGCAGTCGCAGTACCGCCGCCAAGTGGTTAAAGCGCGTCCAGGCACCGGAACAGGAAAGGGAGGCGAGCCAATGAGTAAGCATACAACGGCCCTCTTCGTCCCCAGCACTCAAGAGGGGCGATATGCCCTGGGCGATCCCCATTGGCCATTGGGGATGACGAAGCTGTTCTCTAGGGAGCTCCGATTCTTTCTTCCATCTGGCGAGAGATCTCATGGACGAGAACCGATCCGTGGAAGATCCCCAATGAGACCACACGCCTCGCTCTGGAAGTGGGATGAGGGGTGCGGCAGTTTTGAGATCGTTCCAAAAACTGTCGCACATCTCCCCCCGAATCGGCTTGCGAGAAAGGAGATGGGATGGTATATCAGACAAGGAGTAGGGACCATCTCCTTCTCGATGCCAGGAGATGGGATGATATACCAGACAAGGGGTAGGACCATCTGCTGGAGCCCAGGAGGAACATCTCCAGGAGCAAACCCCGAGCAAACCCCATGTCTCGGTACTCGGGAATTGTGCGAGGAGCGAGAGCCATTCCCCGCCTGCCAGAGGCTGTGGGAACAGCATCGGAGAGAAGAGAGATCATGCCACAACTAAAAAGGAGAAAGGGGTGCAGAAACGTCTGAGAGGAGCATCAAGCTGATCCGCAGTTTGAATTTGTCTGATGTATACTCCCGATAAGCGAAAAAGGAAAGGAGGACAAGATGACCCACGACCAGCAGGCGCTCCCATCGGGGAGTCGAGGAAACGACCGAGAGCGGTCTGGACACAAAAATGCTGATCCCCATGTACCACCACAAGGATCAGCGTGAGGCGCCCCTCCTCGGTCGTTGTTCAACTCTCGCTCAGGTCTGTAGCTTTGACGAGTGCAGACCTGGGCACGCAAAGGAGTTCCCTTCATATGATAACACAGGTTTCGCACACAGGAGTTAGCAACCCATTACCACTGGGTTTCTGCTCTCCCTGTTCTCCGCTTGCCTACCAGCGCTTATTGCGCGGCTGGTCTCAGCAAGATGTGGTTGACGCCTTGTCCAGATTGTGCCAGGCGGCAGGCCTTGGCGGGATTGGCCTCAACGTCGTCATGGTGTGTCGCTGGGAAAAGGGCAAACATCTGCCCAGCCCCATCTATCGCAAACACCTGTGCCTGCTCTATGGTCTGACTGCCGCCCAGCTGGGATTCCTCGAAGGACAGGTGCAGCCATGAACAGCACACAGCCCTCGGCAGAGCCTCCTGGCTACCAGATCGTGCTCCAGCGTCTCAAGACGAAAATGCACGATCTGCAGCGCTACATTGAATGGGAGGATCAATTGTTTGCCAATCCGCATCTGAGCGCCACCCACAAATTAGAGTTACGGGCGACCAGGCGCGTGATAGCTCGCGCCCAGACCCATGATGAGCAGGGGCGGACCCGCATCAACTACCAGAGTATTGCTGAACAGATTGGCGTCTCCCCCGATACCGTCAGCCGTGGTATGAAGTACCTGGAGCAATGCGGCGTCATTGCCGATAAAGACATCAAGTCGGAACTGCAAGAGAATGGGGAGCGCTGGACGCGGGTCTACGTCGCACTCAATGACGATCTGGTCAGTAAACCCAAAGAGATCCAGCCGCCCCAACCGCGCAATCATGGCGGCAATCGCTATCTCTGCCAGCAATGTGGCTCTGACCGGGTGACCATCAAGCGCCGGGTCAGTATCGTTTGTCAATGCTGCCAGCATGAGAGCCTGGTAGCCGAAACCGAGACGGACCAGGAATCCGAAAAGCAAGAGGCTCAGGTTCACGATGACCCATTTTTGGGCGAGCAGGGCCGCAACGTGCAGTGTCCTCTCAAACCAGATAGCCCCCCTGTGGATGGGGATGGACAGGCTGAACCGGCTGGGGATATCTCCGGTTTGGAACAGGAACATTCGCCCCAGGATGGGCAAGCCAGTCAGTCTCTTTCTTCCGATTTCCAATCGGAGTTAAAGGCGCCAGGTCAGGCCGAAACCTCTGATGGCTGCGAAAACCAATCGCAGCAGGAAGCCCTGGACGATCAGATGCGGCTTCACGCTGGGGCTCAGTTGCTGCTCGCGCTAGCTGGAGAGCACCACGAACACATCGAAATGAGCAGAAGCGGGAAGGCCAAATACTATACGGTCCATCGCTCGCTCACCGTGGATGATCTACTGGACCATCTCTGTGGTGGCCGTGCGCGTGGGGCTCCCTGCAGCTATGAGAACGGGCGCACACGCGGGCTCGGATGGGACACCGACACCGCCGATGCGTGGGCAATGCTCCAGGAGGCCGCGCGACGCCTGGCTGAGGCAGGCTATCAACCTGTGCTAGAGCCTTCCCCAGCCGATCGCGGCGGGCACCTCTGGCTGATCTATGATGCCCTGGTCGAGGCTGAAGCGGCCCGGCAACACGTCTATAGCCTCGCGCCAGAACTGGCAGAGATCAAGGAATACTGGCCCGGGCCGCAAGAGGCTCTCAGGTGGAATCGGGTACGATTACCTGGAGGAAAATATGTCAGGCCAGGAGTCCGTGCATGGTGCTCCCTGGTGAGCGTGGCCGATGGGGAAACCAGCCGAAACGGGCTCCATTCGGCGCAGCTCCTGCTCACCCATCAAACCAAGGCCTGCATCCTTCAAGAGGATTGCCATGCAGCCGCACAAGAAGAGGACGAGGCAGGACATCGATCAGATGGGGAGCCCCTGCTCGGAGTGGACTCTGCGACATCGACAGCAGAACCCCCACCAACTCAAAGTCTGCCTCACTGCGAACTGGATACCCAATGGCAGAACACCTACAGCAGTCAGGAGGGCAAAAAGCTCTGGTTCGCCTTTACGCCACCATACGTAGCCGCCTGGTACAACGCCCGTCATAGTGTCGATGAGCTGCTTCCCTCAGAACGCAATGGCTATGGTCTGGCGAACTGGCGCGGGGAACGAACCGCGAGCGTGAAGAAATACGGCGAGACCTGGGCCGATTATGGGGCGAGTGCGCGGCGTGCCGACGGGAGCCCGGATGGCGGCGATGTCCTGGATCTGCAATGTCGCGTGAGCCAGGCGCCCAAGCCAGAAGTGTTACGCCAGGCAGCACGCGAACTGGTCAGCGAGGCCCGCACCGCTCTGGAACATGCTGCGCGATCGGGTGAGGCGCTCCCCGCATGGGTGGAGGAGATCATCACGAATGCGGGCCGCGACTACTATGCCAGGATCGCAGGGCAGGCAGGGCATCAATCAGATCCTCGGAACGCAGAGGCGCAGACGGAAGTGAGCCAGGCACAACGGGAGCCGATCTCCTCAGAGGAAACCCCAACGTTTGCTGCAGGGCAAGCGGTGACCTGGCGGCATGTCCCGCGTGGCGGGTATGGATATGTCTACCCTGTGGACGCCACGGTGGTAGGGGTCTCTGGAAACAAGCTCACGCTTCGCGTGCAAAAACAGGATGGGACCTGGAAAGAGGTGAGAGTGGACGCCAGGAACGTACGACCGCAGGCGGCATCGAGCCAGGGAGAGCCGACCGTCATCAACACGCCAGCGGCATCAGCGGAGAGCGAGCCAGAAAGACCTCATGGGGGGCTCACTGGTTTTTCAAACGCAGGGGAGAAGACCCCTCCCTCGTTGGTGGGCAGACAACATCTAGACGACGGACAGGAAACAACGGTAGCGGACGGTGGAACCGGACATCCTCCATCGGAGGCCGAACGTCTGGCCCAGGAACGCGGTTTGCAACACGGAGCTCCCTGTCCTGCCTGTGGCTGTGAGTTGTCTCGCCAGATGGCAGAGTACACGGTGTGTGTTCGCTGCTATCCCCCGCGTGGCTATGACCAGTACAGCGATCAGGTGGATGCACTCTACCCACGCAGGAGAACACGACGATGGTCATAAGGCCCCCGCTCAGGCGTGATGGCCACCAGAGCGATTTCCTTTTTCCGGGTGCTTCCCGACTCGTTCCCGAAAGTGGTTCGAGACGTTCCCGAAACCAGTCCGGCTCGTTGCCGACACGTTCCCGTCTGTGGCCCGGGTGGTTTCCGGTTGCATCGGCTATATCACTCATTGGAGCGCTGCCTCACGGCGAAGCAGCGCAGGAAGAAGACTAAGAGCCCTTCCTTGGGCTCCCTTGTGACCACTTCTGCGAAAGGAAGAGGACCATCATGCCAAGACAATACACCACGCTCTACGGCGTCGAGCAGACCAGGCGCAGTGGGAGCGCCTTGTTCCCCCCAGAACTCAGCTTTGCGGGCCAGCGTTTCACCCTGGAGCGCGACGGCCTCCACATGAGGATCGAAACGGAGGAGGGGGCATTACATCTCATCCTGGATCGTGAGCGTGTAGCCTGCTTAGTAAGCTGGATGCGCGAACAGCATGAGTGGATGGAATATGACCTGGATCAAGACATGCACCACGGAGTTGTCCACAATGACTGTGGATATTGTGTGCGCAACCTGTCCCATAGCAGGCAAGTGCATCAAGAAGCCCTGGATCGTGCGAAAGAACAGCGCAAGCTGCTCTCTGGCGTCCTCAACGAGCGGCTGTTTGAGTCAGCCTGAAAGAGAAATACATCGATGCATAAGCGACAAAAGCAAGGCTCTCCTGATGACATTCGGCCATTGTTCCTGACCATTCCAGAGGTTGCGATGCTGCTCAATGTCGGACGCACCACTGTCTACGGACTCATTCAACGGGAAGGTCTGCCCTCAGTGGACCTTGGCGGGCGCGGCAAGATCCGCGTGCGCCGGTCCTCCCTGGAGCGATGGCTCCAGAGCCGCGAAAATGGCTAGCGTTACTCAGGTATTCCGACAACTGGTCGGAATACCTGAGTAACGCCTGTCCCCACAGATAAAGTTACTCACCACCTGGGAGAAGACACAGATGAAAGCGAGAGGTTCTCTGTTAGAAGACCGGATCAAAGACTTGAATGCAGACGCAGCCCGGATCCTGCTGGCCTTGCGCACCAACGATGGCGCAGGACTGCACGATTTACCCATGGTGATAAAGCGCGCAGGGCTCAGTACACGTGGCAAAAACCGCTATGGGCGCGCCTATCAACAAGTGGAGGACCTGATCTTTCTCGCGCTTCCAGGAGGGCTGTATCCACATCCTCCTGGAGATCTAAATGAGAGCCGTACGAATCAACAACCGGATGTAAAAACGTCTATGTGTCTGAAATGAACGAGAAAGCCCCCACGTGGGGCTGGATAGTTTTTCCCTTTTGTCCCACACCAGGGCTTTCTCATCGATCGTAGCGCGTTTCATAGTATTTCAAAGCGTCCCAATCTACTTCACAAGAAGGGGAGAAAAACGATCGTGACTGAGGAAACACCAGAGAAAAAGAAAAAGCAGAAACGGCGAGGGCGCGGCGAGGGAACCGTGTTTCAGCGCAAAGATGGCCGCTGGGTCGCCGAGATCACCCTGGAAGATGGCAGCCGCAAACCCCTCTATGGGAAGACCCAGGAGGAAGCGATTGCCAAGTTAAAGCAGGCGGAGTATGAAAAGCGTCAAGGGATCCTGGCTACAGGCCCAAAGCAAAAGCTGGGCGACTTCTTGATCTATTGGTTAGATCAGGTCCATAAACGACGGATACGCCCAAGTACCTATGCACGGTATAAATCGGCGCGTGATATCCATATCATCCCGCACCTGGGGCATATTCAGCTCAGGAGCTTGACAACGCGACGCATACAACAATTTTTTAACCTGAAAGCAGATGAGGGACAATCTGCACGTGCTCTACAGCTTATACAGAGTGTGTTACATGGCGCTTTACAGCAGGCTGTCAAAGAGAGGCTGATAGGGATGAATCCCGGCAAAGGAGTTGCATTACCTCCCATAAAAAAGCGCAAGCCTCAGTTATTGACCGCAGATCAAGCAAAGTGCCTTTTAGAAAAGGCACAAGGCAGTATGTGGGAGCCTTTTCTCGCCCTTGCCCTTGCTCTTGGGCTCAGACACGGGGAAATTCTCGCCCTTCGCTGGGGAGATTTTGATTTTGAGACGGGAAGTCTTCATATCCAACGGACACTGACTCGGAACGAGAGATATCAACCGATTATAGGCGATGAACCAAAGACGAAAACCGGCGACCGTGTTCTGTTACTACCGCTGCCTGTTTGCGACATTCTTAATGCACATAGAACACGTCAACGCGAGGCAAGGCTAGAAGCTGGCTCCAGATGGCAGGATCAGCAACTGGTTTTCTGTAACAAATACGGTGGGCTGCTTTGGCCTGAAGATATGAGAAAGCATTTTTACCGTTTGTTGGAGAGCGTCAACTTACCACGCATGCACATACACGACCTGAGACACAGCAGTTCAACACTTCTCAGAAGTATGGGAGTAGATCTCAAGGTGATCCAACACATTCTGGGTCATAAAAATCTTGATATCACTGCAAACATCTATTCTGATGTTTTGATTTCCATGAAAACAGATGCTGCTAACAAGACAAAAAGCCTCTTTGAGAAAGGCCCGTAAAGGTTAGAGTGACCCCCAAGAAGCCAGATCATGGATTTTGACACTTGACACGCTTTGGTGCACTAGTAGTAAGCACGGAAATCGCCACATCTGTGCCAGACCCCACCTACGCGCGGAATTTGATCCATCCGAGGCTGACCGGCTCTCTTGTGAGAAGAGGGAAGCGTTCACCCACCGAATGCTCTGCCTTTCGCGCATGGATGGCTTCCCCAAATTGACAGGGACCATATCCTCCTAGTTCACGCAGGAACGGGTTTCTGTCAGTAGCAGGGTGGGGGGGTCAGGCCAACTTTGCATGTGTTGGCCATTCCATCGTATCATAGCCATGTGTCTGGTCAGAGAGGACGGTACAGAAAGGCAAGGGGAAAGCATGCACGGAGAGCCCAGCCCACACTACGGCCACTATCGCCTGCTGCGTCAGATAGGCATCGGTCGCTTCTCCCAGGTCTATCTGGCAGAACATCGCTACCTGGGATCACAGGTCGCCCTCAAGCTCGTTCCGCTGGATCTGAGTCCCGAGAGAGGACAGCGCTTTCTCGAGGAGGCGCGCACGCTCCAGAACCTCCAGCATCCCCACATCGTGCGCGTGCTGGATTTCGGCATGCAGGAGCAGACCGCTTTCCTCGTCATGGACTATGCAGCCCGGGGAACCTTACGCACACGCCACGCCGATGGCCTTCCCGTTCCCCTGGCAACTGTGGTTTCCTACGTCCAACAGGTGGCCAGCGCCCTGCGCTTTCTGCACGAGCGCCAGGTGATCCATCGCGACCTCAAACCGGAGAACCTGCTGCTGGATCAAGATGAGCACCTTTTGTTGGGCGACTTTGGCCTGGCAGTGGTCCTCAGCCACACCTCCGAGTATGTCCCGGCCGCCGTGGAGGGATCGCTGGGCTACATGGCCCCCGAACAGTTTCATGGCAAGCCTCGCTTCGCCTCCGATCAGTATGCGCTGGGGATCCTCGTCTATGAGTGGCTCACCGGAAGCCGCCCTTTTCACGGGGAGTTCGCCCAGCTCTGCCATGCTCACCTGTACTTGTCCCCTCCTCTCCTTTCGCAGCGGCTTCCACAGGTCTCTCCCCTGGTCGAGGTGGTGGTGCGAACCACATTAGCGAAACATCCTGCTCAGCGCTTTGCCGACGTGGCGGCCTTTGCCTCGGCGTTCTCCCTCGCGGCTGCAGGACGTGACGTCTCACACCTGCTGCCGACCAATGCCCCTGCCCCCTCTCTGCTTTCGGACTCTCAAGGGAGCAGACCTTCCCACTTCCAGATCCCTCTTCTGCTGACGCCACTGATTGGACGCGATGGCGCGCGTGCATGCCTCGCGCTCAGGCTGTTGCAACCGGAAGTGCGTTTGCTGACGCTGACGGGTCCTGGTGGCATTGGCAAAACCAGCCTGGCGCTCGCCGTGGCTTCCCACGAACTCCGAGAGGCCTTTGCCGATGGGATCTGTTTCGTCGATCTTTCCGCGATTCATGATCCTCATCTGGTGTTGCCGGCCATCGCTGAGGCGTTAGAGCAGCAGACGGGCCATCGCCCCATCTTCGAGCTCGTGCGCGACTTCCTGCGCGACAAACACTTTCTGCTCGTGCTTGACAATTTTGAGCAGGTGGTCAGGGCGGCTCCCCAGGTGACGGACCTGCTCAGAGGCTGCCCTCATCTCAAACTCCTGGTGACCAGCCGCGAGATCTTGCATGTGCAGGACGAATACGAGTTTGCCGTGTCCCCGCTCGAACTTCCCACGCTGGACCAGGGAGCTGGGAAGGCAACGCTCGGGCGCAACGATGCCGTTGTGCTCTTCGTCCAGCGGGCTCAGGAGAGCCTTCCGGACTTCCAGTTGACAGAAGAGAATGCCGCCAGCATCGCCGAGATCTGTCTTCGCCTGGATGGCCTGCCACTGGCCCTGGAACTGGCGGCGGCTCGTCTCAAGCTGCTCACGCCAGCCCAGTTGCTCACGCGTCTCTCCAGAAGCCTGGACGTGCTCACGAGAGGACGCCGGGATGCTCCTGCTCGCCAGCAGACCCTGCGCACCACCATCGCCTGGAGCTATGACCTTCTTTCTGGCTCCGAGCAAGTCTTGTTTAGACGCCTGAGTGTCTTCGTCGGCGGCTGTTCTCTGGAAGCGATTGAGGACCTCTATCGCCTGCTTGGCGATGACCCAGGCACCGTGCTGGATGGAGTCAGTTCCCTGCTCGACAAAAGCCTGGTCCGACCTCTTGAGCAAACACGCGAGGGATTGCGCATTGGCTTTTTGGAGACCATTCGTGCCTTCGGTCTGGAATGCGTGCAAGAGGCCAACGAATGGCCGCGCGTCCAGCAAGCACACGCCCGCGCCTATCTGGAGTGGGCGCGCAGAGGCTGCCAGGAGCTCTTTGGACCGGAACAATTGCTTTGGATGAGAGCCTTCCTGCGAGAAATGGGGAACCTGCGCGCCGCGATGCGCGTTCTCCTCGACCAGCCTGAACCAGGGATGGCTCTGCGCCTGGGTGGAGCCCTTGGACCCCTCTGGCTGTTTTTAGGACTCAGCAATCAACGCCTCTCCCTGGTGGAGGGGACCGACTACTTGCAACAGGCCCTTGCTGCGAGCAAGGGAAGGGCAACCGGATCGCGTGCGAGAGCGCTCGTCCTGTATGGAGGGCTGCTGGCCTGGCTCGGCGAGACAGAGCAGGGGGAGCAGGCCTGTCGAGAAGGCGTCGCGTTGTTTCGGCAATTGGCAGACCCCCAAGGCGTGATTCATGGCCTGTGGATGCTCTACCTTCCCCTCTCTGCTCGCTGCGAACTGCTGGCTGCCTACCAGACAGCACAAGAAGCCGTCGCCCTGGCCAGGGAGAACCAGGAGATGTGTAGTTGGTGGGGAGCGGCCTGGACGCTAGGATATTCGCTCTTTAATGTGTGTAACATCGCTGTCTCTGACGGGCATTATGCGGAAGGCAGAGCGGCAGCACAAGAAGCGGTGAGGCTGTGCGAGCGAGCGGGAGATCGCTTCTTTTCGACCTGGGCGGCCTTGTATCTGGCCGAAATCCTGCTGCTCCAGGGCCAGGGTGCAGAGGCGAGAACGCGCCTGGAGCAGAGCCGAAAGGCGTGCAGAGCACTGGAGATGCGCGCACAGGAAGCCGAAGCGCTGTGCTTCCTCGGGAGGCTTTCGTTGGGAGAAGGCTTGATCGAGCAGGCAGAGCAGTTCCTCTCCGAAAGCGTGCAACTGGCCAAAGAGGTGGACGATACCCAGGCCGTCGTCTGGTCGTTGCTGGCACAAGCTCGGGTCCACATGGCCCGCCAGCAGTGGTCCTCAGCACAGGCCTTGCAGGAAGCAGGTCTGAGGCTGGCGCTGATCCGACATGATCGGTT
>Ga0070730_10004383_pt1 | contig 12405 bp, 16 predicted proteins | sample Coa_R1_3_FD_66447 | JGI IMG/M metagenome (GOLD analysis project Ga0070730, IMG submission 66447) | Surface soil microbial communities from Centralia Pennsylvania, which are recovering from an underground coalmine fire - Coalmine... | ecosystem: Environmental > Terrestrial > Soil > Unclassified ... | reverse complement strand
GATGATGACCAGGCGCTCACCATCAGTCGTGTATGCCACCGGGTTCATCCGCTGCTTGCCGCTCCTGGCCCCCGTAGTTGTCAACAAGAGCAAGGAATGGACCCCGTTTACCTTGCCTTTGTTCGCACGAAATTCCTCGATCACCTGGTGATTCCAAGCCTCAAAATCGTTCATCATTCCTCCCTTTGTTCACACCAATTGCAGCCACAAAAATCGTTCACATGATGCTCATCACCCTCTCATCGCCCGGCAGTTTTTGTCCATGGGTCCGGGAGATGAGCATCTGACTCAAAATGGATCTCTCCATCAAGTGAGGTCGGCGAGGTCCTCCGGGGTGAGGGCGATGGAACCGGCGGCGATGTTCTCTTCCAGGTGAGCAAGGGAGCCAGTGCCAGGGATAGCCAGGGTGACTGGCGAGAGGGCCAGGAGCCAGGCCAGGGCGATCTGCGAGACGGTCACGCCGTGCCGGGCCGCGACCCTGGCCTGGCGGGGATCGTTGAGGTCGCTTCTCCCGCCGCCCAGAGGGAAGAAAGGGACGAAAGCGATACCGTTCTCCGCGCAGGCGTCAAGGACAGCCCCGTCGTCCCGTTTGGCGATATGGAAGTGGTTCTGGACGGCGACGACGGGGGCAATCGCTCGGGCTTCCGTGAGGTGGGAAGTATTCACGTTGCTGAGGCCAAGGTGGCGGATCAGACCCTCCTCGCGCATGGCGGCAAGCGCCTCAAAGCGTTCGGCGATGGACTCATCATGTGGGGGTTCCATCGTGCCAATGCGCAGGTACACCAGATCGAGACGCTCCAGATCCAGGTTTTTGAGGTTGTCTTCCACCTGGGCACGCAGGACAGCGGCAGTCCCCTGAGCAAGGGTATTGAGATTGGGGAGCAGGCCAACCTTGGTGGCGATGACCAGATCAGGCGGGTACGGGGAAAGCGCCTCGCGGATCAGCGTATTGGCACGGACAGAGCCGTCCTGGCTCTGGTAGAAGGCTGCGGTGTCGATGTGGTTGACGCCGAGTTCAACGACGCGGCGCAGGACGGCGCGGCCAGCCTCGGGGTCGCGGGATGGACCCTGGAAACCATTGGTGGACAGACGCATGGCGCCGAAGCCGAGCCGGTTAATGGTGAGATCGCCCAGTTTCACCGTGCCTGCCTGGTTCGCATTGAGTTCGTTCGCTCTCTCGTTTTGGAAAGTCATCAGAGATTCTCCATTCACCTCGCTCTGCTTGCTAGAGGAGAGGTTTTTTGCTAGAATAATTCTGGCTCTAATATATGTCAGATGCTTACATATGAGAGTGTATCATAGAGAATGACATATGTAAATATCTGACATATGGTTCGCGGAACAAAAGAGAGGAACCTCATGACGATCCTGGAATATAAGTTACTGGGCTTGTTGGCACGCCAAGCGATGTCGGGATATGATCTGGCCAGCCACCTGAAACAACGTTTTGTCCCCTTCGGGCCGATCAGCCATACCCAAATTTATCCAGCACTGGCCAGTCTTGAGCAGCAGGGGCTTGTTCGCTATCACATCGTCGAGCAACACGCCGTGCGACCAAACAAAAAGGTGTATGAGCTGACTGAGGAAGGCCAGGCCGCACTGCAGCAATGGGTCGAGTCTCCTACCCCTCTGGTCATCCTCTCCGATGAGTTTTGCTTGAAAGCCTATAGCCTCTGGCTTGCCGATCCCGAACGCATGATCGAGCGGTTTCGCGAACAGGCTCAACTCCACCAGGAGCAGCTTGAGCATTACGAACGGGCGTTGCAGTCGAAACCGCTTGCGATCAGTGCTGAGCCCGAGAAAGCCGATTTTTTCGAGGAAATGGATGTGTTGTTCCAGTATGTCATTGGGTATGAGCACAATTATCTGGCCTGGTGCCAGTCGATGCTCCAGTATCTCCAACAGCGTCTCCCCCAACACGGCCAGGAAGAAGAGCAGGCGTGAACAAGCCTGCCTCTCTCTGGAAGACAGGATTGTATGGTTTTCGATCCTCGTGACCGAACCTGTTTCCCAGGGCGTAGCTGAGCAAGCAGGAGGAGAAGTATGGTGGAGGTTTGCGAGAGGAGAAAACAGATTCTGACCAATCCTGTTCGCCTCGGAGAGTGGGTGGTCGCTTCGCGATCAGGCATGCAAGAGCCAGCCAAGACCCACTCCGGCCAAGGTCCCGATGGTCACCACGACCAGAAATTCGAAGCCAGAGCGCACAGGGCCTTTGTTGGTGTAGCGTGCCTTCACCGCTCCGAGCGTCAGGGCTGTGAGCGCCGTCAGGCCGTATGCCCACACTTGGGTGTATGGCAGCGAAAGAAGGACCGGCACCGTGGGAACGAGCCCCCCAACGATAAAGGACACTCCTACTTGCAGTCCTTGCAGCCAGGGGGAGATACGTCTGTCCTCCACGACGCCTAACTCATCGTGGACCATCGCTCGATGCCACCGCTCTTGATCTGAGGTGAGATGATCTACGACTCGGTGGAGCAAGGGACCACTCAAGCCTTTTTGGTGATAGATCGTCAGCAGCTCTGCCCGTTCCTCATCCGGCTCGTGTTCAATTTCATAGCGTTCGGTGGCAATGCGCTTCTCAAGGACCTCTTGTTCTGTACGAGCCGAGAGAAAGCCTCCCAATGCCATAGAGACGCCACCTGCCAGCACTTCGCCCAGCATCACCAGGAGCAGGTGGGTCGAGGCGATGCCACTGACAGCCATGAGAAACACCAGGGTGGTCACCAAGCCATCGTTCATGCCAAAGACAATCTCGCGCAGCCAATTGCCCCCGTGAGGATGTTGTTCGGTGCTCGTTTGCATAGACTCCTCTCCCTTCGACGATGGGTCCCCCTATTCTAACACGTCCTCAAAGATTGGTGCACGGGTGAGAGAAGCTCCAGTGGTGAAAGAGGAGACGAAAAGCTGAAAGTGGTAGCTCACATTCCCGCATTTACCGCCCATACGCATTGGTTGCAGTTCTCTCTAAAAACGTGCTCTAGGGAAGGTTCATTGATGCGTTCGGAGATGGGGTTGTGCAGAAGCGAGCGAGTCTCGCAAGAAGAGGAATCGCACCTATACAATAGGTTCCACTGAAATGATCTCACTCCTCTAAGTGAGGTAAATGCTCCAGCTATTCAGCTCAAGCTTTGGGCACCCCGCTGTGAGACGCAATACGCTACTGTTCCTGCTCACTCTCCCTCGACCGTTCTGGAAAAGCCCAGCGTGTAAGGTACCCCCTCATCGGTCAGCCTTCGAAAAAGCTGTCCCATCTCCTGCGGGGAAAAGCACAGCTCATGCTCAATCCACCAGACGATCAGGGAGAAAAGGGAGCCTGCGGCGTGTGCCGCGATCAGATCCGCAGGCAAAGGCGTCGGGGCAGTAGCCACCAACTCACGAATGACCGTTCCGGTCAACAGATCCGCAAATAAGGTGCGCAGACGAGCGGCGACGGAAGCTGCACTGCGCTCACTCAACAGTACCTGATAGAGCCGACGGTTGGCAGCCACATGCTCAAAGATGCGCACACTGACCGTTTGTTGCTCGCCGATGAGCTGCGCGGGTGTGAGTGGATCGATCGACCCCGCCAGATCGGCGAACATCTCCTCGAGCGTCGCCGTCAGCAAGGCTTCCTTATCTGGATAATGCTCGTAAAACGTCGTCCGCCCAATGAGCGCCCGGTCAGTCAGATCCTGCACCGAGAGTCCTTCGTAGCCGCGTTCCTCAATGCAGGCGACTAATGCGTCTCGTAAGAACTTGCGGGTGCGCCACACGCGCCGGTCTACTCGTTTGTTTGGTTTCTGCATCCTCGACACCTGTTCACTTTCGGACGTCTGTCCGCTATCTCACGGAGCCCGGCGCGACCCTTGACACCTGACTCCTCGCATCTCTATACTTGTTAGCAGACAGTATGTCAGATACCGTATAGGTTGTCAAGAATCGACAATCTATACGGTATCGAACGATGTGCACCCAAATAGACTGGACACAAAGGAGCTATCCCGATGGGAACGCGCATGAACTATGGAAAATCCGCGCCTGGAGCCATGCGGGCGATGAACGGATTGGAAACCTATCTGGAGCACTGTGAGCTGGAGCCAGCCCTCAAAGAGCTGGTGCGGTTGCGAGCCTCACTGATGAATGGCTGCGCTGACTCGCGTCGATATGCATAGCCTGGATGACCGTGCGGGAGGCGAAAGCGAGCAGCGGCTCGATGCACTGTCTGTCTGGCAGCAAACCCCGTTCTTCAGTGAACGTGAGCGAGCTGCCCTGCTCTGGACAGAGAACCTCACGCTGATTTCAATCGATTATGTGCCCGACGAGGTTTTTGAGCAGGTACGCCAGCACTTGAGCGGGGAGGAGTTGGCCAATCTCACGCTGCTCGTCGCAACCATTAACGCCTGGAACCGCTTTGGCATCAGCTTTCGTGATGTCCCAGGGAATGACAAACCGCGAGTGAAAGGGAGAAGAATTTCATGACCGACAGAGACGTTTTAGCCGACCTTGTCTCCTATATTGCCAAAGAAACGCGCTTGCTTCTCACCGACATGTCCCCGGAGGAGTTGGCCTGGCAGCCGGATGCGCAAGGCAACAGCATCGGCGTCACCGTCTGGCACTACAGTCGCTGGCTTGATCTCTTGGTAGTGCGCCTGTTAGAGAACAGACCAGCGGAAGAGGAACAATGGCACACCCAAGGCTGGGCTGCCAACACGGGCTACGATCCGCGTGGCATTGGCTTCCGCGGTCTGGGCGCCATCACCGGCTACACCCAGCAGGAGGTCGCTGCCATCCCTCTGCTTTCCGGAGAAGATCTGCTGACCTATCTCGACCAGGTTTGCAGTGCGCTCAGAGGGCACTTGCTTTCCATGCCAGAAGGCACCCTCTCATCTGCTGCTCGCGGCTACCCCAAAGGGACAGCGTATCAGACGATCATGGGTCCAGTGCTTGGTTCCATCGGGCACCTCGGGGAGATCGAGGCGCTCAAGGTTCTGCAGGAACGCGCTCGCTTGTAGCTCCGCCAGATACAGATGCATCACACGTCGAGCCTGTGCCTGTGCAGGGTTTCCAACTTTCAGGATGCCCAGGGTCGCCAGCGACGCATTGGGCACGCGTCACTGCCCAGATACGAAACCCCTCTGCGGCGAGGTCTCAAGCAAACGTCCATTTCGTGACACGCAAGATATGCATACTTGTGAGGAGAACCAGCATGAACAATGATCAGCATGATTTTGAGCAATTTATGAAGCAGCGGAGTGAGGCTGCGCTCTCTTACATTCATGGCGATGCCGCTCCCCTCGGGGAGATCGTCGCGGGTCACTCTCCCGCCACCTTCTTTCATCCATCAGGCGAGGTGTACCAGGAGGCGGAAGCTGTCTGGTCGCAATACGAACGGGATGCGACGAGTTTTGAGACCGGTAGCCAGGGGCAGCTTGAGATCCTGCATCTGGCAGCAAGCGATAGTCTGGCCTACTGGGTTGGGTTCCAACGCGCCACTGCCCACCTGCGTGGTAGAGAAGAACCCGTTCGTTTCAACCTGCGCGTGACCGAGCTCTTCCGTCGTGAAGGTGCGAGGTGGAAACTCATACACCGCCATGCCGACTCGTTGCGCTCCGAACCCGAAGCGAAGCAATCCTAGCCTCTCGTCGCCTCAATCCCTGAGCACCTTGCGGCTTCGGGGTTGTCTTGTTCTTCTGAGCAAGAACCTGTTGCAGACCAGATGCGCAAACCTTGCCGAGACTTCCCGGTAATGTATCCAAAAGCAATAAAAATCTGGAGCATTACTCAGATGAACCTTAACACATTGAAGGAATTTCGTCATGAGATGTACGGCAGCTTTGGGAATGCCAATTACAGGGTGGAGGAAATCGAGAAATTTCTTGAGCGACAATTTCAGCACGACCCAATGATTGCGGTATCGTCCTCAAGAACCATCGAGCGCTATGGTCTGGGGTTCACTGTCGTCGAGTACGAGCAAGAGTATATTCATGCTGTTTGCTCTCCTTAGCGACCCTTATGTACCTCTCTTCCTTGTATTCCTTAGTATTATATGCCACATCACTCTCATGCCTCTGGATGGTTGACAGCCTGGATGGGTACCAACTCCCATAGGTGGGGTGATATACTTTTGAGGCAGAAGAAAAAACGAGCGAGGGCAAAGAAGTGATCATCACCACCTATGAGCATGCCAGCGACTTTCTGGCACGAGCACGAGCCGACCTCGAACGTAATGAGGTCTTGAACGGTCTGCCACTGGGCATCACGTTGCGCCTGCAACACCCCTCTGAGCGTATTGAAGCGCCCTATCTGGCCACTGTCGAAGAGGAGGGACAGATGATCGTGGCAGCAGTGATGACGCCTCCCTTCCGGCTGATCGTCACCAGCAATCAGACTGAGGACTTCGGTAAGGCTCCCTCACTCCTCATTCACAACCTGCGCGAACAGGGCTGGCCCGTTCCCGGCGTGATGGGACCTGCCTCTCTCTCCGACCTCTTCGCCCAGACCTGGAGCAGCCTGACCGGCGAAGCGTCTCACCTGCGAACCCAGGAGCGGCTCTTTGAGTTAACAGAGGTCAATGCTCCACGTCCCGGACCTGGCTCGCTTCGCCTTGCGACTCCAGACGATACGGCGCTGGTTGTTAGCTGGATCAAAGCCTTTCAGGAAGAAGCATTACATCTCTCTCTTAGTGAGGATGAAGCCCAGGCCTGGGCTCGGACTCGCATAGGACGAGGAGAAGTCTCTCTGTGGGTGCTGCCGGATGAAGCCATCGTCTCACTGGTAGCCACCACTCGTCCGGTCTCGCGGGTGATCAGCATCGCCCCGGTCTACACGCCGCCAGAACTGCGCGGTCATGGCTACGCCTCACGTGCTGTGGCGGCTCTCAGCCAGCACTTACTAGACAGCGGATGGCAACACTGCAGTCTCTTTACCGATCTCTCCAACCCCACCTCCAATAGCATTTACCCGCAAGTCGGCTATCGGCCCGTCTGTGACTTTCATGAATATGATTTTTTGCATTAAGATTCTGCTTTCCACTACATCCAAGGCGACGTCTCAATAGTAACATTGACGCTTTGCAAAAAAATGTGTAGGATGTGAATACGTCATTGTCAAAGAAAAGGATATATCTGTCTATGCCGATTAGTACAGGAGGGTATGAGAATTTGCTCTCAAGCAAGGAGGTAGCTGAAGTGCTTACCCGCAGAGCAAATGGAGAACGCACCTATACTCAAATAGGTGTTAATCGCATGGTTTACGAAGGAAGGTTAAAACCCGTCGTCACCATCGGCACCACCAATTTTTTCCTACCCAGTGACGTAGAACAACTCCCAATCTTTCCTAAAAAAGGCAATCCTACAACTCGTGAGAAAAAAGGGATCGCCGGAACAGGTGTTTCGCGATCAGCGTTGGCTGAAAGAGCAGAAGTAGCGCAATCTACTGTCTGGAATGCCTTTGCCCATAAGCCTCTTAGCAAAAAAGTTGCTCACAAACTGTTGCAGGCCTTTAATGAGCTAAGGGAAGAGCGCAATTTACCTGCCATGACGATAGAACAGCTCCAATGGAATATTCTTGATGATTAAATTGCTGCCTATCTCTGCCACTCCTCCTCATGGTTTGCACTGTTCAACCCCCTTTTCTCTCCATTGCTGCAAGCTACTGTGAGCTACTAGAGTGCCGGTCAAGAATTCCCGTAGGGAGCCCGCATCAAGCATCAAAATGGAAACCTCATGCCAACCAGTGCGCAAGCGCCTCCTCGTTCCATTCCAGACCGCTGCCGGGACGGTCAGGAACCATTGCATATCCATCCTTGATGCACATGGGTTCCCTCAAAATGGGACCAGCATGGTCGAGATATTCGAGCCAGTGGCTGGTGGGCGTGATACCGAGGAGATGGACACTGAACTCAGGAAACGTATGACTGGAGGCCAGCAAGCCTGCACTCTCGGCGAGGGCTGCGGCACGAAGCCAGCCCGTCACCCCTCCCAGTTTCATCACATCAAGCATGACGTAATCGGAGGCGTGTGTTGCAATGCTTTTGGCCATCTCGTGCGGCCCCCACCAATTCTCCCCGAGCTGGATCGCGGTCTGGGCCATTGCCGAGATTGTGGCGTGCCCCTCGAAGTCATCGGCGCGGATAGGTTCCTCGATCCAGAACAGCTGCTCCTCGTCGAGCACGCGTATGCGCTGGGTCGCCTCCGTGACTGAGAGGCTCTGATTGTAATCGACCATCAGCTTGATCCCGTTGCCGACGGCTCGTCGCACCGTGCGAATCGCGGCGAGATCCTCGGCGAGGTCGCCACGTCCAATCTTGATCTTAAGCGCAGTAAAGCCGAGGGCAAGCAGTTCCTCAGCTTCCTGAGCCGCAGCCTTTGGACTCATCGTTCGCAGGCTCGCATAGGCCGGAATCGGCCTGGGCTCGCCGCCCAGCAACGTCACGAGCAGCACCTCACACGCCCGTGCACGCGCATCCCAAAGGGCCATGTCGATGCTTGCCATCGCCATGCCCGTCAAGCCCTGTGGACCCAGGAGACGAAAGTGCCGCTGGAGCTTTTGTTCGACTGGAACCGGTGCAGCAGCCCCATCTACGAGCAGCCCCTCAAGATTGGCGATGAGCTGGACCAGCGGCTGGAGGGCACCTGGTATGTAGCAACGCACATAACTGTGGCCGGTGATGCCCTCCTGGGTCAAGAGATCAACCAGGACCAGCGGGGTGGTGTGCATGACCCCACTCGCTGTCTGGATGGGACGGTCAAGCGTGAGATTGAGTCCGCGAGCGCGGATAGCTCGGATGGTCAAGCGGGCAGTGCTGTCCATGAGAACCTGCTCCTTCGTGCGCGAGAGAACCGAACTGTTCAAGGCTTGAGCAAACCGGAGAATGGTCACCCATTTCCTGTTCACAAGCCAGGGGAAGCGAGCAACGAGAGATGCCTTCACTGCTCATCCTGAGGCACTCGTTCGCGTTCCGCCCAGCGAAGAGCCCAGTCGTTGAGAGGAGCAAGGGATTGCAAAAGGAAGGCTCCTTCCTGAGTCAACATGTAATCTGCCTGCTCATTCTGCTGAACAATTCCCGCTTCCTGCAATTCGATGAGCCGTTGGGAGAGCACACTGGGAGACATCGCATCACAGCGGTCCTGCAGGGCTCGAAAGCCAGAGCTGTCTTCCCGCAGTTCCCACAGAATACGCAGGGTCCATCGGCGTCCAAGCAGGTCAAGCAGCGCCATGATAGGACGTCCCGTCTGCGATCCTCGGACGGGCTTTCCCGGTTTTGGCGGCGTCATTTGGTTCCCTCTTGCGCTTCGATTTCCGAAGTGGTAGACTATCAATGCTACGAATTTCGTAGCATTGATAGTCTACCACCTTTTTGAGCAGGAGACAAGGCTGGCAGTCACCTCAAAAAGTGTGAAGAAAAAGGAGTTGACCAATGTCTCTCGACCACCCTCCTCGCATTGCCCCACTTGCGCCACCCTACGACCCGGAGGTCGCCGCCGCTCTGGCCAAATGGATGCCACCTGGCTCTCCGATGGAACCGCTCAAGCTGTTTCGCACCTTGTATCAGAATCCTCACCTCAGCAGTCGGATGCGCCCGTTGGGGGCCGGGATTCTTGGTCGAGAGAGTGCTCTCGATCCACGAGAACGAGAGATCCTCATTGATCGGACCTGTGCCCGGTGTGGATGTGAGTACGAATGGGGCGTCCATGTCGCTGTGTATGGCAAGGCTGTCGGACTGGATCGTGTCCAACTAGAAAACACGGCCAGTGAAACGGTTGACCCGACGTTGTGGTCGGAGCGTGAGCAGCACCTGCTCACGCTGGTTGACGAGCTCCACGAGACGGCAACCCTCTCTGATACAACGTGGGAGCAAGTGGCGGCTACCTGGAGCATCGCACAGATTCTGGAAATGGTGATCATCGTCGGCTGGTATCATCTCATCTCCTTTGTAGCAAACGCAGCACACATTGAACAGGAAGCATGGGCTGCCCACTTTCCAAAAACAGCGAAGGAGAGTGTATGAGCATTCGTTTCTCCTGTGACAATTGAGCAGCGCCAAGAGGGGAATGCCCTTTGTTCCTGGTGGCGCGGTCCATTTTCCCAAAGAGGCATGCACGGAGTTCCCTCTGAAAGCCCAAAGCACCACCAGTTCTCAGGGCCGCAGTGTCAGCATCCACCCTGATGAAGCGAGGCTATCCGAGTTACGAGAGCGCCAACAAACTCCACAAGGACGAGCTCACCTGCGCGAACGGGTTGCAGTTGAGCATACGCTTGCTCATGTTGGTCGATGGCAAGGACGGCGCGCTCGGTATTGCGGATTGTGCAAGAACCTCTTCGATTTACGCAGGTGTGCCGTTATCCACAATCTGCACGTCCTGGCCCGTTCCCAGTCGCTTCAAGCTGGTCTTCAAGATGCTGCTTGATTTCTCGACAGAAGCACTAGTGAGCAGACTTGAGGACAAGGTTCCCATGATGGTGCAGCATCTGGTGACAGAGCAGAGGAAGTAGTGAGTATGCATACTCACGTTTCGACGTTTGCCTGCCCTTTTTCCTCGCTCACAAGGCTCTCCACCGTCGCTGGTTTGGTGGGGAACTGGCTGGGGTGCGAGGCGCGCCAATCTCGCCAGAGCCAGATGATGATGGCCTGTAGTAATCCAACACAGGGGGCTACCAGCAGTGCCCCCAGGATGCCGAAGAGTTCGGCACCTGCAATCAGGGCGGCGATCGAGATAACGGGATGCAGCCCCACCGCATGACCTACGATGCGCGGACCGACAATATGGCTCTCGATGAAATGCATGGCCACGAAATAGAGGAGCACGATCACCCCCAGGATCCAGGTTTGCCCGGTCAGGGCGGTGACCCAGCTAGTGGTGGCCGTTAGCGCAAGCAGGACACAGAGTGAGCCAGAGATAAAGGTGCCCATCACCGGTATAAAGGCCAGCAGGAAGGCGACTTCGCCCAACAAAATGGGATGCGGCACACGGAAGATAGCCATCCCTGCACCAACCAGCACGCCGATGAGCAGCGCGAGCATCAGTTGACCACGTATGTAGCCACCCACCACGGACTCCAGGGTGTCGAGCAGGAAAAACCCCCGTCTCTGCTGCCTGAGCGGCATGTTTTCCCGCAACCAGCGAAAGACCCGCTCGCCGTCGATGAGCAGGTAGATGCTGAGCATAGCTACCACGATCACATCTACTACGAAGTCGAAGACACCGCGCAGCACTGGCACCACATCATTGACCAGTCCCCCCAAGCGGCCAGTAAGTGTCTGGCGCACGTTTTGCATCTGGCTCGCGTCAATGCCTAACGATGCCAGCGGTCCCTGGAGTGGAGATGATGGCCCTGGTTGTAACAAGCCGCCCGTTTGATTTCTGAGGGCTTCGACCTGATCAATAGCGGCACGACTGAGGAAAAAGACCACACCACAGATGCTCCCCAGCACGACTACATAGACGATCAGGATGGCGAGAAAGCGTGGCATGATGCGCTGGAACCATTTCACCAGAGGCGCCAGAGCATAGGCCAGAATACCGGCAATGGTCAGTAAGATAAGGGATCGAGCCACATACGAGGCTGCCCACAGCAGCACGGTCACCAGCCCAATCCACGCCAGAGCCGCCAGGGGAATGCACACCCGGCGTATCCATCTTGCGCTCACATGCAGATCATGACGCCAGGAGACCGGAGAAAGATGAGGAGCCCCACCCACCATCGGAGGCTCATACCCCTCAGATCCGTTGTCGTGAAGCAGTGTCGTCCGTACCGGCCTGCCGCAATGGGGGCAAAACGTCGCCCCGTCTGGAGAATGCGCGCCGCAATGAAGACAGTCCATAGCTTTTCCTCCTGGTATCCGGTCCTGCTTTTATGGAGGTCGTACAGATGCGTTGTCTGGCTCTCTTTGCTATAAACGCCTCTCTCAGACGTTTCTGGGAGGCGATTGTCAATGTAATCAATGGCTATCCCATCTTGGCGGAACCATCCTCTGACATAGTAGGCCCACCCAGTGAAATGCGTGCTGAGTAGGCTGGAAGAGGCTTCCGATAGGTCAGGGAATAGTCAAAAAACGACGACGGAATTTGTAATGGACAGGTGATTGGCTAAGATTAAAATACTCCTGGATGCAATCGCTGAAACAATAGAGTATAGGGTGCCTCTCATCCCCAAAGATTCCGACGCTCCTTCAGGCGTTCCTGAAGATCCTCAAGGGTGAGGCCACCATTGTGAACCAGAAACAGCAGTAAGTCAATCATTTCGATCCAGGGCCATTTCAACTGGTCTCCTCCGTGGTGGGCTTCAAAAGCGTCAGCGCAACTCTTGTGGAGTGTGTAAATTTGCCCATTCTCAACCAGAACAGAGGGATGCGTTGAGGGAAGAACCAGGACGGGCTCTTGCCCCTCGTCCCATCGGAGCGTTTCTCGTTCTTTCCACAAATAC
>Ga0070730_10004382_pt1 | contig 12407 bp, 10 predicted proteins | sample Coa_R1_3_FD_66447 | JGI IMG/M metagenome (GOLD analysis project Ga0070730, IMG submission 66447) | Surface soil microbial communities from Centralia Pennsylvania, which are recovering from an underground coalmine fire - Coalmine... | ecosystem: Environmental > Terrestrial > Soil > Unclassified ... | reverse complement strand
GTGGGGTCGGTGAGCAGGCGCTGCTTGAATGCGGGATCGGTCCAGGCCTTCGCCACCACACGCGCGCCGTTGCGGGGGCCTACTTTGTGCTCGTATGTATCGACCAGGGCATCGAGCGCGGCACGATCGACCAGTCCTTTTTCGACCAGCAGCGATTCGAGCGCTTTGACGCGCAGCGTGAGATCCGACGGCACGGCCTGATGCTCGTGATCGTGCTTGTGTTCTGCCGCGTGGCCTTTGCCCGATGTCGCTGCCGCGCCGGCGCCGCCGACAACTCGGCGCGTCATGGGAGGCTCCTATACGTGGTGAATTTCATTTCAGTGACCGGGTAGTGGAGAGTATACAACAAAGGAGGTTCACCCCTGAGGCGCGGAAACGCGGAGAAAATCCAACTGCTCTTAGGGTTCGGGGGCATCAGCAGACGCCTCGCAGCGGGCGATCTCTATAACCCCTAATTGACTTCCTCGGCGTCTCAGCGTCCCGGCGTTGAAAGGTTTATCGAGCGCTTATGCCGTCGCAGTTCCACGCTGGCTTCGATTGCCGCCGCCCGAGGGTTCGCGGCCACCGGCGGCCTCAAGCGGAACGGTGCGCGGCTCGAGCCCGGCCTTGGCCAGGACAGCGTAAACGATGAAGCCCGCGAAGAATCCGTAGAGGACGGCGGGCTGTCCGTAGGTTTTGATCTCGGCGGACACGGGTAAATTTGGCAGGATGCCGATGACGAATCCAATGGCCCAGGAGATGTAGCCCGCCCAGTTTATGCCTTCGCGCGGACCGGCCCAGCGCTTGCCGGAAAGCAGGTAATCCGCGGCCATGGCGCCGCAGATCGGCCCGAACGAGGCGCCCACGATGGTGAAGAAGCCGATCAGGTTGGCAGCCACGCCGGTGACCGCGAGGACGATTGCGATGGTGACGCCGGCCATGGTGGACGACATGCGCTTGACGCCGGGAATCATAGTCGAGAAGCTGTTGCCCGCGATGAAGGCGCAGAAACAGGCCGGGCCGACGGAGGCGATGGTGAACAGGAAGAACATGGCCGTAGCGAGCACACCGCCGATGGACGAAATCACGGCGTCATAACTGTAACCCTGCACGTTGGGGTAGAGCATGCGCGCCCCCGCGACGGAGAGGATGGGCAGGCCGCCGGCGTACAAGATGGCCACGGCGACGCCGACCAGGCCACCCCAGCGGACGTCGGACTGGTTACGGCTGTTCATGCCGAAGTCGGCACCGGCCGCACCCGCAGTCGCAAAAAAACCGATCACGATTTGCAGCAGCAGAGTAAAGGCGAAAAATGGATTCGGATCGGCGGGCACATAGTTCGGAATGCCGGGCGCGGTTTTGGCGAAGACCAGAAGGATCATGAGAAACGGAATCAGGTTCAGATAGAGCGACAGCTTAGCCACGTACTGAATGCCCATCACGCCGATGTACGCCATGGCGTAGCCCCAGACGATGCCGATCGCGATGAACGGCACGCTGCCCGGCTGCGCAGTGGAATGGAAACCACTGAGGATGAATTTGGTCGAGAAGAATGTGCCGACCGCGAACCAGCCGATCTGCAGAAGTCCCCTGAGCAGCCCCGGCATGGCATAGCCGCCGAGCGTGCCGAACGTCGAGCTGCCGACGACGTAGAGAGGATAACCCGTCTCCATGCCGAGCCGCGCGGGGACGTAGTAGAACAGGCCGTAACTCAGGAGTCCGGCGACGGCGAGCGCGACGATGCAAAGGCCCAGGGACGCGTGGCTGATGGTGTTTTCCGCCATGGAAATGTAGAAGGCGATCCAGAGGAAAACGCCGGCGTAACTGGGGGCGGTGTTGGCGTACCAGGGGCCGCGGTTTTGCGGAGGGTTGGGCGACGCCTTGGCGATATAGTCGGGCAGCATGGCACGCCAGTATAGCGCGATACGCGGGGGGTGGCACGGCGACGTTCGCGCATGCCACCCGAGGCAAACGCCTACACGAGCTGGTACGCGGTAATTACGGGCTGCTCACCGGCGATCTCGGGCCAGACATAGATTTTCGAGAGATCGATGGTGTTCAGCCATTTCGGATCGCTCATGATCCAGGTATCGGAGCGGCCGTTATCGACGCTGCCATCCCAGTTTGGCCATAGCTCGATGAACGCCGCGTCGGCGATGTTGCCGGATGCAGCCGCCATAGCGGAGTTGCCGATGGCGATTTTGCCTTGCTGGCCGGGATTCACCTGAATCCGCACATAAGTGGCGAACTGCGGGACGCCAGTCAGCGGCCGTATGCCATTAGGACCGGTCGACGTATCGAATGCGCCGGCGAGAATGGTGACCAACTGTGTGCCGCGCGTGCCACCGGCGGGCCCGTTGAAGCTGGGACCTTGCGCCGGCAACGACCGCACGGCGGCGGCGGCCACACCAGCCGCGAGAATCTGTCTGAAAAGTTCGCGTCTCCTCATATGGTTACGTATTCGAACGCCTCCACCATCGGTGTGTCACCGGAAATCGTGGCGTAGACATAAATCTGGCTGAGGTCGATGGTGTTGGCGCCGCCCTGGTCCTGAATGACAAACGCATCGGCTTGACCGCCGTTCGGTACTGGATACAGGACTGCTATGGCGTTGGTTTCGTCGGGTTGCAAATTGGGCCCGCCGACCAGGACCTTGGACCACTGGCCGAGCCTCGGCTTAACGGACACTTTGTTGACGAGCTTGGAAGTGGCTGCGACTGGCGTTGGTGCGCCCGAGACCACGAGCGGGCCGGCTTCCGCCGACGGAGATAGAACCAGCATATGAGTGATGCTCCTTTAGAAAATTGAGTAACGAACCTAGTGTTTACGGTGAGCGGCCTGGAGGTCCGCGTGTTTGCCGATGTACATCAGACGGCCTTCGGCGTCAAAGACGCCGTGCGTAGCGCCGGTATGCTCGGCGAGAAAACCCGCGAATGAGGCGGGGTAGCTGCCCTTCGCGGCCGGCTGCTTCACGTAACGTTGATAGAGGGAGTCGTTCAATGCGTGGATGGATACCGGATGTTTCAATGCAGCACTCCTTTGCGAAATGATGAGCGGCGGACAGGTGCTGTGCCTGTGTCACGGCCTAGTTTTCGATTTCAACAAGAGAGTGAGCGTGGAGGCCGGTTGCTCTCGGGACTAGGTAGAAAATTCCTGGCGGGAGATGCGGCGAGCGCTGCGCGCGGGGCTAGGGACGGGCACCGCGGAAATCGACGCAGTGGCGCCAGTTTCAGTCGGCAACCTGCTCGAGAATGGCGAAATCGCCCGGGTTCCAGGCCTGCGCGATCAGATAATACTTGCCGCCTACCTGGCGCATTACGGCATTGTGGATGTGCTTAAAATTCTCCAAGCCCAGATCCTCTTTCGGCATGACGGTCGAGATCAGCTTGTCGTTTTCGAGAATGTAGATGGGCGCGCCCTTGCTGGCGTCGGGACCATCGAGCGATCCCACGACGGCGTAATTTCCGAGATAAAAGATATCGCAGGGCAGGGAACCGAGCGGCATGCGCAAGCTGGAAAGATAGCGGCCGTAGCGGGTGAAGCGGGCGATTTCGGAGTGCGGCCGGTCGGCGACTTCGATGCGCCGGGTGCCCGGAGGCACCGTAATTCCGTGTCCGGTGCCGAACTGCCCGGGAGCGGTGCCGCGGCCGCCGAACGCCAGATCGTGCCAGACGGTATTCAGCGGGTGGAAACTGAGACGGGCTGTAAGGACGAAATCAAGATTCGAGTAGCCGGTGGTGATATATAGCAGGCCGTCCAACTGTTCCACATCGGTGGGGACGAAATTTCCTCTGCCGGCGAAATAATCATTGGCGATGGGATCGCCTAAATCAATGCCCACTTCGGGCGTATGCAGCGTGTTGACGAGCTTTCCATCGAGCGTGGTGGTGAAGACGGCGGCGGCATTGTTGCCGGGAAACGACAGGTAAGGAGTGGAATCCGGCCCAAACCAAATTGTGGTGTTGTGGAGATTCGTGTCCTTCATTTCCGCCGCGGTATCGAGAAGGCGGGTGGACTTCAGATCACTGCTGATCTGAATGATGCCGGCGCCTTTGAGGGAGAAATAGGTCTCACCCTTTCCGGGCCGGACATCCACGGCGAAGCCGCCATGCGCATCTTTCAGCACTGTTTGTGCCTCGGCGGGCAGGTGAGTCGCGGTGTACAGCACGCGGAACTTCATCTTGCCCTGGCCGCTGACGCCGGGCGTTGCACTAGTCTGCGCAGCGCTGGAGCGGGCACCGTCGCTGAAAATCCAGGCGACGCCGAGCAAGATGACGAAGAGAGCGCTGATGGTGAATCGCTTCATGCAGGAAACCTCCGGGCAACCGAACAGGCATTAGATCATATTTGAGGCCGGGAGGGGGGAGTGGTCGGGCTCGCCCGTTGCGCTATAACAAGAGGCGTGAATCTTCCTGTTAACCCGCCAATCCTGCCGATGCTCTCCAAGCGGGTGGATCAATTGCCGGTAGAGGGAGCCTGGATCTTTGAGCCGAAGTGGGATGGGTTTCGCGCGCTGGTTTTTCGCGACGGGGACGAGATTCTGATTCAAAGCCGCGATGAAAAATCGTTGAACCGCTACTTTCCCGAATTGCTCGAGCCATTACGGTCGCAGTTGCCGGGTCGCTGCGTGCTCGATGGCGAGATCGTGATGGCCAGGAATAACGGGCTCGACTTCGAAGCGTTACAGCTGCGCATTCATCCGGCGGCGTCGCGGGTGAAACTTCTGTCCCAGGAGATTCCCGCGTCCATCGTATTCTTCGATCTGCTCTGCGAAGGCGAGCGGGATTTGCGGGGCGATCCGTTCCAAAGCCGGCGCCAACGGCTGGAAGCGTTGCTTTCATCCGCGGCGCCGCCGATCCATCTGACACCAGCGACCCACCATACGAGCGTAGCGTCGGATTGGTTTCGGCGATTCGAAGGCGCGGGGCTCGACGGGGTCATGGCCAAACCGGTTTCGGGCGCCTACGAGCCGGACAAGCGCGTGATGCTCAAGGTGAAGCACGAGCGCGATTGCGACTGCGTCGTGGCCGGATTTCGCTGGCACAAGAAGGGAGATCAGACCCACATCGGCTCTTTGCTGCTCGGCCTTTTCGACGATTCAGGCGCGCTACAGCACGTGGGCGTCTGCGCAAGCTTCACGCAGGAGAAGCGCCGCGAGCTTGCGGAATTTCTGGCGGCCTATCGTCAGGACGCGCTTGCCAATCACCCTTGGAAACGTTGGGTAGCGCAAGAACCGGCAGACGGTGAAGCCGGGCAGCGCATGCCGGGCGGGCAGAGCCGCTGGAGCCGCGGCAAGGATCTCTCGTGGGAGCCGCTGCGGCCCGAGCTGGTGGCCGAGGTCGCATATGAGCACATGCAGGGCAGCCGCTTCCGCCATCTAGCGCACTTTCGACGATGGCGCGCCGATAAGAAGCCGAGTGATTGCACGTATGCGCAGCTTGAAGTGGTTCCGCCGCAGGAGCTCATGGCGATTTTTGCGGGCGGGCGCTGAGTCTGACTCGCGGTCACGCCTCCTTTTTCGAAGCGCGCGCTTTATCTCGCCGCAATCGCCATTCACGCGTCGGATCGTCATCGGGATCGGGCGTTTCTTGCGGCGGCCTAAGCTCCTCGGGCACATGACGCAGGTTCACGCGGATGCGGGTCCAGGTGGAGGACCGGCCGCGCATGGAGTCGACCAGCACATCATCGACGGCGAGAAATCCGGCAGCATGTGCATGCTTAATCTTCCACCTTTTCAAACCCGCCAGTGCGGCATCTTTGTTGGGCGAGTTGGCGACGACGATCAGCGGCATCTTGGCTCGCGAGGAAGGGGCTTTTGGCGCCGCGGACCTGGCGCGCGAAGGCGCGACGCGCGGGGCTTCGCCCTCCATTTTCCGGAAATGCGGCGGCCAGGGAGCGTCGCCGAGGCCCGCGGCCTCGTCTTTGGCGGCGAGTTCGAGCAGACCTTCGAGCGAACCGGGCGCCGCGTCCATGGCCGCGTGCGGGTTGCCTATCTGCGCGAAGCGCTGCGGAACGGTGAGCACGGTAAAGTCAGCGGGCTCGCAGTCGGGGACTTCATGCCAGTCGAGCGGAGTTGACACGCGGGCGTCGGGAAGCGGGCGGACCGAATATGCGGAGCAAGTCGTGCGATCCTTGGCATTCTGATTGTAGTCGAGGAAAACGCCGTGGCGCTCCTCTTTCCACCACTTCGAACTGGCCAAGGCAGGCGCGCGGCGCTCGACGGCGCGCGACAAAGCGAGCGCGGCGCGGCGCACCTCGCTGAAGGTCCAGCGAGGGTAGATCCGCACGTTCACGTGCATGCCGCGTGAACCGCTGGTTTTGGGCCAGCCGCGAAGGCTGGTTTCCTCGAGAAGCGCCTTCACTTCGAGAGCTACGGCGCGGACGTCAGCCCAAGGAACGCCAGGGCCCGGGTCAAGGTCGACGCGCAATTCGTCGGGGTGATCGAGATCGCCAGAGCGCACAGGGTGCGGGTGCAGTTCGATGCAGCCGAGGTTGACGATCCAGGCGAGTCCGGCCGCGTCATCGACGACTACCTCTTGGGCCGTGCGTCCCGAAGGAAAGGATAGCGTGACCGTTCGCAGCCACGAAGGGTGCTCGGCGGGCGCGCGTTTTTGATAAAACGGCTCTTCTTCCGCGCCGTTGACGAAGCGTTTGAGAACGATAGGACGGTCCTGGATTCCGGCGAGAGCACCCGGCGCGACCGACAGATAATACTGTACAAGGTCGAGCTTCGAGAGCTTTGTCTGCTTGGAAAAATACAGTTTGCCGGGGTGCGTCACGCGGACCTCGCGCCCCTCGATGGAGAGTACCTCGGCGGGTTGTTCTTTCCCCACAGAAACAGGCTACACGATTTGCGAACGCGGGGGATCGATTGGTTTGAGCCTCGCTTGCAGATCGACGCGACCCTAGCCGCTCATCGATCCCAGGAACTGTGCATTGGTCTGCGTCTTGCTCAGCTTGTCGAGCAGGAGCTCCATGGTTTCGACGGGCGATAGCGGGTTCAGCACCTTGCGCAGAATCCACACGCGGTTGAGCTCTTCTTTGGGCAGCAGCAGCTCTTCTTTGCGCGTGCCGCTCTTGTTGATGTCGATAGCGGGGAAGACGCGCTTGTCCACCAGCTTGCGATCGAGGTGGATTTCCATGTTGCCGGTGCCTTTAAATTCTTCGAAAATCACGTCGTCCATGCGGCTACCGGTGTCGATCAGGGCCGTCGCGATAATCGTGAGCGAGCCGCCTTCCTCGATATTGCGCGCGGCGCCGAAGAAGCGCTTAGGGCGCTGGAGGGCGTTCGAATCCACGCCGCCCGAGAGCACCTTGCCCGATGGCGGCACGATGGTGTTGTAAGCGCGCGCCAGGCGGGTGATGGAATCGAGCAGGATGACGACGTCCTTTTTATGCTCGACCAGGCGCTTGGCTTTTTCGATGACCATTTCGGCCACCTGCACGTGACGGGTGGCGGGCTCGTCGAAAGTCGAGCTGATGACTTCGCCGCGCACGGAGCGCTGCATGTCGGTGACTTCCTCGGGACGCTCGTCGATCAGCAGCACGATGAGCGAGATTTCCGGATGATTGGTGGTGATGGAGTTGGCGATCGACTGTAACAGCATCGTCTTGCCGGTGCGGGGCGGGGAAACGATGAGGCCGCGCTGGCCTTTACCGATGGGCGTAAGCAAATCCATGACGCGCCCGGAGTAGCCGTCCTTCACGGTCTCGAGCTTCATGCGCTCATTGGGATAGAGAGGCGTGAGGTTGTCGAAGAAAATCTTGTTGCGTGCTTCCTCGGGCGGCTCGAAGTTGATGGCGTCGACCTTGATGAGCGCGAAGTAGCGCTCGCCCTCTTTGGGCGGCCGGATCTGGCCCGAGATGGTGTCGCCGGTGCGCAGGTCGAAACGGCGGATCTGCGACGGCGAGACATAGACATCGTCGGGGCCGGGCAGGTAATTGTACTCGGGCGCGCGCAGGAAGCCGAAGCCATCGGGCAGGCATTCGAGCACGCCTTCGGAGAAGATGAGCCCGCTCTTTTCGGCCTGAGTCTGCAGGATCTTGAAGATCAGTTCCTGCTTGCGCAGCCCGGCGGCGCCGGCAACGCCCAAGTCCTTGGCGACCGTGTTCAGGTTCTGAATGCTCATGTCCTTCAACTCGACCAGGTCGAGCGTGGGCGAGCCGTTCTTCGCAATAGCCTGCGGATTGTGTTTGCGGCGCTGGCCCTGTCCCTGCGATGGGCCGCCCTGTTCGGGGCGGTCGCCGCCGCGGTTGTCCGGACGGCCACCTTCGCGCTGGTTGCCGCGCTCGGGTCGTTCAGAGCGTTCGTTAGTTCGCTGGGGGCGCTCGGCGGCCGGGCGTTCGCCGTCTTCGGCTGGCGGCGCCACGGGCGCGGCTGTGGCTACTTTCTCCGCGGGCTTTTCCGCGGGAGTGGCTGCTTCACGGGTTTTCTCTGTTTTCTCTTGCGGCGGGGCCGAACTTACCGGCGGTGTTGTGTTTTCGCTATCGCTTGCCAAATTTCCCTCACTCCCCGGCCTGTCACAGCCGAGCACGCCAGCGGATCGGCGCCACTCTCACGAATGGCGTCCAGGTTCCGGTGTGCGTCCGATTGGTTGAGTTTGTCCATCTTTGTGGCGATCACCAGATATGGCTGATGATTCGCCTCCAGCCACTGCTTCAATTCCAAGTCCGGCGGCATCCAGCCCCGCCGGGCGTCCAAAATGACGAGCGACAGCTGGAGCGTCGCCCGGTTTAACAAATAGCTTTCAATGAGCTTTTTCCAGCCCTCGATCTCACTCCGGGAAACCTTCGCGTAACCATATCCCGGAAAATCGACGAAGTAACAAGCGCCTAAGCCGGCGGCATCCCCACCCGTGACCCGATAAAAGTTGATCGTTTGTGTGCGACCCGGTGTGTTACTGGTGTGGGCCAGTCCTTTGCGCCCGACCATGGCATTGATCAGGCTGGACTTTCCAACGTTGCTTCTTCCTAAGAATGCGATTTCAGCCAAGCCGTCGGAGGGGAACCGGTCCGGCGAGGCGGCACTAACGATGAAATCTGCTAACAACCTATCAAAAATCGAGGCGCGGGGCAAACCCCTGGGCCCGGCCGCATGCCAGACCCGCTATCAGTGCGCCCGGGTTTCCTCAGCGGGCTGGGCCGCTACTTCCACCGCGGCGGGCATGGGCAGCGCCACAATTTCCCGCTCGAGCGCGATCTTGAGCACCTCGTCCATATCTTCGACGAAGTGAAGCTTCATCACGTTACGGATGTTGTCCGGAATGTCGGGGAGGTCCTTCTGATTGTCCGCCGGCATGATGGCTTCGAAGATTCCATGGCGGTGGGCGGCCATCAATTTCTCCTTGAGCCCGCCGATGGGCAGAACTTTGCCGCGCAGCGTGATCTCGCCGGTCATGGCGATGTCGCCGCGAACCGCAATCCTGGTGAGCGCGCTGCAGATGGTGGTGGCGATGGTGATGCCAGCCGAAGGGCCGTCCTTCGGGATGGCGCCCTCGGGAATATGCAGGTGGACGTCCAGGTTGCGATAAAAATCCCGGGGCAAGCCGAACTGGTGAGCGCGTGAGCGGATGTAGCTCATGGCGGCCTGGGCGGATTCCTGCATCACGTCGCCCAACTTGCCGGTGACCGTGAGCTTGCCCTTGCCCTCCATCAGCGTGGCTTCGGTGGTCAGGATCTGGCCGCCGACTTCGGTCCACGCCAAGCCTACCGCGGCACCGACCTCGTTCTTGTGGTTGGTGGTCAGATCGCGGAATTTGTTAGGACCGAGCAGGTCCGGCAGTTTCTCCGGAGTGATGATCTCGCCCGCCAGTTCGGCCTTGTTCTTGGGCACCGCGCTCTCGTGGTTGACCACCTTGCGCGCCGTTTTGCGGCAGAGGTTACCGATTTCACGCTCCAGATTCCGGACGCCGGCTTCGCGCGTATAGAACTGGATCAGGCTGGCGATACCCGCATCGGTGAATTCGATCTGCTTGGCGCCCAGTCCGGTCTGCTCCATCTGCTTGCGGACCAGAAAGCGCTTGGCGATCTCAAGCTTTTCGTACTCGGTGTAGCCGGAAAGCCGGATCACTTCCATGCGGTCCTGCAAAGCCGGCGGTATAGTGTGCAGCACGTTGGCGGTGGCGATGAAGAAGACCTGGCTCAGGTCGTACTCGACGTCGAGGTAATGATCCATGAACATGAAATTCTGTTCCGGATCGAGCACTTCGAGCAGGGCGGAGGACGGATCGCCGCGGAAGTCGGTGGACATCTTGTCGACTTCGTCCAGCATGAAAACCGGATTGCGCGTCCCTGCCTTCTTCATCATCTGAATGATCTGGCCGGGCAGGGCGCCGATATAGGTACGGCGGTGGCCGCGCACTTCGGCTTCATCGCGCACGCCGCCGAGCGACAGGCGCACGAACTTGCGTCCGGTCGCCTTGGCGATGGACATGCCGAGTGACGTCTTACCCACGCCAGGAGGCCCGACGAAGCATAAAATCGAGCCTTTGGGATTCTTGACCAGACGGCGCACGGCGAGGAACTCCAGAATGCGTTCCTTGATCTTTTCGAGGCCGTAGTGATCCGACTCGAGCACGCCTTCGGCGAACTTGAGATCGCGGATTTCCTTGGATTTTTTCTTCCACGGCACAGCCAACAGCCAGTCCAGATAGTTGCGCGATACGGTGGATTCCGCCGACATGGGCGGCATGTTCTCGAGGCGCTTCAACTCGGCCATGGCCTTGTCGAGCGCGTCCTTGGTCATGCCCGCGGTCTCGATACGCTTCTTGAGCTCGTCGATCTCGCTTTTTTCGCCGCGGCCCAGTTCCTTCTGGATGGCCTTGATCTTTTCGTTGAGGTAGTACTCTTTTTGCGCCTTCTCCATCTGGCGCTTTACTCGGCCCTGAATGGTGCGGTCGACATTGAGCTTCTCAATCTCGATGTCGAGCATCTCGGCCACGCGCGTCAGACGGTCGATGGGATCGAAAATCTCGAGCAGGTCCTGTTTCTCTTCGATGGTGAGCTGCAGGTTGGCGCCAACGGTGTCGGCCAGCTTGCCAGGATCGTCCACCCGGACCGCCGCAATCATGGTCTCGTAGTTGAGATTCTGGCTGAGCTTGACGTACTGCTCGAACAGGCCGGTAACGCGCGTGACCAGGGATTCTAGCTGGGGCCCGGCTTCGACCTTATAGCCGACGGTGCGCACCACGGCGCGGAAAAAACCTTCTTCGTCGGCGATGGAGACAACCTTGGCCCGCTCCACGCCTTCGACCAACACTTTGATATTGCCGTCGGGAAGCTTCAGACTCTGCACGATGTTGACGACGGTGCCCACGTTATAAATTTCGTTAGGCTTGGGCTCGTCGATGGAAGCGTCGTGCTGCGTGGCGAGAAAAATCTTCTTGTCGCCCGCCATGGCCTCTTCGAGGGCGCGGACGCTCGATTCACGGCCAACCACGAACGGCGTCATCATGTACGGAAAGATGACGACGTCCCGGATGGGCATCATCGGGAGGCGTTTTGTTTCGGATCGTTCTTTAGAAGTGAGCATGAAAAGCCTTGGGAATCCGGGAGGGAGGGCTCGACAAGCAAAACGGCCTGGGGCGCGCTATCCCGCCTTTTCCAATAGTGTAAGACTGATTTTCTGCGAAAGCACCATCTCCTTGGTCACCTGAAATTCGCGGACCTTTTTGTAGGAAGGCAAATAATACATCAGGTCGAGCATCAGGTCTTCCAGGATCATGCGCAGACCGCGCGCTCCGACTTTGCGCTCCATAGCTAGCATGGCTATGGCTTCGAGCGCTTCATCGGAAAACTTCAGGCGCACGTTTTCAAATTCGAACAGTTTCTGATATTGCTTCACGATGGCGTTTTTGGGCTTTGTCAGAATCTGCATCAGCGCATGCTTGTCCAGATCCTGCAGAACCGCCACCACCGGGAGACGGCCGATGAATTCGGGAATAAAGCCGAACTTGATCAGGTCAGTGGGCTGGATCTGCTCGAGCAGGTCGATATCGCGCTGCCCGCCGACGGTCATGGGTTTCACGTGACCCTTGTCCTGTTCGGCCAGGAAGCCCATGGACTTCTTGCCGATGCGCCGGCCGACGACTTTCTCGAGACCCACAAACGCGCCGCCGCAGATGAACAGGATGTTCGTCGTGTCCACCGGCGTGAATTCCTGGTGCGGATGCTTGCGGCCGCCCTGCGGAGGCACGTTGGCCACGGTGCCTTCGAGAATCTTGAGAAGCGCTTGCTGCACACCCTCGCCCGATACGTCGCGCGTGATGGACGGATTTTCGTCCTTGCGGCAGATCTTGTCGATTTCGTCAATGTAGATGATGCCCTGCTGGCATTTCTGCACATCGCCATCGGCCGCCTGCAATAGCTTCAGAATGATGTTCTCGACATCTTCTCCGACGTAACCGGCTTCGGTCAGCGTGGTGGCGTCG
>Ga0070730_10004380_pt1 | contig 12413 bp, 9 predicted proteins | sample Coa_R1_3_FD_66447 | JGI IMG/M metagenome (GOLD analysis project Ga0070730, IMG submission 66447) | Surface soil microbial communities from Centralia Pennsylvania, which are recovering from an underground coalmine fire - Coalmine... | ecosystem: Environmental > Terrestrial > Soil > Unclassified ... | reverse complement strand
TCTGCTGCATTACTACAACATGGCCCACTACGCGCTCCCCGCCCTCAAAAAAACGCAAGGCAACATCGTCAACATCGCCTCCAAAGTTGCCATGACCGGCCAGGGCAAAACTTCCGGCTACACCTCGGCCAAGGGCGCGATTCTCTCTCTCACGCGCGACTGGGCTTGCGAATTGCTCCCCTACGGCATGCGCGTCAACGCGCTCGTTCCCGCCGAAGTCATGACCCCGCTCTACAAGTGGTGGCTCAACACGTTTCCCAATTCTGAGGAAAAACTTCAGCACATCGTCTCCAAAATTCCGCTCGGCAAGCGCATGACCCAGCCCGATGAAATTGCCGCCATGGTTCTGTTCCTGATTTCGCCACAGGCCAGCCATATCACCGGCCAGCATGTTCTCGTTGACGGCGGTTACGTGCATCTCGATCGCGCTCTGACGTAGGCTCGACAGCTCGACCAATCTCCCCTTACGGAGGAAACTTGACCTCTCAATCCGCGCCTCTCACGGAACGAAAATATGTCCTGCCTTTCGTCCTGATCACCAGTCTCTTTTTCCTCTGGGCGTTCGGCGTCAACTTGAACGATGTCCTCATTCCGCACTTCAAATCCGCTTTCAGCCTCAGCGACTTTCAATCCTCGTTCATTCAGGTCGCTTTCTTCGGCGGCTATTTTCTTGCGGCGCTAATCGCCGGACGTCTGATGGAGCGCATCGGTTACAAGCGCGGAATTCTCTCCGGCTTGTTTCTCTGCGCTGCAGGAGCGCTCCTATTTGTCCCGGCCGGCTCCCTCGGCGTGTATGGACTCTTCCTTCTTTCCTCGTTTGTCCTCGCGTGTGGCCAGAGCTTCCTGGAAGTCGCTGCGAACCCTTACGCCACCATCCTTGGTCCGCCGGAGAGCAGCGAGCGCCGCCTCAACGTCGCGCAATCGTTCAATGGAGTTGGTTACGTTGTGGCACTCTATGTAATCGGTCCGATGATCCTTTCCGCGACCGTGCCTAGCGCCGACGAGCTCGCGCGCCTAAGCCCGGCCGCGCTGCAGGCCTACCGCGCTGCGCAAACCGCCACCGTTCGCATTCCCTATCTGGTCATCGGCGGGATTTTCCTTGCCATCGCTGCCATTATTTACTATGCCCACCTGCCTGAAATCCGCGAGGAAGCGGCGCCCGGAGAAGCCAGCGTTTCCGCAAGCTGGCAGGGCGTTCTCGCTCACAAACATCTCGTGAGCGGTGTCATCGCGCAGTTTCTTTACGTCGGCGCGCAAGTAGGCGTCGGCAGCTTCGTCATCCGCTTTGTAATGCACGCGCAATCGTTTCTCGGTCCACGAGCCGCATCCCGATATTTGGTCATGCACGCGGTGGGCTTCATGATCGGGCGCTTCGTCGGCTCCGCGTTGATGAAGCCCATTCCCGCCGCGCGCCTGCTGGCCATTTTTGCCCTTGGCGCGCTGGTGTGCGCCCTGGTTGCCACATCCACCTCCGGCCTCATTCCTATTTACGCGGTCGTGCTCATCGGCTTCTTCCACTCCATCATGTTTCCCACGATTTTTGCCTTGGGCATCAAGAATCTGGGTCCCTTCACCAAGCGCGGCTCGTCACTGCTCATCATGGCGATTAGCGGTGCAATGGTCGTGCCGCCCATCATGGGCAAGATTTCAGACCTCTCCAATATCCAGCGCGCTTTCTGGGTTCCACTGCTCTGCTACGCCTACGTTTTGTACTTCGCCATGCGTGGGTATAAGCCGAGTCCTGCCTTGGCGGCGGAAGTTGGCTCAGAATGACACCCAGTTTTCATCAGCTCCAAAGCCGAGGTGCCATGACCAAACGCTACTGCCTCACTCTCGACCTGAAAGACGATGCACAGCTCATTGCCGAATACCGCCGCTATCACCAAAAAATCTGGCCGGAAATCACCAAAAGCATTCACGACGCCGGCATTGAGGACATGGAAATCCATCTCCTTGGCACGCGCATGTTCATGGTTATGGAAGTCAATGAAACCTTTTCCTTCGCAGGGAAAGCCAAAGCCGACGCCGCGAATCCCAAAGTCCGCGAGTGGGAAGAGCTGATGTGGAAATTCCAGAAACCTCTGCCCGACGCCAAGCCCGGCGAAAAGTGGCTGCTCATGGAGCGAATTTTCAAGCTCGAGCAATAGGGAAGTGGCGAGCGACAACTCTTGTGCTGACTTCTCACTACACCCAGACGCAGCAGAGCTGAGCCAGAAGGAGCGTAGTTCAAGTGAAACTTTAGGCCGGCAGACCTCAGGGGAATACCCAGCCCCCGGTACTGTTGCAACGTTATCAAAGCAAAGGGCTTGCAAATTGGGCAGTTCGTAAGTCGTTGAAAAGAAAAGAGAGGGACCGGGGGTTCAGGACAAGGGATTAGAGCAGCAGTTGTACCCCACCCCTCCGTGGCGATGAAAGTTGTGCGCAGATACATGAAAAGAAAGGGGTTAAGAGTGTTTCTGTCGCGCACGTGATGCGCCGTGAAAGATTTGGAAATCGAAGAAAACAAAAGAGATAGACGGCGATCCTTCGTTGGAGGAGGTGGGTGATGGCCGTTGATGATCATGATAGTCCGGGCACACAGATACTTGCCCCAACGGCCAGAACATAGTGTATCACAAAGTAAGAATAAGTCAAGCGTAAATCAAAAATAAATCTAAATGGTTTGTTTCGTGGAGTATACGTGAGGGGCTGGAAAGGAGTCACAGCGTCAACAGGCATAAGCCCAGGCAAGTCAGGGGTCGCGTCCCGGGTTCCTCGTGGGTACCCCTGCTTCCCTCGCAGGGGTGTTGATAAGCCCATAACACGACTCCAAATAAGTTGATAGCATCGCCCGGGGGGCGTCTATTGTAGGAATAAGCGGACGATTCAGCCGGGTCGTCCTATCCTGAACACGAAGGAAGGCGGTCATTATGTACCAACTTCTTTTGATAGGGTCGCTTGTCGGAATCCTGGGTGCGATTTTGGTGGTAAGGCTAAGGAGAGCCTCCAAACGTCCAAAGAGGTGGATGCCTGACATCCGGCGGGTGTGTTAGACCGAGGGTTTTTGCGCCGTAGAATTTATGTGAAACTCAGGGACACTCTGTCCCCAGTTTCCCCAGTTTTCCAAGGTTTGTCTAATGCGTGCCCGTTGATTGCATCAATGTAAGGTAGAGCGAAGAGCAGCCCACCCTTTCAAAGCCCGTTAAGCCTCGCGAGCGGCGCCTTTGGCGGAGTCCCAGAGCATTTTCTTGCCAGAGCGGTAAGAGAGATTCACCATGTGGCCCGCGGCGGCAGCGTGGTGGCCAACCTCGGCGGTTTCGTAGCTCGGTTGGCGCGTGCGAACTGCTTCAAGAAAGGTCGCCAGGTGAAGGACGGTGGAGTCCGTCTTGTTTTCAAAAACGATATTTTCGGGTTCCGGCTTCGAGCCGGTTCCTTCGGATTCCTGGCGATGAGTGCCTTGGTTCATGAACTCTTCCTGCATCGTCTTGGGCCAGCTATCGATGGAGTAATCGTAGCCTTCGGCTTTATGTTCTGCCTGTAGAGTCATGCTTTCGGTCGGGCGAAGCGAGAGGGAACCATCCGTGCCAAGAAATTGGATTCCTTGCCCTGTAGTGGATGTGCTGTTGAATGTTGACGACATGCAGACGCAAAAGTCGCCGTAGTCGAAGAGCGCGTCCAGAGTATCAGGCACTTCGCGGCCATCGTGGCGGAACAGGATTCCGCCGCTAGCCATCACGCTTCTTGGCATTTCCGCGCCCATGATGAAGTGGATGGAAGTAATCAGGTGAACGAAGAGGTCGGTGGAGATCCCGCCCGAATAGTCCCAGTATTTGCGATAGCGGAACACGCGCTCGGGGCTGTAGGACACTTTGGGGGCCGAGCCGAGCCATTCCGGCCAATTGAAATTCACGCCCTCCTTCAGGTCCAGAGGGATGGGATAGTTCCATGCGCCGGTGGAGCTGTTGCGATTGTAGGCGGCGGTGACCTTGGTGACTTTGCCGAGTTTGCCGGAAGCCACGATTTCGCGCGCCTTCTTGTGCTGGTCGGAAGAGACCCATTGGCTGCCGGCTTGCACGATGCGCTTGTTGCGGCGCGCCGCTTCAATCATTTTGGGGCCGTCTTCGATGCGGTGGGTCATGGGCTTTTCGATGTAGACGTCTTTGCCGGCGCTGAGCGCATCGAGCACGATGGGCAAGTGCTGATGATCGGGCGCGGCGATGACCACGGCATCAATGTCCTTGCGGTCGAGCAGTTTTTTGTACTGCGCGAAGTTCGTGGCGATTTTCCCGTCGGTGCGCTCCTTGGCGCGTGCGAGATGCCCCTGGTAACAATCGCACGCCTCGACCAGGTTCGCCTGCCCCGTTTCTTTGGCGGCCTCGAGCAAAATGTTGCCGCGAATCCCGAATCCAACGAAGCCCAGGTTGACGCGGTCGTTGGCTGCGGTAGGTTTAGGCAGAGGCGAGGATGGAAAATCGAGCCAGTTGCCGTTCAGCATCAGGTTGCCATTCATCATCAAGCCCAGCCCCGCGGCACTGCCCGCGCTTTGCAGCATGAAATCACGGCGCGTAGATTTCGACATTGGGTGTCTCCTTATCAGACCGCATCTTGGCGCTGGTTTGGTGGAAAGGCAAGAGGGCAGTGACAGGCGGAAGACAACGCGACGCCCCTGTGTAAGAAGAGGCAAACGGGTTTGAAAGTGAATGAAGCACCTGATATATGTCTTGGGCGCGAAAGGCGGAATGCGAGCCATGGTGAAAAGTGAAGCGATCGCTTCGTGAAATCCTAGCGGACTCACATATCGCAGCCGTCGCCATTGGCGTGCTCCTTCTTTGGAGCCTGAGTTCGGCAGCATGGGCTTTCAGGATTCCCCTTTATCGGGCTGCTGAGTTCGCCGTTACCGCCGTTGCGATTCTTGGTATTCCGTACTCTTCCCACGCGTGGACCGGCGCCGAGCAGCTCATGCTCATCACAGTCGGCTATGGCCTTTACGGGACGCTTGTGAGCCTTGCGGGAGCTTGGCTTCTCTCGCGGTGGGTGTATGGCGTTGGGCCTTTCCAGGCACTAGTCGAGAGCCGAGCCAGACTTGCAAGGAGGAATCATGCTTAACCGATTGAAGCGAACCTTGGTGGAGAGTTTTGTGGGCGCAATCGCTCTCGGCTATTTGTTGGCGCAGACCGTCCTGCATTTCGTGAATATTTTTGCGTCGCCTGTCGTCGGGTGGGTTTCGCGGAAGCAGTATGGGGGACTGGCGCCAAAAGATTCTAACCTGCCGGGTTTCTCGTTCAAGGATGCACTGCCAGATTTGGCGAGGTTTGCTGTGCTTCTGTTGGTGTGGTACGTCCTAGTGTACTGGCTGTACTCCAAACCGGTGGAGAAAGGAACTGAGGGGTCAAATCCAGAATGACAGCAGAAAGCGAGGCTGACTCGGAAAAAGCGAGGAGCATGAACTCGACGAAAAAGACGGCACAACTCGCAGGCGTGTTGTACCTCGTCAACGGAGTGACCGGTTTCTTCGGCATCGCGTATGTTCCCGGTAAGCTGGTAGTAGCTGGGAACGCGGCGGCAACAGCCAGCAACATCCTTGCCTCCGAGACGTTCTTCCGTCTAGGCATCGTCTCCGAACTAATTTGTGCGGTCGAGTTCATCTTCGTGATCTGGGTTCTTTACAGATTGCTCGGGGGTGTGAGCAAGACGCATGCTTCGCTGATGGTGATCTTTGGCCTGGTCTTCCTTCCCATTATGTGCGTGAACGCGCTCAACGAGATCGCCGCTCTGTCGCTTTTGCGGGGCGCGGATTTTCTGACGACCCCCGACCAACCAAGGCGGGAAGCTTTGGCTATGCTGTTCCTCGATCTGCATCGCTACGGGTACGTGATTGGCTGGATCTTCGGCCCCTGGCTTTTCTTCCTCGGGGTTCTCGTATTTAAGTCGGGTTTCCTGCCGCGCTTCCTGGGCATTTTGCTGATCGGGTCATGTTTCGGCTACGTCGCGGACAGCATTACGCCGTTGCTTCTGCCGAATTATGAACATGTAGTGGGCCGAATTGCAGCCGTACCGCTAACGCTGGGAGAACCCGTGTTGATCTTGTGGCTGGTGATCATGGGGGCGAAAGACAGGCCCTTGAACGCCCCCTTATAAGCCCATGCCAACAATATCTTTCTGCCTTCTGCGCCCTGTCTGGATTAGGATACAGCTCTTTCTAGGGGAGGTGAGTGCTATGGATACGCGCCGCTCGTTCCTCAAAGATTTTGGTCGCTGTTCTTGCGTTTTTCTATTCTTTCAAGGCTGTCCGCCGGTGCCCAGGCCAAGGGTCAGGAACCCGGTGAACCCTCCAGAGCCTGCCGACAAGCAGGACGCGGACAAGCCCGAGCCGCCTTCGGCAGCCGTGAGACTGCGTGTGCAGGAAAAAGAATTTCGTGAAACCATGGAGCAGCTCTTTGTCCGCGTGCGCGATCTGCGCGCCGAACTCGAACACGTCCCTGGGACACAGGTCTTTTCCGTGAGCGTGTTCAAGCAGACGCAGGAGATCGAGAAGCTGGCCAAACGGCTGAAGAACTACGCAAGAGCGTAAGCGCAGAAAGCAGAAGCGGCATGGGAGAAGAAAGAGATCTGTACGTCAAAGGGAGCCGCCGCAACATCGGAGGTAGGCGCAAAAAAAGGGCGGGTCGAAACCCGCCCCGGTCAGGGAGATTGAGGTAACCAGGGCGCTTGTCGTTGCCGATCGCCGCGGCAACGCCGGCGCCCCCGGGTTAAAACCTATGGGGTTGGGAATGACAGGTAGTGCCAGAGGTCATTCAGCATCCCGTAAGGCCCGCCGGATGAAGAGTCGTAGCCTTCGCCTCCGAACACGTAAACATATCCGGAGGGATTTGGCGCCCAGTGGGCTGCGCCTCGGCGCCCACCCACCGCGTTATTCACGTAGCTGAGCTGGAAGAAGTTGTAACTCCCAGGTTGATCGACATCCACCGAGCCCTTCCACCAAATCCACTGGTTGGTGCCGCCGTTGAGTTCAAATTCCCAAACGTCGTTCAGGAAGCCGGTGGGCTGAGTGCCGTTGGAACCGTATCCAAAGCCTCCGAGAAGGAACAGGTTCCCGTCAGGGCTGATCCATCCCAGCGAGCCCCAGCGTGAGCCTGGAACGTTCGTGGCTGCCGCGTTGGTTGTGGCGTTCGAGACTCCTTGTGTCCCATACACGCCGTTCTGGTTGGCCAAGTTGCTGCCCGAAACCCATGTCCACTGGCCGGCCACCGTGTCAAAACTCCACAGATCGTTGAGAACCGCCCCAATCTGTTGCGACCCAGTCTGCGTCGTGCCACTGGTGCCGACAGAATCCAGGCCGAAACCGCCAAAGAGCCAGATTTTTCCGGTGTTATCGACCCAAAGGACTGCGGTTTGGCGGCCGCCGGGAAGATTTGCTGCGGCAGCCGTGCCTTGAGTGCCGTAAGCACCGTTCTGGTTGCCTGTCGTGGTGCCGGAGACGAGAGTCCATGTTCCGGCGGCGATATTGTACTTCCACAGATCATTCATGAGGCCGATTGCACCTGTGGAATCGTAGCCCTGCCCGCCAAACATCCAGAGGTTCCCGGCATTGTCTTTGTAGCTCGAGGAGCCCCAACGTCCGCCGGGGAAGGAGGCGGTGGTTGACTGATTTCCGAGGCTCGACCCGCCACGCCAAATCCACTTGCAGTTTGTGAAGATGCCAGTGCCGGTTGTCAAATCGTAAAAGCAGGGACCGGAAGTGATGTCGAACTCCCAAATGTCGTTGAGGAGTCCAGCTCCGCCTTGCCCGCCGAACATCCAAGGGTTGCCCGCTGCATCCGTCCAAGTAACCCCGCCCCAGCGCGCTGGCGGTACCGTGCAGGCCCCGGGGGTCGCGCAGGACACGCCGACACCCAGAGCCCCGTAGTTGCCCCCTGCATCCTTAAACTGAGTCGAAGAGATATCCGCCGAATAGCTATTGGCAACAAGGTTGTGGACAATCGGCAGATCAGCGGGTATCCAACCCCCCGGGGACCACCATCCGGTGTCGTCGCCACCTGGAAGAGATGGCCAGACCCACATATCGTTCAAAAGACCGGGTATGTTGTCCACATTCTGATGATTCACTTCAAAGCCAAGACCACCAAACATCCAGCGATTCCCGTTGTTGTCGGTCCAAGCCATGGGGAAGTCTCTGCCGCCGGGTGTGTTGTCATTGCCATCGGGGAAAGGCGGCTGCGCTATAGGAGTGCCAGACGTCCAACTCGGAAGTTTGAGGGTTCCATAGTCGTTGATTTTGGGCTGCGTTGCCGGGAACATCCAGGCCCAATCGTTGTGCTGGCAATCGACGATTACGTTGGAAACGATGCCCTTGACCACTCCCGTGGCATTGAAAACGTTGCATCCGATTCCGGGCTGGCTTGAAGGAGGCAGAAATACGTTCACACTGTAAGTCGTGCCAAAGGTGAATTGGGTCGGAAAAGTGAAGTCCACATCGCCCGTAACAAGGAGGTTGTCGCCGGCGTTGTCCTGCAACTCGAGGGTGTCACCAGCACCAACAATCTCCCCGACGACAGTGCCGCCAACAGGAAACTTTGGCTGCGAGCAAGCAATCTGAACGTTCGCAACACTGCCGATAATCGTGCCGGTGCCGTTAGTCACGGTGCAAGTTTGAGATGGATTGGTGGGCTGAGTCTTTATGGTTACGGCGTAGCTGGCGCCAGCGAGAAGAGTCGTTTTAAACGTGAAGTTGACGGTGCCCGTGCCAGTAACGACGATGTCGTCGCCGCCGTTGTTCTGCAAGTCCAGACCGGTTCCTTGCAACTGCGAGACAGTCCCGCCGACGGTATAAGTAGCAGCGCAGTTTACTTGAACGTTTGCCACGTTCGCTGTGGCGGTTCCGGAACCGTTCGAAACGCTGCAAACCTGACCCGATGGTTGCGTCTTGATCGTGACGGCATAGGTTCCGCCGCTCGCGATCGAAGTCTTGAATGTGAAGGTGACGGTTCCAGTCCCCGTGACAGGAAAGTCGTCCCCTCCATTGTCCTGAAGAACCATGCCGGTCCCGGTCAGGCCCACGACGGAGCCGCCGATGGTGAATGGGCCGCTAGAAGTGCCTCCTCCACCACCCGTACCGCCTCCCCCGCCCGTCCCACCACCACCTCCTGTCCCTCCACCCCCGCCGGTGCTGGTGGGGCGCTTCAGGCTGCAGGAGCTTGCAAACAGGGCAATGCTGAGAAAGCAGGCAAATAGCAATATCTTGGGGACGAATTTCCTCACGGTACTCTCCTTCTTGGACCCTCGCCAGTCATTCGAATCTCCGGTGGAGTTGAAGCCACCAAGGCTTATTCCGCCCGCATAAGGCTGCACGCTTGAAGTGGCAACCATATCTGGTTGCGTTGAGAGAGAGTTGTGCACGATTCCTTCGAGGACGCCTTCTGCGGGTTAAGAATAGGGTGGTCATAGTACTGAGGCAATTAGCAGGTAAAGCATCTGTGCCCACGTCATTAGTGACACTTAGGAACAGAGAAATTGAGGAAGTAAGAGCCTTGGAGGTCCGCGAATGTTGCGTTTTGAAAACACGGAAATCGTCGGAATTGGAAGGGTTAGGATTTGAAAGTGACAAGGGCACCTGTTATATGTCATGGGGCGCGGAAGACGATAGTTCGAAGAGTGAAATTCGAAAAGTCAAAATGGAGATTTTGACTCCCACTAAGAGCAGGGGAGGCTAGGAGAGCGATGAAGATCCGAGATGCCAAGGTGATTGTGTGCAGCCCGGGGCGGAACTTCGTGACGCTGAAGATCACGACGGAAGACGGGATTTACGGGCTCGGGGACGCGACAGTGAATGGGCGGGAGCTGGCGGTGGCGAGCTACCTGACGGACCATGTGGTTCCCCTGCTGATCGGGCGCGATGCGAGGCGGATCGAGGACACGTGGCAATACCTTTACAAAGGGGCGTACTGGCGGCGCGGGCCGGTGACGATGTGCGCGATTTCGGCCGTGGATATGGCACTGTGGGACATCAAAGGCAAGGCGCTGAACGTGCCGGTGTATCAGTTGTTGGGAGGCGCGTCGCGCGAGGGCGTGTTGGTGTACGGACACGCAAGCGGGCAAGACATCGAGGATACGGTCAAGGCCGTGGCCTCGTACATGAAGATGGGCTACAAGGCGATTCGCGCGCAGAGTGGGATTCCGGGAATACCGAGCACGTACGGCGTGGGGCACGGGAAAATGTACTACGAGCCGGCGACGAAAGACTGGCCGCAGGAAGATGTATGGAGTTCCGAGCTGTACATGAATTTTGTGCCGCAATTGTTTGCGCGGCTGCGGAAGGAATTTGGCGAGGATGTTCCGTTGCTGCACGACGTGCATCACCGGCTGACGCCGATTGAGGCCGCGCGGGTAGGGAAGAGTCTCGAGCCGTATCACTTGTTTTGGCTGGAGGATCCGACTCCGGCAGAGCTGCAGGAGGGATTTAGGCTTATTCGGAAGCACACGACGACGCCGATTGCGGTCGGCGAAGTGTTCAATTCGATTTACGATTGCCAGCAACTCATTCAGGAGCAACTGATCGATTACATTCGGACGGCGGTGGTGCATGCGGGCGGGATTTCGCATGTGCGAAAGATTGCGAGTTTGGCGGAGCTGTACCACGTGCGGACGGGGTGCCATGGAGCGACGGACATGAGCCCGGTGTGCATGGGGGCGGCGTTGCATTTTGACTTGAGTGTGCACAATTTTGGGATTCAGGAGTATATGCGGCACACGGAAGAGACGGACCGCATTTTCCCGCACAAGTACAGTTTTTCCGAGGGGATGATGCATCCCGGGGAGGCGCCTGGGCTGGGAGTGGATCTTGATGAGGCGCTGGCGGCGAAGTATCCCTACAAGCGCGCGTATTTGCCGATTAATCGGAAGCTCGACGGAACGATGCACAGCTGGTAGGAATATGGATCCAGAGGGCGCAAAATCTATCTCCCAAGTGGTGACTTCGTCGGCGAAAACCGCGGTCACTGGCGAACAGGCTGGAAGAAAGATTATGCCCCGCATCGGCTATTTCCGCTGGATTATCTGCGCGCTGCTTCTGTTTGGAACGACAAAGAACTACATGGACCGGAATGTCCTGGGAGTTCTGAAGGAAACGCTACAGCATACGTTGGGCTGGAGCGAAGTCGACTACGGCAATCTGACGGTGGTTTTCCAAGCTGGATATGCTGTCGGCATGCTGGTCGTTGGCTGGATGATTGACCGGCTGGGCACACGACTGGGCTACGCGCTCGCGATGATTTTCTGGAGCCTGGCTTCCATGGGAACGGCGCTATGCAATTCGCTGGCGAGTTTCGCGGTGGCGCGCTGCATTCTTGGTTTTGGCGAAGCCGCGATATTCCCAGCGAGTATCAAGGCAGTGGCGGAATGGTTCCCGAAAAAAGAACGCGCGCTGGCGACAGGAATCTTCAATGCGGGAACCAATGTAGGGGCCATGCTCGCGCCGGTTACGGTAGCGTGGATCAGTTTGCGCTGGGGTTGGCGGGGCGCATTCGTCGGCATCGGTGGGATCGGGTTCCTCCTGCTGGTGCTGTGGGTACTGCTTTACCAGAAACCAGAGGAGCACCCGAGACTTTCGAAGGCGGAGCTCGACTATATCCGCAGCGATCCACAAGAACCCGTGCAAAAGATTCCCTGGATTACTTTGCTTCCGCTGCGGCAAACGTGGACCTTTGCCGTCGGGAAATTTCTGACGGATCCGGTTTGGTGGTTTTATCTTTTCTGGATGCCAGGGTTTTTTCAGAGTAAACACGGACTGTCACTGACAAAGCTTGGCCCGCCGCTGATTGCCATTTACGTGATTGCGGACATCGGCAGCGTCGTAGGTGGGTGGATCTCTTCCTCTTTGATTCGGCACGGACGGTCGATTAACGGGGCCCGCAAAACAGCATTTTTGCTTTGCGCGGTTGGGGTCATTCCCGTGGTTTTCGCCTACCGAGTCGAAAACACTTGGTCGGCGGTGTTGCTGATTGGGCTAGCAGCGGCTTGCCATCAGGGATTCTCGGCGAATCTCTATACCATTACGTCGGATATGTTTCCTGCAGAGGCCGTTGGCTCGGTTACGGGAATCGGAGGAATGGCGGGAGCCATTGGTGGGCTGTGCATCGCGGCAGTGGTGGGACATGTGCTGCAATGGACCGGGAGTTATATGATTCCGTTCGTGATTGCGGGCTGTGCCTATCTGGTGGCGCTTGGCATGATTCAGCTTTTGAGTCCCAGACTGGAGCCAGCGAAACTTGAGTGAGAATCAGATTGAAAGTGAACCAAATTTGGTGACGGGTTGTCGCGTTGAGGAGAGCGCATGGCGCTGACGATTAAAGCAAAGAAGGAGTGCCGGTGGGATTTGGTGAGCCTGGGCGAAGTGATGGTGCGGTTCGACCCGGGCGAGCGGCGGATTGCTACGGCGC
>Ga0070730_10004379_pt1 | contig 12414 bp, 7 predicted proteins | sample Coa_R1_3_FD_66447 | JGI IMG/M metagenome (GOLD analysis project Ga0070730, IMG submission 66447) | Surface soil microbial communities from Centralia Pennsylvania, which are recovering from an underground coalmine fire - Coalmine... | ecosystem: Environmental > Terrestrial > Soil > Unclassified ... | reverse complement strand
GCTGCGCGCGGCACGAACGCAACTGGCTGCGCGTTTCACTGACGGCGTCGCCGCGGGACGATCTGGCGCGGCGTTCCAGCCGGGTCGCCTCTCGCTCCACGGAATGCAGCCGTTCGACGGTGTGCCGCATGATGTCGATCAGGCGCTTCTTTTCCTGCTCCTTGAAGTCAATCGAGCGCACCAGCAGCGACAATTCCACGCGGGTTCGCGCCACGCGTCCCCGAGCTTTTAGAAACGCGCGCTTGTTGGATTTTGGCACATCTCGCATCCGGGCGGCTTGCTTGAGCCCCACGTCGTACAGCTTGCCAACCTTATCGATAATCCGGAGCGTGGCCCGGGTCCTTTCTTCTAGGATCGCGTCGGTCAGCTCCTCTTCGTCGAACTTCACGATTTCCTTGATTCGCCGGTTACCTTTGCGCAAGCCTTCGCCAATGGCGATTAGCTCCTTAATGACAATCGGCGAGCGGGAAATCGTTTTTAGGACCAGCAACTGTCCGCGCTCGATGCGCTTGGCAATGGCCACCTCGCGCTCGCGAGTCAGCAGCGACACCACACCCATCTCACGCAGATACAGGCGCACGGGATCGTTCGAGGTGTCTGCCGGCCGCGCCGCCAGATAGGGGTCAGCTTCTTCGCTGCGAACCGGCTCGTCGCGGCTGATGGCAATCTGTTCGGAAACAGCCAGCGCGGGGTTCGCGGCCTTGGCTGTGGCCGCATCCTCATAAATCTCGATGCTCTCGCGCTCGAAGGTGGAGAACAGTTTATCGATAACTTCGGGAGCGTGCTCCTCGAGCGGAAGCAGCTCGATCACCTCGTCATGGAGGAGATAGCCGCGCTCCTTGCCGAGATTAACCAGGTTGCGAACCTGCTCATCTTTTTCTTGTATCGCCAGTGACAAAGATTCCCCCAAAGAGCCAGGCCACGGTTGGCCAAGGCGTTCCTCAAAGCCGCATTCTCACGGAGCCAATACTTGAACGTCGTTTCGTTGCTCGGAAAGGACCGAGTACGGGTTGCAGATGTGATGACCGGTTTCGCACGCTGCAAGTGTAGTTGACTCTTTTGTCCCGACCCCTCGGGGCGTTACAGTGCGTCTCGTCTCAGAAGCCAATATATTGTATCAGCTTCGCGTCGCAAGCTGTCCAAAAATGCTGGGCAAAAAGCCGCCGTTCCGAGTACCTTGGGACGGCGGCCTTTCTGCAGGACCAGTCCGGTTAGGCCATTTGCGCTTGCAGGATTTCGCCTGGAAGCAACGTCATCTTACTTCGCGGGGCGGACGCCAGCGAAGGGGCGGTAGCTCGCGTGCTTTCCCGGCGCTGGAGCGGGTTGCCACGTAAGACCAGGCGCTCCATGCGTGTACCAAGCGTACGCTCCAGTTGAAAAAGTTCGGATCGCTGCTCGCGCGTGAAAAGAGTCGATGCCACGCCGTGTTCCCCCGCCCGGCCGGTGCGCCCCACGCGATGGATGAAATTTTCCGCTATTTCCGGCAAGTCGTAATTGATGACGTGTGCGATGTCCTGCACGTGAATGCCGCGGGAAGCGAGATCGGTGGCCACCAGCACCCGGTAGCGTCCTTGTTGAAAGCCGGCCAGCGCCGCTGTACGTTGCGATTGCGAGCGGTCGCCGTGAATCATGGCGGCGTGGATGCCTTCGCGATTCAGGTTGGTGGCAATGCGTTCGGTCCCGCGCTTGGTACGCGAGAACACCAGGCATCGGCCAGCCTCTTCGCTGAGAAGTTGCTGCAAGGCGTCTTGTTTGCCGCTAACGGAAACCTCAAAGGCCTGCAGGCGCACATTTTCCGAAGGCTTCAGCGTTGACCCGAAAGCCAGCCGCACCGGATTGCGAGTGTAGTCCTTTACCAGGTTGGCCATCGCTCCTTCCATGGTTGCGGAAAAGCACATCGTCTGACGTTCTTTCGGCAGAACGGAGGCGATCCGGCGAATAGCCGGAAGGAATCCCATGTCCAGCATACGATCGGCTTCGTCCAGCACCAGGATTTGCAGGTCGCGGAAGTGAATTAGCCTGCGGTCAAGAAAATCTTCCAGGCGTCCGGGAGTCGCTACTACCAGTCCCGGACCCTTGCGGATGGCGTGTAATTGTTGCGTTTCGGATAATCCGCCAACGACCAGAGCCGCCGGCGACAATTGCTTGCCGCGCAACGCATTGTATTGATCGACCACCTGCATCGCCAATTCGCGGGTCGGGACCAGCACCAGTGCGGCGATGCCCCCCGAGGTCTTGCGGAGCAGCTTTTCGAGCACCGGAATCAGGAACGCGAGCGTCTTGCCCGTTCCGGTTTGCGCCGTGGCCAGCACATCTTTACCATCCAGTGCGTGCGGTATGGCCGCTGCCTGGACCGGAGTCGGTGTCGTGAAACGCGCAGAGGACAGCCGCTCCTTTACATAATTTGAAATCGGAAGTTCTGAAAAAATTTGCATTTAGCTTTCTTGCTGGGCGTAATCGCAGCGCGCACACCAACATCCGGGGCGAACAGGGCGATTAAATAACCAGTCTTATTTAAATTACGCTGAAAACGAACGGAGAAGACTGAGGGCGGGGATCTCGGGGCAATACATCCAACCAGAGGGACCGCACAACACAACCGCGGTATTAAGCGCAACTGCAGTATACCACAGATCGCTGAAGCTTGACGCCCACCTTTCGGCAATTGCTTCTTGGACCCCGGCCGGTGGCCGTGCGAGACTCTGCGCGTGAATAAAGTCATCTTCTTCGCCGGCGTGGTCCTGGCGGCGAGTGGTTTGATCTCCCCCGGATTCGCCCTATTCGCTGGACTCGTCTATGGCCTTACCCTGACACACCCCTTTCAGGCCCAGAGCCGGTATCTCACGAAATTCCTCCTGCAAGGATCGGTAGTGGCCCTGGGCTTTGGTATGAATTTGCACCAGGTTCTCGAAGCCGGCCGCGCCGGTTTCTTCTATACCGCCATAAGTATCACCGGCGCGATGTTTCTGGGCTTGGGGCTTGGCCATCTCCTTCATGTCGCGGAGAAACCTGCCTTTCTCATCAGCGCCGGAACCGCGATTTGCGGCGGAAGCGCTATTGCAGCTGTTGGACCCATTGCGGGCGCCAGCGAAGAAGAGATGGCGGTATCGCTGGGAGCCGTGTTCATTCTCAACTCGGTCGCGCTGTTCCTGTTTCCTTCGCTGGCCCTCGCATTGCACATGACGGAGAGCCAGTTCGGCCTATGGTCGGCCTTGGCCATTCACGACACCAGTTCAGTGGTCGGCGCGACGGCTAAGTACGGTCCGACAGCCCTGGCCATTGGCACCACCATCAAGCTGGCGCGGGCATTATGGATTGTTCCGCTGGCCGTGGTGACGGCGGCGGTGCTTAAGAGCAAGGCCCGCATTCAGTGGCCCTGGTTCATCCTGTTTTTTTGCCTTGCTGCGTTACTCAATACTTTGCTGCCGCAGTACAATCGGATTTTCGGCGTGCTGAACCACTTGGGAAAACTGGGTTTGACGGTCACGCTTTTCTTGATCGGCGCCAGCTTAAACCGCGAAACCATTCAAAAGGTAGGTATTCGTCCACTGCTGCAGGGACTCACGCTATGGGTCATTGTCGGCGCCAGCACCCTGGCTCTTATTCTGCTTAACTGGATAAGGGTCTAAGCTTCAGCGTAATCCAAGAGGAGCAATGATGCAGGATACCGGGATCATATCAGGTCCGCGCGCCGCTTGCGATTTGACACCTCTGTTTTGTGCGCGGATACTTTGAAAGCAGACACGCAAATTCCGCAATCTCGTGCTCCCAACGCAAGGAGCGTTCCGCACGATGTCCAACACCACCGAAATTGAAGTAAACGGCACTCGCTACCCCGTTGGTTATCCTCTGGACACTCCGCTGCTGTATGTTTTGCGCGACGAACTAGGCCTGACCGGTAGCAAATATGGTTGCGGTGAAGGGCAATGCGGCTCCTGCACCGTGTTGCTGTCAGGTCAGCCGCGGCGCTCCTGCCAAATTCCTGTCAGCGGCGCAATTGGCAAACCTATCACCACGATTGAAGGTCTTGAGCGGGACGGCCGTCTGCATCCGGTACAACAAGCTTTCATCGACGCGGGTGCCTTTCAATGCGCTTACTGCACGCCCGGCATGATCATGAGCAGTGTCGGCCTGCTGCAAAGCAATCCCCATCCCACTTCAGCCGAAATCGTTCAATTCTTGCAGGGAAATATCTGCCGCTGTGGCGCGCACCCGCGCATTGTCGATGCCGTGCAGCAAGCCGCTAAAGCCATCCAGGGGCGTGACAGGTGAACAAGATCATGAGCATCGGCAACCCGCCGCGAACGCCGATTCTCGAACCGGAACGCTACGAGTTCACGTCCGGCTCGCTCCACCATTTCGAGTTGGCACGCCGCGATTTCTTCAAGCTGCTCGGCGCCGGCATCGCCGTTTTCTCCATCGCCACCAATTCGCAAGCGGCTCAGGAAACCGCGCCTTCCCACGGCTTCCATCCGCAGGATTTACCCTCCGACATCGGCGCCTGGCTGCACGTCGGCGAGGACGGCACGATTACCGCCTTCTGCGGTAAGGTCGAAATCGGCCAGAACATTCGCACTTCGCTGGCTCAAACCGTGGCCGATGAGCTGCGCGTCCCGTTTGAAAGCGTGCGCATGGTCATGGGCGACACTGCGCTCACTCCCTTCGACGCAGGAACCTTCGGCAGCCGCTCTACGCCTACCATGACGCCGCAACTCCGCCGTGTGGCCTCCGCCGCCCGCGATCTCCTCGTCGAGGTTGCCGCCAAGGAATGGAACGTCGCTCCCGGAAGCCTAAGAGCGGCGAACGCGAAAGTCACCGATCCGGCCTCCGGCCGCTCCTTGACGTACGCCTCCTTGGCCCGCGGCAAGACCCTCGCGCAAAATCTTCCCGCGCAGGATCCCATCACCCCTCCTCCAGACTGGACGGTTGCCGGCAAGCCGCTTCCCAAGGTGGACGCTCGTGATTTCGTCACCGGCCGCCACCAATACACCCCCGACGTCCGGCCAGCCGGTATGCTGCACGGAAAAGTCCTGCGCCCGCCATCGTTCGGCGCAACCCTGGCCTCCTACGACGACTCCGCCGCCAAGTCCTTGCCCGGCGTCACCATGGTCCGCGACGGCAATTTCGTCGGGGCTGCGGCGCCCACCACGCGTCAGGCCAGCACCGCCCTGGCTGCAGTTCGCGCGCATTGGAAGGAAGTTCCGCAAGTTTCCGGCCGCGAGATTTTCTCCTATCTCAAAAATAACGCTGAATCTAAAGCCGACGACCGCCATCGCCAACAGCAAGGCTCCGTCGATGACGCTCTCGCCGCCGCCCAGCATCGCCTCGACGCCACGTACACGGCCGCCTACATCGCTCACGCTCCGCTCGAGCCCCGCGCCGCCGTCGCTGAATGGTCCGGCGATAAACTCACCGTCTGGACCGGCTCGCAACGTCCTTTCGGCGTTCGCGGAGAGCTGGCCGACACTCTCCGCATTCCGGAAACGAATGTCCGCGTTATAGTTCCAGACACCGGCTCTGCTTACGGTGGCAAGCACACTGGCGACGCCGCCATCGAAGCCGCGCGCCTCGCTCGCGCCGCAGGTCATCCCGTCAAAGTCGTATGGACCCGTGAAGAAGAATTCACCTGGGCCTATTTCCGGCCCGCCGGCGTCATTGAAGTGAAAAGCGCTCTCTCACCTGACGGAAAACTTCTCGCCTGGGATTTTCATAACTATCATTCCGGTTCCTCCGGAATCGAAACGCCCTATGTCGTGCCCAACCTGCGCACCCAATATCATCCTGTGCCTCTGGTCCTACGCAGCGGTTCCTACCGCGGCCTCGCCGCCACCGCCAATCATTTCGCCCGCGAATCCCATATGGACGCGCTCGCCCACGTGGCGAACCTTGATCCTCTGGATTTTCGGTTGAGGAATTTGGAAGACGCCCGGCTCCGCGCCGTACTCGAAGCCGCCGCAAAATCCTTTGGCTGGCCGCGCGCAAAAAAGGAAGGCAGCGGTTTCGGCATTGCCGCCGGTCACGAGAAGGGAAGTTACGTTGCCACTTGCGCCGAAATTGCGGTGGACAAGGCGTCAGGTAACGTGTGCATCGTTCGCCTGGTCACCGCCTTTGAGTGCGGCGCCATCGTCAATCCCGACGGCCTGCGCAACCAAGTCATCGGCGCAAATATCCAGGGCCTCGGCGGCGCCCTCTTTGAGGCTATCGAATTCGAAAACGGCCGCATCACCAATCCGCGCTTCTCGCGCTATCGGGTCCCGCGTTTCCGCGACGTCCCCGAAATCGAAGCTGTCCTCCTGGACCGCAAAGACATCGCTCCGGCGGGCGCCGGCGAAACCCCGATCATGGCCGTAGCTCCGGCCATCAACAATGCCATCTTCAACGCCACCTCCCAGCGCCTAACCGCCCTCCCGTTAATCCCCAATGGCCTGAAGAAAACCTGATCCAGCAAAAGTGGCGCGGCCATTCCGGGTTGCGCTCTTCGCCGGGCAGCTATAAACGCCCCGCCATTGACACCCGCCCCCATCCGGCATACCGTTCCGCGCGAATGAAAAACAAATTCCTGGCCGCAGCTGCCGCCGTCGCCACCCTGGCCATCCTGCTTTCCGTGCTTTCGGGGAAAGGGTTCTGGCTGCTGCCGCCGTTTATTCCGGCAGCCCTTCGCTGGCTTGGCATCGTCTTGTTCGCCGCCAGTGCCGCCAGACGCCGCTCACTCACCACCTGGATTTTTGTCGCACTCCTGGCCGGCATCGAGGTCGGTCACGATTTTCCGCTCTTCGCCGCCAACCTGCAATTCCTGGGCTCTATCTTTCTCCGTCTAATCCGCGTAATCATAGCGCCGCTGCTCTTCGCCACCTTGGTAGTCGGGATCGCATCCCATGCCGACCTGAAAAAAGTCGGCCGTCTCGGCTTGAAATCTCTAATCTATTTTGAAATCGTCTCGACTATCGCGCTGCTCATCGGTTTCGCCGCCATCAACGCCAGTCGCGCCGGGGAAGGCGTCCGCCTCCCTTCATCGGCTTCTGTCGAATCGCTTAATGCCACGCCGCACAGCGCCGCGCAGCTCATCATCGATATCTTCCCGGAAAACATCGCCAAGTCCGTCACTGAAAATCAGGTTCTGCAGGTTGTTGTCTTCAGCATTCTCTTTGCCATGGCTCTCGCCCTCGTTCCCGAGCCCAAGCGCCGCCCTATGCTCGCCTTGGCCGAGAGCCTCTCGGAGACCATGTTCAAGTTCACCCACATCGTCATGCTCGCCGCTCCCGTCGGGGTTTTCGGAGCGATCGCCTACACGGTCGGCCATCTCGGTCTTGGCGTCATGTTCCCACTCCTGAAATTGCTGGCCACCATGTACGTCGCGCTGATCATTTTCATCGCCTGCGTTCTTTTTCCCATCGCGCTTCTCGCCGGTGTGCCCATAAAGAAATTCCTCGCCGCGGCAGCCGAGCCGGTCACCATCGCCTTCGCCACCGCCAGTTCCGAAGCCGCTCTCCCTCGCGCCATGGAAGAAATGGAAGCTCTCGGCGTGCCCCGCGAAACCGTAGCTTTTGTCCTCCCAACCGGCTACAGCTTCAATCTCGATGGCTCCAGCCTGTACCAATCCCTTGCTCTAATCTTCATCGCGCAAGCCGCCGGCATTCATCTCACCGTCGCCCAGCAAGCTATCATGCTGCTCACCCTGCTCATCAGCAGCAAGGGTACCGCCGGAGTAGCTCGCGCCTCGCTAGTCATCGTCCTCGCTGCCGCCATCTCCTTCCATCTCCCCACGGAGCCTCTCTTCCTGCTATTCGCCATCGATCAACTAATGGACATGGGCCGCACCGCCGTCAATGTCCTCGGCAACTGCCTCGCCTGTGTCGTAATCGCCCGCTGGGAAGGTGAATTCCGTAGCGACGGTCTTCCGGCTGGCGCTGCTTAGGTTTCTCTGCGACTCTCTCGCGTTCCGTCTCTGATGCGTTATCTTTTCCTAATCCTTTCTTACTCTCGTTTAGCCCCTCGCAAAATCTACGGTACAATTAGAAGCTTATGCTTTCGGTCAATAACATCTCCATGCGCTTCGGCCCCCGCGTCCTCTTCGAGGACGTCACCTGCACCTTTATGGCTGGCCGCCGCTACGCGGTCACCGGCCCTAATGGCGCCGGCAAGTCCACGTTCATGAAAATTCTCACCGGCGAACTTGAGCCCACTAAAGGCTCCATCACCGCCCCTAAAAAGATGGGCGTCCTTCGCCAGGATCAATTCGCCTTTGACGAATTTCGCGTAATCGACACCGTCGTGATGGGAAACAGGATTCTGTGGGAAGCCCTGCAGGAACGCGACGCTCTCTACGCCAAGCCCCATGAGCAGCTGACTGACGCTGACGGCATGCGCCTCGGCGAACTCGAAGGCATCGTCGGCGAAGAAGGCGGCTACACCGCCGAAGCCGATGCCGGCATTTTGCTCGACGGCCTTGGCATAGAAAGCTCATTGCAAGAGCGCAAGATGGGCGAGCTGCAAGGCGGGCAGAAGGTCCGCGTGCTCCTGGCGCAGGCTCTTTTCGGCAATCCCAGCGCGCTGCTTCTCGACGAGCCCACCAACCATCTCGACCTCGATTCCGTGCACTGGCTGCAGGATTATCTTCGCGAATACGAAGGCGTGCTCATCGTCATCTCCCACGACCGCCATTTCCTTAACAGCGTCTGCACCCACACCGCCGATATCGACTACGAAACCATCATCATGTACAACGGCGGTTACGACGACATGGTTATGGCCAAGACCCACATTCGCGCCCGCATCGAGTCAGAAAACGCTCAACGCGAAAAGAAAATCGCCCAGCTCAACGAATTCATCGCCCGCTTTTCCGCCGGCACCCGTTCCGCGCAAGCCACCTCGCGCAAAAAAGAAGTCGAACGCCTGCAAACCTCCGAGCTGGCCCGCTCCAACATCCAGCGCCCCTATATTCGTTTCGACATGAAGCGCGCGTCCGGCCGGCATCCGCTGGAAATCCGCAGCGTCGAGAAATCCTACGACGACCTTAAAGTAATCCCGCGCTTCTCCGCCAGCGTTACCCGCGGCGAAAAAATTGCCCTCATGGGCCGCAACGGCACGGGCAAGACCACTCTCTTGAAATCCCTGGTTCGCAATGCCACCGGGTATATTGAAGATTCCGACCGCGGATTTCCCATTAATGGCGGCAATGTGGTCTGGGGACACGAAGTCGCCGTGGGCTATTTCGCCCAGGATCACGGGGATTCCATCACTAAAGGTATGACCGCCATCGACTGGCTGTGGCAATTCGACCCCGCCGCCAATCAGCAGGAACTCCGGGGTTTAATGGGCCAGATGCTCTTCAGCGGCGACGACGCCCTGAAGCCCACCAAGGCTCTTTCCGGAGGCGAATCCGCCCGGCTGATCTTCTGCAAGCTGATGCTGCAGAAGCCGAACTTTCTGATTCTCGACGAGCCTACCAACCATCTCGATCTGGAATCGATCAACGCCCTGAATATCGCCTTGCAAAAATACGATGGCACCGTTCTGCTGGTTACCCATGATCATGATGTGATCGATGAGGTCGCCACCCGCATCTGGCATTTCAAAGGCGGCAAAATCGAAGACTTCAAGGGCCCTTACGAAGAATATCTGGCGTACGCCCAGGAAAAAGCCTCGTAAGCACTCCTGTGGGGGCGCAGCATCGCTGCGCCCATTTCAGCAAGCAGTCAGCTGTCTTTTCCAGAGGCTAGGAAAAACGCCCATTCGCGGCAGTGTTACCGCCCGTTTACGAACACCCGCTGAAATCAATCCGCGCCACGTTGGTAGTAGTAGCTGCGATAGCCTTCAACGGCTGGCTGTTGGTGTCCTTGGAAGAAGTGTTCTCCGGCGGAGTGCAGTCCTTTGTGCTCCCGCTCAAGGGCACAAACGCTTTGGCATCCACAGTGAACAGCACATCGCCGCTCGCAGGCGCCGTGTAGCTCACTCCGGACGAACTAAACACACCAACGTTGGGATTACTCGCCGGTACTACCAGCGTGTATTGCGCGCAATTCGCGTTCGCCGGAGCGCCCGTAGGGCAGTTGGTGGTCGATTCCACGGAGACCGCATCCGTCGAACTGACCGCCGGCGTCGCCGCAATGGCCTTGATGGATTCGAGCGGCACCGAGATTTGCCTCGCCGTCAATCCGCTTGGCGTTACTCCCTGTAGCGCCGCGAACGCCACGTCTGCCGTCGCCGCAGCCGCACCGGTTGTCGCGGTCACAAATCCCTGCAGCACTGCTGGGGCCGTTGCTCCCGTTTCGGCAATCAGCGGGATGGCATTCAGGTTTGTCCCATTCGGCACATTCACTACCGCCGTCGCGTTATAGGGCACGTTGTTCACGTCTACGGCGTCGATCACGATGTCAAACGTTCCTGTGGGCAGCGGGCAAAATCGAAAATTCCCGTTGGCATCCGCCGCCGTCTGCATCAGGATTCGATCTACACCGGTGCTATCCGTCTGTTCGATAGCCACCAGCACATTCCCCGCGATCGGCGCTTTCGTCAAGGAGTCCACCACCTGTCCGCCGATTCCCGAATTGTTCGCGCTAACCTGTCCGGCCGTCAGTGTCGGCTTCAGGCGATAGGTTCCATTTCCCTCCACCACAATGGAAGCGCACGCATTGAAATCAATATTCAAATCGATGCTCTGCCCGGCCGTCACTTGAATGGGTCCGCCCACAATCTGGCCCGGCGGAATCTTCAGTCCGGTATTGTCCTGGCTGCTCAGTTGTAATTCGTGAATCGAGTTATCGCTAAGCACCACGCAGTTGAAACCGTTTCCCGCGCACGCGTTGCTCGATGGCGTCGGGGCCCCAGCCGCCGGGCTGTTTGCCACCAGCAAGAGGCGGATCTGCTGATAGCTTCCCACTGGCAAACTCGCCGAACCCAGTTGCGCCAGCACGCAATTCGTTTGCGGCGCCGAAAACAGATCGATCTGCATCGGCTGGCTTGCCAGTTGCGGCGCAAGTTCCTGCCAACCGGAGCTATTGTTGTCGGCATTTGGATCGATATGCGCCTGCACCGAGCGCACCGTAACAAACACGTGCGTAAACGAACCGTTCGGCGGCATGCAACTGGGCGGGTCGCTGAGCGACACTACCACCGTTCCCATAGCGGATCCTTGCATTTGGCTGCTGCCGCTGCACGCTACGACCAACGCAATGGCGGCCACCAGGGAACAACCGATTGTCAAAGCTCCGGCGTGTTGTTTGGCCCATCGACCAATCGAAAAGCTCATCTGTTTCTCCCGATTAAAACGGAAAGTTCGCATCGGCAGCCTGGCAGGCTGCGCTTGCGGAGTTGGTTATATACGTACTAGTTCGCGAAGCATCTGGCTTACCCGGGGGACGTAAGGGCGGAGCCTGACCCCGCCTTCTGTGCAAATCGTTGGCCAGAACATCTCCACTGCAAATCGTCTAGGGTCAGCTACATAGAAGTATGGAGCGATTGGACGTCCCGCTGCGCTCTGGTCAAAAACTTCACGGGGAGCGTAAATAATTGTGACACTCCCCGGGAATATGCCGCTGGAGCCGCTCGAGCTACAGGCGTAGCAAACCCATCCGAATTTGAAGCGATCCCCAAGCGATTACCCGGTTTTGACTTTATCGTGACAAGAAGCCGTGCCTCAACGCGCTACTGTTTTCGCCTCATAGAGAGCATTTGCTGCTAAACAAATCCACGGATTCTCCACCAAGGAGTTGCCATGTTTCTATCAATGCGACCCAGAATGTTTGCCGCTGCAGTAACACTTTCGCTATTTCTCGCCAGCGGCGCACGGGCCCAATACAAGCGCACGGATCTGGTCACCGACACCGGCGTTGAAGGCACACTAGCCGATTCAAATTTAGTGAACGCTTGGGGCCTGACTTCGCTGCCCACCAGCCCATTCTGGGTCAGTGACAATGCCACCGGCCAGTCTACCCTCTACACGGGAACTGGGCACAAGCTCGGCCTGACCGTGGCCATCCCTGCCGCTGGCGGTGGGCAGGGAACTCCTAGCGGCATTGTGGCCAATCCCACCGGCGAGTTCGTCGTCTCCGAAAACGGCAAATCCGGTACCGCTCTGTTCATCTTTGCTACTCTCGACGGCACCATCAGCGGCTGGAATCCGGGCGTTGCCGGCATTAGCTCCACCGGCGCCAGCCATGCCACCATCGGCGCCAACCGCTCCGATGTGGGTGCCATCTACACCGGTTTGGCCATCGGCAGCAATGGAGGCCATAACTTCCTGTTCGCCGCCGATGACGGCCCCAACCGCCGCGTCGACATCTTCGACGCGGCCTTTCACTTGCTTGATTTGGGCCCAGATGCTTTTGCCGATCCCGAAATTCCCCGCAATTTCGCGCCCTACGGCATCCAAACCATCACCGCCGCCAACGGAACCCAAACGGTTTGGGTTACCTA
>Ga0070730_10004378_pt1 | contig 12415 bp, 9 predicted proteins | sample Coa_R1_3_FD_66447 | JGI IMG/M metagenome (GOLD analysis project Ga0070730, IMG submission 66447) | Surface soil microbial communities from Centralia Pennsylvania, which are recovering from an underground coalmine fire - Coalmine... | ecosystem: Environmental > Terrestrial > Soil > Unclassified ... | reverse complement strand
AGATTGAGATGCCCGTCGGCGTGCAGATCGAGCGTCAGGCCGCCGCTAAGCTCGGCCGTGCCGTGCATAGAGACTTCGGTTTCGTCGCCGGCCAGGCGAAACTGGTCCACTTTGGCGACTTCATTGGCCACGGAAAAGCGCAGGGGACCAACATTGTGGACCCGCACATTTTCCACATCGGCTGAAAGCTGATCAATGTTGGCGGTAACGCTCAGGTTGCGGGGATACTTCAAGGGACCGCGCAGTTCGATCACGCCCTGCATCGAGGAGTGCCCGGTGATACGTCCCTTTAAGTACCCAGTGATCAGTGGGTCGAAATCAAGGTGCTCGAACTTGAGCGCTATCTCGCCAGGGAAGTTGTCACGGAGGCGGACGTTGCCCTCCAGATTCAGTGAAGCACTTTCGAAGGTGGAGTGGGCGCGTATGTGCATATCTGCGCCTTGGGTCTCAGCAACCGCAGTGACATCTCCCACGCGCTCTCCATTCAGCGTTACGTTGCGGAAGGTCAATTGAGCGTTGATGATCGGGGCATCCGGAGTTCCGGAGCCGGTCGCATGAAAGTCAGCCCGGCCTTCCATCGTGATCCGCTGCGGCTCAAAACGCCGGAAACTCGCCAGCTCAACATCTGTGCCTTTGAGATCGAAGCGTAGCTGCCTGCTCTCAAGGTTATAGCCGGCCGAACCGGTGAGCTGCGTGCCATTGTGGGAGAGCAGAATGTTGCTGAACTGGGTCTCGCTTCCCGCGAAGCTGAGGTCGGTACGCAAGGCACGGAAGGGCTCTCCATAAAGACTCATCTTGGTCAGAAGCAGGTTTCCAGTACCGCGCAGATTTTGGATGGTCCCCGCCAGATGCAGGCTGGTGTTCAAAATTCCGGTGACCGGATACGTGAGTCCCAGGATTGATTTAAGGTCGTCCACATTGGCATTTTGCAGGCGGACATCAGCGGTAATCTGGCTGTTTCTTTGGTCCAACTGTCCTTTCACCAGGCTCACGCCGCCGGAAAGACCAACTTGTGCCGTGCCCCGCCGCAACACCCCATTCTGCACAGTAAGGTTGGAAGGAGTGTAAACAAGGTCGGCGACGAGCGAGTCCCAGTGAAGGGATTGCGTCCCTTTCCAGGATGCAGGCATCGCAACTGCCGTCGTAAAGCTTTGGGTATCGAGGTGGCCTCGCGCCGAAAGCTGGTCAAGTCTCCCGAAGATCGATCCATTGAACGATACCCGGCCTTCCACAGAAGCAGGAACCACGGTACCGGGACTCAGCGCCGCCAGCAGGGGGTGCAACTCGTGCAGATCGGTAGCGTTGAAGGCAACATTCAATTGGGTATTGGCCGAACCTAGAGTCCCCGTGGCGTTGAGACGAATGGCCCGCGTGCCTAGGCTCAACCCGGCTACATCCACGATTTGAGTGGCCCCGCGATAGGTCGCCTGAAGCTGGGCTGTTACTGGGACCTGTTGCGGCAAAGGATTGACTGGGCCATTCGATTCCAGCTTTATCTCAGTAACAGCATTCGTAGACGATCCAACCCAGGAAGATTTGATCTCACCCGAAGCTGCTCCCGCCAGATTGATCTTGTCCACGCGCAGCCGGGCGCTGGAGATTGCAGACGCAAGCTGGCTGACCTGCACACCGGAAAACTTCAGGAGTGCAGTCCCTTTTTGGGGCGCTTTCTGGGCTGCACTCGATGAATTCCAGTTTGCAATTTCGACCTCACCTTGCGCGCTCCCACCCAATAGATGGGCGACGAGATGGGGGAGCGAGATTCTTTCGGGTGTCAGGGAAAACGGCGAGATCAGTCCCACACCCGAGAGATGAACAGGAGCGCCACTCCAGCCGGCACCTTGGACTGAAACCTCTCCGTTGGATGAATAACGCCTATTGAGATAAACCGCTACGCCTTTTGCATTCAGGTGTCCGGCGCGAAGCTCAGGTATTCTTGCGGCCTGGGCCAGCTCCGGCAAGTCCACTGAGGCGGCATATCGGAGCAGGATTTCCGGGTTGTTGTAGTTGGTAATGGTCCCAGTGCCCTCAAGATGCGAGCGTTCTGTACTGATCTGAAGGGCTTGAATCTCGGCTTGCTCAGGATGTAAAAGGAACTGCAGGTTGATCTTGCTACCCAACGCATTATTACTTAACTCATTTAACACATCCAGGTTCAACTTACCGTCGTACGTTCTGTCGGCTGCGGAGTAAGACAAGGTGGCAGAGATGTGTTTACCCGTTAGATCAAATGGAAACGTTTGCCGGTTCCATATCAGCTCGCCATTCATCACTTCCATGCGCGCGATCGCCAGTTCAAACAAATGGTCGATGGGGCTCTTGTTACTCTCTTGCTCGATCTTGGGTACTGGCTGATTGGTGGTCCCATCGGGAAAGACGACAAGGTGAATGACCGGGTGGTCAACGGCAACATAACGCAACCCGAGCTGCTGCGAAAACCAGGAAATGACTTTTGCCCTGACAAAGAGGTGATCGGCGTGAACATAGGGCGCCTCCCCTGGCTTTTCCAGGCCATGAATGGTGAGGCCTGAGATTTCAAACTGCAACCGGGAAAGGCTCCAGGTGAAGGACTGTATCTCGACCTTGCCTCCGGTCACCAACTCCAATTCGGCGATCACTCGCCTGCGGACCCGGTCTTGAAAGGTACTGCTGTTCAGGAAGAACAAAAGTCCGGCAACCAGAGAGAGTAGGAGGAGCGCAATTGCAGCTCGAATTCCTTTGAATCTTTTTGAGCGTGGCGGCTTCCCGCGAGAACGCCTGCGGAGCCAGCCGAAAACCGCAAACGGCTTCATTTCTTCGCCCCGGTCTTTGCTCCAGTTCCAGTAGCAGCCCCAGTCTTAGCGCCAACTCGATCGGTGCCTGCCATATTGGGACCAGCAGATTGCGTTCCTGTCCCAACGAATTCGGCGCCCAATGCGGGACCGGCGCCATTCAACTTTTCTATGTGCGCCTGGGCGCGGAGAGTTTGCAGCCAGTCATTCAGCAATTCATCGATGCGCTGTTCAATCACGACCTTTTCAATTCGTTCCGATACTTCGCTCAAGGGTGGATCGGGAACACCCTGCTTACGCAACTCCGGCACAAGCTTTTCCTGATAGTAGGCGGCGATGGCGGTCTTGTCCACGCTCACCAGTCCACGAAAACGCAGGTCGATAAACCGCAGGACCTTCACTTGTGAGAGGATCTGTGTTTCGACATCCTGCTCCGTTACACCATACTTCGCCAGCATGCCCCGCCATTTTTCGTCAGTCTCCGCTCCGGGAATCTGGGAACGAACTTCACGCAGCCGGGAGGTCATCTCTTCTGGACTCGAATCAGGCATGGCCGCCTGAGCAATCTGTTGTTGTAGAAGGTCCTGGTCAATCAGCCGTTCCAACACCTTTCCCATCTCGGCATCGGTCAACTGGTTCAGTGGCCTGCCTTGCAGAAGAAATTCCACGCGCGCAACCTGGTCCAATTCACTTTGAAGGATGATCTGCTTGTTGACCACCACCACCATGCGGTCTACCACCTCCGCCTGGACTGGAGAGAGCAGCAGCAACAGCAACACACAATGAAGACCGGTGCTCATTAAAAAGTTTGTCCTATGCTGAAGAAAAAGTTGAAATGCTTGAGCGTGTCGAAACGATTCTCTCTGGCTATGGGAAAGACCGGAGGATTCAGGTTATAGCCCACGTCAAAACTCACAGGGCCGATGGGCGTGCGATAGCGGACCCCGCTACCGATGGCGTGGGACATGTAATTGAAATTGCAATTGGGCGTGGTGAAATTCTGGCAAGAGCTGCGGTTGGGCTGGGAAACCCTAAGGAAGCTGTCGGCAATATCGCCAGCGGCAGAAAAAACATTGCCCATGTCGTGGAACACCACTCCACTGATATTGTCGCCGGCGAACGGCAAGGGTAAAGGAGGCGTGCGCAGCTCCAGGTTGTTCACGAAGAGGGCCTCTCCCCCCAGCGGAAACCCGGTCTGCAAATCACGGGGGCCGGCTTGGTTGATGCCAAAGCCGCGCAGGGAATTGCTGCCTCCGGCGAAGAACCTTTCGGGCAACGCAATGAAGTCGGTGGAGCTGAACGGTTCTTGCACGCCCACGCGGGTGGAACGGGCAAAGACCCAGCGTTTCTTGTGAAACAGGTAATAGGTTGAATTCTGGACCAGGAAACGGCTGAAGTTGGCCTGTGAACCAAAGATGCTGGAGGCCGCCCCGGTGTCGAAGGTGGTGAAAGCGCCCTTGTGTGAATTGGTGGGATCGTCACGCGTATCTCGAATGTAGGCAAACGAGGGCATGCCCACGCGCACGGGCTGGGAAAACAGCGGGATAAGCGTTGGATCGATCACCAGGCTGCTCGATGGAATACTCACGCGGCGATAGGTAAAGCGGTACAGCAGAGTAGTCGCTTTGTTCTGAATTTGCTTGAGCTCAGCCGAACCTTCCAGCCGTTTTGCCTCAAACGTGCGGATATCAAAGGTGTCGTCGTAAAAGCCGGTGATGTTGAGCGTAAGATTTTTAAAATCGAACCAGCGAGGTTCTTCGTAGCTGACCAGCACACGTTTCTGAAGATTGCCATAGCGGGTCTTCAGGGTAAGGGTGTGATCACGCCCGCGGAAGTTCAGTCGCGTGACGTCAAAGGAAACGCGCGCGCTGGCTCCGGCCTGGCCCTGAGGATTGAGACTCCCGGCGGGCTGTCCGGTCGCCACCTCGAACCCGAGACCATAGTTAAAGGTGTAGCGGCGGGCTTCCGCGAGTTCGAAATTGACGTTTTTGCGGGTGGAGTCGCCTTCAGGATTCTGTACCGCCATGTTCACCGAGTTGAAGATTCCCAGGTCGTAAAGACGCCGCTGCGTTTCCAGCATGGCATCCTGGCTGAGAGGGTCGCCACCTTGGATCGCCATCTCGCGTTGCACGACAAACGGCCGGGTGTGTTGCAGGCCGGTAGTCAGGATCTTGTCTACGAAGATCTGTTGTCCCTCTGCAATCCTGTATGTCAGATCCATCTTGTTCGGGGTATCGGGCTCTGGCTTGGCGAAAGATTCAAAACGAACGTTGGGAAATCCTCGATTGAAGTAATAATTGGTGACCTGGTTCTGGTCCGCGACTACGTTGGGCTCCGAGTACGGCTGGCCCTGGGTGGTTGAAACCAACTCTCTGATCTGGGTATCCGAGACTGCCTGATTTCCTTCAATGGTCAGCTTGCCGACCGTTGTTTGCGCTCCTTCGTCGATGTGAATCGTTACTTTGATGTGGCCTTTCTTGCCCTCATAGTCGTCCACTACATTGGAGACGACTTTGGCCTGAAGAAAGCCGTTGGCACGATACAGGTTGTCGATGGATTGAACATCCCGCGCCAGATTGGTTTGGCTGAACAAACCATAGAGAAGGAGTCCGCCGGCCCGCTGCGTCTCCATACGCTCGCGCAGTGTTTCCCGATCGAAATAGTGGTTGCCTTCCACGGTCAACTCCACCAGCTTGTGGCGCTCTTTCAGATGTATGCTGTAAACGACAGTGCGGCGGTCTGGCGAGGGCTCCGGCATCTCCTTCACCTCGACCTGAGCATCAAAGTAGCCCTTGGACTGAAAGTAGTCGCGAAGATTCCGGCTGCCTTCGTTCAGCAGATCATCGTCAACGGCATTCTCTTCATAGATGGGCACATACTTCTTGATCAGACTTTTGCGCAGGCTTGCTCCCTCTACTTTAACGCTGATCACCGGCCCCTGAACGATATCAAAGGTGTACTCCAGGGTATTGTTCTCCGGATGGTAGATGCGCTGCGTAACGGACAACTCGGCAGCCAGCCGGTCCTGCTTCTGATACTTCCTGCGTAACCGCCGAAGAGCGCTGGCCAGATTGGCAGAACTCACGCGATCGCCGGCATCGATGCCGCCGATCCTGCGAACTTCATCGGAAGGATAACCGGGTGTTCCGGTCACATTCACCTTTCCGACGCGAGCAGCCCTCCCTTTTTCCACCCGAAACGAGACCATTACCTGCTGGTTAGCGATGTCCTGGACATAAGAGGGCTCGATTTTGGCAGTGTAGTAGCCGTTTTCCTGAAGCACGCGCTGCATGCCATCGATGGCGGTCTTGATCTTTTCCTGGGTCAATTGCTCTCCCAGTCCCAGCTTGCTGGCGTCCACCAGTTGGGTGGCAGTCGGGGGGTTGGGTGCTCCGGCGACGTTGATGGAGCCGAAAAAGAAATTCTCGTAAGCATCGAAAACCAGCGTGACTTCGCCGCTGGAGTTGCGTTGCGCCTCCACCTGAATGCTGGAAAAGCGTCCGGTATTGTAAAGTGCCTGGACGCTCGCCCTAACCTTGTATTTATCCAGAGGCTGATTGACTTTTTGGACGATCAGCGGCTGCAGCCATTCAGGATGCTCGGTAGCCGGACTCTTGATCTGGATGTCCGCAACCGGGATTCCTTCCAGGCTGTTGAGGCCAGTGGCAAGAGGAAGTTGGGGACGGTCGGGAGCGGACTCGGTTGACTGAACCGAGGGAGCAGGGACGAGTTGCTGCGCAGGCGCAGAAATCCCCAAGGCAAGCCAAAGCGCCAGATTTACTGCCCTGAGATGCAGCGATATCTCCCTTATTTGTAGTGACGATCTGTTGTTGTTCGATGGCAGCAGATCACACCTTTGTTGTCCCAGGACCCCATCGGAGTGCCCTACCCGGGAAAACAGAAACAGAACCTGCCTGCATTCACACCTATAATAAATTCCAGAATGGCATTCGAGGACCGTTATTCTCGGCAAATCCTGTTTTCTGGGATTAAACCCGAAGGACAAGAGAAACTCTCCGCTGCCCGTGTGACTATTGTAGGCTGCGGAGCCACCGGTTCCTGTGTTGCCAGCCTGCTGGGAAGGGCGGGTGTGGGCCATCTGTGCATCATCGATCGGGATTACGTGGAGCCCAGCAATCTGCAGCGCCAGATACTTTTTGACGAAAGCGACGCGTCCGAATCGCTACCCAAGGCAATCGCCGCTTCTCGCAAAATCTCGGCCTTCAATTCGGCCATCTGTGTGCGACCCGAGGTGGCCGATCTTACTCCTGAAAACGTTGATTTGCTTCTGGGCGAGGCTGACCTGATCCTGGATGCCACCGACAACTTTGAAACGCGCTACCTCATCAACGATTTTGCCGTGAAGAACCGTCGCCCCTGGGTCTACGCCGCGGCGGTTGGAGCTTATGCAGTCACTATGAATGTTCTGCCCGGAGAGACAGCTTGTCTCTCGTGTATCTTCCCTGCACCGCCCCAGGGCGCGGTCGAGACTTGCGACACAGCCGGAATCCTGAACAGCGCAGCCGGCCTGGTGGCTTCCATTCAGGCAACTGAGGCGCTGAAGTTTCTTGTCGGAGCAAGGGAGAAGTTGCGGCGCAGCCTGCTCTCATTTGACCTCTGGAGCAATGACCACGCCGAAATTGCTGCCGGACGTCCTCGTCCTGATTGCCCCACGTGCGGGAAATACGAGTATGTTTACCTCGCAGGAGAGGGCCGGGCCCAAATCACGCTTTGCGGCAGAAACTCAGTTCAGATCCATGAACGCCATCGCCCTGTAGATTTCAGTGAAATGACCACCCGGCTTCAACCTCACGGCAGGGTCAAGCACAATGACTTCGTCTTGAAATTCTGGCGGGAGCCTTATGAACTGACGCTTTTCCCTGATGGCCGGGCCATCATCAAGGGGACGACCGATACAGCCATTGCCAGGAGCCTGTATGCGCGGTTTGTGGGAAGCTAGGAAGAAACCGCTAAGTACTTTATTATGTGCGCTCCGCTTCGCTACGCGCTGGCCTGCGGCGCAAGGAAGGATCACGTTCTTGCTGACCCGGCACTTACGAGGCAACGTGTGCGCGAAGACCGCGCCCACGTTACCTCGATGTACCGGGCTATTTCATTCGTCCTCCTTCGGCTGCACCTCAGGACAGGCTCTGTATTCCCACATCACCGTATTACTTGGAGCTGCTGAATTGTATTGACCCATTCTTAAAAATGGTCCGCGCCTCAGTGCCGACTTACATCGGGTGATCGGAAATTTCTGATCGCTCCTAAATAACTGCCTTTGATAAAGACTGCGGATACCTAAAAGAGATCCTGGCATCCCTGTTTACCTTTGTGTAATCAAAGCTGATGGGTATGCAGGGGTGGTTATGTTTCATAAGTTTCTGTTGACGGCATTTCTTTCTACATCTTTGGCGCTCGCAGGCCAAAGCGTTTCGCCGGGACCTGGCGTCCAGGGCACGAATGGGTACGTCATTGGGCCGAACGGGAATGGCCAAGTAGCGGCGTCTACCGTGACCTTTGCTTCTCCCGTACCCACGGCGGGGATCAGCGAGGCAGGGATTGCCGGCATCAGCGACCATGTTCCTATTCAGCAGGGAGTCCAAAGCACTCTAGGACCCTCGACGGTGGTATACACCAGCGCGCCGCCCACCGTGTTTTATACGAGCCAGCCAGCAGCGAATTCTGCAGTTACGTCGCAAGTCACGCCCGAGAGCGCGGTAAATGACCTGGGTGCCTCCTTTTATTCGGGAACTGGCAATGCTGCCGGTTCTACGCCGGGGATAAATGCATCGTTGAGCCTGGGAGAGGTTGCTGCTCAAAACAAGAGCCGCAACGGCGCGCAACGTGCCCGCAGCTACACGAACGCCGACGTACAGAAGCTGATCAGCCGTAATGGCAATGGAAATGTTATGGAGGCCGCCAATCGAGCGCCTTCAGGTGTTTCCACTCCAGAGCAAAACACGCAAGCATCCAACAGCGTTGTGGCATCGCCACAGAATACGAACAGCAACCCGGCTGCAAGTTCAGATCAAAACGCAACTCATCAACCGATGAATGGTTCCAGCACGCAAGGTGCACCTGCATCCCAAGCTGGGAACTCCGTGTCGGAGCAGAATTTACGCACCCAGGATACAGTTTCCAATGATGTTCAGCAGAATGCAGGCACAACTCCGCAGATGAGGCAAACACAACCTCGTGATCCGCAGGAAAATGGCCGGCAGTTACCGGCAACTTCTACGATGCTGCCGCTCCTGGGCCTGATCGGCCTGGCCAGCAGCGGGGCAGGACTGTGGTATCGCAGGTCTCGCAGGTAATTCTTGTTTTCTTCTCAATGGCGCATAATTGAGTGGCAGCGTTAAGTTTTGGCTGCCAGCAGGCCCGAAAACAGATAATTGAACACCTCTCGCATCTGCGCTTCAGAATAGCTGGCCGGATATCCGCTTTCTGCGCCGAGTATCTGGTCTCGGAGCAGTCCTTCGAGAATTCCCATCAGGCCGGACCTGGCCGCCTGCATGTTGAGACCCGGTTTCAGTTGGCCGGATGCCTGCATCTCTTCCAGGATTGCATCTACCCGGCGCACAAAACTCAAAAAACCTTCGGCTGCGAGCACCAGCCGCCGATCTTTTCGGATTCGTCTTCCTTCAAAGAGCAACAATTGTTTCAGACTCTGGTCGCGGTTGAGTTCTGTAAGCATCACCTCAACCACCAACGCCAGCTTTTCCCGCGGTGACCGGCGTGCATCAAGCTCTCGCAATTTAGCGTCGATTTGCGACCAGCCCTGATTGAAAACAGCTTCCAGCAGCCCTTCCTTCCCTCCGAAGTGCTTCACCAGTTGCGACTCACTCGTCCCGGCGAGGCGCACGATCTCCATGGTGCTGGTTCCCTCAAAGCCGTTCTTTGAAAAGAGTTTTTTAGCAGCCTGCAAGATGCGGTCGTGGGAGGAAGAGATTGACCCGGTCTCTGCTAACTCGGTACCCGATTTCATAAAGCGCTGTCCTTGGTTTCGCTACTGTGCTGGTTGCCGGAGAACCGCAAGTAGTATCACTACTGTTTATAGTAACTTGTTGATTATCATAACAAGTGAAAAATGCGTTAATCTTAAGGACATGCCCCGCGCAACCTGGAATGGAAAAACCATCGCCGAATCAGAGAGCGTTCAAACTGTGGATGGATACACTTACTTTCCGCCCGAATCGATCAAACAGGAGTTCCTGAAATCCAGCTCTACCACGAGCGTTTGTCCCTGGAAGGGCAAGGCCAGCTATTTCACCATCACCGTGGAGGGCAAGGAGAACCCGGACGCTGCCTGGGTGTATCAGGAACCAAAGCCTGAGGCCGCCCACATCAAAGGGCATGTTGGGTTCTGGCAAGGCGTTGAAGTTCAGAAGTGATTCTGGACAGGGACGCACATGGCGCGCATCGAAGATCTGACCTTGCCTCACCGGCTGTTCATGAAGGCCTATCGATACCGATTGGTGGATTGGCGCCCCGGCGCTCTGCTGAGTAAACCTATATCGGAATCAAAGTTTGCGCTGATCACCACGGCTGCACTGCACCTGCCGGAACAGCCTGCTTTCGATCTCGATATCGGCGGCGGAGATTGTTCCTTTCGCGAACTGCCCGTAGATGTGGAGCTGAAGCAATTGAAGATTGCCCACCGCAGCTCCGACTTCGACCAGACCGGGGCGCAAGAGGACTGCAACCTGGTTTTTCCGCGCGACCGGTTTCGAGAGTTAATCTCCCGCGGCAAAGTGGCCGCATTGAATCATCGGCACTTCAGCTTTATGGGATCCATCACCGAGCCTGAACGGCTCATCTCGGAGACGGCCCCGGCAGTGGCTGAACTGCTTCGTCAAGACCAGGTGGATGCCGTGTGCCTTCTGCCGGTTTGACCGATGTGCAACCAGTCCGTGGGACTGATCGCAAGCGTAATCGAAAAAGCAGGAATTCCCACGGTAGGACTCACCCTGCTGCGCGAGGTGACGGAGAAAGTCAGGCCACCGCGAACTCTCTTTGTGCCGTTTCCATTTGGATATCCGTTGGGCGAACCGAACCAGCCGGATTTGCAACACCGAGTCATTGCTGCTTCGCTGAAGTTGTTGAAAACGCCAGGCACGCTACCTAGGCTCGAGGAGTTTGCGGTCGGGAATCGAAAATAAATGAAAACCGATTTAGCCGGTGAATTTACACCAAATCCATGCTCTACATTTCGCAGTACGATTACCAGGGGTCATGAATCACAAAGATGAATTCGCGCCCATCCGCGTAATCTGCGGTCAAGGTTTGTTCGGGCTTGTGCTTTTCAAATAGCGGTCAAACCAGGCAATCGCCAGGTCGCGCGCCTTTTGGCGGGCGGAAGGCACCATGTAGACGCCGTAATGGGTGATCTCAGGAATCGTTACCAGGTTCTTGGGTCCTTTGGCCCGCTGGTAAGCCAGGACTCCGTTGTTCTTGTTGTCCATAAGCTCTTCCTTGTCGGCCACTACAAATTGCATGGCCACGCTGGAAGCGCGGTCAACGTATTCAACTGGATACCATGCGGCAAACTGATAACGCACCGGAGCGCCAATCAGCTTCTGAACAGTGTTAGAACGGGGTGGCGGATATCCCAGTTCGCCGCGTGCGCGGAGCGTGGCTTCCTTCTCGGTGGTCGCGCGCTCCTCAGGGCTGGCCAGTGTCCAGCGTCCGTCTAGGGACGGCACCTGACTGTGCAAGGCTTTCACCCGCGGATCCAACTCTGCCGCCGAAACCACCAGCCCGCCTGACAGGCTGCTGCCCCACAACCCAATTCTCTCGGTGTCGCACTGCGGATCACCGGCAGCCCAGTTGATGGCGTTCAACCAATCCACCACCATATCCAAAGGCTGCACGACTTCCCGCACCTCCTGGACTTCTGCCGTGAAACGATAATTCTGCTTTTCCTTCGGCGCGCGCTTCTCCACCAAGATGACGCGCGAGTCACTCTCGCCCCAGCCCCGGTAATCAAAAGCCACAACCAGGTAACCAGCCTGGGCAAAAGCCACCGCCTCGGGGCGAAAGGCGGCCTTGGTTCCACCCCAGCCGTGGGCCATCACGATGGTCGGCAGCTTCTTGCCCGCGTTCACTTTGGCCGAGTAGACGTCGCCGGCCATCCGCGTGCCTTCGCTGTAGATGTCCACGCTACGCAGCAGGACATCATCGGGAGGCGTAAATGGCACGGGCCGAGGGGGTGTGGTCTGGGCAAGAGCATAACAGCAGACGAAAAGCAGGAGTGCGATTGAAATTCGATGGAGTAGCTTCATTTTGCTTTTGAAATCAGGTTTAGTTTTTGATATGGGGAAACGGGAGTGATTATACGCTTGTGTCACTCTGCTTGACCTTGTCAGGATAGTCGTAGGAAGTGCCACTTGATTGCAATCGCTCTATCTATGAGTTCTTTGCCCGACTGTTCTTGGTGGAACATTCTGATTCAGCCGGAAGAAGTTATTTGGATCGTAGTGCGACTTGACGGCGACCATGCGGTCCCATCGTTGGTGATAGGCTTCGGGTACGCGGTCCTGCTCGTCGCCGCTCATGAAATTGATGTAGACACCCGGTTTCATCGCCGGGCGAAGTTTATTGAAGAGCCCGCGGACCCACCCAATATTGCCGGCATCGGCGGA
>Ga0070730_10004377_pt1 | contig 12418 bp, 8 predicted proteins | sample Coa_R1_3_FD_66447 | JGI IMG/M metagenome (GOLD analysis project Ga0070730, IMG submission 66447) | Surface soil microbial communities from Centralia Pennsylvania, which are recovering from an underground coalmine fire - Coalmine... | ecosystem: Environmental > Terrestrial > Soil > Unclassified ... | reverse complement strand
CGATTCATGAATCGCCATAGTGTAAATTGATATCGCGCATTTCGTACGGGCGGTTCATGAACCGCCCCTACGGACAAACCCTATGCCCAACACTTGGCCACTCGTGCCGCTGGGTCGCGTCATTCGCCAGCGGTCGGAATTCGTTCAAATCGATGACCTGGAAACCTACAAGCGCGTGCGCGTCCAATTGCATGCAAAAGGAATTGTTCTCCGGGACATTGTGAGCGGCGCCGAGATCAAAACTAAGCGGCAACTGGTGTGCAGGGCCGGCGAGTTCCTCGTTGCCGAGATAGATGCGAAGGTCGGTGGTTTTGGAATTGTCCCCGATGATCTGGCGGGAGCGATTGTCAGTAGTCACTATTTTCTATTCGGAATTAATGAAACCAAACTGGAAAAACAATTCCTAGATTTCTTCATTCGCACACCTGCCTTCCGCGAACAGGTGAAGGCGCAAGGATCAACCAATTACGCAGCGATTCGCCCGGATGACGTCTTGCAATATCAAATCCCCCTCCCCCCACTCGACGAGCAGCGGCGGATTGTGGCGCGCACCGAGGCCCTCGCCGCCAAAATCGAAGAGGCCCGCGGTCTCCGGGGGGAAGCCCTTTGTGAGTTAGAGACGATCGTCGCGAGCAGTCGGGGGACGCTCTTCTTTCAACTTCGCGAACGCCTTATTCCCGTCAGACTCGATTCGGTTTCAGATTGTCGTTTAGGCAAGATGCTATCGGATAAGGCTAAGACTGGCATTGGGGCAACTCCGTACCTGCGTAATGCGAACGTGCAGTGGGACAGACTGGATCTGTCAAGCGTCTTTGAGATGGATTTCGACGAAAGACAAAAGCAAGCCCTGGCTCTGCGAGCGGGCGATGTTCTCGTCTGCGAGGGCGGGGACATTGGCAAAGCCGCGGTTTGGAATGATGAGATTCCAGGGTGTTGCTACCAGAAGGCGCTACACCGAATCAGGGTCAATTCGCAAAGAGCAATCCCACGTTTTATCCTCCACCACATATTCTGGGCCGCGGAACACGGTCACTTTACCGACATAAAAACGCAGACCACCATTGCGCACCTAACTGGCGTAAAATTGAAGGCATACGGCGTCCTTATTCCAGCACTGCCCGAGCAGCGCCGCATCGTGGCCTACCTCGACGGCCTTCAGGCGAAGGTGGACGCGCTGAAGAAACTGCAAGCCGAAACCGCCGCCGAGCTCGACGCCCTGCTGCCCTCCATCCTCGACAAAGCATTCAAAGGCCAGTTGTAGCGCCTTCGTAGCGCCGGGCTTAATGCCGCCGCCCGCCATCCACATGGCGAAAGCTCTCGGATGGTGATCGCGCCCCAGGAATTTTGAGCGGTTGCGCGCCTCTCGATGATTGAAGTTAAGAATAGGGCCGGCTTTGCGGCCGATGAGGAATTTAGGCGTCACGGCAAGGGGATGCGATAGAGATTGCGCTGCACGCTTTCGCGCACAAACGCATAACTTTCAGCCCCGGCACCGGGGGCAACATCGTAGGCATCAATCGTTCGCGCTCCCGGAACCTTCGCCAAGTCCGCTTCCGACTGAAATCCTCCGGGAGGAATCTGCGGGATGATTCTTCCGTGTGGCAAAGGCAAAACATACGTCCGGCCGGCAGCCATCATTTGCGCGGTTGCCACCGAGATGAGGAATTGACGCCCGTCCGAAGACCAACCGCCGTGGACTTGCCCGGTGGGTTTACTATATATGGGGACCGGCGGCCCGCCGCCTATGGGCAAAGCTGCAACGCTCATCCCTGCTTTTCCAGAAATCTGCACCATCAGCCATTTTCCGTCTGGTGAGACGCCAAAAAGGGAGGCCGGCTGTTCGATCGCTTTGCGCAATCCCGTTCCGTCCTCGCGGACGCCGTAGATGAAGGCAGAGTTCCCTTCAATGCCGCGGAAGAAGATCTCTCCGCCCGGCCCGAACTTAGGTTGCTGGCCCTCGACATTGGGAATCTGGTGGGGCGGCGACCGCCGGTCGAGCGGAGCGAGCCAAAGATGGAACTTTCCATTTTCGTCACGCACCGTCGCCACAACCTGCCGGCCGTCCGGGGAGATGTCATAAGGCATTCCCGGTGGACCGGCGACCGCAAAGCCCGGGAGCAACGCCTCATTGCGTCCGGATTCCAAGTCCACCACTCGCAACTCGCTGGGGTCGGAGACCGGCAACGCGCCCTTCAAAATGCGATAGCAAAGCTTTTTTCCGTCCGGCGTAAATCTCGGGTCGTAGCTGTAACCCTCAAGAGAAACCTGTAGGTCGCCTTTGGGTCCTTGCAGCCAAACAGAACTCTTAGTGGCCCCTACGGACGTGATGAATGAACGGCCGTCGGGCGCCATAGCGATCCCTTCCTCCTCAGTCGGTCCTGAGGTAATTTGCTCCGGCTGGCCACTGGGGAAGCGCTGCCGCCAAATGTGGAAGGTCTCGCCGGCGCTCGAATTCAGGTACATCCATTTACCGTCGGGCGACCATGCCGCTGACGTGCATCCTGCGTCCGGCGGGCCTACCTGCCTGCCGGGCGAACTCCCGTCCATCGGAACCAGCCTGCAAGGAAGCCATTTCGCCCGATTCATTTCCACTATGAGCGCCCACTGGCCATCGGGAGAAGGATATGACCGATGTGCCATACCCACGTTACCCAAGGGCACATAAACATCCCGCTCGCCCGCCCGGCTCTCGTCGGATCTCACGATGGCCATGTGGAGATTGTTGTTCTTGATCTCGGAAAACAGGATCTTGCCTTTTCCTAACCAAACGAGCCCGGAGGCGTTGGGCAGCCAGAGCTGCGGCTGACCGCTGATGACCGGCACCATCCATGTGTCCCACTGGTTCTCGGTAAGCACCGATGTGTACGCGATCTGGCTGCCATCCGGTGAAAACTCCGGGCTCATTTTTGGAAAGTCATCATGAGTCAGCTGGACCGGTTCGCCGTCGGGCAGCATCTTGACGTAGATTTGGCCGGGCCCTGCGAATGTGTCGGGGCCGCGAACGAAGGTCAGCATGCGCCCGTCCGGGGAAAGTGCGGGCTGGCTCACCGAATCCGGCAGGTTGGTGACCTGCACCCAATCGGGCCGATCAGGCGGCAGGCTCGGACGACGCAGCAACCACGCCAGCGTTCCCACTCCCAGGGCCAACGCGAGCAGCCCAGCCCCCGCGTACGCCCAGGCATGGCGCCGCGGTCGCACGGGCACCGGGAGTTTTCCGGAATCGGACTCCTCCTTGAGTTCCTCGAGCGCCACCCTGACATCCGCCATGTTCTGGGCGCGCCGTTCCGGGTCCTTACGCAGGCAGCGAGCGATCAGCCGCTCCAATTCGGGCGGCGCGTTTTCGAGAATGGCGCCGATCGGTTTGGGGTCCTCGCGCAGAATTGCGGCCAAGGTCGCCATCCGGGAGTCCCCGTGAAATGCGCGCCGACCCGTAACCATCTCGTAGAGCAGTGAGCCGAAGGAGAAGATGTCGCTGCGCGCGTCCACTTTTTTCCCTTCGGCCTGCTCGGGCGACATGTAGCCAACCGTGCCAACCACCGCTCCTTCCTCGGTCACCGGCTTCGCCGTCTCGGTGGGTGCAGCCTGGTCGGTAGCGGGTTCCGCCAGTTTCGCCAAACCGAAGTCGAGCACCTTCACCAGTCCGTTCTCGGTCACCATCACGTTCGAGGGTTTCAGATCGCGATGAACGATTCCCGCCGCGTGTGCACGGGCCAGCGCATCGGCAACCTGGATTGCGATCCGCAACGCCTGGTTCAAGGCGAGCCCTTTGCGCCCGACCATTTCACCCAGCGTCCCCCCAGCAACGTACTCCAGGGCGATGAAGTCCACGCCGTCGGAGGTGTCGATGTCGTAAATGTGGATGATGTTCGGGTGGTTAAGCGAAGAAGCCAGCTTGGCTTCCTGGACAAACCGTTTCTTGCGATCGGGGTCGGCGACGTTTGCCGCCTGCAGTACTTTGATGGCGACCAGGCGATCCAGATGGGTGTCGCGAGCCTGATAGACCACGCCCATTCCCCCCTCACCAAGTTTTTCGAGAATGCGATAATGCGAAATCGTTCTGCCGGTCATTTGTTCATCTGGAAAACGGTTCCTGGCGTGCTCCGCCGCCAGCGCTTCTGCAGCTTGTTCCATCGCCGGGACATCCATGAAGCCCTGTGTTCTCTCCTTAAACTTGAGCAGGGACTCCGCTTCGCGCCGCAGTTCATCGTCGCCGGCGCAAGCCACCCGGAGAAACGCGGCCCGCTCGCCAGCCTCGCGTTCCAGCGCGGCATTATAAATCTCTTCGACTTTCCGCCACCGTTCAGGCTCCATTGCCTCGCTCGCTGCTCATCTCCCGCAGCAACCACACCCTCGCCAGCCCCCAGTCGCGCTTGACCGTCTCCGGGGAAACCTTCAGCACCTCGGCCGTCTCTTCTACGCTTAGCCCGCCGAAAAAACGTAGCTCCACCACCCGACTCTTTCTCGCGTCGATAGCGGCCAACGCGTTCAAGGCGTCGTCCAAAGCTATCAGGTCCGCTCGCGGCTCAGAGGAGACTACGAGAGACTCGTCCAAAGCCACATGAGGTGAACGCCCACCCCTCTTGAGGTACCCTCTGGAGCGGGCGAAATCCGTCAACACCCGCCGCATCAGTCGCGCACTTACGCCGAAGAAATGGGCGCGGTCTTGCCAAGTCACTTCTCGGGCATCGACCAGCCTCAGGTAAACCTCATTCACCAGCGCGCTGGTTTGCAGGGTGTGGTCGGGCCGTTCCCGGGCCATGTAGCGGTGTGCCGTCCGGTGCAGTTCCGCGTAAACGAGAGGGGTGAGCTTCTCGAGCGCCTCCTGCTCTCCCTCGGTCCAGGCGCGCAAGAGTTCGGTGATCTCGTGCACTGAGGGTGCCATTTCAGCCTCTTCCGCAGTAAAGGCCAAGCCCTTTCTGTACGGACACTTTATCACACTCCGGTTGACATTTTTCACTTGGCCACCAGTGCAGAAGCCTGACGGGCCCTACGGCCCGCCGGTCCCCGAGAATTTTTCTTGGAACATTACCCTTTTCGCAGCCAGTTCCCGCATTAGAGGACAGTAGGGCGCAGGGCTATCGAGGCAGGTATCGTACGGAATGGCCCGGCAGAAGTTCATGTACCTCTGCGCACGCGTCCGCTGAGGAGATTACCAATGTTACGCTACAAAATTCTTAGTGGCTTGATCTTATCGGCGCTATTTTTAGGAACAGCCGCCGCCCAAGACCAGCCCGTTTTCTCCACCGTCGATTACCCAGGAGCTGTGCTCACCGTCGCCCAGGGCATCAATCCCGGAGGGGACATCGTGGGTTTCTACAAGGATACGCTGGGCAAGCAGCACGGGTTCTTGCTCAGTGAAGGAAATTTCACTTCGATCGATTATCCCGGCGCCATTTCGACCTCAGCGCGCGGCATCAGCCCGGGCGGGGACATTGTGGGCGCCTATAACAATGCACCCGGGGGGCCGGCCAACACCCACGGTTTTCTTTTAAGCCGGGGTACGTTCACCGAGGTGCAGGATCCGGACTATCTGGGCACCATCGCCCAGCGCATCACACCTAACGGCGATATTTACGGCTGCACTCACAACACGGACTTCATGGGCAGCATGCACGGCTTTGTGCTTAGCGCCTCCGGGTACACGCAGCTTGACGTCCCTGCCTCCATGAACAACGGCGCGACGCCGGATGGAAGCACGATCGTCGGCCTCTACACCGACCTGACGACCGGCCTCAATCACGGCTACCTTGTGCAGAACGGAAACTTCGAGCCCTTCGATGTGCCGGGCAGCAATTTCACTTACGCCTGGGACATCAATCCTGAGGGAGCCGTGGTAGGGGAGTTCCGCGACACCAATGGCAAGTTTCATGGCTTCTTATTGGCAGAAGGCGCATTTACTACCATCGATTACCCAGGTGCGATGGTAACCCACGGTTTCGGGATCAACGCCGGCGGAGACGTCGTTGGAGCCTACACTGACTCCAGCGGTAAGACACATGGCTTTCTGCGGAAAGTAACCGACTAGCCCGCGCATCCGCGCAACGCGCGCCGAACCGAGCGTGTCCGTATTCCCAGGGACTCGGACACGCTCGGCCTAAGCCCGCCCGCTGCTAAAATCGCGGCGCGTATTGTACGACGAGCGATTTTAAGTAAGGATGAAGACTCCATAAGATCGGGCTTTCATTTTAGCCCAATGCTTCGAAGAGATTCTACGCCAAGTGGTCTGTGCCATGCCACAATTTATGTTGTCAGTTTGCAAGCTGATTCAGGCAGGAGCAGCGGGTTTACCCCGCCATTGCTTTCAGCCGATCTGCGGCTTTCCTTCGGAGAATATCAGGCGCCCGGAGTTTCTGAAAAAAAGGAATTATAACGCGGCTGGTTAGTTGTATCTTAGTTTTCTATTTGAGCAACAGGTCGACTTGCAGTCTCAACGCCGCAACGTCGATGGGTTTACTGATGTAGGCATCAAAGCCGGCTATCATCCCTTTCTCGCGGTCTTCTTTCATGGCGTTGGCGGTGACCGCCACAATGCGCATGGCGGCGAAGCGAGGATTCTGGCGGAGCTTTAGTAGTACGGCAAACCCATCCAATATCGGCAATTGAATGTCGAGAAGAACCAGGTCGGGCTCATCTTCTTCGATCTTTTGCAGCGCTTCCCTGCCATCGCCCGCCTCAATCAACGTGTACCCCCGCCCGGACAGAACTTCTGTCATCAATTCACGGCTGGCCGGGTTGTCTTCTGCAACCAGAACTTTTTTCATGATCGAATAAGTTGTTTCCCGAGAGCCAGGTCGAGCTGGGAGATGAGCTCCTGCCGCCATTGAGCGTCTTTGCCAATAATGGCGCGGCTGTCCCGCTTGAGATTTCCGGCCTCCGCGCCCGCCAATTCTTTTGCAGTGAGAACAAGCACCGGAATCTCACGCAGCCGCGGATTCTCCTTCACGCGGCGGAGCAGTTCAGCACCATCGATTCCAGGGTTCATCAGGTCCAGCAAAATGGCATGCACCCGAATCCGCCAGAGGGCATCCTGAGCTTCCTTCCCACTACGAGCCACAAGAGGAGAATAGCCTGCCATGTCCAGGGCATCGATAGTCAGGTTCAATCCGTTGGGGTGGTCGTCTACCACCAGGACGGTAGAAAGGTTGGGATCCTGCGACGGCAGATGTCGCGAAAGTTTCTTCACCAGAGTTTCTTTGGAAACAGGTTTGACCAGGTACTCAGACGCGCCTTGGGCAAAACCCTCGTTTTTCTTGTCCAGGACTGAAACGACAATGATTGGAATATGGGCCGTCGCAGGGTTGGTTTTCAATTCGCGCAGCGTCGCCCACTGACCCTCCTCATGGGACAAGATATCAAGAATTATGGCATCGGGCTGGAGTTGGCGCACCTTGGGAAGATCTTCCTCCCCTGAGCTCGCAGTTTCAGTCTGAAAATTCTCCGGGCTCAGGTAACTCACCATGAGCTCACGGGATGCAGCCTCATCATCCATAACTATAATGAGGGGCTTCTCCCGGGCGGGGCGAGCCGGAGCCACTTCCAAAGGCGGGTTGGTCAGGCGCGAAATCGACCGTCCCATCGGCAGGGTGAAGCTGAAGTGGCTGCCCTTCCCCAATTCACTTTCCACCCAAATCGCTCCTTTGTGTTGCACCACAAGACGCTTGCAAATGGCCAGCCCCAAGCCCGTTCCCTCCGTAACGCCGCTGGTGGCCTGGCCCACCTGCCGGAATTCTTCAAAGATGGCTTCATGGTCTTCCGATCGGATCCCAACACCCGAGTCGATAACAGAAAAGCGGACGAAATCATCCATCTTTAAAGACTCAACTTTCACCTGCCCACCCTCTGGAGTGAATTTTACGGCGTTACTCAGGAGGTTGTAGATGATCTGCTTAAAGCGCACTCGATCAGCATAAACATTCAGGCCGGGACCCACTTCATTGCGCACCTCAATATGTTTCTTCATCGCCAAAGGCTTAATGACCGAGAGAACTTCCGGTAACGCCTTGTCAGCGGAAAAATTTTCCGGTTGAAAAATGAGCTGCCCCGCCTCGATTTTTGACAGATCCAGGATATCGTTAATGAGGTCCAGCAAATGTCTTCCGGCGAGCTGAACGTGCTTCACGAATTTCTTCTGTTTTTCGTTGATGGCCCCGCTCGTCCCATCTTGAAGTAAGTCAGCAAAACCGATGATGGCATTGAGGGGCGTCCGCAGTTCATGGCTCATGCTGGCCAGGAACTGGCTCTTTAGCCGCGTCATCCGTTCCACTTCGAGGTTGCGTTGTTCGAGCGTTTCGTTGACTGAGGCAAGCTGGGCCGTGCGCTCGGCCACGCGCTGCTCCAATCCTTCATTGAGCTGCGTAATCTCTTCTTCCGCTCTCTTCCGTTCCGAGACGTCCATCTTCGCGCCAATCACGCGGAGCGGTTTTCCGCCATCATCGCGAATCACATAGCCCCGGTCAAAGATGTAAGCGTAGGAGCCGTCTTTTCGACGAAAGCGGTATTCATCCGACCACGACTTCCCATCGCCGTCGATCTGTTCATAAATTCTGGAGATGACGCGTTCCTGATCGTCAGGGTGGATGTGTTCGGTCCACCAGGTGGCGTCGGGGCCCGACTCATCCCGGCCATAACCGAAAAGAGTTGTAACACCCTCATTCCACCAGAAAAGATTGGTGGACAAATCCCAATCCCAAACCGCATCATTCGTCGCCTGCACGACAAGGCGGAACCGGTCCTCGTTCTCCCGCAACGTCTCTTCCACTCGTTTGCGCCGGGTGATATCCCGGGAAACCACCACTACATTCGTCGCTTTTCCGTCTTCATCCCGGATTACACTTCCCTGCGACTCCATGTAACGGATGCTGCCGTTTTTGAGCAGGAACCGATGCTCCAACCTTTGCCCTATCCCGGTCCTGATCGTTTCTTCAAAAATCCTTTTGATTGTGTTCCGATCATCGGGATGAGTCTCGTTGAACGAAACAGTCCCTTCGGACTTTTCAGGGTCAACCAACAACCCTTTGTACGACGGACTGCTGTACACTTGCTGTCCCTCCAAATCGAGGACGATGATAAAATCCGCAACGTTTTCGGTGATCAGGCGAAACAACTCTTCACTTCGGCGCATTTTTTCTTCCACCTGCCGTCGCTCAGCAATCACCGCGTGAAGGTTTTCGTTGGCTTTTGTAAGTTCCGCCGTGCGCTCATGCACTCGAATGTCCAACTCGTTATTGGATTTCCGCAGAGCCTCTTCATATTTCTCCCTTTCACTCCCCGCGCTTTCAACCCGGCGGGAAAGCATCACTCCATAAGCCGTCACTCCAAACACTAAAAACAGCGCCAGCAGATCAATCAGATACAGTATTTCTTTCCTGGAAGTGTTGGTGGCCAAGTCCTTTTCAAGTCTGTCTTGCTGAGCTTTCAACAGGAGGGCATGCAGGGTGGTCAGTTGACTGACGATTTCACTGCTCTTGCGCCGCATCTGACTACGATGTTGGTCTGCTTTGTCCGGCCGCTTTTCCGCAAGGCTTGAAAACATCTGCTCTTCTTCCGCTACCATTTGGGTCATTGCGGTCTCAACTTCATTAAGCACCTTAAACGCCGGGATGATCTCACCTCCATCCGGGCTAGCTGCCAGCTCTTTACGAAACGAGGCCAGGAGCAGATTGAATGTTTGATAAGCTGACTGCATTTTCCCGGGCCCATCTTTTACGTCCTTCAGGCCGATGACGTAATTTGCCGGGCGCTCCACCGCCGATGCCGCCTGGCGTAACTCGAGCAGACGGCCTGTCCATGAGATCGTCCTTTTAATAAACTCGATTTGACCGAGGAACACTCTCGTGAGTTGACGGTTCTGATAGGGACTGAGCGCGACGGTCAAGACCGCAAGCGTGGCCAGTGTGTAGTACACGCGGTGCCAGCCGGGCCGCGAATGGATTTTGGGACCAGGTTCTGGTTGGATAACCCGGCTTGGTGATGGCTTACTGGGCAGAACTGTCACGCGCTTTATCCCTTTTTATATGTCTATTTTGACGGCCATCATTTCTCGGAACTCAGCGAACAAGTATGAATCCAACCGGCCCTTCTTCACCTCATTCGCCATTATTTCCAGGGCCTCTTCAGTCGACAAAGCTTTATGGTACGGGCGGTCTGTGGTCACGGCGTCGTAGATGTCAACGATTGTCATAATGCGAGCCGTGAGCGGGATTTCCTCGCGCTTCAGGCCATCGGGATAGCCGGACCCATCGCACTTTTCATGGTGGTGTCGAATAATGGGGAGAACCAGGCGAAACGACTTGAGGGGCGAACAGATCCTCTCGCCCACCACCGGATGTTGGCACATGATCGTCCACTCCTCAGGCGTCAACTTTCCCGGCTTCAGGAGGATGGCGTCCGGCACCGCCACTTTGCCGATGTCGTGAACGATTCCACCCCGCCGAAGAGCTGTGATTTCTTCTTCCGAAAGCGACAATCGTGTACCGAGCGCCGTGGAGTAATTGGACAAGCGTTCGCAGTGGCCCCCGGTATATTTGTCCTTGCCTTCAATGCTGGCCGCCAAAGCAAATAAAACCAACTCAGCTCGTTCAAGTTCGTCCGTGAACGCTTTAAGATTAAGCAGGGCGCTTACCCTAGTCATCAACTCGTTGCGTTCCACCGGCTTGGTGAGAAAATCATCTGCGCCCGCTTCCAGTCCACGAACCCGATCTTCAAGAGCTGACAGTGCCGTCACCAGAACGATCGGCGTCAGGCGAGTGTCAGGATTTTTCTTAAGCTTGCGACAAACCTCAATGCCATTCAGTTTGGGCATATTAATGTCCAGAAGAAGGAGGTCCGGTTGGTGTCGGGCGAATAATTCCAAAGCTTCCTGGCCGTCTTCCGCAGTGATCACCGCATACCCACGCGGCTCCAGAAAAGCTTCCATGAGCTCGCGATTCGCCGGTTCATCATCCGCAATGAGAATGGTTGCTGGCATCTCAAATGAATAATCGACAGTTGCACCCTGCAGCATGAGGAGAAATCACAGCATTGTTGGAACTCCCCTCTCTTTTCCCCCTCTCTTCGTTTTAATCCACGAATTATTTGCTCGCGCTGGCTTTCATCGCGGGGCTGGCGCCAAGCCAGAAACAAGACGCGGGACTTTCCGCAATCCCCCCGCAAAATTTCTGGTGATACTGAGGCTTGACGCTACGAGCGCGGTTCTCTAAGATGGCCGGATGGCGATTTCGTCCGGGCGCCGGAAAAAGTTATGACCAGAGCTCAACAATCGCGCGCCGCCCACCACGCCCAATCGAGTTCCGGCGAGATCGTGATTCCCGACAAACTTTATTTCCGCATCGGAGAAGTCAGCCGCCTGACCGCCACCAAAACCTACGTGCTTCGTTACTGGGAAACTGAATTTCCCACGCTCAAGCCGGTGAAGAGCCGCTCCGGACATCGACTCTATCGCCGGCAGGACCTTGAGACGGTGGTGGAAATCAAAAAGCTTCTGTATGGGAAGGGTTTTACGATAGAGGGCGCGCGCAAACAACTCGCGAGCCCATCCGCCGATGATGCAGAAGGAACGCCGCCAGCTCCCGCGCCCCAAAGACCGCAGCCTGCCTCCGCGCTTGACGGGCAACAACTGCGCGCCATCCAGCGCGAGCTGCAAGGCATCCTCACAATTCTTTCTAGTAAATAAGCAGGTAGCAAGCAGCAAGCGGGGATCTGTGTAGTTCAGGTCCGCGGCTTCGGATGATGCACTTTATTAAATTATTCCATGCGACTCATTTTCGTTATTTGAACTATTATACAACGCGAAATACAAGCGATGTGCGCTACTTCAAGATGCTTCGTAGCCGAATGACAATCCGCGGACTTCGGACAAAGAGGTCTGCCCTACTCACTTTGCTTTTCGTTCTGTCTTCCCCTCTCGTCATTGCCGCGGGATTGGGACCTCACAAACCCCAATCGAGTTTCGCCGGAAAACCTCCCGCAGCAATTGCCACACCGGTCGCAGCATACCCCCTGGAAGCTACCATTGCGCGCGTGCGCGACAATCTGCGGAAGGCGCAAATCGAGCCCACCAACTTGAGCAAGAATGACTACCTTGAAACCATGGTGGGCATCGTGAATTACTTCCAGCATTTCCAGGCGGCTGACGGCCGCATTATCGACCCTTACGTTCATCGAGAGGTCCAATACAGCACCCCGTGTTATGCCTGGGCGGCGGCAGCCCTGGCGGCCAGTGGAAAACAGCCCGCGCTCCTGCAAAGCGCCAGCCGCGCTCTGGACGTTTCACTGCAAGAACTCGACGAGGGCAAGCCCGCCGATGGTCACGGGGATTTTTTCACTTTTCCCGTGATGCTGGCTTATGAAGCGTTGCGCGATCGCGTCTCTCCCCAAGACCGCAAACGCTGGGAAGACAAGTTGCGCGCCATTGATCCGC
>Ga0070730_10004375_pt1 | contig 12422 bp, 11 predicted proteins | sample Coa_R1_3_FD_66447 | JGI IMG/M metagenome (GOLD analysis project Ga0070730, IMG submission 66447) | Surface soil microbial communities from Centralia Pennsylvania, which are recovering from an underground coalmine fire - Coalmine... | ecosystem: Environmental > Terrestrial > Soil > Unclassified ... | reverse complement strand
CTCGGATGGCACACATACAAACAGACAACGCTCGATGTATTGGCGCACGGTCGCCCCCCACTCCCCGCCCAAGAATTCCACTCGCCCAGGCGCAATCTTAGCCGCCAGGTCCTCCGCCTCGGCCCGTAATTCGCCCTCGCCGATGACGACCAGTCTGGCCGGCGCTTGCGCACGCGCAAATGCTCGGACCAGGGTCAAGATCCCCTTTTGCGGAATCAGGCGGCCGACGAACAGCGCAAATTCGTCTTCAACATCACTGGGTGCGTAGTCAGAAATGTCGAATGGATTACCGACGACCGTCATGCGCCCCATCGGCAGTCCGCCTTCGCCCAATTTCTGTCGCATAAAGTTATCCGGGACTGCAAAATGGTCGATCGCGGCAAAGGTTCCCTGCCGGCGGTGCCAGCCAATCATCATCGCATACCACGCGCTGAGGGCCCGGCTATTACGGAAACAGCGATACCAAATGGCGTTCGCCATTGTCCCATGGACACACCGCTCACAAATTGCGCCGTCGGTGTACAGGTGCGAATCGGGGCAGATCAGCCGATAGTTGTAGACCAGTTGAATCGTCGGGATCCTCAGCTGCCTGAGCGACGTGTAAATACTCGGAGTGATTAGCGGAAAGACATTCTGAATCAGTGCAATATCAGGTCGTCTGGCCTCAACCAGCGCCACGCTTTCGCGCCGAGTGCGCTCGGCCCGAATGGACTGCGCCAAAAGCGCGAATTGATCCCTTTGGCTTAGCTGGTCCAGCTCGCCGTTATCACGGGTATACTCAAAAACATCGTGACCGTGCTGCCGAAGCAAAGAAACCAAGTTGCGATAGACGGAGTTTTCGCCTCCGTCCTCGCGATAGAAGTTGTGCACAAGAAGCAGCTTCATTTTCCGGCTTGCTGCGATTTTTCGCGGCGTTTTTCGCCAATGACAATCACCTCGGCGCAGAAAAACTCAGCCTTGAGCTGCCTTAGCAATCCTGGACGCTCCGGCAGCCAACGAGCCACGGCAGGCCGGGGAATATGCCCGCCGTGCCACATGATCCGGAACCCGGCCCCTTCCATAATCTCCATAATATCGGCGACGCAAAAGTAGTGACGCGTACCGCCGTCGTACCCGGGATCGTGCGATACCTGCGGGAATCGGCCCAGTACCGCCAGCTTGGCGACCCTGATCAGAGTCCGCATGTTGGGGACGATGATCCCCAACTGCCCCTCTGACCGCAGTACGCGAAACATTTCGGCAACCACGGCGCGAGGATCGTCCGCATATTGCAGCGCGGCCAAACACAGGACCGTATCGAAGCAGGCGGAGGCAAAAGGAAAACCAGCGCTCGCAAAATCACCTTGAGTCGCTAAGGCGCCAGCCTGAACCGCCGCACTCAGCGGCCGCGCCGACAGATCGACGACCATGATCTGCTGAAAACAGGCGCCGAGAATCTTAGCAGACAGGCCGGGCCCGCCTCCCAGGTCCAGCAGCCGGCGCCCAGGCTTGAGTTGCGATGCAATGACGGCAACCCGTGAACCAGGTGATGCCGGTGGAGTAAGGTCACGACCCGCCCAAATGCGATCGAAGTGGCGCCGACGGGCATCCATTAGATACACTCGTTGGACATCTCACTACCCAGCGCGTGTGATCCGTGCCGGTGCCGGTCGGCGAATTCCACGGCCGCCAGGAAACCGCCGACCATGCGCTCATTCGTCCACAGCGCGATTTCCTGCCTGCCAGCCTCTCCTAATTGGCGGGCATAGTCTTTGTCCGATAACAGCCGGCGCAGCGCCGCCGCCAGCGCGTCCGGGTTGCGTTCCGGCACGACCAGACCGGTTTCGCCATTTCGCACCAACCCCCCGGCCGCCGCGCCCACTGAATCGCTGGCAATTACCGGCACGCCCTGGTTCATCGCCTCGTTCACCACCAACCCCCACGGTTCCTTAAAACGAGGCGTTGTCACCGATGGAAGGACAAAGGCACTGGCCAGCGCATACCATCGATAAAGTTGATCCGTCGGCACATAATCGGCAAAACGTACCTCCACACCAGCCGCCAGGCACTGGGCCGCTAGCCAATCCTTTAGTTCTCCTGCCCCCACGAGCACCAACACTGGCGACAGATCGCCGACGCGGCTCATCGCCTGGATCAGGTCGTCCAGGCCTTTGGCGGGGTCGAGCCGGCCGACGTAGAGCACCACCGGACGCTGTTCAATCCTAAGTTGAGCACGCAGCGCATTCATGTCTTCGGGCTTCACCGGCGCGGCGTAGGCCGAATTGTCGACCGCATGCCAGGCGACGAAAATGCGCTGGGGCTTCACGCCCAACGCAATTAGATAGTCTCGCACGTGCGGACCATAAACCGCAATGGCATCGGCATGTCGATATAAGAACCGGGTAAGCGCAAACGTGGCGCGATGAAATGCGGTTTGGGGATGCGACCAGATGCCGGTCCACAACACAAATGGCTTCCGCCGGAGGCGCGCCATCAAATAAGTCACGGGCAGGGCAAAGCGGCCATTGATGCATTTGACAATCACGTCGGCCCGAGTCGTCCATAGCCGGCTGACCAGGCCGGGCGTGATCCGCAGGCGCGGAGTGACATAGAAGCCGCTCAAATAGTTGTGGTGGAAATGGCCGTGCTGCACACCATGGCGCTGGTCCCAATAGCTTTCCTTGCCATCAGAGAAGAACACGAATTCCGCGTCCGCGCGCTCGGCCAGAGTCTCGAAAGTGCGCACCCGGTAGTGGGGACAGATATTCGTGACGAACAATAGGCGCATCGGCGTCTCACTGAACCGCGTGTTCAACCACCCGCACAATCTTGTCGCGCAGTACGTTCCAATCCAGCCGCGAAACGGCCAGCTCGCGCGCCTGCCGCCCACAGTCCGCCCGGCGGTCCGGGTCCAGCCACAAGGCCGCCAGCGCTTCGGCAAATTCGGCGTCGGTCCAGGCCAACCCTCCCAGCGCCGCAGATTTCATCAGCTCGCCAAAGACACCAACAGGACTAACCACGGTCGCCTTACCCGCCGCGAGAAAATCATTGGCTTTAGCTGGCCAACGGGCCCGATTGACCAGGGCGTCGACCAGAGGCAGGAAACACACGTCCGCGCACGCCAGGTAACGCGGCAAGTCATCATCCGCCACAAAACCAGTCTCGTGCACGCGAGTGTCCAGTTTCAGCTCGCGCGCAGCTTGGGCGACCACGGGATCACGCCGCCCAATCACCAACAGGTGCGCCGTCGGCACAATCGCGTGTAGGCGCTGGAGTATCCGCACCGGCCGGCCCATGTCGGCATCCGTGATCGTGGCCACGATTGGCACTCCGGCCGGCAGCCCCAGCCGCGCCCGCATGTCGGCCTGCGGCAAGGGGCGAATGTAGGCCGTGTCCACGCCTTCCTCGATGAGGGTGACATGCTCGGGCCGCAGCCCCATCGCCAGGGCCCGCTCTTTCAAAAGCGGCGAGATGACCGTGACCTGCTCAGCCAGATACCGAATACGTTCCTCGAACCACCCATCGATGCGGTGGGCGAGCTTAATACCCCGGTACACATTCGATCCACCGGCGTGCCAGTCGCACCAATCCGACAGGAAGCGGTAGGTGCGCCGCCTCCAGGTCAGATAGACCGGCCAGGACACATTCGGCTGATATTCAAATCCAAAGATCACATCGAAACGATTCTGCCGGATCAGCCGCCAGCGGCCCAGGATATCCAGGGGGCCGCTGCCCCAGCCTGGCAGCCACTGATAACCGAGCCGCGGCATCTCCAATATCGCCACGCCGCGCTGGTGGTCTCGAGCGATTCCCCGAGTCTCCGTCCGCGAGACCGTGCATAAGGTCACCTCATGCCCAGCCGTCGTGAGCGCCCAGCCAAAGTTTAGTGCGCGCACAAAAGTGCCCACGCCGCGCAGGTTGGCGTTGAGCAGCAATACTTTCAAGCCGGCCTGAGCACAAACAACCCCAGGCCGTAGAAAGCAGGACCGCCGCGTATGGCCAGAGCTTCCGACGCTGGCGCTGGCACCCAAACATTTCGTCCGGCCCGCTTGACCCAAAACTCTGCGTGGTCCTGCTGATATCCAGCCAAAAGTCGCGGCAAGCGCTGCTCCCCATAGATGCGATGCAGCGGCTGGCAAACCTGATCGACGCCGACCGGGAGCGTCAGCACCATGCGGCCGCCCGGTCGCAGCAACTTGCGCAGCCCGGTCATGCCCTTCAAATCGCCATCGGTGTCTGCGCGGCTGCCGTAGCGTCCCGCCAAGCCCACGTGTTCGATCGTCGAACAGTTCAAGATTACGTCAAAGCGCTGCTCGCCGAAGTCATACGTGTTTAGATCAGCCTGAATAAATCTGATGGCGGGCGAGTCGACGTGCCATTGGACCGGACCTAGATCCATGGCCGTCACCCGGTGCCCCTGGAGTGCCGCGGCCAGCGCCAGCGGCGCGTTGCCGCAGCCGAAATCCAGGACGTCGGTGTGGTCGTCGGGGATATGTCCGGCTACAAAAGACCACTCGATTTCACGGTCGCCCGCGAGGTCGAGCGTATTTGGAAACAGGCGGCGTCGTAGTCGGCGGGTAACCTTCCCAGCCCAAATCGAAAGACTAGTCATTCCCAAAAATACCGCCCATAGCGCAAGTCGCTAAATAACTGGCGCAGCGGCGGCCATTGAAATCCTGCTTGAAAGTGGGGTTCTACGTTGAAAATCCGAGCCAGAGTATCTTGCAGCGCGCGAATATAGGGGCCATAGACATATTTTCGAACCATATCAGGGATATCGTAACCGTGTTGGCCCATCAAATGCCGAGACACCAATTGAAAGGCGTGAAAGTGATAGAAGATCAATGGATGTGAATCGACGTTTAAAGCGCCGTTGCAGAACCGATACTTGTAATTCGTGATATTCCAGGGGGCAAGGCCCGCTCCCGGGTTTAGCAGGACGTGGATAGCAGGGAACCGCCGCGGCCAATCATCTAGGTATTTTTGGTCCCCGCACAGGCCCCGCTCGGGCGACAGCGAGCACGCCTCAAGACATGCCGCCTGCCACCAACGCAACGCGTTCCAGCCATCAGGGTCTGAATGGAAGCCGGTTAAGCCGACATTGTAGATTCCGCTCGTGGCAGCCATATAGGCGTACTTGGGCGCAAATCGGTGTTCGTGAATAATCACAGAGGCAGTGCCTGCTTCGTCAAATACTTCGGCCACTTGATCGTAAAAGAAAAGATCGGCGTCCATGTAACTTACCCAGGACCCCGGAGGTTGCTGCGCCAACACGTACGCCACCCATGTGGGCGTGCACGTCCAGTAATATTCGACGGACGACCGATTGGCCTTGGCGGTTAGCAGACGCGGTTCCCATAATTCAAGCTCTGCCAACCGGATAGTCCTAAGGCGTGGATTTTCCATCGCCGCCAAGAGATCGAAGGTCGCATTGTCGAGGCATAACACCCACAGGGTAAAGTCACTTCCGTGCTTTTCCAAGGAATGTAAAAGTGTCAAGCCCTTTAAAATATACTTGGAGTCGAAATATGTGCAGAACTGGTTTGCGCCCGTCAATCTCGTTGGCCTTCCTGCATTGTAACGCTGCTAAACAAGAACCCTCGATATTGGCATTGTTCGGGTGCTCCAGCAATGAATGGCTGTTCGCCCGTAATAAATTCCTCCAGTAATTTCAAACCGATTGACTCCGCCTGCATAAGAAATTCGTCGCGATTCAGACACCAGCCCACGTATTCAGTGTTGTAGCCGTAAGCGTACGGGCGCTGCACAAAGGCATAAGACGGCGAATGGTTGACGACAGGCAAACGAGTAACAAACAAATACCCGGCCGTCGCACCGGCTAAACGCGCAAGCAAGTCTCGCCAGTTCTCCTCATAGTGCAGGGAACAACTGGCCAAGACTAAGTCGTATTGCCGTTCGAGACATTTATTGTCCGAATGAAAGGCGGCCTCCGGCCACAAAACTCGCCCGTAGTCTGCTAGTACCTGAACCTCCTTGCAGTGATACTCTATCTCTAACTCTGGAATCAGGCGCTGACTGATCAGAAGGTAATACCCAAGAGCTCCGCCCCAGTCGAGCATAGAGACGAGGCGCTTATTTCGGGCAGCCATTGCCAGTGCATATGCGAAGCACATGACCGTGTTGTGAAACACCAGGTCAGCCGGCCCCGCACGAATGGCTTCTGGTGAAAGGCCGAATGGTTGATTAGAATTCATCTGTTTCACGAACTCCGGCCAGCGGGCCTGCGCCGCGGAGAGAACGTTTCGCACATTCCAGCCCTTGATTTGCGGGTTATCTCCCGCTGCGGGCCAACCAGTCGGCAAATATTCCCATTCAGGGATGGTATGCGTAACGCGATTGCGGATGCCCCGATAACTTTGGAGCACCAGCGGCGGCAATGCCAATTTGAGCCAGTCACGCGCTGACATTTAGATCCAGCGGCTCAAAGTCTGGCGCAACTTTCTGCGAAGTCGCCGCGGCCAGGATGGGCGACCGCCGTAAGCTTGTTTCCACAGCGATGCACATTGGCTATTCTCGATTGGCTCTGGCCACTGGTTTGGTATAGCCGGGCAGGCTTCCAAAGGTGGGTTTGACCATTGCCTCCCATCAGTAGCGTTGGTCGCCAGGCTATCGAAACCGATGTGTTCAACCAAGGTGTGCGGCGGTCGAAAACACAATCCACCACGCAGAATATGAAGGTATAACCAGCGCACTGCCCATATGTTTCGCGCCAGTTCAATCTCAGCCATAGCCGGCAGATCAGCGCCGTAGCGATAAACGTCAATGTGCCTAGCCTTGCATTCGGCGAGTAGTTCACGTGCAGAGCGGTGCATGCCCGTCCATGCGCGCGCCCAGGTACCCCAAACCCAGCACTCTGCGCGGCCGTCGAAGTAAGGATCAAGTGTAATATTGTCGGGAGTGACGCTTGGGTGCGTCCAACCTGTCACGCTCATAACCTGAGTATCGTTCTGATAGTGCTCGAGGGCGGCGGAAAGATATGCGTAGGTGCCAGGAACACAAATCAGATCATCCTCGAATATCAGCGCCGCATCGTGCTTTTCGAGCACGCTGGTTACGCCAGCCCGAACGGACCGGCCAAGCCCCAGGTTTTCCGGCCGTTCGCAAAGAATCACTTCGCACCAATCAGTCCCGTGCAATATCTCTCTTACCTCTCGCACCATGGGGGCCTCAACTGACGTACGCGGCCCGTCACTAAAGGCGTAAATCAAAGGTACGTGGTCTCGCCCTAAACAATTAAGCGTTTGGCGAAGATGCTGCGGTCGATTATAGGCAAATACGACCGCTGGAATAGTTCGCATTAATTAGGCGAAGCACTCAATGAAGATGGCGGGCGCTGGATTGGTCGCCCACAGACTCAATCGAGCCATCAAGACGCATGACCATGACTTCAAAGTCACTGTTCCACTCCAGCATCACATTAAACAAATCTTGATTGTTGTTGAAAGCGTCTTGCATGGGATGGTAGACCGGCCCGAAGATTAGATCCCACCATGCTTGACTCGCTATGCCGTCCAGTTGACGCGGGCCGTATTCGAAGAACACTAATCGGCGAGCAACAGCTATGACATGCCACTTGTGCATACCCCGAGCCCATGAAAAAAGTGCGTCCTTCATGAGCGTCGGCGTCTCGACAAATCCTGCTGCCGCAACTCGTTGCAATTCGCTGCAAGCCAGAATGGGATTGTCCACATGCTCAAGAACGTGCGAGCAGATGACATAATCAAAACTTGACCGGGCAAACGGCAATGCTTGGATGTCACAGATGACCAACGGCTTCCCAGCCGTCTGAAACCGTGTGCTCCGATGGTGCGTCGGCTCAACAAATCGGTCGGCGATCACGGTCGCGTGAACAAATGGGTCATTGCCGCTGCCGATATCAAGCACATTGGCCCCCGGCTTGAATTGGTAATGAATGTGCTGCGGTTGATATCCAAAGCGACTCTCGTCCGGCGTGTGCGGAGACCGAAAAAAGTAACTTAGACCGCGGAGTCGTGCGCGTACTCTCCTCAGCCGGGCTGTTAGCCACGATGGTTGGCGCGGTGCAGGCATTGTCACAGATAATCTTCAGTCGTGCGTCGTTATCGCACTCTTTCATAAATGTCCGTCCGTCCCATCGAGTCGGTTGCTGCCAGCACGCCAACAAAAGAGTGCCTAGCAAAGTCCTTCAGCCAAGGCCGAGCTTGCGCCAAGTAGTAATCTCGGTCCGCGTTGTCAAGAATAAGTAAGCCTCCCAAGCGCACCTTGCCAACGCTGTGACGGAGGCAGGCAGGTCGTGATCGTCCATCAACGAGCACGATGTCAAAGAACCCATTGGCAAACGAATCGACTTGTGCCACATATTGGTGAAACGTGAGGTTTCTCAACTCCGGGTCGGCGGTCGCGTAAGCCTCCGGATCAGCCGGGTCAGCTGGCACGCTGCCATGTGCTGGTTCCGGAAGCACTAGTCGGTAATCGATACGCGACTCGTTCGCTAAGCGAGAGCGAAGCTTTTCATACCAGGCCTGGTCGTGCTCGATCGACACGCAAGAAGCGCCACGGCTGAGCCAGTACAGGGTTGATCCGCCGCTCCCATACTCAAACACGCTGGCGTTAGTCGGCCAATGCGCCTCGAGATAGTAGACAGCATCAAATGTCAACCATGGATAGGGCCGATCCAGTAAATAGTTGTGTTGCCACGACTGCACCCACTTCAAAGCATAACGGCGCTGGCTCCGGGATGCCAAAATGGCACACAAGTGCTTCAAGGAACTGCGCTTAAACTGCAAACCCGCGCTCCTCATATGGCCCACCGCCGCCACAGGTTCAGGCCTGCTCTTCGAGTTGATAACTCCACTCATAATCAACCAGTACGTCGCCTTGTGACCGCTCGATAAGCGAGCCCGTGCCGAAATAATCGCCGTCCTCTACCGTGAAACTAAAGGCCGACTGGATCCAGTCCGCAATCACGCCGTTAATCTCGCAAAAGAGTGTGCAGGTATATTGGCCGGCACGCAGGTTAAACTTTGGCCAACAACACTCAAATTGTCCTGCGCGACCGATGGGCATGAGCATCCGCCCAGCGTCTTTAGAGTTCAAGTTCGTCAGTAGGATGCCGCGGCTGTTGGAGACATTAAAGGCGATGTTGACACGCGCTTCTGCTAAAGCTTGCGGGGCCTCGTACTGAAAAATAAAACGCGTGTTTTGGCCCGACAGAATCAGCTCGATCGGCCGGCCGAGGTCATCGGTTAGACGTACTTGGGTAAATCGTAGACTTCCGTTGCCTTGCCGGTCAGGGCGAGCGTCCAATGCGGATAATGTGCTTAGGCCCCGGTTAGCCGCCACGTAGTAGTTGATCGCCGCTTCAACGGAACCGTCAAATGTGAGGTGGCCCTGTTCAAGCACCACCCCACGGCTGCAGAGCTGCTGTATGGCGGCCATATTGTGGCTCACGAACAGTACCGTCCGGCCGGTCCGCGCCACCGCGTCCATTTTGCCCAGACACTTCTTCTGGAATTCCGTGTCGCCGACGGCCAGCACCTCATCCACCAGCAAGATCTCTGGCTCAAGATGAGCGGCCACGGCGAACGCCAGCCGCATATACATTCCGCTGGAGTAGTGCTTAACTGGAGTGTCAATGAAGCGCTCGATCTCCGCAAAGTCGACGATTTCATCGAACCTGGCCTGCACTTCGCGCCGCAACATGCCGAGCACCGCCCCATTCAGGTAAATATTCTCCCGGCCGGTGAGTTCCGGATGAAACCCTGTTCCAACTTCCAATAGAGAGCCCACGCGCCCGCATAATTCCACCTCCCCTTCGGTGGGCGGCGTGATGCGTGTCAGAATTTTGAGCAGCGTGCTTTTGCCGGCCCCGTTGCGCCCAATTACGCCCACAACTTCACCGGTGGAAACGTCAAATGATACCTCTCGCAACGCCCATAGCAATGCCGCCTCATTCAGCCCGCTGGGTTGGTCGGCCATCCAGCGGCGAGGACGGAATGCCTGCGCCAAACTGTCGCGCAACGTCTTGTAGCGCGGCCCCCCGGCGCCCAAACGATAGCGCTTGCCCAGCCTTCGCACCGAAATAACTGGCTCACTCATATTACATCAGCAAAAGACCGCTCCATGCGCTCAAAAAACAGGACACCCGTAACGAGTAGAACGAGCGACGAGGCGGACGCCAGGAGCATAAGCGTTACGGGTGCCTCACCCAGGCCCAGAAGAGACCAGCGGAAGCCTTCGACAACACCAACCATTGGGTTAAGGCCATACAACCAGCGCCACGCGGCGGGCACCAGGCTGCTAGGATAGGCAATTGGCGTTAAGAACAGCCAGATTTGGGCCAGGAAGGGCAGCGCGTAGCGCACGTCGCGATATTGGACGTTTAACGCCGCACACCACAGCCCGGCGCCTAACGCCGCGGCTAATGCAATCGCCAGCAGTAGTGGAAGCAGCCAGACAGCCGCTGTCGGCTTGATGCCGTAGTAAACCATCAGGACCAGCAGCACAATAAAAGCGATTGCAAAATCAAAGAGGCCGGCCAACGTTGCCGCCAGTGGAATAGCCAGGCGAGGAAAGTAGACTTTTGTGATGAGGTTTTGGTTTGCCACCAGGCTGTTGCCGGCCTCGGTTAGAGAAAACGCAAATAATTGCCATGGCAAGAGTGCACAATAGGACCACACCGGGTAGGGCAGGCCGTCGGATGGCACGCCCGCCAGCCGGCCAAAGAATACGCTGAAGACTACCATTGTGAAAAAGGGCTGAATGATCGCCCAGGCCGCGCCCAACACCGTTTGTTTGTAGCGGACCGAAATGTCGCGCCACATTAGAAACAGCACAAGCTCATGATAGCGCCACAGGTCGCGCAAATCTAACAGGTGCCACCCCAAGTCAGGGCGGATCACCAGTCGTTTGCCAATGGACTCGCGGTCAGCGGCGGCCGTCACGCGTCGATCTCGCGAACCCACATGCTCTCGGTCATAATCTTCCCTTAGCGGCGTATCATTGGCAGGTAAACAACTGTTCCAGACCCAGTGCTGGAGTTGGCCGAAAAATCGACACCGGTCGCATCAAAAGGCAAGGAGACCACGCGCGCTGCAGGCAAGAAAGTAAATCCGCCCAAGGTCGCCGTGACGGTATATGTCCCCGGCGCCAAACCGCCGAAGTTGTAGTAACCGCTAACGTTCGTTACGCTGATGGGCCCACTGCTCAGCCTGATCGTCACACCCGAGATGGGTTGTGGGTTTTGCGAATTGCCATCCGTCACTTGCCCCAGGATTGAATACGTCACCGCCCCCTGCGAGGGGCTGCCACGCCAGGGGATGAAATTGACATAATCGCTGACGGGCGCGCCCTGCCCGCCACTGTTGAGCGTTGGATGATAGGGCCCGCTGGCAGCCCCCCACCAATTCATTGTCCCAGTGATCGCGGCTGTCGTCGCCAGGTTATTGATGCCGTAAGGTCCAGATTTCGTGCCATAGAAGTCATTATTGGTGATCGTGGTCAACAACCGTCCCGTGCCGCTGTTAATCACCCCGCGCACGTGCGTGCCGTTATTGACGAAGATATTGTCGTGGATAAAAGACGTGATGTCGCCGTCGCCGGCTATTACCAAATAAATGCCCACGTTGTTCTCCACGATCGAGCTGTGACTCACTCCCGGGAAGATATTGGTGCTGGCCGGCCCGCCATAGACAATCACCACCCCGACATCACTGTACTTCACCGCGGCATAATTGAGCGCGGTGCCGCTGCCGAAGAGATATAACGCGTGCCAGTCCCCCTTAGCCGGCGAGGTTAAGCCGCCGTCAGCATTGGTATCCCCGGCATCAAAGTCGTCTTTGTACGATGTCAACACCACCGGATGGCTCTGCGAGCCTAAAGTGTTCAGTGCGCCATACACAAGCATTGAGCGGCCGCTGTTAAACTTCACGACTGAATTTGGCGGCAGGCTCACCGTTGCGCTAACGCCAATGCTCACATCATCAGAAGGAAGCATATTACCCACGACAATCGGGAAATTCCCGGCCGCAACATACGGCATGTCATTGACGTGCGCCAGGGTGCCACTCGCGTTGAACGCGCCGGCCACGCCAATAGCCGGGTGGGCATTATTGGAAAAGGTATTGCTGCTTGGCGCATCCACCGCGCTGGGGTCCACCAGCGCCAGGTTCGGAATCGGCCCGTTGCTGCCCACAATGACGTTTGGCAAATGCGGGGCCGTCGTAGCGGGCCGGGCTGGCGCCGTATTCTGCGCGGCGTCTGGCAGCGCCGAGGTCGCCGGCTGGGGCCTGTCCGCCGCAGCCACATTGCCGCTATAGATCGGATAGGATGTTCCGCCCAAGAAAACCGGAAAGCCGGAGCTGCTATCGAAAGTGTTGCCAATCAGGGTTGGCACGACAGCCCCAGTTGTGGCCGGGTCTGTAAAAGTCGTCAGGCCATAACTG
>Ga0070730_10004374_pt1 | contig 12423 bp, 7 predicted proteins | sample Coa_R1_3_FD_66447 | JGI IMG/M metagenome (GOLD analysis project Ga0070730, IMG submission 66447) | Surface soil microbial communities from Centralia Pennsylvania, which are recovering from an underground coalmine fire - Coalmine... | ecosystem: Environmental > Terrestrial > Soil > Unclassified ... | reverse complement strand
TGCGGGTGATCAACACGCATGGAGAGCAGGTGGTCGACACCTGGGCATTCAATCGGGCCGACCTGACCGAGTTTATGTCGATGGAGCACACACGGGCCGGCATCCTGCGGCTGATCCCGCGGGTCGGTGATGCGATGTTGACCAATCATCGGCGGCCGATCCTGACCGTGCTGGAGGATACTTCGGGCGGCATCCACGATACGGTGATCGCGGCATGTGATCGGTATCGCTACGAGGGGCTTGGATGCACCGAATACCACGACAACTGTACAGACAACCTGGCCCAGGGGCTGCGCGATATCGGGCTGACGCCGCCGGAGACGCCGAGCCCGTTCAACCTGTTCATGAATATACCATGGACGGTTGAGGGGGCGCTGTCATTCGATCCGCCGGTATCCGCGCCGGGGTGCTTCATCCGGTTGCGGGCGGAGATGGATCTGGCGATCGCATTCTCCGCCTGCCCGCAGGATATTTTGCCGATCAATGGTCGTACCGGTAAGCCGACGGAGGCGCATTTCCGGATCGAAGGTTCCTGATCTCCGCCTTCCGGACAGGCAATAAACTGAGACGAATCTCCCAAAACCGGGATTCAGCTCGATGTTCGTTGATCACAAAAAATCGAGCAGACAAACCAAACCGCTTCCGTATAGGCTTACTATTAGTTAAGGGTACGGCAAGGGGATTTGCCGGTCCTGCCCCGCACTTGCGCGGCGGCTGGGGTGGCCAACGCCCAGCTTGGCGTGCACGACACGTAAAGCCGCGTCTTTTTCCGTTACGATACCAAACCGGATATCGTACTCGTCCGCCGAGACCGCAAAATAATAATAAGCACTCATGCAAGCACCAGGAGGAAACGCAATGAGAAAAATGGCTCTGCTCTGCTCGGTTGCCGGCTGCACGCTCTCTCTTGTGTCAGTCGCGTCAGCCGCTACGGTTGTCAATCCGATTTGTACGGACAATACCGCGCTGTATAACCCTGGCAACGGCCAGGACATCGTGGTGCCCAAGGGCTACAAGGTCACTCTGTTCAAAGGTGGACTGAATTTCCCCACAGGTATCGCGTTCCGGAAGACCAAACATCCCGGCAAGGATGGATTTGACAACGACTTTGACCCCGATGGCAGCGACCATTTCGAGGTCTACGTTCTCGAATCCGGCCACGGTCTGCCCAGCCGATGCAATGAGCAGGACAGCTTCGGTTCTGGCCAGTTCGATCCGACGAACCCATTCACGCCGGATGTTCTTGTGTTCAACCAGCATGGCAAACTGGTCCGCGGCCCGCTCGGCAAGCCAACCTCAGCTGGTGGCGGTTTGCAGGCAGCGGGACCGTCGGTCGACCTGGCGTTCGAGGATGGACTCAATGGAGGCAGGCTCTTCGTATCCGACTCCAACCAGGCAACCCACGCCGCCGGGCAGAACAACAGCTCCCGAATCGTAACAATGGATCCGCAATCAGGATTGGTTACGCCGTTTATCACCAATCTGCCTACCGGCGATCATCCGACAGAACAGTTCGCATTCAGAGACGGTTGGATCTACTGGTCGCAGGGTTCCACCACCAACAGCGGTGTCGTCGGCCGCGACAACGGCGGTGGTACGAACCAGCAAGACATCCCATGCCAGGATATCGTGCTCAGCGACAACGTGTTCGATTCAGGCGGGGGCGTGAAGACCAGCGGCTACTCGCCCTTCGGCACCACGCAGCCAGGCGCGACTGTGAAGGCTTTCACCAGCGCGAGTCACCATGGCGTCTGCGACGGAGCCATCCTGCGCGCCCGGCTGGACGCACCGTTCCCAGACATGACGATCGAGCCGTATTCATGGGGCTACCGCAACGGCTATGCCATCAGGTTCGCGCCACCTTTCCATCTACTGCAAGGCAATTTGCTGGTTGGTGAGGATGGCGCGGACGAGCGCGGTGCCAGGCCATCGAACCATGCGCCGGAGAATATACAACTCGCCATGCAGAACCCAGATGGCACGCCCGACTACCACGGCTGGCCCGACCAGTACGGGTTCCTGCCCACGAGTTCGCCAATCTACAACCCGGTTGGTGGTCCTGGCGACGATCTCTGTGTTCCTGACTCGACAAATTTGCCGAGCATGTGCACGCCGGCGAGCCTCGCGCAAATTCTCAGCGAAGATGTTCCGATCAAGCCCGTGCTTGCGGCTCCGCCGCAGGAGATCACCAATCCGCTTGCCACCGAGGCGCCTGATTCCTCGTTCACCGGTATCGAGTTCGTGCCGCAGTCATTCGTGCATGGACCGGTGCGGCCAGGGGCGGCGCTCTATTCGCTCGAGGGTGACTTTGGCTTCTCCGCGAGCAATGCCCCGCCGGGTGGTCATGAAACGGGCCATGAGGTGAAGGTGATAAACTTCAGTACGTCCGGCAAGGGATTGAAGGTCGCGCTCTCGTCGTTTGCGCATAACGACACATTCGACCAGGCGTTCGTAAGCGGCATCCGTGGCCTGAACCGGCCTACCAACGTGCGGATGGGGCCCGATGGCTGCGCATGGGTTGTCGACTACGGAGCAGTGCGCGATTTCGGCCAGTCCGGGGCCGACAGCAAGTTCGTCGGGGCCGCCAACGGTCCGCTGGTGCAGATCCCTGGTACAGGCGCAATCTGGCGGATCTGCCGCACCGGCGACGACTAATATTCGCGTATCGGACAAGGCTGGTCCCGGCCGCGATCCGGGACCAGCCAGCTATTTTATCGTTGCCTTCCAGGCGGAGGTGAAGAACGCGAACAGTGCATCGCCTGCGATGACGCCCGCGCCAAACACCTCCATCCCCTCGGCCTTGGCGAAGCGTTCCCACAGCACGCGGCAGGCAATGCCAATCAGCACCGCCCAGCCCGCCAGCGGGAATGGGATCAGCAGGCCGGTCGCCAGCAAGACGCCAAGCTGCCGCTTTGGTCCCCCAATGAACTGGATGATAGCGCCCGGGATTGCCCATAGCAGCAGCGCGCGGGCCACATCGAAGGATGCGCCTGCTTTGATGGTCGCTACGTAGACACGATCTACTGGCGCCACCAGGTTCTGTGCGAAGTACCCTGGATATGCGATCAGCACCACGACACCGGCGACAACAAATGCGAACATCGCCGCGAAGAGTTGCTGTTTACGGCCGTCGTGCTCGAATGCCGGATCGCTGCCGTATCCTCGCAGCATGAAGCCGGCTTTCAGATCGTAGCCCATATCGGCGAAGGCCGGACCCGTCGCGGCGGAGAAGCCCACCAGCAGTGCCAGCGCGACGGGCGGGAAGCCGATGAGGATGCCGATGACGAGCGTGATCAGTGCGACGGCGAAGGCCGGGAACCAACCGGAATGCATGGCCGCGAGGCCGACGATCAGCTCGTGCACCAGTGCGGCGAACGCGGCATAGATCAGGAACAGCACGAGCATCCCGGTGGAAAGCTGCGCCATCAATCCGCCAGCGGTAGCGATGAGCAGCGCAATCAGGACGTAGAGGACGATGCCGAGTCCAAGCGACTGCCTGACATGCGTAGTCGACCGTGAAGCGCCGTGCACCGTGCTTTGGCGCATGATGATCATCGCTACCTGGATCAGCGCGACGAGGCCGGCGCCCACCATCATGCCGTGCGGCACGTAGGCTTTGTTGATGTCGAAACCGTGGAACAACATGGCGGAGTAACCACGGATCAGCAGGCCGATGCCGAACATCGACAGCGCCCAGATATTGCCGATGAATGCCACGCCGAATGCCGACATGACGGCAGGCGCGATCAGCCAGTTGCCGGCAATGCCGACGACGATGCCGACACCGAGGATCACTGCCTTGCGGCCACCTTCATCACCGGCACGGATTGCCTCGGCCGCGGCGGCGCCGGGGGGCCAGGCGCCCGTGGCGGGGAACACCTCGGAGTCGAACATGCGATACAGCATGTAGCCATCCAGCAGCATCGCCAGGAAAACGCCCGCCAGCAGCGAGGGAACCAGATCAGGTCGGCCCAGCACGAACGGGATGCCGATCGGCAGCATCAGGGCGTTACCGGCGCCGAAGGTGGCGGCAGAGATCGCGCTCTGAGCGAGGTTCTGCACATGGATCGAGCGGTAGCGCATGAACGCTCGCAGCGGGATGCGCGCGAGCGCCATTCCGGCGATGGCACCGATGAGCGAGGTGTTGGCGGTAATTCCAAGTGTAACCACGAGCTGGACGCCGATGATGGCGCCGACAACGCAGAGCGGTGCGATCAGCAGGAGCGAACCGAGCTCGATGAAGCGCGGATGGGGAGGCGTGTCCGGTGGAGAGCCGGTCGCCTGGTCGGCCGTGACGTCGCTCATTGATGCCCCTGATTGGTTGTTATTCTGCCGCCTTGCCTGCGGCTGGTTGCCAACCGTAATCATGCAGGGCGGATTCTGGCGAGACGACACCCTCCGCCACGTCCTGCTCCACGAGTCCGGCGGAGCGGGCGCGTGGATCGCCAAAGCCGGCGCCGCCGGCGAGTTGCACTTCGACGATCTGGTTGGTGCGGGTGAGTGTGACGAGTTCGCCGGTGCCGCAATCATGCGTCACGTTGCCTTGCGGATCGAGGACGACGCCGCGCACGCTGCCCCCGGGGAGGCCGCCGTGCAGGCCCTGCACCGTGACCCCCACGCCTTCGGGGTAGACCGAGGCCAGCGTGGGCAGGCCGTCATCGTGGAGCTTCCGCAAACGGGTGCGGACGCCGCAGCCTCCGCGATGCTCGCCAGCGCCACCTGAGTCTGTGACAAAGCTCTTCTCCAACACCAACACTGGCGCGCGCGCTTCCATCAGCTCTACAGATGTATTGGCGGCGGAAGTGGGATACAGCAGGGCCGACTTCCCGTCGCTGCGCTGAGAGGCGCCCTGTCCGGCGCCCATGAAGAAATGGTCGGCGTAGACGTGGCCGTTGGCCTCGCGGCCGTAGATGTTGATCGCAACGGGCAGCCCGGTGGCGGCCTGCACCTGAGCGGGCGCTGCCTCAGACAATGCGCGGAAGATGTTGGGCGCGAGATACCAGCCGACACGCGTGCGCAGGTTCACCGAAGCTGGCTTGTCGCAGTTCAGCACCGAGCCTTGGGTTGCCTTCACGGTGAACGGCCGGTAGCAGCCGGCGTTGCTGCGGATCTGTGGGCTGAGGATGCACTTCATCGGATAGGTCGCGTGTGCCGCGGTGTAGCTGTAGGTGCAGTTCAGACCGCCTTGCGGCAATTGCGGAGGCGCGCCGGCTAAGTCCAGTTCGATCGCGTCCCCCTGCACCGTGAGCTTCAGTGGGTAGTGCAGCTTCTCGCCCAGCGGATTGTTCCAGATCTCCGATGTATAGACGCCGTCAGGCAGGGCGCGGATCGCGTCGCGCATCGCGGTCTCGGCGCGCATCTGCACCACGCGGGCGAGCGCGCGCAGGTCGTGCATGCCGTATTCGTCCATGAACGCGAGCAACCGTTCGGCGCCGAGCGCATTGGCGGCCACGAAGGAATGGATGTCGCCGAGTACTTCCTCGTTCTTGCGGACGTTCTCGGCGATTAAGGTGAACAGGTCATCGTTGGGGACTCCCGCGCGATACAGCATCATCGGCGGGATCTGGATGCCTTCCTCGTAGATTTCGCGGGCGCGCAGGCTGTCCTTGGTGCCGCCAATGTCGCCGACATGGCCCACCGTGCCGGTGAGCGCCACAAGCGTGCCTTGGCGGAAAACTGGCGTGACGACGGCGATGTCGAACAGGTGGCCGGCGCAGAGCCACGGGTCGTTGGTCACCAGTACATCGCCTGGTTTCAGGGTCTCTGGGGGGAATTTCTCCAGCAGTGCCTTGACCGCGCGCGGCAGGGTGAGATTAAAGACGGGCATGGCGCGGGGTGAATGCGCGAGAGAATCGCCATTGGCATCCAGCAGGTCGCAGGCGAAGTCCTGGGCTTCTGAGACGATCAGCGAGAAGGCTGTGCGGCAGATCGTATGCCACATCTCCTCCACCACAGTCACCAGCCGGCTCCACATGATTTCGAGTGAAACCGGATCGGCTTCGATCAGCGCCGCAGCCTGTTCGATCGGTGTTTCGGCAGTGACGCGCGCGGCCGGAGCAGCCGCGAGTCCTATGTCGATTGCCAACGTCCCGCTGGCATCCACTGTGACGCTGTCACCTGGCGGAACCGAAGTGGTCGCCTCGCGTTCCTCGATAATGGCTGGGCCGGCGATGCGCACGCCTGGCGCCAGGGCATAGCGGTCATAGACAGGTGTATCGACGAAGCCGCCATCGAACCAGGCTGCGCGCGCGCCTTTCTGAGGTGAACCGGTGGAGCGGCCGCCCGCCTGGGTCAGTGAGAGCTGCGGCAGAGGTCCTCGGCAGCGCACGCGGAACGACACAGCCATGACGCCGACGCCCGCATAGACGGACGTATAGCGCGCGGCATAGGCGGTGGCGAAGGCCTCACGGATCGCTGGCATGACGGCGTCGGTTATCGGTCCGTTGGGCAGGGCGACGCTGATCTCGTGCATTTGGCCTTCCAGACGCATGTCGGCGAGCCTTTCCGTCACCACGTCGGTCTCGGCGATGCGTGCCTGCGCGGCGGTTTGCAGCTCGTGCAGGATCGCGTTGATGGTTGCCGCAGCGCCTGGCTCGTGGAGGCGCACTGGATGGCTGCGGACCTGCTCGAAGGAAAGCGGGGCCGCGAGGAAGCCGAGCGCCGATGCGGCGCCCGAGGCCGGCGGGATCAACACCTGCCGCACGCCGAGCACACGAGCGACTTCCGCCGCGTGCGCCGGACCCGCGCCGCCGAATCCCACCATTGCGTAGCCGCGCGGGTCTTTGCCTTTCTCCACGATGTGGATGCGGGCGGCGGCGGCCATGTTCTCCACCACCATGCGGTGGATGCCCCACGCTGTATCTACAGCCGACAACCCCAGCTTGCCGCCGACTTTTGCCAGAGCGCGTTCCGCGGCGCCGCGATCCAGCGCCATGCGGCCGCCGAGGAAGAAGGCAGGGTCGTAGTAGCCGAGCAGCAGATTGGCGTCGGTCACGGTGGGTTGGGTGCCGCCTAGGGCATAGCAGGCCGGTCCAGGGTCTGCACCCGCCGAATGGGGGCCGACGCGCAACAGGCCAACCTCGTCAATCGAGGCGATGGAGCCGCCGCCGGCGCCGATCTCGATCATGTCGATGACGGGCGCCTTGATAGGCAGGCCGGAGCCTCTCTTGAAGCGATGGACGCGCGCTGCTTCCATCATCGGGGCGATCTCGGCCCGGCCGTTCTCGATCAGGCACGCCTTGGCCGTGGTGCCGCCCATATCGAAGGAGATCACGTCGGCATGGCCGGCTGCCTCGCCGAAGAACGCGGTGGCGAGGCCACCGCCGGCAGGGCCGCTTTCCAGCATGCGGATAGGGAAGTCGCGAGCCGTCTCGGTGGACAGGAGCCCGCCGGCCGAGTGCATGAAACGCAGCGCGCCGCGGAAGCCGCGGGCGTGCAACTCGCGTTCCAGGCGGGCGATGTACCGGCTCATAAGCGGCTGCACATAGGCGTTGGCGCAGGTGGTGTTGCAGCGCTGGTATTCCCACAGCTCCGCAATCACGTCGGAAGAGATCGACACCGCAATGTCGGGGAACGCGGTGCGCACGATGGCAGCGGCTTCGCGTTCATGCGCCGGATTGCGATAGGCGTGCAGGAAGCAGATGGCGATGGCCTCGGTGCCTTCCGCGACCAGGCGCTGCGCGACTGCGCGCACCTCGGCGGGGTCGAGCGGCGTGATGACATTGCCGTCGCGGTCCATGCGTTCGGCGACTTCCAGGCGGTGGCGGCGGGGGACAAGAGGCGCCGGGAATTGCAGGAACAGGTCGTAGATGTCGTAGCGCTGCTCGGTGCCCATCTCCAGGATGTCGCGGAAACCGTGCGTCGTGATCAGGCCGAGACGTGCACCACGCCGCTCGATCAGGGCGTTTGTGACCAGGGTGGTGCCGTGGACCACATCGCCGATATCCGCCAGCGTCAGGCTGGCGGCGCGCAGCAGCTCGGTCAGGCCTTCCAGGGCGCCGATGGATGGGTCGCGCGGGGTGGTCAGGCATTTATGCAGGCGGATCTCTGAAAATTTCGTATCCAACAATATGAAGTCGGTGAAGGTTCCGCCGATATCGAAGCCGATGCGGTAGCGGGAGACCGTCGTCGTCATGAGTGAAACCGTCCGTGCTGGCGAGAAGGCAACATCTAAACACGGAGGACGCAGGAGGACCACGGAGGACCACTGGAGTTCAAGCGGCTCCGACTCCTGTGACCCTCCGTGGTCCCTCGGGTGAGGCCCGAGGGCAGGCCTCCGCGCATCCTCTGTGTTGAATCACGACGGTTCCTGCCGCACAAACGTCGCTGCACTACGCACTGCAGACGGAGTCGCCGATGGACCCCATCAAGCGCCCCACCCGTTACCCGGAAATGGTCGATCCGCAGGCACGGCCGCGCTATACCGGCGTCCCGACCTTCTTCCGGGCGCCCTATACCGAGTCCCTTGCCGATACCGACATTGGCATCATCGGCGTGCCCTATGACGGGGGCGTCACCAACCGCACCGGCGCGCGCCATGGGCCGCGGGCGGTGCGGGACCAGTCGTCGCTGTTGCGGCGGCTGCACCCGGTCACCAAGCTTGCGCCGTTCGACGTGGCGCGGGTGCGCGACCTCGGTGATTGCTGGATCGAGCAGCCGTACACGCTGGAAGGCTCGCTCGGCGAAATTGCCGCCTACTACTCCTCCATCGTGGCGGCCAAGGTTGTGCCTCTGTCAGTCGGCGGCGATCATTCCATCAGCCTGCCCATCCTGCGCGCCGTCGCGGCCCATCGCCCGGTCGGCATGATCCATATCGACGCACATTGTGACACCGGCGACGATTACCTGGGCTCGCGGTTCCACCATGGCGCTCCGTTCCGGCGAGCCGTTGACGAGGGCCTGATCGATCCCAAGCGCGTCACTCAAATCGGCATCCGGGGCACTACCAATGACCCGGATATGTGGGGTTTTTCCACCCGATCCGGCATGCGCGTGCTGTCGATGGAGGAGTTCCACGACAAAGGCTGGCGCTTTGCCGCCGAGGAAGCCCTGCGCGTTGCCGGCAGAGGCCCAACCTACCTGACCTACGATATTGACAGCCTGGATCCGTCGCAGGCGCCGGGTACCGGGACGCCGGAAGCTGGCGGTCTGACCTCGCTGGAGGCGATCCGGCTGTTGCGGGCGTTGCGGGGCGTCGATTTCGTCGGCGGCGATCTGGTGGAAGTTGCGCCCCCGTTCGATGTCGGCACGCTGACCTCCTTCAACGGCGCCTCGATCCTGTTTGAAATTCTCTGTCTGCTGGTTGAATCCTGGCAGAAGCGGGGGCAGACCTAGGCCCAGCGCAATCGCTGGGACCGAATTTGCAGCAGGCTGTCGTCTCGATTGTGGAAGCCGCACGGCCGTGGCGGACCTCGGTCCGCCGCAGACGGACAATTGGCCGCGTCACCATCATCTCGCTATGGCTGCACCTGACGCTATTGGCGCTGTTTGCCGTTGCCGTGCACTACGCCCCGCCGGTGGAGGAGGAACTTCCGCCACCGTCCACCGTTGCCATGGTGTTCGAGGGGGGATCAAAGAACGGACCGACGGCACCCAAACCCAGCCCGAACGTCCTGCAGCCAGCGCCGCTGCCGACCCCGCCACCCGTGCCGCCGGCGCCACCCCAGGCTGCCCAGGAGACACCAGTTCCGGCTACTCCTGCTGCGCCCCCCGCTGCCGCCCCGCCGGCGTCCACGCCCCCTGCTCCGGCCACACCTGCCCCTCCGCCATCGGCGCCGAGCGCCGAATTGCCAGTACCGCCGCCGGTGCCGCCGGTTGCCATGGTGATCCCGCGGCCGACGCCATTGCCAAGGCCAATGCCTCGCCCGCCGGCAACCGCGCCGCGGCCGGCGCCGCGAAACCCCGACGCCTTCCCAACGCCGATGAATTTCTCGTTCAACCGGCCTGTCCCGCGGGAGGAGCCGCGTCCCGTCACACGCGCCTCGGCGCGCGCACCGATGACCCTCGATTTCTCGCTGGCGCCGCGCTCCGGGGCCGCGGACAGTTCACCGTTTGCGCATATCCCTGGCGCGCATTCTGCCACCGATTGGCGCAATCTGCTCAGCGCATGGGTGCGCGATCACGCCTATTATCCGGAACAGGCGGCTATGAATGGCGAGGACGGCAGCGTCATGGTCCAGGTGACCGCCAATCCGGACGGGCATGTCACCTCGGTGCAGCTGGAGAGCCGATCTGGCTCGCAGTGGCTGGACATGGCCCTGATGGGCATGTTTCGCGACGCGCATCTGCCACCGCCACTTGAGGAAGAGCCGATCACTTTCAATTTCACGATGCACTATATCCTGATCCGACAGTGAGGTTCGCGTTCCTGCTGTGCCTTCCGCTGCTGGGCGCTTGCACCTCCGTACCGCGTGACGCAGCTATCCCCGACGGAGAGGGGCGTATATACGTCGTTGAGCGCGGCTGGCACACCGACATTGGCTTGTCGGTGGATGAGGTGTCCGGCCCGCTCACGTCATTGGAAAGCAACTTCCTCGGCATTCGTTTCATGGTGTTCGGCTTCGGCGAGCGTTCTTTCTACATGGCGCATGAGGAGAACTCCTCCACCATGCTTGGTGCTCTGCTGCCGAGCAAAAGCGCCATCTTGCTGACGGCTCTTCGTGCGCCGCCCGATGTGGCATTTGCTGACTACCAAGTCGCCACCTTGCGATTGCCGCAATCGGGCGTGAACCGGATCGCCGACGCAATCTGGCAATCGCTGGAGAAGCAAAACGGCGCCGCCTTACGTCTCGCCGAGGGCCCTTATGTCGGCAGCGTCTTCTACGCTGACAGCGACACGTATGACGCGTTCGACACGTGCAACACCTGGACCGCACGCTTATTGCGCGACGCAGGCTTCCCGGTCGCGACACATGTGCTGTTTGCCGATCAGGTCATGCACCAGGCGCAGCAGATCGCCGCTCGTCAGCGGCGCTGATCAGCAGGGTGGGGCGCTGCCGTTCGGGCAGGCCAGGGTAGTGCCCTGCGGCACGACGATCGTCGTGTGCGAAGGCGGTGGCGGATCGCTGCTGCTGAAGCTCAGGCATCCACCAAGCGGCAACAGCAGAAGCAGCAACAGGCAACGGCGCATCGAAAATCCTCACAGTATTGTGCGGCCGCACGAACCGAACGGCGATCAAATGGCAACAAAGCTTGGCAAAGGCCAATCGCGATCGCGTCAATGATGCGGATTCAGCAGATCATCGGGTTCACCGTGCAACACATCCGACGGTGGACGTGGTGCATCGACGCATGCCTCCTTCGGCATGATCGGGATGTCCACGAAGACCTGGCTGCCCTGGCCTGAGCGGCGGTTGCCAAGGTCAATGGCCATCGGCAGTGAGGCGCCGCTCGATTGCTCGACTGGACAATCGGCGGGCGCGGCGACGAGCAAGGCGCTGACGAGCAGGAATAGCATGCGTGCATCATCGCGCAGGCCGCTTAACGATTGGTTCGCGCGTGGACGCTCGACAACAAGGCTGGAATGAACACGAGGCTCGCCAGCAATGTGCAGCCCAGGCTGATCAGCAGCACCTGGCCCATGCTGGACGTGCCGGGATGCTCGGACAGCGCGAGCGATCCGAAGGCGGTGCCTGTCGTCAATGCCGAAAACACAATGGCCCGGGCGGTGGCCGAACCGAGGATCGTGTGCCGCCCCGCCCGCCAATTCATCACGAAGTAGATGTTGAACGACACACCGACACCCAGAAGCAACGGCAATGCAATGATGTTGGCGAAATTGAGCGGCAGCGGCAGCAGTACGGTGACCAGCAAGGTCAGCAGCGCCGACAGCAGCAACGGCGCGAGAACAAGCAGCACGTCCAGCACGCGACGCAGCGCCAGCAGCAGGATTATGGTGATCGCCACCACGGCAATGATCGCGGCGTCCCGGAAGGCGTTCACGATGGTCCGGCTGGTTGCCACGATCGTCACAGCGGAGCCGCCGGCATTCGGCGCGATGGCTGTCACCTGATCGACGAACGCATGCAGCCCGGCGCTGGTGTTCGACTGTGGTGTGGAGATGACCTGAACGCGCGCCCGCCCGTCCAGCAGCAGCCAGTCCCCGGTCACGTCGGGCGGCAGCGAAGCCAGGGTTACGGGTTCGGCGTTCAGCACATCGCGCAGGTCGTTGAGTTGCCGCGGAAGGAAGCGGGTCAGAGCAGAATTGGTAGCGAGCAGCGTCTGGTCGTCGGCTCCTTCAAGCTTGTGCAGATCGGCTGCGATATCGACCAGGGGATGGTCCTTGGGCAGCTTGCCCAGAGCGGGATCGATTTGCGCCAGTGCCGTCTTCGCCGCCAGCCTGATCTGTTCCGGCGTGATCGGCGCGGGCGGTTCGTGGGGCAGGAGCGTCGGCGCGAGGATCGAATTGGCGTCGGCGATAATCGC
>Ga0070730_10004373_pt1 | contig 12424 bp, 7 predicted proteins | sample Coa_R1_3_FD_66447 | JGI IMG/M metagenome (GOLD analysis project Ga0070730, IMG submission 66447) | Surface soil microbial communities from Centralia Pennsylvania, which are recovering from an underground coalmine fire - Coalmine... | ecosystem: Environmental > Terrestrial > Soil > Unclassified ... | reverse complement strand
TTGTAATCTCCGATGCACACGCCGCAAGCCCATCCGACCGAATGCAACCCCGCTTTTTCTGTGACATCCGTGAATGTCCCGTCGCGGTTGTTTTTGTATAGCCGATTGGTGGCCCCGTTGGGAGCGCCTCCGAGCCGAGTGCCCGACAGCACAAACAGATCCATCCATCCATCATTGTCGTAATCAAGGAAGGCGCAGCCGCATCCGGTGGACTCCACAATGTACTTTTTGACTTCTTCGTCGCCGTAGATCACCGGCGCGCGCAGGCCGGCGGCAGCAGCAACGTCCACGAAATGGGCGTTGAAGGGACGCCCGGAAAATTTGGGCCTCGGCAGCGGCTTGGCCGTGTGATTTGATACACCCTGCGCCAGCAAGCGATTCCAGCGAAAGGAGAGCGCGGCTCCCATACCCAATTGGACAAACCTGCGGCGGCCGAAACTCATGGCGCAAAGGGATCGTGACTGGAGAAATGCGCCGTACCGCTCATTTCTGGGCCGAAGCAGATTTTTCAGAAACCATCTGAGGATCGGCGAATTGGAGCCAGAAGCCCATCATCTCCTCGTCGCTGGGTTCCCCCCAACGAACTACTTTAGAAGGATCGGGGTTCTGGAAATTATTCTTGGAATTGTCGAAATAGGCGATGGTCATGATTTTGGTGCCTTTGGGCAGGAGGAAGTGTTTCTTCAAAAAGTATGTCTCCTGCCATCGAAAATCATAATGGGGAACGTACAGGAGCACCTGTTCGCGCCCGTCCGGATAAATAGCCTTGGTCAACATGTTTTTGCCGCGAAAATGCATGTGCGCGGTGTAGGCCACCGCGATCACATCCTTCGGCAAAGTAAAGCAGGAAGTCACACGGTGATTGTCGTCGTTGGAAGGAATCAGGAACATGTTGTTCCAAATTTCGTACTGCCCGATCTCATGCTGGACCGGTTCTCGCGCGAAAACCAGGCCGATGCTAGTGCGATCCTTTACGTCCAGCCCATGATGATTGCTGTAGTGAATCTGAAATTGCAGATAGCCGCCCGCCGGAATTCGCAGCGCGAAGCCCGGAGGCCGCGTTTCCGCCAAATGCCCTGGAAGATAGATCGCCGGCACGATATTTAAATAACCGGAGGGCTCACCCGGAACCCCGCCACCATCCGGCGCCGCGCATCCGTCATCAATCACCGGAGCCTCAGGGCGGAGGTGCAGCACTTTTCCGGTGCGGTAGTGATATTTGTCTTCGCCTTCGTCGCTCTTAGCGTGCTGTTCCAGGTGCTTCGCTACCTCGGCCTTATCGATCACCGACACTGTGGCGTGGTGAACGACACGACGATCCCCTGGCAGCACCTCGGCGGCCTGTATCCATTTGTCTTCCGTGAAATTTGTGGGGACGTAGATATATTCGTAGTCGTCTTGCATGGTCTTGGGGACCATGAATTCCGGAACGGTCAGCACCACGTCCGGCTTGATGTGCCAGCCTTGCGTGAGGACCGGCGGTGCTGAGGAAGCTACAGGCTCGCCTCTTCTTGTCCCATTTTTAACCCAAGCGTCTATGATCGCGATTTCCTCGTCGCTCAAGCGAGCGTCGTTGCTGAACTCGCCGAACGCAGGGTCGGCGTGCCAGGGGGGCATATTTCGTTGCACCACCTTCTCTCGGATTATTCGGGCGAAAGGGAGGACTTCGTCATAGGTCATCAGCGACATAGGAGCAATGTCGTTTGGGCGATGGCAGGCAACGCAGTGCTTCTGCAGAAGGGGCGCCACGTCTTTGTTGTACGTAATTTCCGATTTTGCGACCGAGGAGTTTTCCTGGCCTGCGATTGCGATCCCGCACAACCCCATACAGAACGGAATGAGTAAGGTTTGCCACAGACGCATGTGAATTTGACTCCGCAAAACAACGAAACAATTAGTCCCTATGACCGGGCGTGCACGATCACTGAACTATCTAGCGGTTGAGTTTACACCGATACCGCATTTTCAGGGAGGCTGGTTGGTGGAACTCCTTATCCAACAACAAAATCTGACGAAATCTATGTGCAGCGATCCTAAGGTTCACGTAAGTGAATCGCTCGTGCTAGCATGTGCGCACTGATTGACGGTTCCCCTGGTCGCGCTAAGCCTGTTGCGGCAGTTGCATTAGGCAGAGTTGGGATGATGAGAGATACTTTACAGGAATACTTCGGCCCTAGAGCATGTCGAGGTGCTCGCCCATGAAACCCGCTCCGAAGGGAAAGACCGGTCCGCGGCAAGAGCAAGAGCGCAAGGTCACGTTAAAAACGATCGCGACGCACCTAGGCCTGACTCCGGGGACGGTCTCCGCGGCACTGAACAACTCGGCGGCGGCGCGGTCCATTCCGGAACACACCAAGCAGCGCATCCTGGCGGCGGCACAGGAGCTGAATTACAGGCCCAATTTTTTCGCGCGGTCGCTGCGCTTGCAACGGACCTTTACCATCGGAGTTATCGCGGAAGAGATAGGCGATGCCTACGGCTCGACGATCATCAGCGGCATCGAACAACATTTACGGGAAAATAATTTTTTCTTCCTGACCGTGATTCATCGTCACGACAAGAAACTCTTGCAGACTTACTCGAATATGCTCCAAGCGCGGGGCGTTGAAGGCTTCATTACGGTCGACACTTCCATTTCGGAGCAACCGACATTGCCGACGGTAGCGGTGGCCGGCCACGAGCATCTGCCGAGAGTGACAAATATCGTGCTGGATCACAAACGCGCAGCACGGATGGCGCTGGAACACTTACGCCAATTGGGCCACGAAGAGATTGCCTTCTTGAAGGGCCAGCAATTCAGCTCGGATTCCAGAGTGCGCTGGGATGCGATTGTGGAGACGGCTCAGGAACTTGGCATGCGAATTCGCCCGGAGCTAACGGTGCAAATCGAAGGCACGGACTCCACACCGGCGGTCGGGTATCCGGTAGCCAAGCAACTGCTGGCGCGCAAGAAACCGTTCACCGCGGTTTTTGCTTACAACGATATTTCGGCGATAGGCGTCATTTGGGCGCTTCGGGAAGCCGGATTGCTTGTGCCTCAAGATATTTCCGTGGTTGGGTTCGACGATATCCCCGGGGCAGCTTTCGCAAATCCCGGCCTGACGACGGTACGCCAGCCGCTTCTGCGCATGGGACAAATCGCGGCGCAAACGCTGATCGACCGAATCGAGGGGCGTGGCTCGTATGAGCCCGAAATCGCGATCGAGCCAGAATTTGTGGTGCGAGAATCCACCGGACTAGCACCCGGAAGACACCTACCGAAGTCGATTGCGATGGCCGACACGGCGACCGCGGAGAGAGTGTCGGCGAGCGGCGAGTAAGATTTATAAGTTGTAGTACTACCCACCTGAAGTTGATTTGTGCTAAACCGCACCTTTTCTTGCGGTTAGGCACGGAGTCTACTCGCATTTGATTGGCGCTTGGACTGCTACAGCCAGGGCATCGGTCGAAACTAGGTTGTAGTTAGGAGTGTGAAAATGTCATCACGAATTACAAAATTGGGTCTTCCCGCCGTGCTGCTGTTCTCTGCAGGTGCGCTGTCCCTAGCGAGCTACGCGAAAAACAATGAGGTGTTGGGAGAAGTGCGCTTTCAGGCCGACAATGGAGCGGCGAAGTCGGCGGGCGTTTGGGTGGACGGAAGGTATGTGGGGTATCTGAATGAACTCAAAGGATCGAAGAAGCTGCTTTTGCTGCCCGGGGAGCACGAAATATCGGTGCGCGAGGCGGGCTTCCGATCCGTGGAGCAAACACTGAATGTGCAGCCAGATCAGATCCAGATTTTACATGTGTCGCTGGTGAAGGATCCCCGGGCGCAATTGCCGACGGTTAGCGCCGAGGTGAAACTTTCGATTGATCCGGACCGCGCAGCGGTTTTCGTGGATGACCAATTTGCGGGGCACGCGCATGAATTTGGAGGAGCGGGCCGGGCCATGTTGTTGAGCCCGGGAAAGCACCGCATCAAGATCAGCCTGCCCGGATATCAGTCGTTCGAGACGGAAATTGAAGTGCGCGCGAACCAGAAGTATGACATCAAGACGCAACTGCCGCGCGGGACGGAAAGCGACTGAAGGCCGCGGCTGCGTTTAGCGAAGCTTCTTGAGATCAAAAACCGCGCTGATGGTTTTTGAGTCCGGCGTGACTACCTCGATGGTTGCGTCGTCCGACGCGACATCTTTCCCATCATACTCGAGCCAAACCGTTGCGCCGTCGAGCACGCCCGCAGCATCCGGCGTCGGAGTGGAATGCACGGGAGTGTTGTGGATGGACCGAGTGGGTATGACTTTGCCATGCTGCTTTAAGGCAAAACGAAAATTTTGCCAAAAGTTTTCCGGACGCAAGGCAGAGTTTTGGTCGGCGGAAGACGAGGGCGGTGAACTCGTCTCAGGATTGCTTTGTTCTTTGGGATACGCGGCGGGCAACATCAGGAGAATGCGCACCAAGATGGTGTCCCCACGCTGGTGATAATCCTGCGCGGATTGCTGCTCGGTGTAGCCACTGGTCATGCGTCGCGACTGATCCACGACTTGCGCGAAAGGTGTGAGGATTTCGATTTCGGCGATGTGCGGGTCCGCGGCGCGATCGGTGAGTTGCTTTAGGTATGGGCTTCGGAAAGCGGCGGTCGCTTGGTCGTTGCGCTGCCCGAGCACGTAAGCATCGTGCAATGCCGCGGGAGTCAACGGAGCATCATAGGCCGAGGCACGGGCGGCGATAACAGCCAGCAGGACGACGGCGGGCAGGCGGACAAATTGAAAAATCCGCACACAGGGAGTTGTTGGGATTTCGTGCGGCACCTACTTACCTCTAGAGTTAGATGCGAGAAGGCGTAAATGAGCGTGGCCTCAGGTCCTTCCTGTAGACGCCCTTAAACCGATTACGATGTGCGCGCGTGGGTTCGCGATTCTCGTTGTTCGAGTGCTATGAAGAAGTTGCTGACAGGGCGAAAAAAAAACAGAAACGCAGTCGGCCATCGAGCGAGTAAGTCCATCCAATGTAGTGGGATAGCTCGACATTTTCGTGGCATCCCACGTGCACGAACCTATTTTGCCAGCCCGCCCTTATTCTGTGTCTTTTTTTGCGAAGGGTCAGGAGCCAGACCGATGGCTGAGGCCATACAAAATCCTACCCCCCGATGGAGAGAGCGATTACAAGCTCTCCGAAATATCCCGCCGGTTCTGCGACTGGTTTGGGAAGCCGCGCCTGTGGTGATCGTTTGTAGCCTGTCCTTTCGCGTGATTGCGGCGCTGGTGCCGCTGGCGGTGTTGAAGGTCACGCAGGTGATTATCGACGCGGTTTACAACTACACCGCGCACGGGACAACCCTACCGCATATGTTCTGGTGGCTGGTGGGGTTGGAGTTTGCGCTGGCGAGCTTCGCGGCGGTTCTAGTTCGCTCCATTAATTTTTGCGACCTGGTGCTGGCGGACAAGTACAGCAGGCACGTCAGCACGAAGATCATGGCGCATGCATCGCATCTGGACCTGACTTCGTTCGAGGATCCGCTGTTTTACGACCGCATGGAGCGGGCGCGCGTGCAAGGCACGGATCGCATTGTGCTGATCCAGTCGGCGGGTCAATTGATCCAGCAGATCGTCACCACGGTCAGCTTGGCGGCAAGCATTCTGTTCTTTTCTCCGTGGATACTACTGGCGCTGGTGGTTTGCGTGATACCGGCATTCCTGGGTGAAACACATTTTGCGTTCATGGGATATTCGCTGAATTTCCGGCAAACGCCCGCGAAACGCGAAATGGAGTACATGCGGGTGCTGGGCGGCAGCAAGGAAAGCGCGAAGGAGCTCAAGTTGTTTGGGCTCGCGCCGTTTTTGGTGGGCCGCTACTCGAAACTCTCGAACGAACTCCAATCGCAGAATATCGGTCTAGCGAAGCGCCGCCTGATTGTGGGCGCGCTCCTGAGCTTGCTGGGAACGCTGGGATATTACGGCAGCTATGCCTTTGTGATTTACGAAACGGTGATGGGCACTCTGACGATCGGTGCGCTGTATTTTCTGACAGGCGCTATCGCGGGCGCGAGCACAAATATCCAAGCGGTATTCGCAACGTTCTCGACGATCGCGGACCAGGCGCTGTTCGTTACCGACCTGCTGGAATTCTTCGCGATGAGACCCACCGTCGCTTCCAAGCCAAATGCCCTGCCCGCTCCGCGGCCGATTCGTGAAGGATTCGAATTTCGCAACGTTTCGTTTAATTATCCGGGCCAGACGCGGCTGGTTTTGAGCAACGTGAGTTTCCAGCTGCGACCGGGCGAGCGACTGGCGCTCGTGGGCGAAAACGGGCAAGGCAAAACCACTATCGTGAAGTTGCTGACGCGGCTGTACGACCCCACGGGCGGCCAGATTCTGCTGGATGGGGTGGACCTTCGAGAATACGACCTCGAGGACCTATGGAAAGAAATCGGCGTGATTTTTCAGGATTTCATGCGCTACGACGTCACCGCCTCCGAGAACATCGCTATGGGGAAGATTGAAGAAAAGGGAAATATTTTTCGCATCCGTGCCGCTGCGCAGAAGAGTTTGGCGGAACAAGTAATTCGCAAGCTGCCGAAAGGCTACGACCAAATTCTGGGGCGGCGTTTCGAGGGCGGCGTGGATATCTCCGGGGGCGAGTGGCAAAAAATGGCGCTGGCGCGCGCGTATCTGCGCGATGCACAGGTGCTGATTCTCGACGAGCCGACCGCGGCTCTCGACGCCAGGTCCGAGCACGAAGTGTTTCAGCGTTTTGCGGAGTTGACTCTGGGCAAGATGGCCCTGCTGATTTCCCACCGCTTCTCGACGGTGAAGATGGCGGACCGAATTCTTGTCCTCGAAAACGGACAGATTGCGGAGCAGGGACATCACGACCAGCTTTTGCTGAACCGGGGCCGCTACGCGGAAATGTTTGAACTGCAGGCAGCAAGTTATCGATGACCTTTGAGGAACGACCCATGGCTACCCAACATCACGCAACTGTAGGACCAGAGAAAGCTTTGATGGCTCCGAGTCTGCTGCGCAGTGGAGCGCGGCGGCGGAATCAGATGGGCACTGGCCCGGTGAACGACAGCGCGACGGTCTACAACCAAATTCGCACGTATGCACACGCCGAGGCGCAATCCTGGCAGCCTTCGCGAAAGGGCAAATCGCGCGGGACATCGCTGGAAAGTACTTGGAAACACGCGAAAGAGACGATGGAAAGCAGGTGGGAAATCCTGCGGAAATTGGCGACGGCCGGGCATGTTCTGCAAGGTGAGGCCAGAACATTTGTGGAAGAGCGCGAACTGGTTCGCGAGGGCCTGCTGGAAGTCGAAGGATCGATACACGATGCTGGACGACTGCCGCGTGTGAGCAGCCAGGCGTCGAACGATGTCCCGCGGGCGTATGCCGCGGCGGCAGGGTATCTGCGGGTGGTCAACCACGAATTCCATGAAGAGACCTTCGAGCAGTTTTTCTCGGCGATTCAGGAAGATGTTCCCTTTGAAATGGCTGAACTGTGGCAGTTGCGGCCGTTCACGGAACTGGCGCTCATCGAGATGATTGCGGAAGAGTCGAAGCAATTGGATGGGCGAGTCCAAACAGCGCCCGTCGCCAATTCCCCGGAGGGCAAGACGGAATCGGCGCCTAGAAAGGGCGGCCGCGTTGTTAGATTGTCGAGTTTGCTCGCGAGCCTGCGCTCGATTAAGAACAGCGACTGGAAGAAACTCTTCGAGAGAATCAATGTCATCGAAGCGATCCTGCGAAAAGATCCTTGCGGGGCCTACGTGCACATGGATTTTGAGGGCCGCGAGCTCTACTGCAATACGATTGCGGAGATGGCCAAGCGCTCGGAGAAGACCGAGCAAGAGGTCGCGCAGAAGGCGCTGGAGTTCGCCTTGCAGGCAAAGAATTCGGAAGCCGATCGAGCGAGCCAGCGGAAATCTCACGTCGGTTACTACTTGCTCGCGGAAGGCCGACGGATGTTTGAGCGTGAGATTGGCTATCGGCGCAGGATCAGCGATCGGGTTCAGCGCTTTATCAAGCGTTGGCCGGATTTCTCTTACATTCTGGGGATCGAGCTGGCTACATTTGCGCTGGTCGTGGCGGCGATGTTGGGCGCGGGAATCAGCGCGTCCAGTTTTGCAATCATCGTGTTGTTTCTGTTGCCGGCGGCGGAATGCGCGGTTTCTCTGATCAACCAACTGGTAACAACGCTGTTTCCGCCCAGGATTTTGCCGAAGCTGGATTTTTGCGAGGGCATCCCGATCGAATGCTCGACCATCGTCGCCGTTCCTACTTTGCTGACCAGTGAAGAGCAGATGCGGCGAGCCGTGCGCGACCTGGAAATTCGCTTTCTGGCGAACCGCGATAGCAACCTGCATTTTGCGCTGCTCACCGATCCTCCGGATGCTGCTCAGCAATTCGACGAGAAGGACAAGCTCGCCGAGCAGTGCGCCCGCTTGATTCAGCAATTGAACGACAAATATGCGCACGAGAAAAAGGGCTCGTTCTTCCTGTTTCACCGACAACGCGCTTACAACAAATCGGAAGGAATCTGGATGGGCTGGGAGCGCAAGCGCGGGAAGCTGCTGGACTTCAACAATTTGTTGCTCGGAAGGAACGACACTTTTCCGGTTAAGGCCGGGGACCTGACGCTCCTTCCTCACGTCCAGTTTGTGATTACGCTGGACCTCGACACGCAACTGCCCCGCGATGCAGCACGGAAGCTGGTGGGAGCAAAAGCTCACCCATTAAACCGTGCAGTCGTCGATCCGGTTACCAACACGGTGGTCGAAGGCTACGGAGTTCTGCAACCGCGTGTGGACATCAGCATCCACTCCGCCAACCGGTCGCGCCTGGCGTCCATCTTTTCGGCGGACGCGGGCTTCGACCTCTACACTCGCGCGGTTTCCGACGTGTATCAGGATCTTTTCGACGAGGGAAGCTTTACGGGCAAAGGAATCTACGAAGTGAAAGTGTTCCAGGAGGTTCTAGAGCACCGCTTCCCATGCAATGCGATTCTGAGCCACGACATGATCGAGGGAGCGTACGCTCGCGCGGGACTCGTTTCCGACATAGAGGTTGTCGACGACTATCCTTCGCACATGAGCGCGTTCAGCCGCAGAAAGCATCGCTGGGTGCGCGGCGACTGGCAAATCGTGTTCTGGTTGCTGCCGAAAGTGCCGAACTTCTTTGGCAAGATGGTGCCGAATCCGCTGTCGATTATCTCGCGCTGGAAAATTTTGGACAATTTGCGACGCAGCCTGACGGAGACGGCCACGTTTGTGATGCTGCTCTGCGGATGGCTGCTGTTCCCAGGCAAGGCGTTGTACTGGACGCTGGCCACGCTAGCAGTGGTGGCTTTGCCCACGTTCTTCCAATTTGCCGTGTCGATTGCGCGCGCGGGTAGCAATTTGCTGACCGCCGGATTCTGGAAAAACATCGGTGCGGACTTCATGGCGGCCCTGGCGAGTCTTTTCATGCGCGTTGCGTTCCTCTGCCATCAGAGCCTGGTAACGGTGGATGCGGTGGTTCGCGCGATTGTTCGCATGACGGTCACACACGAGCGTTTGCTCGAGTGGGAAACCGCGGCTGAAGCGGAAGCGCAGAGTCAGAAAAAGAGCCCGGTGGAGACTTATCTCGACATCACGCCATGGATTTCCTTCTTGATCGGGCTGTTCTTGGTGGTCGACCGCCCGGAAGCCTTCATGGTGGCGTTGCCGTTGCTTGTGGTGTGGGGTGTTTCCAAGCCAATTGTGCAGTGGCTGAGCCAGCCGGCGCGAAAGGGACGGCTCCGGCTTGGTGCACAAGATCAATCATTGCTCCGGCAATCGGCGCTGCGCACATGGCGATTGTTCCGCGAGTACAGCACGTCGGAGGAAAACTGGCTGATCCCAGACACGGTGCAAGAACCCGCATCCCTGATTGTGCATCGGATTTCGACGACCAACCTCGGGTTGCTGCTGAACTCGCGCCTTTCGGCCATGGATCTGGGCTTCTTCACCTTGCCGGAATTTGCGGCGGATACCGAAAAAACCTTTGACTCCATCGACCGCATGCCGAAGCACGGCGGGCAGATGTACAACTGGTACGACACGCGAACGCTGGAGCCGGTGCGGCCGCGCTTCATTTCCTCGGTGGATAACGGCAACCTGATTTGCTCGCTATGGACGATGAAACAGGGTTGCCTGGAAGCGGTCCGCGAGCCGATTCTCCGAGCCGAAATGTGGCGCGGAGTTGCCGATCACCTCGAAACGATCGAGGACTTGTTGGCGAGCGAGCGGCTGGGCCATCCGGCGAGCGGCCTCGTGAAGGAAATGAAGGGGAAGATCAAAGCCATCGGAACGTCAGCGCCGAATTGGGTGGAAGCGCTGCCTGCGCTGGAGAGAGATGCAGTCGCTCTGGAAAAGAAACTGTCGCAGGAAGTCCAGGGAGAATCCGCTTGGTGGGCGCACGAATTGTGCTTGCGCATCACGCATCTGGAGAACTCGGTCTACGACTTTGCGCCGTGGATGACTTCGCAATTCTCAAAGTACGCGCAAACCCGAGAGGTTCAGAATATTCTGGGGTCCGAAAGAATAACGCTGGAGTCGCTACCCAGGCTCTGCACGGCCCTAGACGCAAAGCTGGCGGCGATCCTGGAAGACGAACCGACGCAGGAGACCCAGCCAGCTATGCAACTATTGCGCGTGGCCCTTGCGCGCACGGTCACCATCGCTACAAATCTCGCGAAAAAGCTGGAACGGCTGGCGGAGCGAGCCGACGCGCTGGCCAAGAATATGGACTTCGCGTTCTTTTACGACGCCAAGAAGAAGGCGCTGAGCATTGGCTATGAAGTGGAAGAGCAAAGGCTGGCACCGTATTTCTATGACTTGCTGCCATCCGAAGCCCGAGCCGCTGCATTTGTGGCTATCGCTAAAGGAGAAATTCCACAGCAGAGCTGGCTCTCGCTGGAACGGCGTTATACACGGTACGAGGGTGAGCGCGTTTTGCTTTCTTGGACCGGCACAATGTTTGAATACTTGATGCCGATGCTGTGGATGAAAACGTTTCCGAACACGCTACTCGATGAGACCACACAAGCGGCAGTGCGCGCGCAGAAAAAATTTGCGGCGAGCAAATCCATTCCCTGGGGAATCTCGGAAGCGTCTTGCTCGAAGTTGAGTGTCGACGGTCATTATCATTACCAGGCGTTCGGAGTGCCCGGTCTCGCCATCAATGAAGAGAAATCGCTGGACTTAGTGGTTTCGCCGTATTCGACATTTCTGGGGTTGTTGGTTGATGTGCCCAGCAGCATCGACAACATTCGCAGCATGAAAGAACTCGGCTGGCTGGGGACGTATGGATTCTACGAAGCCGGCGATTTCACGCCGTCACGGGTAAAGTCGCCGAGCAAGTTCGAGATCGTGCGCTGCTGGCTGGCGCATCACCAGGGCATGAGCTTGATGGCGGTGGCCAACGTGCTGTGCAACTCGTCGTCGCAGCGACGCTTCCACGCAGAACCTATGGTGGCCGCGACCGAGCGGCTGCTCCATGAAAAATCGCCTCGCGTGGTGGAAGTGGAGATCGCCTCCAATGCGGAGAATTCTTCCGCGGCGGCTTCGGAAGGCGGCCCGTCGGCGGAGGAGTGGGGCGCTCACGCGAAATTGAATGCGGTGTAAGACCCACAACTAAGAACGCGCTACTCTAATCCTTCCGGAAGTTCGGAGCTATTTCTATGCCAAGCGCTAAACCTGCTTTCTATCCCAAACTGACAACCAATCCGAAGTTCGTCGATCCGACGGAAGGCCAGGAAATCGAGGCGAAGCTCCGCCAGCGCCTTGCGGAACGTGCCTACGCGCTGTACGTGGAATCCGGGCGCCAGGACGGCAACGATCAGAAAAATTGGCTGCAGGCGAAATCGGAAATTGTACAAAGCCTGGAGATGCGCAAGAGCGGAACCTGGGTGGCTTTGACGGCGTCGATGCCGGAGGTTTTGCCAGAAACCATCCGGGTGTACGTGGATGCGAATCGGGTCGTCGTCCAGGCGCAGAAAATTGATGATGCGTCTCGGACAGAAAGCTCTACGGACGACACATCAATTTTTCTTACCGCAGACCTCGATGTCGAACTGGATCCGCCGACGGCTACAGCGTCTTTCAAGGATCACACTTTGAATTTGATGGTGAAGAAACGGCGCTCGGCGGGCACCATCGGTTCGTGATCCTCGCTGCGGATCGCAAAACCTTTGTAAGGCCCAAACAACTATAATCTACTTGAAATTCTGTATACGCATTGGTCATTGATGTGCCTATGCTTAGATTGGAAGGGTGTTCGCTCCTGCGGCTGCCTGCGCATGCTCGCGTCGTGATGTCACGGCCATCGTTTCATGACTGAACCGGATCATCTGCGCCCCATTATCGGGGCCACTCCGCTCGCGAGCGGAGATTGGAAGTTCGTAGTGTGGGCGCCGCATCACGACA
>Ga0070730_10004371_pt1 | contig 12429 bp, 8 predicted proteins | sample Coa_R1_3_FD_66447 | JGI IMG/M metagenome (GOLD analysis project Ga0070730, IMG submission 66447) | Surface soil microbial communities from Centralia Pennsylvania, which are recovering from an underground coalmine fire - Coalmine... | ecosystem: Environmental > Terrestrial > Soil > Unclassified ... | reverse complement strand
AAGCGCCGCCGCCCACCGCAGCCGATGTGTTGACAAACGTCTACGCCACGTATTAGGCAAAAGGACTCGACATGGCCGTGATGAATATCCGTGAAGCGATCTCGACTACCATTCATGCCGAGATGGAGCGCGATTCCAATGTCCTCATCCTCGGCGAGGACATCGTGGGCGGCATGGGCACGGCCGGCGGCCCGGAAGCCATCGGCGGGATCTGGGGTCTGACGGGCGGGCTGTACGCCAAATTCGGACCCAATCGCGTGATCGATACGCCGATTTCGGAGTCGTGCATCATCGGTGCGGCGGCCGGCGCCGCACTCTCCGGCAAGCGCGCGATCGCTGAGCTGATGTTCGCGGATTTCGTCGGCGTCTGCCTCGATCAACTGTACAACCAGATCGCCAAGTTTCGCTACATGTTCGGCGGCGCCAAGTGCCCCGTCACCGTGCGTCTCACCTATGGGGCGGGATTGAACGCCGCCGCCCAGCACAGCCAGGCGGTTTACGCCATGCTGACTTCGATCCCCGGACTCAAGGTCGTGATGCCGACGACGCCGGCCGACGCCAAAGGACTGCTGACGAGCGCGATCCGCGGCGACGATCCCGTGATGTTCTTCGAGCACAAAACCCTTTACGGCGAGAAGGGGGAGGTGCCGGACGGGGATTACCTGTTGCCGTTCGGCCACGCACGCATGGTGCGCGAGGGTCGTGACGCGTCGATCGTCACCTGCGGACAAATGGTCGGCTTGGCCGCCAGGGCGGCCGACACTCTCGCCAAAGACGGCATTGCCTGTGACGTGATCGATTTGCGCACGACGAGTCCCATGGACGAAGAGACCATTCTCGACAGCGTCGAAATGAGCGGTCGCCTGATCGTCGTCGACGAAAGCCCCCCGCGCTGCAGCTTGGCGGCGGATATCGCCGGATTGGTGGCCAACAAGGCGTTTGCCGCCCTGCGCGCGCCGATCGAGATGGTCACACCGCCGCATACGCCCGTGCCCTTCGCCCGCGAGCTCGAAAGAGCGTACCTGCCCTCGGCGGCGGATATCGAGGCGGCAGTGCGCAAGGCGCTTGCTTACCGCTAGTTCTCGAGGAGCGATACCGTGGGCAAATTGCGCGCGTTCACGATGCCCAAATGGGGCATCGAAATGGTCGAAGGCACGATCGGCGAGTGGAATGTCAAGGTTGGCGAGCCGGTCGTCAAAGGGCAGGTCATCGCGCAGATAGAAACCGACAAGATCGTCAACGAGGTGGAAATCGAGTACGACACGCGTTTCGTGCGGCTGATCGCCGAGCCTGGGCAGACCTATGCGGTGGGAGCGCTGCTTGCGGTAACCTCGATCGACGCCGTCGAAGAGGAAGAGATCGACGCCTTCGTCCGCGCATTCGCTCCCGCCGGCGGCGCGGCAACCGAGACCTTCGCAACCGCGAGCGCCGCCACCGCGAGCGCCGCCACCGCGCACCGCGAGGCTCCGGTCATCCCCGCCGGCATGCTGATGAGCCCGGCCGCCCGCGAGTTGGCTCTGCGCCTCTCGGTCAACGTTTCAGCCATCGAGGGTCTCGGCCGCGGCGGACGAATCACGCTGCAGGACGTGGACCAAGCCGCAAGACCCATGCGCAAGGTGGGCGGCGGCGGTCCCGTCGCGATCGAGCCCACGAGCGAGGCGTTGGACGCCTTTTACGCCTCTCCCTATGCCAAGCGGCTGGCGGTGAAGCACTCGGTGGACCTCGCCAAGCTCGCGGGCACCGGGCCGCGGGGCCGTATCAGCCGGCAGGATGTGGCCGCCGCCGCTGGCTTGAGCGCCGTGCCGGCACCGGGCGCTGCGTACGAGATCCTGCGCATGTCGCCGACCCGCAAGGCCATCGCCCGGCAATTGACGCTCTCCAAGTCGACGATTCCGCATTTCTACTTGCGCATGTCGGCAAACGTGGACGCCCTGCTCGTCCTGCGCGCGGAATTGAAACGCGCTGGCGGCTCGATTCCCAGCGTGAACGACTATTTCATCCGGGCGGTCGCGCTCGCGCTGATGGCCGCGCCGGACCTCAACGTCCAGGTTCACGGCGATCAGGTTCACCGCTTCCGTGACGCCGACATCTCGGTCGCGGTGGCGGCCGACAAGGGACTCATCACGCCGGTGATTCGCGCCGCACAGACGAAGTCCGTGCAGGGCATCTCCGCGGAGCTGCGTGCCATGATCGAGCGGGCGCGCGCCGGCAAGCTGCACGCCGAGGAGATCGAAGGCGGCAGCTTCACGGTCTCCAATCTCGGCATGTTCGAGGTCGATCAGTTCGATGCCATCATCAATCCGCCGCAAGGCGCAATTCTGGCGATCGGCGCGGCGCGGCTTTGTCCGGTCGAACGGGGCGGCGGCGTGAGTGTAGCCCGGGTCGTGAATTTCTCCCTGTCCTGCGATCATCGCGCGATCGACGGCGCCGTGGGTGCCGCCTTTCTGCGGGAGTTGAAGACGTTGCTTGAAGCGCCGCAACGCCTGTAGCGCATCGCGGGGCGGCTACAACCCTCGATGCCTGGGAGCCTGGGGTAACCTTAAGGTTCCTGATGGATGTTCTTGAACCGCCGGCTCTTGAACAGCCATTGGCCGGCGCGCAAACGGTCCTGCGAAAGCCATGTTGAATCTCCCGGCCGCCGGCTCAATGCCGGCCCGACAATCGTCGATAGTGGTCGCGCAATTCGCGCCTCAGCACCTTGCCGGCGTGATTGCGCGGCAAGGCGCTCACGAAATCCACCGACTTCGGAAGTTTGTATCGCGCTATGCGCTGCGCCGCCCACGCAATGATTCCCGCCTCGTCCGGATTGGCACCGGCGCAGAGAACGACGACGGCCTTCACCGCCTCGCCCCATTTCTCGTCCGGCACCCCGACCACCGTAACTTCCGACACGGCGGGATGGCCGTAAATGGCGTTCTCGACTTCGGCCGGATAGATGTTCTCGCCGCCCGAGATGATGAGATCCTTGGCGCGATCCTGAAGATAGAGGTATCCGTCCTGGTCCAGGTAGCCCACATCGCCCGTGCGCAGCCAACCTGAGGCATCGATGGTCTCGGCGGTCGCCTGCGGCATCTCGAAATAGCCGATCATATGGGACGGCGAACGCGTCGCAATCTCGCCGCTCGCACCCGCCGGCAACTCGCTGCCCGCAGTGTCGATGATTTTCAGTTCCACCCCGGGCAGCGCCCTGCCCACCGACCGCAGGCGGGGGCCGTTGGCGGGATCGTGATCCTCGGGAGCAAGCGCGACGATGGTTCCCGAGGTTTCGGTCATACCGTACATTTGCACGAAGCCGCAACGAAATACCGCCCGGCATTCCGCGAGCAGAGCCTCCGGGAGCGGTGCGCCGCCGTAGTACACGTAGCGCAGAAAACTGAAATCCGTGTTTGCCGCCTGCGGATGCCGCGCCGCAATTTGCATCGCCGTCGGGACGAGCATGACTTTATTGATGCGATTCGCGACCATCATGTCGAAAACCGCATTCGGATCGAACTCGCGGCTGATGATGCCGGTGGCGCCCTCCTGCAGAGTCCAGAGCGCCCAGCCGGTGCCGCTGATGTGCGCAACGGGCATCGCAATGAGGCTCACGTCATCGCAGGACCAGCGATACCAGTCGGGCAGTAGTTCCGGTCTCGCACGCAGGCCTAGCAGGCTTTGGTGCGTGAGGACCGCGCCCTTGGGGCGGCCGGTGGTTCCGGAGGTATAGAGTTGCAACACGGGTGCCAGCCAATCGCTGCCCACCGGGAATGGGTCCGTGCGCTGCCGATCGCGCCACGCGGCGAAGTTATCCCGTGCACCCCCGGTCATGAGGCGAGGCGCGTTCGCAGCGACCCTCGCCGCGAGCGCGTCGAATTGCGGTTCCACCAACACCAGCCGCGCGCGCGAATTGTCGAGCACGTAGGCGATTTCAGGCTCCGCCAGACGCCAGTTGACCGGCACGGCAACCGCATGCGCCTTCATCGCACCCAGAAGGTACTCGAGATAGGCCAGAGAATTCTTGCCGAGGTAGGCAACCCGATCGCCGGGCCCGATGCCTCGCTCTCGCAGGCCATGCGCGATCTGGGTGGCGCGGCGATCGAGTTCCTCGTAGGTCACCGCCTCGTTCTCGAAGCGGAGCGCGATCTTCCCGCCGCGCGCCGCGACCTGGCGTTGAAACAATTCGTCGAGCGTCATGCTGGTCGTGCCCGGTGGAAATTCCTGCTCAATGGCATGGAGATCGTTCCACGCGAGAATAGCGTGTACCGGCCTCCGGGTGCATGGCCCCTCTGAGAACAACTAGGTATCGATGGGCGCCGGGAAGGCTAAGATCACGGGGGTGTGTCGCGGCCCTAGAGCGGCACGGCGCGCGCGGGCGATCGGGTGAACACCTTTGAATTCATTGAGGATTTTATGAACTACACGACCGTTGGCAATGTCGCCGAAAAAATGCTCGGCTATGTCGAGGAAGGCAGTACATTCCAGTCGGATCGCATCACGACGGTTCCGGTGACGCACTACCTCGATCCGGATCGTTGGGCGCGCGAAATGGAACTGATTTTCAAGCGCGTCCCGCTGATGCTGGCCTTGACCGCGGAACTGCCGACACCCGGCTCATACAAGGCCATGGAGGCCCTTGGCCTGCCGCTCCTCATCACCCGCGACAAGGACGGCAAGGCGCACGCGTTTTTGAACGTGTGCAAGCATCGCGGCGGACCGGTGGCCGATGAAGGCCGCGGCCACTGCGCACGCTTCACCTGCCAGTACCACGGCTGGACGTACAGCAACGACGGGCGCCTGCTGGTAGTGACCGACAAGGAAAAGTTCGGTGAGCTCGACAAATCGAGCCGCGGACTCACGGAACTACCGTGCCGCGAGAAAGCCGGACTGATCTTTGCGGTGCTGACGCCCGGCGCCGCAATCGACGTCGATGACTACTACGGCGCCCTGTTGGAAGACTTCGAGGCGGCCGACTTCGCCCACTGGACCTTCTTGGATTCCCGCGTGATCGAGGGCGCCAATTGGAAGGTTGCCTTCGACGGCTACCTCGAGGGCTACCACTTCGCCACCCTGCATCCGAAAACCATTGCGGCACGCACCTACTCCAACATCACCCACTATGAAGCGTTCGGCCCGCATCTGCGGATCGGCTTTCCGCAGATCAGCATCGGTGAACTGCGCAAGGTGCCTCGCGAGCAGTGGGGCCATCGCGAGAATGCCGGATTTGATTTTGTTCGGATCCTGTTCCCCAACGTGTCCGCCTTCTTGGCGCCCGAAATCGCCCAGATCGCACAGTTGTTTCCGGGACCGACGCCGGACAAGAATCGTACCGTGCTGCTGTATGCGCGCCGGACGCCGCCAAAGGACGATGCCGACAGGGCTGGCATCCAGCAGATGGTGGATTTCCTGCGCGACGTCACCTACGGGGACGATTACGTGCTCGGCATGAAAATTCAAAAGGGACTGGCTTCGGGCGGGCTGACGGAAATCGTGCTCGGCAAGAACGAGCGCGGCAATCAGTTCTTTCACGAAACTGTCGAGTGGTACCTGAAGAACGATCCGAACGCGCCCAAGCCGACATTGTGAACGGCAGCTCGGCGTCGGTCTTTGGGGCGGCCGTCAATTTGACTTCATGGCGGCCTGCGCTTCGGACCGGATGTACTGTCGAAGATCGCTGCGCTCACCGTCGGTGAGCTCTTCGAAGCGCGGCATGCCCTTCGGCATCAATGCGCCATCCCGGACGATCGAGCTGAAGCTCTCGTCCGTCAGAGGAACCGGCGAGCCGCGTAGATCGGGCGCATGGCCGCCGGCGATGACCACGACGCCATGACAGACGGCACAGTAGAGTGCGTAGATCTTCTCGCCCCGCTTGGCGGCGACCGCATCGCCGCGATAATCGGCGTCCGCAATGGGCTCGAATGTGGCCGGCGGCGGGGTTGGCGGAAGCACGGCGGTTCCATCCAGCGTGAAGGTCAGCACTCGCCGCGCCTGCATCCGGTAGTCGATACCATACTGCTGATAAAGCACGCCGAAGGCAGCGCCGCTGGTGTCGTTGCCCGACAGGACGGTCACATATTGCCTGCCGGCCGCGCGATAGCTGATCGGCGGCGCGATGACGGCGGCTTGCGCGTCGTAGGACCAGAGAAGGCGCCCGGTATCGGCGGCATAGGCGTTGAATTTGCGGTCGATCTGGCCCTGGAACACAAGATTGCCGCCGGTGGTCATGGTGCCGCCATTCCAGTACGAGGGATTCGGCACCCGCCACACCGAGCGCTGATGAACGGGATCCCAAGCCTGTAGGTAACTGGTCCCGGCGCCCGGGAGGTCCGGCGTGAAACCAAGGTCGACGCCGGTATCGACCGTATTACCCGGCACCCGTTTCCAGGTGTTCGGATCGATGGCCTTGTCGTTATAGGTTGCCGGCAATTCGATGGTGGGCAGGTACACCAGCCCGGTTCTCACATTGAACGACATGGGCGGCCAGCTATGCGCACCGACCGGTCCCGGCCACATCGTCGTCTCGCCATTCTCGTAGCGGATGTTCGGCATCTCGATGGGCCGCCCGGTACCAACATCGATTCTGGACGCCCAGTTCACTTTCGCGAACGGCGCCGCCGAGATGAGCTTTCCATCGCTGCGGTCGATCACGTAAAAGAAGCCGTTCTTGGGTGCGGTCATCAAGACCTTGCGCGGCTTGCCGGCGAGCGTCAGCGTTGCCAGTTCCATGTCCATCGACGCGTTGTAGTCCCAACTCTCCCCGGGGTTTTCCTGATAGTGCCATTTGTACGCGCCGGTATCGGCATCGACCGCGACCACCGAGGCAAGGAACAGATTGTCTCCCTTGCCGGCGCTGCGGATCTTGCGGTTCCACGGCGCGCCATTGCCGGTGCCCAGATAGAACGCGTTGAATTCAGGGTCGAAGGTGATCGAGTTCCAAACGGTGCCGCCGCCGCCGTACTTCCACCATTCGCCGAACCAGGTCTTGGCGGCCATTTCCATGGCTTTGTTTTCAAATCCGTCGGCCGGATTGCCGGGGACCGTGTAGAAACGCCAGAGCCGCCTACCGGTCCGACCGTCATAGCAATCCACATAGCCCCGGATCGAACCGACATCGGCGCCGCCGTGCCCGATCACCACCTTGTTGTGGAAGGCCCGGGGTGGTCCGCTGATGAAACGGACGTCGCCAGGGTCCACGGTCAGCGCCGACCAGAGGAGCCTTCCGGTTTTGGCGTCGACGGCGATCAGCCGCCCGTCCTGCGTGCCGACATAGAGCCTGCCGTTCGAATAGGAGAGACCCCGAATGCCCCAGCCCTGGCGCAGCTTGCGCCCCGCCGCCTCGACAGCCTTGGGATCGTAGGCCCACAGCACCTTGCCGGTCCTGGCCTCGATCGCATGCAGCAGGCTGTACCCCGTCGCCATGTACAGCGTGCCATCCACCTCGACGGGCGCCGTGACAGAATTGCCCGGCGGCAAATCCATCCACCATGCCAGCTGCAGGCGCTGAATCGTCCTGTCGTTGATTTCCGTCAGCGGACTGTAGTGGTCCTCGGCCGCGGTTCGGCCGAAGGATTCCCAATTGCCGGGCTTGACGTCGACGCCGCTGGCCGCGGCCTGCACAAAACCGGCGGTGCACGTCAACGTCAATCCGAGCAGGCCCGCGAGGTTCGGCCTCGTCCGGTTCATCGTACCTCCCGCTGTGCGCCCCGCCCTCCCGCTCAAGCGTTGCCGGCGATCTTCTTGCGAGCGGCCACGGCGCTCACGATCGGAGTCTGGTCGTAATAATAGGGACGAATCTCGCACACCTTGCCGTCCCTCAAGCGGAAGGTTTCCGCCAGCGGCACCCGCACCGGCGGCGTCCCCTCGAGCAGCAGATCGAGCAACGCCACGACGCGATCGCCGCCGGCCGTGATCTCATGAATATCGAGGCCGACAACGCCGGCCGACGCCATGACGATTTCGAACAGTCTCTGCAACGCTCCCGCGCCCCGGTAGACGCCCGCGAACGGCAACGTGTCCGCTTCGGTGACCAGAAAGTCGGCGGTCAGCATCGACTCGGCGGTTTTCCAGTCGCCGCTGCCCGTTGCGGCGAAGAGTTCCCGCACGCACTGGATGTTCCGCTCTTCCGTCTCTCGCGACATGTGCAACCCTTCCCGGGTACCCCGCCCCTTGCCGATTCGCGCGCCTAGTAGGCGAATCCCAGCGTGACACCGAATGACCGTGGTTCCTGCCCATAGCCAAAGGAGAACAGCCCGGCAACGGTGAAGGAGTCGGTGGCCACCCGCGAGTCGGTAAGATTACGGCCATACACGGTCACATAGGCATTGGCCTTGTCGATGGTGAAATTGCCGGTGACGCTTGCATCCACCAGATTTTGCTTGGGCGCGCGCACGCGCGGGTCGTTGCCGTCGACGACGGCGTACGTGCCGGGGCCTCCCGGCTGAGTGACGGGCCCGAGCGAGATTTGCTGATCGTAGCTTGCGATGTGACGATAGCCGATCGTGCCGTGCAGATCGCCGAAACTCATGGGAATCTTGTAATCGGCGCTGGCCGCCGCCGTGAGCGCCGGGTTGTAGATCAAATTGTTGTTCGAGTAATTGGTGACCGATGGCACCGCCTGACCGGGCAATACCTGGTTCACGACAAAGCCGTTGAAACGCGAACTCAACGTGCCGAGTGATGCATTGAGGGTCAGATTTTGGGTCGCACGGCCGACGATTTCCAGCTCCACTCCCTTGATGGTGGAGCTTCCCACGTTCGATATCACCGTTTCATTGCCGGTCGGACCGCCGGGAATCGTGGTGTTCTGCTGCATGTCCTTGTACTTCGCATAGAAATAATCGGCGTTTACCGACATGCGCCGGTCGAACCACTCCGACTTGATGCCCACCTCGGTCGAGTCCACCGTCTCGGGTTTGAATGCGGTGTTCGTCGTGATGACGTCTCCGGCACGGTTGCTGAAACCGCCCGAGCGGTAGCCCACGGAATACGAGGCGTAGTACATGAAGTCGGTGTTCGGACGATAATCGACGCTGACTTTGGGTGTGAACTTGGAGAAGGTGGCGTGCGGTGCGCCGACGGGAGTCTCCACTCCGCCGATAGCCACGGTGTTGTCCAAGGTCTTCTTGTCCTGCGTGTATCTGCCCCCGAAGTTGAGGCGCCACTGATCGATAAAGGCCCAGTCGAAGTCGATGAAGGCGGCGGCCGACTTTGCGGTGCCGCTTACGATTTGACCCGTTGACGGGAATCCGCCGCCGAACAAATCCGTAAACTGGTCCAGCGTATACGCGCTGTCGTAGTAATAGAGCCCCGCCACATAATCCAGCTTGTCCGTCGCCTTGCCCGCGGCACGGACTTCCTGGCTGAGTTGATGGAAAGCCTGAATGCGATGCGCGATGTAGAGTCCGAGGCTGCTCGCGTCAAACGGCTGCACCTGGTCTTCGTCGGAATTGCGATAGCCCGTTACCGAGGTCAGTTTGACCGGACCCAAGTCCCAGTTCATCGACAAGGTCGCGGCCGGCGCATTGTAGTGTCCGCTCGGTTTCGGGGCTTTGGGATTGCTGAAAACCGTGTATAGGTCGGTGGTGTTGTTCCGATTGACTTCATTGCCCAAGCCGGCACCGATCAAGACTTGACCGAATAGCTCGGATGAATTGGTCAGGTTCCCCCCCACCGGTACGAGATATTCTTCCTGTTTCTCCAAGGTCAACAATGCATCGAAGTTCGCGGCGGGTGTAAACAGGAATGCAACGCCAAAGTTCTGATTTTGGCTGCCTGCGGTGTCGCGGCCGGTGTTCGCGTCGCGGTAGAACCCGTCGGTCTTGGTGTTGAATGCGAACAGCTTGACGGCCAGCACGTCCTTGATGATCGGTGCGTTGAATACGGCACGTTCGGTCGACGTATCGAAGCTGCCGTAGCTGAGTTCCACCTTCGCGCCGAATTCCCCCGTGGGCCGGGTGCGCGTCACATTGATGACGCCGCCGATGGTGTTGCGTCCGAACAAAGTGCCCTGCGGTCCCCGGAGGACTTCGAAATTCCCGATGTCAAAAAAATTCAGGTACTGACCCGTGTTCGTTCCCAGGAAGACTCCATCGACCACCACTCCGACCGTGGGATCGAAGGATTTCTCGATATCCGCGAAGGTCAGTCCGCGGATCGAAATGTTGGCCGCCGACGGTCCAGCCGGTTCATTCGTGATGAGGACGTTCGGCATGGCACCCTGTAGATCCCCGATATTGGTGGTGCCTTTCGCTTCGAGCATGGCGGTATTGAGGGCGGTGACCGCCACCGGCGTATCGTGGATCGACTCGTCTCGCCGGCGGGCGGTCACCGTGATTTCCACCAGGGAGTCCGAGTCTTGCGCTGCGGCGGTGTCCGCATGCGAAGCCGGTGTAAAAGCAGACCCCGCAAGCAATGCCCCTGCTGCCACGACTCCGCACGACATGTTTCTTGACCTTGCTTCCATGGCTCCCCGACTAAGACGTTTTGTTTGACGACTTCATTTCGTTGCCAGTAGGCAACAGGCTCTAGATCGCTTGAGCGCATACTGCACGGTCGGAACCGGGGTGCGAACTAGTAAATAGCATAGGTGCAGGGGGGCATTGATCTAGGGGCCGCGGCGATCGACAACGTCACAGCCTCGCTCGACCCGCATCCGAGTCAAGCGCTTGACCGGGATCTGGTGAAAACACTAGTGATTTCTTCGAGCCGCGACGGCTACCATGCCGGGCCTTGGATGCTGAATCCTCAACAACACTACGGAGTATCCGCGTGACCGACGAAGTTCTGCTCGAGCCCTGCGGCCCGCACATTCTGGTGGTCAAGCTCAATCGTCCGGCTGCGCGCAATGCCGTCAACGCGGCAATGACCCAGGCCATCACTGCCGCCATCGAGAGCTCGGAGGCGGATCCGGCAATTCGGGCGGTCATTCTCACCACCACCATGCCTGAGATCTTTTGCGCCGGCGCTGATCTCAAGGAACTGGCGGCCGGGCGGGGAGCTGATCTGGTGACGGCCGCCGGCGGCTTCGCCGGGTTTGTCCGGGCGCGGCGCGCCAAACCTTGGATCGCCGCGGTGGCCGGCAAAGCGCTGGGCGGCGGCCTGGAATTCTGCCTTGCCTGCGACATGGTGGTCGCGGGTCGGAGCGCCTCGTTTGGGCTGCCCGAAGTCTTGCGCGGCATCTATGCGGGCGCCGGCGGTGTCTTTCGATTGCCGCTGGCGATTCCGCGGGCGATCGCCTTCGAGATGCTGACCACCGGTTTGCCCATCGATGCCGCCCGTGCTTATGAGTTGGGGCTGGTCAACCGCCTCGTCGAGCCGGACGCGGTCCTCGATGCCGCAATCACACTCGCTGAATCCGTTTCCAAGGCGGCGCCAATCTCCGTCGTCGAAACGCTCGCCCTGGCGCGGTTGGCCAATCAAAGGAGCGAACCGGAGTTGTGGCGATTGTCGGAAGAACTCGGCGAGCGGTTGCTGAAGACCGAGGACTTTTGGGAAGGCCCGCGGGCCTTTGCAGAGAAGCGCAGTCCCGTGTGGAAGGGGCGATAGCGTGGGCGAAGATCGAACTCCCATCATCATCGGCGTTGGACAATTCTCAGAAGCGCCGAATCAGTCGAATTATCGCGCCCTGTCGCCGGTCGAACTGGCCGCCGCGGCGGTTCGTGAGGCCGTCAACGACACCCGGGCCACCGGAGATCTTGTGGGATCCGTGGACACGTTTGCCGCGATTCGTCAGTTTGAGATTTCGACGCCGGACGCCCAGGCGCCGTTCGGCCACTCCGACAATCTGCCGCGATCCATCGCGAGTCGCATTGGCGCGAATCCACGCCGTGCGATTCTCGAGGTGGCGGGTGGACAGGGGAATCAACAGCTGGTCGGCGAGTTGGGCGAAGAAATCGCGCGGGGTCGCTCTGACCTTGCGATCATAGCCGGCGCGGAAGCCATTTCGACGGTCTTGCATCTGAAAGCCCTGGGCGAAACTCGCGACTGGTCGGAGACGGTGAGAGGCGATCTCGAGGATCGGGGCTTTGGGGTAGCCGGCCTGCTGGACGAGCAACTCGCGCGTCATGGGCTGGATACGGCGATCGCCGTGTACGCCCTGCTCGACAATGCGCGTCGTGCACGGCTGCATCGCTCGTTGGAGGAATATCGTCTCGATATCGGCCGGCTGTTTGCGCCGTTCTCACGAGTTGCCGCGGCGAATCCGCATGCCGCAGCCCGCGTCGAGCACACCGCGGAGGCGCTCGCGACGGTCACGGATCGCAACCGTATCGTTGCAGAGCCGTATGCCCGCATGACGGTTGCCCGCGACCAGGTGAACCAGGCCGCGGCCTTGGTCGTGTGCTCCGTCGCGAAGGCGACAGCGCTCGGCGTGCCCTCCGATCGTTGGGTACACATACACGGAATCGTCGGGGCTCACGAACCCATGCCGCTGCAGCGCCCGGATTTGTCTCGAAG
>Ga0070730_10004370_pt1 | contig 12429 bp, 12 predicted proteins | sample Coa_R1_3_FD_66447 | JGI IMG/M metagenome (GOLD analysis project Ga0070730, IMG submission 66447) | Surface soil microbial communities from Centralia Pennsylvania, which are recovering from an underground coalmine fire - Coalmine... | ecosystem: Environmental > Terrestrial > Soil > Unclassified ... | reverse complement strand
GTGGAGAGCCCGTTGCGACCCAAGGAGATCCAGGCACGAATCCGGGCCGGGGAAACGGTGGAGGAAATCGCGGACGCGGCCGGCATCGCCGTCGAGCGCGTGCGCTGGTTCGAGGGACCGGTCCTGGCCGAGCGTGCCTACATGGCCGAGCAGGCGCAGACCGCGTCGGTCCGCCGCCACGGAGACTCGACACCGGGTCCGCGGCTGGGCGAGATCGTGGCCGAGCGGCTCAACGCCATAGGCGGCGACCCGGACGACGCGCAATGGGACGCCAAGAAGCGCGGTGACGGCAGCTGGCAGGTCCAGCTCGGCTTCACCTCCGGCGGCCGCTTGCATACCGCCGAATGGGTCTTCGATCCGCGGCGCAGGCACGTGCTGCCCAATGACGACAACGCCGCGCGCATGTCGCTGCCCGGCGGCGAGCCGCCCCTGCCCGCGGCCCCGCCGCCGGGCGAAGCGACGGTCACCCGGCTCGCCCCGCGGAGCGGTAGCGCCCGGCACGAGCGGCCGGCGCCGGTCCGGCCACCGTCCACCGAGGCCGCCCCGCATGCACCGGTACCGCCGGTACCGCCTGCGCCCGCGGTAGCGGTAGCGGCCGAGCCCAGGAGGGACGTGTCCCGCCCGCCCGCCGCGGAGCGGAACTCCTGGCCGCAGCCCGCGGCCCGGGAGCCCGCGCCGGCACCCGCGGTCGCCGCGGAGAGCGTGCGCGAAAACCATCAGCCTGCTCCCCCGCCCGTCACCGAGACGGCGGCCGAGCCTCCCGTCGCGACCGGCGACGCAGCCGCGCAGGCCGAGGCAGGCGCGGAGCAGACCGGGCGCCAGAGCCGCAAGGCGGCGCGCGGCCGGCGATCCTCGGTTCCGTCCTGGGACGAGATCATGTTCGGCAGTTCCCGCCAGCGCGACTGAACCAGTTGCTCTGAGCGGGCGCTGTCAGCCCGGGATAGGGGCTGACAGGCGGGTGTGCGCGTACTGACAGCGGCATGACCCAGGATGGGTTCATGCGATATGACGCGACATCAGGAAATGCGATCGAGGCCACCGGGCTGATCAAGCGGTTCGGTAAGACGACGGCGCTGGCTGGAGTCGACCTGGTCGCCCGGGAGGGCCGGGTGCTCGGCGTCCTGGGCCCCAACGGAGCCGGCAAGACGACCGCGGTCCGGATCCTGGCCACCTTGCTGCGGCCCGACGCAGGTCAGGCGCGGGTATGCGGCTACGACCTGCAGCGCAACGCCTACCAGGTCCGCCAGCTCATCGGCCTCACCGGCCAGTACGCGTCCGTGGACGAGGGACTGTCCGGGACGAACAACCTCATCATGATCGGCCGCCTCCTCGGGCTGCCGAGGGCGCAGGCCCGCGCCCGGGCGGCCGAGCTGCTGGCCCGCTTCGAACTGACCGACGCCGCCGCGCGGACGGTGAAGACCTACTCGGGCGGGATGCGCCGCCGCCTGGATCTGGCGGCCAGCCTGGTCGGCCGTCCCCGGGTGCTGTACCTGGACGAGCCGACCACCGGCCTGGACCCGCGCAGCCGCACCGACGTGTGGGCCATGATCCGGCGCCTGGTCGCCGACGGGGTCACGGTCCTGCTCACCAGCCAGTACCTGGACGAAGCCGACCAGCTAGCCCACGACATCGTGGTCATCGACCGGGGCAAGGTGATCGCGACCGGGACGCCGGACGAGCTGAAGGCCAGGACGGGCGGCCAGGTGCTCCTGGTGGCCCCGGCCGATCCAGCCCGCCTGCCCGAGACCGCCGCGCTGCTCGAGGAGCTGGCCGGCGCCGAGGTCAGCACCGACACCGAGGCCGGGGATCCTGGTGCTGAGCGTGGTGTTCGCGACGTTGGGCACCGGCCTGATGCTCAACCAGGACATCTCGAGCGGAGTCTTCGACCGGTTCCGTAGCCTGCCGATCGCTCGTTCGGCACCGCTGGCCGGCGCCGTCCTCGGCGACATGGTGCGCTACATGATCTCGGTCGCGATAACTCTGGGCTTCGGCATGATCCTGGGATTCCGGGTGACGGCGAGCCCGTTGTCCGCGTTCGCGGCCTGTCTGCTCGTGCTGGTTTTCGCGCTCGCGATGTGCTGGGTCTCCGCGCTCATCGGCATGATGGTGAAGACCCCGCAGGGCGTGCAGTGGTTCGGCTCGCTGATCTACTTCCCGCTGACCTTCGGCAGCAACGTGCTCGTGCCGACCAAGTCGATGCCAGGCTGGCTGCAGGCGTTCGTCAAGGTCAACCCGATGACCTACCTGACCGAAGCCGAGCGCGGGCTGCTGACCGGCGGGCCGGTGGCGGGCCTGGCGGTCCGGTCGCTGCTGTGGGCGCTGGGCATCTTCATCGTCTTCGCGCCGCTGGCTGTGCGTGTCTATCGGCGCAGGACCTAATCCGCCTGGACGTGCTCGGCCAGCTCCAGGTCAGTCCGGGCCCGCTCCAGATCGCCCATCCTGAGCCGGACCGCGGCGAGCATCCCGTCGATGTAGGACAGGTCGCCCCAGGCGCCCAGCTCCCGGCCGTACGACGCGGCGTCGGACAGGGCGGTGACGGTGGTCGGGTAGTCGCCCCGGAGCTGGGCGAGTTCGGCCAGCTGGATCAGCACCGAGGCCGCCCCCCAGGCGTCCCCCAGGGCGCGGAACGCAGCCAGTGAGTCCCGGCAGTCGGACTCGGCCAGGTCGATGCGGCCGAGCATGCGCGCGAACGAGCAGCGCAGCATCGGCGCGGCCGCCCGGACCCAGGGATCGGCCGAGGCCATATACCGGTCGAAGACGACGAACACGCGTTCCAGATCCCGTCCGCTCAGGACCAGCATCGGCTCGGCCATCGCGGCGACCGGGTTGGCCGGTGGCTCCCCATGGCTGAACGCGGCGAAGTCAGCCACGGCGGCAGCCAGCGCGGCCTGCACCGTGTCAATCTCCCACGAAGGGCCGGCCGCGGTCAGGGCACAGACCATGCGGGCCTCGGCCATGCGCGCGGAGCGTTCCCTGGGCTCGAGCTCGAGCACGGCGCGGGCCAGGGTTTCCGGCTCGCCAGGCTGTCCGCGCAGCACCCAGTACCAGCCGAGGGCCCGGATGAAACGCAGCGCCGTGTCGGCGTCCCGCCTGGTGATCGCCCAGCGCACCGCGGCGTACAGGTTGTCCTGCTCGGCGGCCAGCTCGCGCAGCCAGCGGCCCTGCCCGGGACCGCGCAGCCGCGGGTCGGTCGTCTCGGCCAGGTTCAGGTAGATCGCGGCGAAGGTGTCCCGGATCCGGTCCTGCTCGCCGGCCTCGGCCAGCCGCTCCAGTCCGTACGCGCGCACGGTCTCCAGCATCCGGTACCGCGAGCCCGGGTCCCCGTCCGCGTTCTGGCCAGCGGCGATGATTGACTTATCGACTAGGCCGGACAGGGCCGGGAGGACGTGCGCGGACGGCAGCAACTCATCGGCGCAGACCTGTTCGGCCATGGCCAGGGAGGCGCCGGCCGGCCATGTTGTCCGGGTGCAGCTCGAAGTCGGGCCGGACGGCCGCCGCCCGGTCCCGCAGCAACCGGACCGACGCGTAGGCTTCTGGCCCTTCGGTCCCGGAAGGCGGGGGCACCGGCAGCGGCGTGATCGGGTACAGGATCTCGCCGTCGATGCGCAGCGGCTGCCTGCTGGTGGCCACGATCCGCACGCGGGGGCAGGCGGCCAGGACCCGGCCGGCGAGCGCGGCGGCCGCCTCGACGACGTGCTCGCAGTTGTCCAGGATCACGACGTCGTCGCGGTCAGCCAGCGCCTCGGCCAGCCGGTCCAGCGGACCGGCCCCGGGATCGCCGGCCCGGCGCGAGATGACGCGCTCGCGGATGCCGAGCGTGTCCAGGACCGCGTACGCCACGTCGGCCGGCTCGGTGACGGGCGCGAGCTCCACGAACCAGGCCCCGCCGACCAGCCGCCCGGAGACCTCGGCGGCCAGCCGGGTCTTGCCCACTCCCCCCGGGCCGGTGAGCGTGACCAGGCGGGTCGAGCCCAGGTTCTTCAGCACCTGGGACACCTCGGTGTCCCGGCCCACGAAGCTGGTCAGCGTGTTCGGGGCCACGGGGTGCGCGGTGGTAGCGGCAGCGGGAAGCACGGCCCGTTCGGTATCAAAAGAATTTTCAGCAGAACGGACCGTGCCTCGTGCTACGGGCTCCGGCCCTTCCTCACCGCGCAAAATGCGCAGGTACACCTGCTCGAGCTGGGCCGAGGGGTCGACGCCGAGCCGGCCGGCCAGCAACTCGCGGGCCTGGTGGTAGACCTCCAGCGCCTCGGCCTGGCGCCCCGCAGCGTACAGCGCGCGCATGAGCTGGGCGCGGGGACGTTCGGCCAGCGGGTCGGCGGAGAGCAGCGCGCGCAGCTCGCCGACCAGGCTCGCTCCCTCGCCGAGGGCCAGGTCGGCCTCGATCCGGTCGGCCAGCACGCTGGAGCGCAGTTCGGTGAGCTGGGCAGCGGCCGCGTCGGCGAAGTCGTACCCCGTCCCGGACCTGAAGCGGGCCTAGCAGCCCGATATGCAGCGTGTCCGGCATCCGCCCTCTCCGGTCATCCATAGCCGTCCCGGACCCCCGCCTCCATTTTGCCGGACCATTCGACTCGTCTTCGCGCCCTACGCTTCTAGCAGGTTCTAATATCAACCGTCGGCAAGAGAGAGGCGAGGGTGGCGTCAGGCCAGAGCGGGATCCCCCGGGGCCACGCGCCAGCACGGCGGTACGCCGCGGTCTTCCTGGCCGTGGCGACGGCCCTGGCGCTGGCCGGTTGCGGGCAGGCGGGCCAGGGCGCGCCGGTCGCGCCGCGGACGATGTCGGTCAGCAGCGCGGCATTCGTGCAAAACATCCTCCCGCGGGCCTATACCTGCCACGGCGAGCGGATCAGCCCGCCGCTCGACTGGTCCGGCGCGCCGGAAGACACCAAGAGCCTCGCTGTGGTGGTCGACGATTCTTCGGCACCCATCACGCCGTACATTTACTGGCTCGTGTTCGACATCCAGCCAGGCACGACCGATATCCAGGAAGGCGCACTGCCGACCGGGGCGCGACAGGCGCTGAACAGCATGGGCACCATGAAGTACGATGCGCCCTGTCCGAACGGTCATTCTCACTCGTACCGTTTCACGGTTTATGCACTGAACCGCCAGCTCACGCTGCCAAATGGCGCGCCCCTGCTGGCGGTATGGACGCAGATCGGGAACGCCGCAATCGGACGCGGGCGAATAGTGGTCACCGGGAGCCCGTGATCATCCTGATACATGTCGTAATCGGCTTTAAGGGGAAGTTCTTCAATCGTGTGACACGGTCCCCAGCGGTGAGTCAGAATCGATCTTGATCAAGCGGGCTCAGGGCGCTCGCGACAACGAGGGAAGGCTCGCGTCATTGGCCGCGTGCGCCTTGGCAAGCGCCCCTAATACCCCCACCAGGCCCGGAATTCTGGATGGAGACCATGATCCTGGTCGCGGGACTCGCCGTCGCGGGACTGGCCGGAATAGCGGCCGCCTTCTACTTCAGCATGAGGCCCCGGGGTTCCCGGGTCCGGGCGGCCGAACCTGGCCGGGCCGCGGACGGCCGGGCTCCGGCCAGTAGAAGCAAAACCTCTCCCCCGTCCTCGGGCCGGTCCGCCAGCCCCGAGCGCTCGGCCAGAGCCAGCCAATCCGTCCGATCGGAGCGGCCCGGGGCCAGCACCGTAATCGACTTCACCGGCCCGCAGCCGGTCCTGGACGATGCCGAACCCGCGGCCACGGGCCGCCGGGCCGCCGCCCGGCACCTCGCGGAGGCCAGCGCCGACGAGACCGACGACGCAGCCAGGACGGCCAGGTCACGCCGGCGCGTCGGCTGGCGTAAGGGATCCGACGTTGACGAGGAGCTGTGGCCGGCCGAGTCGTTCGGCGGTGTCTCCGACGAGCAGTTCTGGGACGACCTGGCCGCCGACAAGCCGCTGGCCACGACCGCGCGCGCCGCGCAGCCGGAGAGCGCCACCCGGCGGCGGCCGAACTCGGGCCCGTTGCCTGACCTGCACCCGGACCAGAGCCGGAACCGCGAGGACAGCAGGCGCGCCACGGCCGATGGCGCGGGCACGCACCCGCAGCCCCGCCTCGGCCCGGACGACCGGACCGCGATCCAGCCGGCCGTTCAACCTGGTGTTCTGCACGGCGCCCAGCCGCCTGCCGGGCCGCGCGGACGGTCGCGCGCCGCCATCAGCGCGGATGAGGACCCGCTGACCAGCCCGGCATACTCCCTGCGGGCCAAGGGCAGCGTCGACGGCCGGTCGCGGCCGGCAGACCTCGGCCGCGAGCAGTACGAGGCCGCCATCACCCAGACGACCCAGGCCTTCAGCGTGGCTGACACCCAGGCCGCGGGCAGCGGGTATCCCGACCGGGTGCCGCCGACCCGGCAGTTCGACCGGCCCGCACACGGCGCGACCGGCCGCGGCCGGTCCGACGGCTACCGGTCCGATCCCCCGCGGTCCGATCCCCTGGGATCCGGTCCGCTGCGGTCCGATTACCTGCGGCCCGATCCGTCCCGGTCAGGCGACGGGTACGGCGCCACTGGCGCCTACCCGTATCCGCAGCCGAACTCGCGGCCCTACGGCGAGCCGGCCTCGTCGGCGAGCAATCCGCCCAACGGCGAGCGGTACGGATACGGCGCTCCGGCCGGGCAGCCCCGTCCAGCTGGTGGTGATCCCCGGCGGGCGAACGGCGGCTCGCGTCCGGGGTATCCGCCGGCCAACGGGCACCGCGGTCCCTACGACCCGCGGGGCTATGACCGCCGGTTAACTCCTCTGGCCTGACCTCGCGCACACTAAGGGCATGCCTGAGGGAGACGTGGTCTGGTACACCGCCCGGCGCCTGCATGAGGCCCTGGCGGGACGGACGCTGACCCGCAGCGACTTCCGGGTGCCGCGGCTGGCCACCGCCGACCTGACCGGTGACGTGGTGATCGAGACCGTCGCCCGCGGCAAGCACCTGCTCACCCGGACCGAGAACGGGCTCACCGTGCATACCCATCTGCGGATGGACGGCAGCTGGCGGGTCCGGCCCGCGGCCGAGGCGCTCCGGGATAGTCACCGGATCAGGCTGGTCCTCGCCAACGACGACTGGCAGGCGGTCGGCTATCAGCTCGGGGTCGTCGAGCTGATCCGGACGAGCGAGGAGCTGCAGGTCACCGGGCACCTGGGGCCCGATCTGCTCGGCCCGGACTGGGAGTGCGCCGAGGCGGTGCGGCGGCTAGCCGCCGAACCCGGCCGGCCGATCGGCGAGGCGCTGCTCGATCAGCGCAACCTGGCCGGGATCGGCAACCTATATAAGGCCGAGGTGCTGTTCCTGCGCGGTGTCGACCCGTGGCAGCCAGCCGGCGACGTCGCGGACCTCGGCGCCATGGCCGAACTCGCGCGCCGCCTGCTGGAGGCCAACAAGGACCGGATCGGCCAGGTCACGACGGGCAGCTGGCGCCGGGGCGAGGAGACCTGGGTGTACGGGCGGCGCGGCCGTCCGTGCCGGCGCTGCGGAACGCCCGTTCGCTCGGCGGGCCAGCAGGACCGGATAACGTTCTGGTGCCCGTCGTGCCAGCCTGGCACAGGATCGGCGGATCAGGGGCCCGGTCGGCCCGGGCCCGCCTGAGCCCGTACCCGGCCGTCCCCGCGGCGATCACGAGCGCGATCCCGGCCAGGATGGCGAACGCGCCGGCCTGGCCCGACACCGCACCGAGCCCGGCCGCCAGGTAGGGCGCGGCGAAGCCCAGGTACGCCAGCGCGTAGTAACAGGCGACCACCGCGCCGCGCTGGGCCGGTCCGGCCATCTGCTCAGCCTGCCGGAGCCCTGACACCAGGCACAGCCCGTAGGCCATGCCGAGCAGCACCGCCGCGACCCCCGCGAGAACGCGGTCCGCGGCAGCCACCGCGGCGACGCCGACGCCCGCGCCGGCCGCCGCGCAGCACAGCCCGCCGGCCACGCCCGCGAGCGGGTTACCGAGCCGCCGGGCGAACGGCTGGACCCCGACTCCGGCCGAGAAGGCCAGCGCGGTCATCAGGCCCGCGAAGCCGGCGGACAGCGTTCGCGCGCTGGTGACGTCCTCCGGCAGGACGACGATGGCCAAGGCGACCGACCCGAACACTATCGGGCTGGCCGGCGCGACGGACAGCCAGAACCGCCAGGTGCGTACCGCGGCCGGCGGCCAGCGGCCAGGTTCCCGTGCTCCGGCGGGACCGGCGGCCGGCGGCGCACCCTGCGGCGTCCGCCAGATGATGATCGCGGCCGCGACCCCGATCACCAGGTGCGGCAGGTAGGGCAGGATCAGCGGGTCGGGCGCCCACTGGGCCAGCACGGCGGCGGCGACGGGGCCGAGCCCGAAGCCGGCGGTCAGCGCGAGCGCGGCCCGCCGCGCGCTCTGACCGGTGCCGTGCGACAGTTCCTGCACCCAGGCCGTCGCCGAGCCGAACACCACGCCGGAGCACAGCCCGGCCAGGGCCCGGCCCACGGAGATCAACGCGAGCGATCGCGGGCCCAGCACCAGCAGCAGCGTGGCCAGCGGCGAGAGGACCACGAACGGGAGCACGACGGGACGCCGCCCGAAACGGTCGGACGCCGGTCCCCCGATGAGCAGGCCCGGGATCAGCGTCAGCGCGTAGACCAGGAACAGCCCGGCGACGGCGCCCGCGCCGAGCCGCAGTTCATGGCGGTAGACGATGAGCATCGGCGAGAACTGGTTAGCTCCCCAGCCGACCGCGAACATCGCGAACGCGATCTTGACCCAGGGGCCGGATCCGGCCCGGGTGACGGTCGTGGTAGCCATGACATCGACCATAAGTGGACGCCACCAACCCTGCTCCATCGCCTCGGATCCGCGGCCGGGATCAGGCCACGTTGTCGTGCAGGCGGGTCAGGAGTGACTCGAACTGGTCAACGTCGTGTTCGGTGAGGCCGGCTCGCAGCCGCTGGTCGAAGGCGGAGGCCACCTCGCGCAGGCGGAAGAACAGCGCGTCGCCCTCCGGGGTCAGCTCGACCAGGTGCAGGCGCCGGTTGCGCGGATCACGGCGCCGGGTGACCAGGCCGCCCGACTCCATGGCGTTCAGGTGATGGGAAAGCGTGGCACTCTGGACGCCGACCGCCTCGGCGAGCTCGCGCTGGCTGGCGAGTTGCCCGCGCTTCAGCGAGATGAGCACCAGCCAGACCGGCAGCGAACCGCCCGCCTCAGCCAGGGCGTCATCGAAGGCGCGGCTGATCGTTCTCGACACCCTGGTCAGATGCAAGCCCAGCGGCTCGCGTACGGGACGGCCCATGACCGGAGCATACCACAATCGTTTGATATCTAATCATTAGATCTCATACGATTTGATGCCATGGATGAGAACATGAACGGACGGGTGGCCCTGGTCGCGGGGGCCAGCAAGGGCATCGGGGCGGCCACCGCCGAGGCGTTCGCCGCCGCCGGGGCCGCCGTGGTGCTGGGCTCCCGTGACATCGCCGCGCTAGAGGCCGTCGCCGGACGGATCCGCTCACGCGGCGGCCAGGCCCTGGCCACGTACCTCGACGTCACCGACGCCGACTCGATGCGCGCTGTTGTGGACCAGACGCGGTCCACGTTCGGCCGGCTCGACGCGGCGTTCAACAACGCCGCCGCGGGACCGCTGCCCGCGCCGCTGGCCGACATCGACCCCGCGGAGTTCGACCTCGGCATCGCCACGCACATCCGGGGCACTTTCCTCGGCATGAAGTTCCAGATCCCGGCCATGCTGGACAGCGGCGGAGGCGCGATCGTGAACATGGCCTCGATCGCGGGCCTGAACGGCACCGCCAACCTGGCCGCCCGACGGCGGGGTCAGCACCCGAGGCCAGCCGCCGAACGGCCCGTCATGCACCTGGTACCCGAGCGCGCCGCACCAGAAGTCCTCGGCTCGCTGGCGATCGGTAACGCCCAGCACCACCACGCCGAACGTGAGCATGGACAATTCCCCTTCTCGGCTAGTCCGTGGATCTGAGGCTAGCGCCAGGGGATGAGGAGCGAGGCTGGGACGGCTGGGACGCGGCGCGTTCGCGGCGCTCCGCGCTCTCCCGCGGGTCGTGGACAACCGTGGCTGGGGCCACCTACCAAGGCTGGCTCGCGACCACCTGGGCTCGCCTGGCCAGGGTCACGGACGGGAATTCGTGACCCCGTCAGTTGCCGCAGTCATCTGCTCTGACCTGGGGTTATAGGGGTCAGAGACCTTTGCCGGCGACGTTCCAGCGCCAATGCGATGTGGCCTAAATCACAAACCGTGATTCCCCCGAAACTCTTCCGTGATACCCGTGTTAAAGCTGGTAGCGACCATCACGTATGCCCAGTTGAATGTTCCATAAGCTGGGACAATTTCCAGAAATGCTGGACTTCTTGGCCGTCATGCCCGCATGATGTTTCAACGCAGGCCATTTATCTCACAGCGTGAAAAAACGCTTACCCTGCGTGATGCGGGCCAGTTGCGCCATCGTCGCAACCCCGAAGTGGCCCGACCGGCATCGGCCGATGACGCCCGATGCGTTCGGTCAATCCCGGAAACCCTAAGGAGACAAAACGGTGGCAGTACGACATAAGGTAGGCACCATCGCCGGAACGATGGCAGTAAGTCTGGCGTTTTTCTCGGGAACGGCAAGTGCTCATACCACGTCGTTCAACCAGAGGGCAGCCTCATACGTGGAGACGTTCATCGGACGGGTTCCGTACACCTACGGTGGTACTTCTCCCAGGTCAGGCTTTGACTGCAGCGGCCTCACCCAGTACGTGTACCGCCACTACGGCAAGTCGATCCCCCGGACCGCAGAGGCTCAGTTCTTGCGGTTCCGCCGCGAGAGCAAGCACGCGGCATGGGGCGGAGACCTCGTTTTCTTCCACGTGGATTCGGACCCAAATAGCTATGTCTACCACGTGGCCATTTACGAGGGCGACAATCACATCGTCTCGGCGACCGACCCGTCTCAGGGGATCGCCTGGCAGAGAATCTGGGACTCCGATGTGACATTCGGCACGATCACTCATTAGGTCCCGCCCCCCGGAACGGTGCTTCCCGGCCAGCCCTTTAGCGGGCTGGAGAACGAGGCTGCCCGGGTAAACCGTTCCGGGGGTGAGACCTGCACGTCGTACCGTAACGTTCCCGGGACGATGCCGCTCTAACCTGCGGTTATGAGGAACACGCTGATCATCGGGCTGCTGCTCTGCCTGCCGGCGGCGGTGCTCCTGGCGTCGGCGTCGCTGGTCGTGCTGGCCGGTCACCTGTGCCGCCGGAACTCACGGAGCGCTCGCCGAGATCTCCGTCACACAGCCAGTCCTAGTTGGCCAGATCCTGGCCGTGTTTGCGCAGGCGGGCCCCGGCGGTCAGGGTGACGAGTTGCTCGGCCTGAGGCCGGTCATCGTCGACTGGTGCCACCGTGAGGATGAATCCGCCCTGACCAAGGCGGATCATCTTGACCAGGACGGCGCTGCTGGCCCCGGGCAGGACGACCACGTCACCGGCGTTGACATCGCCAGCAAAGATCACATCCTCCACAGATGAGGACAATACCGCCAGAGATGATCGACTTTACCGATATCGCAAACGCGACATGTACGACAGGCGTACGACTGGTGAACTCGCCCGGCTGGTGTCATGACCGGGCCAGGTGCCTCCCGGTGCCGGGACGCCACGGATCAGGTCGCCGGTTGGCGGGATCCTTGATTCCCGACCGGACGCCATGGTCGGCCATCGGCTCGTCATCGAAGCGCGGGATGACATGCAGGTGGGGGTGGAGCCCGCCCTGGTCGTTCCAGCCGAGCGTGTAGCCGTCCGGAGCGAGCCGCTCGTGCAGTTCGGCCTGTACGAGAAGCAGCAGTTCCCGCGTTGCCGCCCACTCCTCGGCGGTCAGGTCGAACGGAGACGCTCGGTGAACCTTCGGCACGATGCCGCCGGAGCCTGGAATCACCCAGGGCGGATCACGAGGGTCTCTGGTCGAGGCGTAGATGCACCAGTCGTTCTCGAAGTACAGGTCCGCCTCGCGCAACCGGTCGTGATCGCAGAAGACACAGCTTTCGGTCATATGCCCGTTCTACCCCGCGGACCGAGCGGGCGGGTGAGCCGGCCTGTAGGCCGGGTTCTGTGCGCCCGCTTGCGCGGGGCGGCGGTCATCTATCTGGGACTGCCGTTGCCGACAGCCTCGTGCGGTCTACCCGCGGGCATCGGGCGGGCCGCCCTCAATCGCTCGCGCAGGGAACCACTGGTTCCCCTTCTTGACCTTGCTCCGGGTGGGGTTTACCAAGCCGTCGCAGTCACCTGCGGCGCTGGTGGTCTCTTACACCACCGTTTCACCCTTACCTCGCGTACGAGACGCGGGGCGGTTTGTTTTCTGTGGCACTGTCCCGCGGGTCACCCCGGGTCGGCGTTACCGACCACCCTGCCCTGTGGAGCCCGGACCTTCCTCACCGGGCTTGCGCCCGGCGCGACCGCCCGGCCGACTCAC
>Ga0070730_10004369_pt1 | contig 12430 bp, 9 predicted proteins | sample Coa_R1_3_FD_66447 | JGI IMG/M metagenome (GOLD analysis project Ga0070730, IMG submission 66447) | Surface soil microbial communities from Centralia Pennsylvania, which are recovering from an underground coalmine fire - Coalmine... | ecosystem: Environmental > Terrestrial > Soil > Unclassified ... | reverse complement strand
AACAGCCGGTGACATCCCCGCCATCTACGAGCTCCTCAAGCCCCTGGGAGTGGCCCGCTGGAGCCTGTTCTTCCTGATTTCCGTCGGTCGCGGGAAAGTACTGCAGCCGCTTTCGCCCGAGAACGGCGAGAAGCTCATGGGCTGGGTTTACGAGACGTCGCGCATCGCGCCGTTTACGGTCGCAACGACTGAGGCGCCCTCTTACCGGCGTGTGGCGCTCGATCGGATGCGCGCCGATGGCTTGACTGGCGAGCAGATCAAGCGCAGCCCCGCCAACCGCAGCTTCGGTATCCGCGATGGGCACGGGATCGTGTTCGTCTCGAACACCGGCGACATCTGCCCGGCCGGGTTCCTGCCGCTGGCTGCAGGCAATGTCCGCAAGGACCGGCTTGCTGATGTTTATCGCAACGCCCCCGTTTTTCGGGCGCTGCACGATCCCACTCAGTTTGAAGGACGCTGCGGAGTTTGCGAGTATCGGGCGCTCTGCGGCGGATCGCGCGCCCGCGCGTTTGAAGCCACGGGCAATCCGCTGGCGTCAGATCCGTTCTGTCTCTACGAGCCGGAATAAGACCTGCTCTATGCTGCGCAGACTTCGGCGACGGTGGCCAGATGGCCGCCGCGGTCGGTGAATTCGCTCAAAGTCTTGGCGGAATCTTCGGCGCGCAGCGTCTGAATGGCGTCGGTCACCAGGGTCACTGGCTTGCCTGCTTCAAGTAGCGCCAGGGCGGCGAGGCGTACGCAGTACTCCGTGACCACGCCGAATACGACGTAGCGATCGGCGGCAAGGCGCGTCAGCAACGGGCGAAAGTGGGGGCTGGTGGTGATGTCGAGCTGGTTTTTCTCGAGCAAAATCTGCTGTGCGCCGTGGGTTTGGTAACCACCCGGCGCGACGCCGATAACGGCGCGTTTTTCGAGCAAAGTTTCAGCGGGCTTACGCTGACCTACAGTGCCTATCACGCAGTGCGCAGGCCATTGTTTGAATTCCGGATCGTCCTCGGTGTGCGCGCACATGCTTGAGACCAGCGGATGGCCGTGTTTAGCGGCGTGATGATTCAGGAGATGCAGCGCGGGAAGGAGCTGTTGCGCGCCCGGCACGTAGAGGCTACCGGCGGGAAACAGGAAGTCGATCTGCGTATCGATGTCGAAGTAGACCGTCTTCATACCAGATTTCTACGAGTCCGCTCGATGAGCGCCGTCAGATCCTTGCTGTATTCGAGGCGCCGCGGTGTGGACGGCTCAAGGTCGCGAAATTCAGCGGGAAGCTGCGCCAGCGACTCCAGAGCCCGCACCCGTGCCGCGCTTACGCTCGGAAGCTCCTCGATGAGCCGCCCTCCGAGGATCACAGGCCGCAGTATGGCCTCGGCGCCGCCGCAGCATTCAGCGGAGCGTCCCAGCACATCATGGTCGGCCAGGCGGAACAGCTGTTTCGCGCCGGGCAGGCTCTCTTTGTGTTCGCTGAATTTTGCAGTGAAGCGCTTGATGCCGCAAATATCCAGCTCGACCAGCTTGTAAACTGTACCCATCGTGGGTGCATCGGCCGATGTAGCGAGTTCCGTACCGACGCCGAACGCATCCACCGGAGCGCCGGCCGCGACGATATCGCGGATCTTATACTCGTCGAGATCCCCCGTCGCCATGATCTTGGTATCGCGCAACCCGGCTTCATCCAGAATCGAGCGGACCGTGCGCGCGAGGGAAATGACATCCCCGCTATCGAGGCGCACACCCCACAGAGGCTTGCCCAGCTCCGCGGCACGACGCGCGCCTTCGACTGTGTCGTATGTGTCGATAAGCTGCACGGTGTGCGGGCCGAGCAGCTTTTGCAATTGCCGGAAAGACTCCATTTCGCTGGGGAAAGAGAGCACCCAGGAATGTGCAGCCGTGCCGAACACCGGAATCCCGAAACGCATGCCGGCAAGCGCGTTGCTGGTTCCAGCGCAGCCGCCAATGTATGCAGCCCGCGCGCCAAGCACCCCGGCTTCGGGGGTGTGGGCGCGGCGCGTCCCAAATTCCACTACGTCGCGGCCACCGCCAGCCTCGACCATGCGCGCGGCTTTGGAAGCGACAAGCGATTGAAACGTGATCGCGGAGAGCAGATACGTCTCGGGAATCTGCGCCTCGATCAGCGGCGCGCGGACGGTGAGCATGGGCTCGCCCGCGAACAGCGGCGTGCCCTCCGGTGCGGCGAAAAGATCGCCGGTAAAACGAAAATCGTGAAGGTAATCGAAGAATTTGGGTGAGACCTGCGCGAATTGAGGAAGCTCGCGCAAATAGGCGATCTCTTCAGAAGTAAACCGCAGGTTCAGCAGGTATTCGACGCATTGGGCCAGACCCGCCGCGACGACAAAGTTGCGATGGTTGGGTAGCCGGCGGATGGAAAGCTCGAATGTGGCCTTTTGCGCGGCCTTACCGGCTTCGAAATAGCCGGCGGCCATGGTCAGTTCGTAAAGATCGGTCAGGAGTCCCGTCACGTTAGTGGCGCAGGCCGCTGCGCATGCTGTGCCACTTACTTTTTACCACTTTTCGGTGGCTGGAACTCTTTGACTTCGTTTGCAGCCTTCTGCATGTCTTCGACCGCTTTGGTATCCAGTTGGTATACGGTGGGCTCGCCTTCACGCCGGGCACAGTAGGTGGCGCCCTGCTTCCAAATAGATACTTTCTCGACACGTTTGCCGTCGTTGGCTGTGACGGTCGCCTCGAATACGGCGGGGCCGTTGCCGGCGTCAAGAAACTTGACCGAAGTCAAGTCGCGCAACTTATCCACAAGAGCTTGGATGCTCGGCGCGTCCATTTGTTTCGGACCTGACATCCATTTTTCGCCATCTTTTTTGTAAGTCGCCTGTGCCGCGCCATTACGAATCTCTAACTTGCTCGGGTCGTTCCAGCCAAAGTCGAATAGCTTCTTGTTGCGGAAGTCATCTAGCCCCTTATCCAGACCGTCGCCGAGGTCGCTGGTGGTCTTATAAATGCCTTCGACCGCCGAACTCCTGGCGTACACATTCTTGTCCTTGTCTCTTCGGATCTCGATTTGTTGCGTCCCACTGGCATCCGTGACGGCCGCCACCGCGACGCGGACACCCGTGGAAAATCCGGCGATGGCTTTCTTTGCATCCTCATCGGAACCGGAGGTGTCCATTTTCGCGTCCTTCAGCTTCCGGACAAGTTCATCCACCTGGAGCCCGTCCGCGCGCAGCGGGCGGGGTTTCAGGATCTGCCATTCATTTTGATTGTTTTTGCCGAATTCGACCGTTCCGCCTTTGGCCGTAAGATCGACGCGAGTCAACTTGTCGGAATTGAATGTCAGCAGCCTCTTGTCGCGCAGATCTTTCGATGTCTTGTCCAGGCTGGACTTGACATAACTCGCAATGGTAAATACGCGCGGATCGTTCTCTAACTTCGCAAACACGCCCGCGCCGGTAGGCGTGTCGTCGCCTACCAGCACCGTCTGGACTTTACCGTCCTTGCGCGTCACCGCCACCTGCTCGGCCGGCGAACTAAGCCCGTAGGACGAGAGATCGGAAGCCTTGTCCTCAATCAGGCGATCCGAGCTCAGAGAGGAGAGCGATGAGACCAGCGAGTTGACCGAGTCCTGATCGGCCGCCAGCGGTTTGGGCGCGACGATCTGCCACTTGCCGTCGGCTTTCTTGAGGAGCGTCGTATCGCCGGCCTTTTTAGCGAGTTGAATCTGCTGGATATCGGCGTCGGGGATGCTGAGAATTTTCGGGGGAGCATCGGCCGGAGGCTTCCCCGCGTCGGCCTTCTCTTTCTTCTCCGACCACCAGGCGGCGCCGCCGAGAGCCGCGAGCACCACCACCGCCGCGAGCAGGCCCCGGAATTTCATGTCCTACCTCCGGCGCGCCCAGACCGCGAAGCCGGAGGCGACCACGATCAGCGGCAGAAAGATCATGCTCGTATAGAACAACACCGACATCTGGCGGCCGCTAATATTAAGCCGGCGGTCCTCGGGTTCCTTGGGGCGAATGGAGATCAGATCTTCATCGGAGCTGAGCCAGTTCATCATGTTGAGGAACAAGTCCTTGTTACCGTTGAATTTTAGGATGTTATTATCCACCCAGTTAGAACTACCTACTACCACGAAGCGCCCCTCTTTGCTCTTGTCTCCGCCACTGCTATAAGTACCGGCGGCGGCCAAAGTAAGCGGTCCCTTTTTGTCGGTCTTCGGATTGATCCGAATCTCAGGCGAATTAATCCGCGCGGTGGCATAGCTGTTCCCGGAAGTGGAGAACAATTTCTCAGCCGTACCTTTGTCGGGCGTCTTGACTTCGAGCGTCCGCGTGAGAGGAAATGCGGTTGCCACATCCTTCAGATCGCGTACGATGGGCTGCGACTCATAACTCGTCACCAGCGGAACCTCAGGACCGAGGCCGAAAATCTGCCCGATACCGCTGGTATCGAGCGCCAGATCCTTATTGATGGTCACTCCCCAGCCCTGGATCACAGCCGATAGCGCCGGGCTGCCGGCGTTATCTTCCCGGCCGAGCTTGAGCGGAGGATCAATGAGAAACAGAGCGCGGCCGCCATTCTCCACATAAGCCTTGATCGCGTCGACCGCAGGCGGCGTGTAATCGTACTTGGGGCCGGCTACCACTAACACTGTGCAATCCGCTGGGACCTGCGGCTTAGGAGCATTGGCATCGGGCGGCGCCGCCGGCTGGCCGAGTTTCACCGCCTGTGGCGTGGCGCCGGGGCCCGCCTGGAGCAGGGAAATTGTCCGCGTCTTGTAATTGTTCTTTTCGAGCGCATCCTTGGCCGCGGAGTATCCGGTGCGGCCGCTATCGTCTAGAGCATGTTCGCCGCTGCCGCTGACAAAACAGACATTACGCTCGCCGCTCTTGAGTGAGCGAATAAGCGCGCCGGTGATGTCCTCTTCGGTCAGGCTCTTGGCCTCTTCCCGGCGGATCCCGCTCTCGATGTAAATCGTCCCATAGGTCCGGACGCCGGCGGCCTTTGCGAGCTGCGGCTTCTTGTCCGGATCTACATAAGTCAGATGCAGTTTCGTCGACAAATTGTTATACCGGTCGAGCAGGTCTCGCGCCCGGCTAAACTCCGTTGTCTTGTCGAAGTAAGTGATGTTGACGTCGTTTTTCAGACCTTTGACGACTTTCGCTGTCTGTTCAGACAAACTGAACCGCTTGTTTGCGGTTGAATCAAATGATGTATTATGCCGGTTGGCCAGCCAGTTAGTCGCTCCTAAGACGGCGATGATCACCAGAAGATAAGTGAATAAATAGGCTCCGTACCGGGTTTGCCTGGCCTTCATCCATTCTGAATTCATTTACGCCCTCCACCGCAAGGATTCCACCGAGCGGGTGGTGAGAAAGAGGCCAAAGAAAATCATGGAGAGATAGAAAATAATGTCTTTGGTATCGATCACGCCTTTCGAAAACGGCTCGAAATGCGTCACAACCGATAGATAAGAGACCACCTTGGCCCACGCCGATTGGTCGTATGCGCTGACCCAGTCGAGCACCCACAACATTAGGCACGCCGCGAAGGTCGCGCCACCGGCGATGATCTGATTTTTCGTCAATGTCGAGATGAAAATGCCGATCGCCAGCAAACACCCCCCTTGCAGCAGAAGTCCAAGAAATCCGACCAGTATGGGTTTGAGGTCCGGCCGGCCAAACGCGTACAGAACGGCGATGTTGATGCCGGAAACCGCCAGGATCGAAGCGTACAATACCAGCGCCGCCAGCCATTTGCCCAGCACGATCTCAAGATCACGCACCGGCGAAGTCATGAGCAGCTCGATCGTGCCCGACCGTTTCTCTTCCGCGTAGAGCCGCATAGTGATCATGGGAATCAGGAACAGACCGATCACGCTGGCGTTAGTCAGCAATGGCCGGATAACGTATTCGTTCACATCCATGGGCATGCCCCGGCCCATCATTTGCATCTGCATGCCCTGCAATATAAAGAACCGGGTGGCGCTGTAAAAGAAAAATCCGAAAATCACCGCGAAAATCGCCAGCAGTAAATAGGCGATTGGGGAAGCGAAGTAGCTCTTCAACTCCTTCTTGAAGATAACAATCACATTTCGCATCGCTATGCACCTGCCTCTGTTGTTTTTCCGACTTTCTCGGGTTCGGCTTTCGCCGGCTTCTCGACTTTTTCTGACTTCTCCGCCTTCTCGGCCGCCGTCAATTGCAAGAAGATATCTTCCAGGCTGAAGCCCACAGGGCGAAGCTCATTCAAATCCCAGCCCGCGGTTACTACGGCGCGCGCCAGTTCCGCCCGAATCGAGCGGCCCTGCAAACTCTCGACCTCGAAGGCGCAGTGATTATCCTTAGTGTCCTTCAGTACGACGCGCCCCACACCCGCTACCTGTTCGAGGCGCTGCCGCACATCGGCGTGATTCAAATTGCCGTTTGCAGCCTGAATCTCGATGGCCACCTGTTCTGAACCTCGCAAGCGGTTGGTGAGGTTAATCACGGTGTCCTGCGCCACCAGCTTGCCCTGGTTGATGATGACCACGCGCTCGCAGGAGTGTTCCACTTCAGAAAGAATGTGCGTGCTGAGAATGATCGTGTGGTCGCCGGCAAGGCTGCGGATTAGCTCTCGCGTCTCGATAATCTGCTTGGGGTCTAGCCCGGAAGTCGGCTCGTCGAGGATCAGGACGTCGGGATTGTGCAGGATCGCCTGCGCAAGGCCAACGCGCTGCCGGTAGCCTTTTGAGAGCTTTCCGATGAGCTTCGATCGAACGTCGGTGATGGAGCAGCGGTCGCAAACCTCGTTCACCCGCTTCGGAACGTCGCTGTTTGCCAGGCCTTTGAGCTTTCCCACGAAGGTCAAATACTCGCCCACCTCCATATCCGGATAAAGAGGCGGCGTTTCGGGTAGATAGCCGATGCGTTTCTTTACTTCGAGGGGTTGTTCCAGCACGTCAAAACCGGCAACCTGAGCGGTCCCGGCCGTAGGCGGCAGGAAGCAGGTGAGCACGCGCATCGTGGTGGTCTTCCCGGCGCCGTTTGGACCCAGAAAGCCGACGATTTGCCCTTTCTCCACCTCGAAGGAGATGTCATCGACGGCCACAGTACGGGCGTATCGCTTCGTCAAACCTTCGACTTTAATCATAGTGAGTCACTTGCCGAATACAGCGAACCCGCCATAACTAGAGGCATCGGGAGATGCCCGATAAAGGCGACAGTCGCAGAACTAAAGTATTAAGCTTCATGATAAGAACGGGCGGGAACAGTTGTCAAATCAACACCACGCCCCCTCCCATCGCTCTCCCCTGAGATTCCGCCCGCCCCGCCCCCACTAGTCCTGTTGTATTCTCTCCGCTGGCTCACCACGCAGGCCGACCACTGGGTATCTCTATGCCTGGTTCCGCTGGCTTTGTGGGTGCTGCTGAACGGCCTCGACGATCTGGTCATCGACATAGCCTGCGCCTGCTCCTGGTTGGTTGCGCGCCTGTCCAAGCGAGCGCAGCTTCGCCGGCCTACCGAAGGCGAGCTCGATGCCGTTCCCCAGAAGCGGATCGCCGTTTTCGTGCCGCTGTGGAAAGAACACCGCGTCATCCAGAAGATGGTGGAGCACAATATCTCGGCCAACCGCTACGGCAACTACGATTTCTTTATCGGCGCCTACCCTAACGACACGCCCACGGTTGCCGCCATCCGCGAGGCCGCGAAACAAGTGAAAAACGTCCACCTTGCGGTATGCCCGCACGACGGCCCCACTTCGAAAGCCGACAATCTCAACTGGATTTACCAGCGCATGCTGCTCATGGAGGAACAGGAGGGCGTGCACTTCGACATCGTCATGACGCACGATGCCGAAGACATCATCCATCCCGACTCGCTGCGCTGGGTTAACTATTTCGCCGAGCATTACGACATGGTGCAGGTGCCCGTGCTGGCCCTGCCTACGCCCATGCGCGAGTGGACGCACGGCGTCTACTGCGACGAGTTCGCCGAGTTTCAGATGAAGGACCTACGCGCGCGGCAGATGCTTGGAGGCTTTATTCCATCGTGCGGCGTGGGGACCGGCTTCAAGCGCGAAGCGCTCGAACGCCTGGCAGCCGCGCATTCCAATCGCATTTTTGAGCCGGTTTGCCTCACCGAAGACTACGAAAACGGATTTCGCATGCACCGGCTCGGATGTGCTCAGTTTTTCATTCCGGTCTACCGGGCCGGCCGCGCATTTGTGGCCACGCGCGAGTATTTTCCGCGTCAGTTCAAAGCGGCCGTCCGGCAAAAGACGCGTTGGATCACTGGGATCGCACTGCAATCCTGGCAGCGGCACGGTTGGCGCGATACGGCCGATCAGCTCTATTGGTTTTGGCGCGATCGCAAAGGTCTCGTGGGCAATCTCGCCGCGCCGCTATCCAACGTGTTGTTTCTCTACGGCGGGGTGACGTGGTTGTGGGCCGTGCACTCCCATACACCGTGGGGCCTCGCGTTGGTGGCACAGAACCGCCTGCTGCACTATGCGTTTTTCACCACGATGGGCCTGCAGGCGTTCCACATGGTGATCCGGGCGGCTTGCAGCGCACGGATCTACGGATGGCGGTTCGCCACCGGCGTGCCGGTTCGCGCCATCTGGGGAAACTGGATCAACTGCCTGGCCACCGTCATGGCGTACTACCGCTACTTCTCCGCCGTGGCGCGCGGCCGCCCGCTCGTGTGGCTCAAGACTGAGCATGCGTATCCCAGCCGCGCCTCGCTGGTGGAGCACGTCCGCAAATTGGGCGAAGTGCTGGTCGGGTGTCAGTATATTGGTCCCGACGATCTGGACGCGGCGCTCGCCGCCAAACCCGCCGGCATCCGGCTGGGAGACTTCCTGATCACGCAGGGCAAGGTCAGTGAGGAAGACGTTTATACCGCGCTCAGCCTGCAGCAGAACGTTCCGTTCGGAAAGCCCGCGCCCAATGTGATTTCACGCCCTATCACGCGCTCGCTTCCCGCCGAAGTCGTGAAACGCTGGAAAGTGCTGCCATATAAAGTTGCCGCCGGCCACCTGTTTGTCGCTGGCTCGGAGCTGCCTTCAGACGAAATGCACGATGCCTTACGGAAATTCTCCTCGCTCGAAATCCGGTTCCATCTCGTCACTCCTACCGAATTCGAAGAGCTGGCGCACGAGTATCTGCCGCAATAACACTCCCCTGCGGTACACTCGTACTTCTTTTAAACACCATTTTTTAACACCATGAAACCCTTCGCTCGAATTTTCACCTGCTTTGGCCTCCTTTTTTCCGCGATCCCAGCCGCCGATGGGCCGTCGTTGCAGGGCTTCTCGCCCGACTCCACCACCTCCGAGCGCGCCTGGGAAACCAAATTTAAAGCCATACCTAGCGCCGACCGGCTGCGCGAATATATGCAGCGCCTCTCCGCACGCCCACACCATGTAGGCTCGCCCTACGACAAGGACAACGCCGAGTGGATCCTCGCGAAGTTCAGGGAGTGGGGGCTCAATGCACAGATTGAATCGTTTGACGTGCTATTCCCCACGCCTCGCGAGCGCGCGGTAGAGCTGATCGAGCCTGCGCACTTCACGGCCAAGCTCGAAGAGCCCGCTGTTTCTGTCGATCCGACATCGGTTCAGCAAAAAGAGCAGTTGCCCATCTACAACGCCTACTCTGTCGATGGCGACGTCACCGCCCCGCTGGTTTACGTGAACTATGGAATCCCTGACGACTACGAGCAACTGGATCGACTGGGCATCTCCGTGAAAGGCGCCATCGTCATCGCACGCTATGGCGCTTCCTGGCGCGGCATCAAGCCCAAAGTGGCTGCCGAACATGGTGCCCTGGGCTGCATCATCTACTCCGATCCTCGTGAAGACGGCTACTTTCAGGGCGACGTGTTTCCTGCCGGTGCGTGGCGTCCGCGCGATGGCGCGCAGCGCGGCAGTGTTATGGATATGCCAATATATCCAGGCGATCCGCTCACGCCCGGCGTGGGCGCGACCCCGGATGCCAAGCGCCTACCGCTGAGCGAAGCCAAGACGATCACCAAGATTCCCGTGCTCCCGATTTCCTACGCCGATGCTCAGCCGCTGCTGGCAGCCCTTAAAGGTCCGGTCGCACCCGCCAACTGGCGCGGCGCGCTGCCGATGACCTATCACATCGGTCCCGGCCCGGCGAAAGTGCATTTGAAGGTCAAATCGAACTGGGACACCAAGCGGCTCTATGATGTGGTCGCGCGCATTCCGGGGAAGAGTGAGGCCGACATATGGATCGTCCGCGGTAACCATCACGATGCTTGGGTCAATGGCGCCGAAGATCCCGTCTCAGCGGCCAATGCCGAGATGGAGGAAGCGCGCGGCCTGGCAGCGCTCCTGAAGGAAGGCTGGCGTCCTAAACGCACCATCATCTACTGCGTGTGGGACGGTGAAGAGGAAGGGTTGCTGGGCTCGACCGAATGGGCCGAAGCGCACGCCGACGAACTGCGCGCGCACGCCGCCGTTTACGTCAATTCGGACGGCAACGGCCGCGGCTACTTGCAGATGAGCGGTTCGCATTCGCTTGAAAAATTCATCAATGGCGTCGCCCGGGATATCGCCGACCCTGAAAAAGACTACCCGGCATTCAAGCGGCTGCGCCTGGAGCGTATCGCCAACGCCGCCCCCGCGGATCGCGAGGAGATTCGCAAACGCGCCGATTTGCGCATGGGAGCGCTCGGTTCAGGGTCGGATTACACGGCGTTCCTCGATCATCTCGGCATAGCGTCGCTCGATCTGGGATATGGCGGCGAGGACGGCGGCGGCATTTACCACTCCATCTACGACGATTTCTACTGGTACACCCACTTCGCCGATACGGATTTTCGCTATGGCCGTGCGCTTGCGGAAACTATCGGCACAGTGGTGATGCGCCTGGCCGACGCGGACTTGCTGCCCTACGACTTCACCAACTTCACCGACACTGTCCAGAAATATGCCGATGAGTTGGATAAGCTCTGGAAGACGAAGAGCGACGAAATCAAGGAGCGCAACAAGGAGATAGAAGAGGGCGTTTTTTCCGCTATCGCTGATCCTAAAAAGACGCTGATACCGCCGAAGGTGGAAGAGGTTCCGCCGTTCCTGAACTTCGCACCGCTGCGCAACAGCCTGGAAAAGTTGCAGCGCAGCACGGAACACTTTGAAAAAACCGCGCAGAAACTGACGCTGGACAAGAAGCCGCTCACCGCCGCGAACCGCAGTCTCGCGCAGGTGGAACGCGCGCTCACGCTGACGGATGGCCTGCCGGGCCGCCCCTGGTTCAAGCACCAGATTTACGCGCCTGGAATGTACACGGGCTATGGCGTGAAGACCATTCCGGGGGTGCGCGAAGCCATCGAGCAAAAAAACTGGAAGCAGGCGGATGAACAGCTCGTGCGCGCAGGGAAGGTTCTGGAAAACGAGGCCGCTGCTATTGAAGCAGTTGCGGCGAAATTAGAAAAATAGCCGACATAGTCGCGGCCGAACACTAAATTTTCTCCGCGTCTCTGCGCTGAGAGTCTTTGCCGTTGAGCGCTACGCCGGCGGCGCGAAGAAGCTGACCGGCTCAATCGTCATCACTCTCCACTTCGTCTTCCGCCGCTCCAGACGGCACTTTATAATCTCCCGCCGCCGTTCCAGCGGCCCGGTCTGCTCGCGTGAACGAATCTGCAAAAACCAGTCCAGCTCCACCGTCTGCGAGTGATCGCCGCCTTCCTCTTTCAGCAAATCGATCGACGACGTCACCTCGTTCTGTGCGGCCAGCGCCAGGATATATTTCTCCAGCTTTCCGTAATCCGGCATGGCATGGTCGACGTGATCCAGAAACGCGAGGCCATTGCCTTCGCTCAACGCCGACGCCATCTTGGTGAACAAGTCGATGGTCTCCTGGTGCGTATCGGCGAACAGCGGGGCCGCGAGAGCTGCGAGAAACGCCCGTCGCGCGATCTCAGGTGCGGTAGCTGGCATTGATACGAATGTAACCTTCAGTGAGATCGCAGGTCCAGAAGCGTGCGCGGCCGTTGCCCTTGCCACGGAGTTGAAACTGGATGGTGCACTCCGGTTGATCGAGCCGCTGCTTGAGACGCTCCTCGGAGAACTTCGCCGCCAGACCACCGCGGCAAACGGCCACGCCCTGCATCGTGATATCAACCTTCGACGGATCGAAAGCCGCGCCCGCATTTCCGGCGGCCGAAAGAATGCGTCCCCAGTTGGGATCGCTTCCGGTGATCGCCGTCTTGACCAGCGGCGAATTGGCAATCGACCGGGCGATCCGCGCTGCCGCGTCTTCGGTCGCAGCGCCGGTGACCTCGATGGTGACTAGTTTCCGCGCGCCTTCTCCATCTTTCGCAATTTGGCGCGCCAAGGTTTCCATCACCGCGGTTACGGCTTCTTCGAAAGCCGCCAGTTCCTTGGGATCGGGCCGCACGCCGGAGCACCCGTTGGCCAGCAGAACTACTGTGTCGTTGGTCGAAGTGTCACCGTCCAC
>Ga0070730_10004368_pt1 | contig 12431 bp, 10 predicted proteins | sample Coa_R1_3_FD_66447 | JGI IMG/M metagenome (GOLD analysis project Ga0070730, IMG submission 66447) | Surface soil microbial communities from Centralia Pennsylvania, which are recovering from an underground coalmine fire - Coalmine... | ecosystem: Environmental > Terrestrial > Soil > Unclassified ... | reverse complement strand
CTCTCTGTCGTCGAATCAGACGGTTGCGGTTGGTGAAGCGACGAGGCGTTCCTGCGGGTCGAGGGCTCCGAGGGTCTCGACGACCTCGAAGCGACCGCCCTGCGCCTGGCCGATGTACATGTGCATCCGCACGTGGTGCTGGCCGGGCACCATCGCCGCGGGCCCGCCGGGCCCCTCGGCGATCCGTGCGTGATCGAGAGCGGCGATCACGTCGTCCTGATCGAGCGAGTCGGCCTCCGTCACGGCTGCCGCCCAGAGGCGGAAACCGCGGTAGAGCCCGGAGCACCCGCTGCCCCCGGTGAACTTCTGGCCGTTGGGATAGAGCGCGTCGTACTGGGCGAGGAGCCTCTGGCTGAACGGGTCGCCGACGCTCTGGTAGTAGTCGAGGCAGCTGTAGAGGCCCTCGACGTGAGCCGCCGGAAGCGCGCCGAGCAGGTTCTCCTCGAAGTACGTGCAGACGAGCTGGCCGCCCCGATCCCTGAAGCCGGAGTCGTGCAGCTGCTCCAGGAACGGCGCGACGCCGGGCGGCACCGTCGTGTTGAAGACCACGTCGGCGCCGCTCGCCGCGATCCGCTCGACGGTCGCGCGGTAATCCTCGTGATCGAGGGGGAAGTACTCCTCGCCCACGATCTCACCGCCGTGCGCCGAGACGACCTCTCGCACGCGCGCGTTCAGCACGTGCGGCCAGATGTAGTCGGCAGACGGAAGGTAGAAGGTCTTCGCCCCCGACTCCCGCATCAGCCACGGGATGAACCCGTCGATCTGCTGGGCCGGCACCGGACCGGTGCAGAAGACGAGCGGATCGGACTCCTGGCCCTCGTACTGCTCCGGATAGATGTAGAGCTTCTTGCCCTCCATCACGACGGGGCCCTTGATCGCTTGGCGGGTGGAGCTGTAGATGCCGCCGAGGACGACGTCGACCTCGTCTTCCTCGACGAGCTTCCGGGCGACTCCGACCGCGACCTCGTCGTCGGTGGCGCTGTCCTCCAGGTGCAGCTCGAGGGGGCGGCCGAGCAGCCCTCCCTTCGCGTTGAGGTCGCCGACGACCATCCTGGCGACGTTCGCGTTCGCGAGCCCGACGATCGAGAGCGGGCCCGTCTGATCGGCGATGACTCCCACCTTGATGGGGTCCTCGCCGGACTGCGGCGATGCCGTCATGACCTCTCCTTTGCTGTAGCGTTGGCAGTCGCCCCGGGGCGAGTAACTGCGACGCGTCTGGCTGCATTCTGTTCGGGGGGACATACGGAAACATCGGGAGGACTCCCCATCTTCGATCCCCCTCTTCGTCTCGGTGAGCTCGTCGCGACGCTGGCGCTCGCCCAGGACAACGCCTTCGGCCAGCCGCTGGAATCACAGCTCCGGTCGTGTCTGCTCGCGAGCTGGATGTGCGAGGCAGCGGGGCTCGAAGAAGAGGTCCGCGCGACCGTCTACTGGGTGGCCCTGCTCCGATTCGTCGGCTGCACCGGCCACGCTCACGAGGTCTCGACCTTGTTCGGCGACGAGATCGCGATCCGTGGACAGACCCTCGTCCACGACTCGGGCAATCCCGCCGAGGTCATGCGCGACATCGTCGCGTTCGCGACCGCCGGCCGGGACGAGGAGGAGCGGGAGGAGATCGTGCGGACGATCCAGGAGACGATCCGCGAGTGGGCCTTCCTCAACTTCTCGTCGGGCTGCGAGGTGGCCGACATGCTCGTCGAGAGGCTCGACTTCGGCCCGGACGTCCGCGAGGCGCTCGGCTGCACCTTCGAATGCTGGAACGGAAACGGTCATCCCAACCACGTGAAGGGAGAGGCGATCCCCCTGCCGATGCGCATCGTGCACATCAGTCACGACATGGAGGCGATCGCTCGACTGGTCTCGCCAGAACGCGCGCTCGAGGCCGCGCAGGAGCGCCGCGGAGAGACGTACGACCCCGCACCGGCCGACGTCTTCCTCGCGCACGGCCGCGAGTGGCTCGACCGTCTCGCCGACACGGAGCCCTGGGACGCAGTGCTCGCTCTCGAGCCCGAGCCCCACCGGCTCCTGGCCGGCGCAGAGCTCGACGACGCGCTCAACGTCGTGGCCGACTTCATCGACCTCAAGTCGCCGTACTGGAACGGCCACAGCCGCCGCTGCGCGAAGCTCGCCGAAGACGCGGCCGGCGTGCTGGGGCTCGACGACGCCGAGATCACGACGATCCGGCGCGCGGCGCTGCTGCACGACTTCGGCACCACGGTCGTACCGAACTCGATCTGGGACAAGCCGGGCTCGCTCACGCGGTCGGAGTTCGACCGGGTGGAGCTTCATCCGATGCTGACCGAGCAGATGCTGCGCCGCTCACCTGCGCTCGCCGCGCTCAACCCGGTCGCCTGCGCGCACCACGAGAAGTGCGACGGCTCGGGCTACCACAAGCGCGCGGCCGCCGACGAGGAGCTCGGCGCGTGCGTCCTCGCCGCCGCCGAGGTGTATGTCGGGCTGACCGCCGAGAGAGCGGACCGCCCGCCGTTCTCCCCTGACGACGCGGCGGCCGAGCTACGGCGGCAGGAGTCGGAGGGCCTGCTCGAGCCTCGCGCGAGCCGTGCCGTGCAGGTTGCCGCCGGGCACGGCGAGCCGAAGAGGCACGCGGGCAAGCGGCAGCAGAACCCCGGCGGGCTCACGCGCCGCGAGGTCGAGGTGCTCCGGCTCGCCGCGAGGGGCCTCACGACCCAGGACATCGCCGGCCGCCTCTTCATCTCACCCAAGACGGCCGACCACCACATCCAGCACATCTACGGCAAGATCGGCGTCTCCACGCGCGCGGCCGCCGCTCTCTGGGCGATGCAGCACACCGTGCTCACCTAGACGGTCACCGCTCGTGCAAAGTTCACGTGGTGGATAGACCGTTGACAACCGTGCTCTACGCGGTCGCGATGGTGGCCGTCGTGGTCGGGGCCGACGTGTTGTTCTTCCGAGGCCACGTGTGGGAGCGGCTGGCCTGCAACGTCGGCATCGTGCTCGTGTTCGGGGCGTTCTACCTCAGGTTCCTGCACCACGCCTAGCCGCTGCGCGGACGGGTGCGACGTTCGGCCGGGCTAACAGCTGTGAACGAGGCGCGGCTTCGCCCCGCTGACCGGGACGCGCCACAGCTCGCTCGGGCACCCCGACCCGGCGTGCCGGCTCGCAACCACCAGCAGCTGCTGCGAGTTCGGCGACCAAGCGGCGCTCGAGGAGCCGTACGGAAGATCGAGCTTCAGGAGCGTCCGCACCTTCCGCGTCGTGACGTCGATGACGGCGACCCTCCCCTTGGAATCCGGGAAGGCGATCCAGCGGCCGTTCGGAGACCAGCCGAAGACGGTGCCGGGGCCGCTGCGCAGAAGCGTCGTGCTCGCACCGCCTCGCGGCGACACGAGCCGCCACGCCCACGTGGCCGGGCCTGTGGGGGCGAGGTAGGCGATCCGGTCGCCGGCGGGCGACCAGAGTGGGTTGTCGCCGCGCCGTTCCAGACGCTGCAAATGGCTACCGTCGGCCGAGGCGGTCCAGATCGACGGCCGTCCCGAGTTCGTGGCCGGAGTGCGCGTGAAGACGACCTGCGTCCCGTCGGGAGAGAGGCTCGGCTCGTTGTTCAGGACCTTCGTGCCGCCGACCACGCCGACGACCGCGCCGGCCGGGACGCTGAAGATCCTCACCGGCCCACGACACGACGTGCATCCCGCTGCGAAGTCGCTGGTGGCGACGCGATCACCTCGTACGTCGATGGCGTACGGGTCGGGCCCTTTCCTGGCGAGGAGCTTGGGTTTCTGGCCGACCGTGATCGCGTGGACACCGTCGTCGCTGCCGTAGACGAGGAGGCTCGGCCCCACCCAGTCGAGCTGGCCCGGTGGGTCGCCCAGGTTGTTGGGGCAGCGCTCGCTGCAGGCCGTCTTGGGGAGCTGGTGGAGGTTCTTGCCGTCGGCGCCCGAGGCGCAGAACGCCCGCAGGATGTTGTAGCTGCCGGTCGCGTGGCCATTGGCCGGCCGGGGCCAGCGGTAGCCGAACCAGGCGATCTGCGTCCCGTCGGGAGACCAGGCGGGAGCGTTCGCGGTTCCGCAGGGCGACACGATCGTCGCCGCACCGACACCCCCGGCGGCTCCGCAGCCGAATGCCACCGCGATCGCAAGTGCGGTGCCGACCACTACCACCGTGCGGCCAAGCCGGATCATGGCGAGCGAAGCGTAGTCCGCGGTGCCAACGAGGGACCAATGCTCGAGACGGCGTGATCTCACCCGAGGGCGATGCAACAATCTCCCTGTGGACCTCGTCGTCTCTCCGCCCGCCGCCGACGCGATCCGCGAACGAGGCGGACGTCTCTACGTCTGGCCGAGACGGAGCCGCTGCTGCGGGGGAACGACGACGCTCGCCGCTGCAAGCGCGCCGCCTCCCGAGAAGGACTTCCGGAGAGAGGCTGCGGCCGGCTTCGAGCTGTATGTCCCGACCGACCTTGCGCGCCTTCCCGACGAGCTCCACATCGACGCGCGCGGCCGGTCGCGCCGGATCCAGGCGTACTGGAACGGCTGCGCCTGGGTGACGTAGCGTTCTCTGCGGCTACGACCTAGCGACCAACGCTCTCTCGCGTCGTCTTCGCGCCACCCAGTAGCCTTGCGGCGTGGAAGCTGACGACTCCGTTGTCGTGACGGTCGTGTCGAGCGCGTCCGAAGCCGACATCGCGTGCGGCCTCCTCCGCTCTGCGGGCATCGAGTGCGCCCACCGAGACACCGAGAGCATCGAATCGCCGGTCGAGGACTTCATCGCCGCCGGTCCGCAGGAGATTCTCGTCCACGCGGCAGATCTGCAGGCCGCGAAAGAGCTGCTGGCCGCACAGGCCGGGTGACGGAAGCGATGAGGCTCGACGGCATCCATCACGTGACGTGCATTACCGCCGATGCGCCCGGCAACGTCGAGTTCTACACGCGCGTCCTCGGCCTGCGGCTCGTGAAGAAGTCCGTCAACCAGGACGACCCGACCGTCTACCACCTCTTCTACGCCGACGAGGACGGGCACGCCGGCTCCGACATCACCTTCTTCGAGTACCCGAACGCGCGACCGGGTCGGGCCGGGGACGGGATGGTTCACACGGTCGTCTGGCGCGTCGGCTCGGAGGACGCGCTCCAGTTCTGGGCGGATCGTCTGAGCGCGGAGGGCCACGAGGTCGAGCTCGACGGCGAGTCGCTCCGCTTCGAGAATCCGGAAGGGCTCGCGCACGAGCTCGTCGTCTCGCACGTCGACGACGAGCCCCTCGTCGCGCGCCATCCGGAGATCGCGCCGGAGGTCGCGCTGCAGGGGTTCGAAGGCGTGCGCGCGTACGGACAGACGAGCGCCGAGTTCCTGTCGGCGATCGGCTTCGAGGAGCGGGACGGCAGATGGGACACGCGCGCCGACACGCGCGGCGGCTGGATCGAATACGGCGAGGCGCCGGAGGTGCCGGGCGTCGGCGGCGCCGGCACGGTCCATCACGTTGCATGGGCGTCGCAGATGGACGACCAGCTGGCCTGGCACGACCGCGTCGCCGAAGCCGGCGGCCACCCGACGCAGATAATCGACCGCTTCTGGTTCCGCTCGATCTACTTCCGCGAGCCGGGCGGCGTCCTCTTCGAGATCGCCACGCTCGGGCCGGGCTTCGCCACGGACGAGGATCCCGCGCACCTCGGCGAGAAGCTCATCCTGCCGCCCGCGTTCGAGCACCTGCGCGATCGCGTCGAGCCGGTGCTCACGCCGCTCCCGGATCCACGGGCGGACTGGTCGAGGACTTGAGCCTGCGTGTGCGGGAGCGTCCGGCCGCGGGTGAGGCGGCAGGCGCGCTCGTTCTGCTCCACGGGCGCGGGGCCGACGAGGACGACCTCTTCCCGCTGCTCGACGAGCTCGACCCCGAGCGCCGCCTGCACGGATACACGCCACGCGGGCCCCTGTCGCTGCCGCCGGTGGCTGGAAGCGTCGGCGGCGCTGGCGGCGCGCACTGGTACGTGCTCGGCGGGCTCGGCACGCCCGAGCGGGAGACGTTCGCGGCGAGCTACGCGGCGCTGGGCGAATTCCTCGACGCGCTGCCGTATGAGCGGGTCGTGCTCGGCGGCTTCTCGCAGGGCTGCGCGATGGCGTACGCGCTCGCGCTCTTCTGCGGGCGCCCGCGCCCCGAAGCCCTGCTCGCGCTGAGCGGCTTCATCCCGAGCGTCGACGGATACGCGCTCGACCTCGATTCGGCCTTCCCACGGATCGCGATCGTGCACGGGGCCGGCGACGAGCTGATCCCGCCGCAATGGGGGAGGGCAGCCCGCGACACGCTGGAAGGCGCCGGCGCCGACGTCTTCTACCGCGAGTCGCCGACCGGGCACTGGATCGACCCGGACGTGATCCCTCCGCTGCGGGAGTTCGTCGCCGGCTAGCCCGGTCGCGGGAGGGACGATGTGTCGACGACCTCGAAGTCGGCTCCCGTGAGCCGGCCGAGCGAGTGGAGGTCGTCGTTCGACCAGTGCCGGTTCGGTGCGCCCGAGACGTACCAGGGCGAGCCGTTGTCGGCGAGGATCATCCCGTAGCGCTGCAGCGCGCGCAGCACGACCCGCGCCTGCGGTGGGAAGGAAGCCACGTCCACGCTCGCCTTCAGCCGAACCCGCAGCCCCATCGGCGGCAGCGCCGGGTCGTTCGAGCTCGACGCGAAGTGACGCGCGGGATAGACGTAGGCGCGGCGCGTCTGCGGCGCCGTGAAGCGGAGCGCGTGGTCGATCACGCCGCGCGAGACCTCGTCCCAGCGGGCGAGCCCGGGGAAGATCGGCAGCCCGGCGGCGTCGGCCGACGTCCAGCCCGCCGGCCGGAGATGGTTGGAACGGAGGTTCCAGACGGCGCCCGACCCGGCCGTCCAGCCGTGTCCCGTGTGGCGCAGGTCGTACAGCTCGTAGAGGCGGCACGAGCTCTTGTCCACGAGAATCGCGTGGCGGTCGCCGGTCGCGTGCGCGCCGCCCTCGATGTGGACGTCGCGCGGAATCGGGTAGCGCACGCGGTCCGACTCGTTGGCGTACTCGAAGGAAACGCGCGACCGCGGTGTCTTCCGCGAGACGACGTCGAACGGGATTCCGATCGGCCCACCGTCCCATTTGCCCGATCCGAAGTCGGCGTGGACGGGAGAGTCGAGCCCGATCGCGGCGATCAGCTGCGCGGAGTTCGCCGCCACCGGCAGCCCGTCGACGCGCTGGTTCCAGGCGTTGCTCGCGGGGAAGATGGGGCAGTGTGGCGCGGCGGGGAGCCGCAGGGCCCGCGCCGACGAGCCGGTCAGGAAAATCGCGGAAAGTGCCGCCGTGGCAAGCAGACGCTTCATCCCTCTGTCATCGACCGCCGCGTTCGAGATACTGAGCGCGATGGGCATGGCACCCATGCGGCGGGTGCTGGGCGTGGCAGTGCCGGGCCGGACGGGCTTGCTGCCCGTGACCAGACAGTCGGCACGGCACCTACGAATCAGGGGGTGGCGGAGGTATGTGCTCCGTATCAGCCGAGATCCCCCGGAAAGGGGAGGCGTCGGAGTCGACGTGAACCGCGGGGTATCGCGCGCGAATCTGGTCGATGAAGCCGGCGAGGCGCTCGGCAATCGCCGGATCCTGCAGCTCGACCACGTTCTCGGCGTTCATCTCGCCGGAGTGCGAGAGGTTGAAGCTGCCGACGAACACGGTGTCGTCGGCGACCGTCACCTTCGCGTGCATGTAGTCGTGCACCGAGTCGGGCGTGTAGGGCGTCGAGACCTTGCCGGAGAACGGCGCTCCGGTGAGCGTCGTCCGCAGCAGCGGCGCCTTCCACTCGACGTTTCCGTTCTCGCGCCACTGAGCGAACACCTCGGCGACCTGCGTGGCGTCGACGACACCGGCGAGATCCACCTTCCCGTCGGATGCGACCTGCGCGAGCGTCGCGAGGATCGGCGCCGAGCTGATGACCGGCGAGGCGATCCGGACGCGGCGCTTCGCGGCTCCGATGGCCTTTGCAATCCGGTGCGCGAGCCGCTCGCCGCGGCCCGGACAGAACCACGCGCGCATGCCGTCGATCGGGGCCGTGTCGACCTTGCCGGTGCGCGCCACCTCGCGCGTCGTCCAGAGCTGCTCGAAGTCGGCCAGGTACCGAGATGCGATGCCGGGCGAGCCGAGGGCGATCGCGACGTTCTCCTCCCGTGTCCACGAGTCGGCAGTCCAGTTGACCGAGCCGGTCCAGACGGAGGCGCCGTCGCGGACGACGTACTTGTGGTGCATGAGGTCGGGGACGCCCGGGATCGCCGCGGTGGGGAAGGGTCGGGCCTCGAGCGCTTCGGGATCCGTGATCGGCGGCGGCGGGACCGGGACGGTCTTGGTGTGGTCGAGGTTGTACGCGAGGCGCACGGAGACGCCGCGCTTCTGCGCTTCAACGAGCGTCCCGCAGACGATGTCGTCGAGCTCCTTCGGCAGCTTGAGGTCGTAGACGGCGATCTCGAGCGTCTGCTTCGCGGCGGCGAAGAACTCCGCGAGGGCGTGCGCGGTGTCCTCGGCCGGCTGGCCGCCGTCGGTCAGCGTCCGGACTTCGACGCCGTCCACTCCGCCTTGTGCGCCTTCTTCGCGGCCTGGTAGTCCGTGAGTGCCCGCGCCGAGTCGACGTCGCCGAGCGTCGGATGCCCAGGCACGAGCTCCTGAGCCACGGGCACGCCGAACCGCTTCGCGAGCACGGCCCCGAGGGACTTGATCTTCATCTCGCCGAAGCCGGGCAGCGCGCCGATGCGCTTGCGCAGCTCGGCGCCGTCGGCGGCTTCCGTCCAGAGGCGGGAGGCGTCGCCGCCGTAGTCCTCCGTCACGGTCGCCGCCAGATCGCGCACGCGCGTGGCCATGTTGCCGGGGAAGCGGTGGATCGCCGGCTTCTCGCGGAAGATCGGCTCGAGGTCGGTCTTCGCGACCTTGGCGGGCTCGAGCGTTCCGAGCCGCTGCTTCAGCCGGAGCGGGCCGAGAAACGCCTGCTGGACGGTGACCTGCTGGTCGAGCGCGAAGCCGACGAGGAGCGCGAACGGATCCTCGGCGAGCAGCCGGTTCGCGTCGTCGTCCTCGGTGAACCAGAGCGCATCGGGCACGCCTCGATCCTACTCTCGACCACGGCTTCTGCAGCCACGGCCGGTACCTGGTACCGGCCGTGGCCAGAGCGGTCAGATGGATTGATCGCGACCGAACTGTCCAATCCGTGATCCCGGAGCCGTATTCGGGAACGAGTCGGTGCTTTCCGGCAATGTCTCGTCCGAACACGGCCGGTACCTGGTACCGGCCGTGGCTTGAAGGGTCAGGCCGAGGCCTGCATCAGGGCGCGGCACCGTTGGACGTACGGCGTCGCCTGCTCCTCTTCGAAGTAGGCGAGCGCCGCGTCGAGCCGCGAGGTGTCGCCGCGCTCCGCCGCGAGCAGGGCGGCCCACGCCTCGGGGAACCTGGCGCCGATCTCTCCGTAGATCTCCGAGGCCCGCCGAAGCTCGCCGCCCGCGGCCGCTCTCCCCGCCTCCAGCCAAAGATGCCCAGGCATCCCCTCCATCAGCCTGAGGTACTCGTCGCCGCGGTCGAGCTCCACGAGCTGGAGAGGGAGGTCCGACGCAAGCTCGTCAGGCGACATGAGCGCTTCGGCGAGAAGAGCATCTGCCTCGGTCTCGCGTCCCGCGGCGCGGACGCAGCGAGAAGCGACGGTGAGGACGTATCCGGCGACCTGCGCGTCGACGCCTCGCTCGCGGAACGCCTGGAGCGCCTGTTCGGCATCTGCGAGCGCGCTGTCGACCTGTCCGTAGGCGAGCAACGCACGGGCGCGCGATGCCAGGACGGGCGGCGTCTGGTACCGCTTCGCACCCGACTCGTGCTCGAGGTAGTGGGAAGCCCTTGCGACCGTTGACTCGAGATCACCGCGGAAGCTGCTCTCGTAGACCAGCTCGGCGTCGTTCCACTCCAGCCCGCTGACGAAGCCGTAGCGCTCGCAGAGGTCACGCGCCGCATGGATCCGGGCCGAACCGTCCGCGAGGCGCCCGACCTGCCAGAGGGAGTTGGCGAGGTTGTTCAACCCCGTATGCAGATCGAACGCCGCGCCCGCGGCCTCGGCGCGCTCGATGCTCCGCTCGAGGTCTTCGATTCCGCCGGCGTCCCCCCCGTGGACGCGCGCCAAGCCGATCGTGTTCAGGCATCGCGCTGCGAGCTCGTCATCACCTGCCTCCTCCGCGATGGTCAGGGCCTCTCGCGCAAGCTGGAGCGCGCGCGGAAAGTCCCGGTCGAGGATCTCGGCGCTTCGAGCGGCCTGAGCGAGCGCGCGTGCGGCTACTGGCGAGGAGGGCACGCGGCGCGCAAACTCGACCGCTCGAGCGGCAGCGGCACGGCAGTTGCCGAGATCGCCGCGGAAGAACGCGTCGCTCGCGCGCATCGCCGCCGCTTCCGCTGCGTGCTCGTAATCGCTCTGGGCGAGGAACCCCTCGATCGCAGATTCGAGCAGCTCGGGAACTTCCTGACTGTCCACGAGCCGAGATCCGTAGGCGCCGAGTAACTCGAGAGCCGGACGTTCCGGCGAATGAAGGTCGGTCAGCCCAAGAGCCGCCCGCGCGAAGTCCACCGTCGCCTGGCCCGCGCTCAGCGAGTAGGCGCGCTGGGCCGCGTCTGCGAACGCCTGCCGCGCCGGCCTCCGGAGTGCGCTGCTGTCGAGCCCCGCCGCCTCGGCGAGGGAGAGCGCCTCGTGGTAGTGGTTCGCAAGCATCTCGGCGTGATCCTCCGCGCGATCGCCGGCCAGGGAAGCGATCCATTCCGCCGCGCGCTTGTGCTTCTCCGCTTTCTCCGCGCGCGGGATCTGACTGTAGGCGACATCGCGTACGAGCGCGTGGAGAAAGGCGTACTGCGTCTCGCCGGCGATCGAGGAGCGCCGGTCGCGGCGGATGAACTCCTTGCGCTCGAGAGCGTGAAGGGTGTGGTCGGTCGCGCCCGGTAGCGCTCCCGGCCAGAAGACCTTTCCGATCACCGAGGCGTCCTGCAGGAGTGACTTCTCCTCGGGCGAGAGCGCGTCGATCCGCGCCGCGATCAGTCCCTGCACCGTCTCGGGCAGTGGGAGCTCGCCGCCGTCGTGCTCGGCGAGCATGCGCGCGTACTCCTCGGCGTAGAGCGGGTTGCCCTCGGCGCGCCGGAGCACCGCCTGCTGCGCGCCGGCGTCGAGCACGGCGCGGTCGAGCAACCGCTGCAGGAGCTGCGCGGTCTCGTCGTCCGAGAGCGAGCCGATCGAGACGGTGAAGGCGTTGCGCTTGCCGCCTCCCCAGCCGGGCCGGCGGTCGAGCAGCTCCGGCCTGGCCGTCGCGACGATGAGGAGAGGCACCGCCGTCGCCCAGTCCGCGAGGTGATCGACGAAGTCGAGGAGCCCATCGTCGGCCCAATGGAGATCCTCGAAGACCAGGATGAGGGGGCGATGCTCCGCGGCGGCCTCGAGCAGGCGGCGCCAGGCGGCGAACGCCTCCTCGCGCTCGGCGCGTTCCGCACCCTCGAGACCGACGAGCGGGCGGGCGTGACGCGCCAGCCACTCACGGTCCCGCGCGTCCTCGCCGAGGCCTTCGACCATCGCGACGAGCTTCTCCTCTGCCGTGGCGCTGTCGTCCGACTCGAGGATCCCGGCGTGCGCCTTGACGATCTCGCCGAGCGCCCAGAAGCTCACGCGCTCGCCGTAGGGGAGGGAACGACCCTGACGCCAGGAGATGATCTCCTCGTCTGCGTCGGTGATCTGGAACAGCTCGGCGACGAGGCGGCTCTTGCCGATGCCGGGGACGCCGACGAGCGTGACGAGCTGCGCCGACTGTTCCGTGCGGGTGCGCTCGAAGGCGTCGGCGAGGAGGCTGCGCTCGCGCTCCCGGCCGACGAGCGGCGTGCGCAGCTTCTGCTCGACGTCGCTGCCGAAGCGGGAGCGGGCGGAGACGACCTCCCAGACCGCGACCGGCTCAGACTTCCCTTTCGCCTCGACCGGGGGCGCGTCGCGGTACTCGATCACGTGGCGCGTTGCGCGATACGTCCCCTCGCCGACGAGGATCCCATTCACCGGAGCCGAGCTCTGGAGCCTCGCCGCGGTGTTGACGACGTCGCCGGCGACCATCGCGTCGCCCGCGCCCGGCTGCGCTCCGAGCGCGACGAGCGCCTCGCCGGTGTTGACGGCGGTGCGGATCTGGAGCTCCTCTCCGATCGAGTCGCGGATCGCCAGCGCAGCTCGCACTGCACGCTCGGGGTCGTCCTCGTGGGCGACCGGCGCGCCGAAGACGGCCATCACGGCGTCGCCGATGAACTTCTCGACGGTGCCGCCGTGCCGCTCCAGCTCGGCCCGGAGCTGCGCGTAGTAGTTGGAGAGCGTCGCGCGGACGTCCTCGGGGTCGAGCCCTTCGGCGCGGGCGGTCGAGCCGACGAGGTCGGTGAAGAGGATCGTGACGACCTTGCGCTCCTCGCGCGGCGTCTCGGCGTCCG
>Ga0070730_10004367_pt1 | contig 12431 bp, 9 predicted proteins | sample Coa_R1_3_FD_66447 | JGI IMG/M metagenome (GOLD analysis project Ga0070730, IMG submission 66447) | Surface soil microbial communities from Centralia Pennsylvania, which are recovering from an underground coalmine fire - Coalmine... | ecosystem: Environmental > Terrestrial > Soil > Unclassified ... | reverse complement strand
CCCGCCGGTATTGACCTGACCGGGCTGGCCGGTTGATCAGCGGTCGTAGTACGTGGTCTGCCGCTGGTCCAGAGGGATGGTCTGGCCGTCCGGCCCGGCGCTCCTTCGGCGCTTGCGCTGGTGCACCGTCCGGGCGCTCATGGCCATGGGATAGATGACCAGCGTGATGACCAGGCCCAGGGCCAGGTTGATGAGGGCGGTCGCGATCTTCGTGCTCAGCGAAACCGAGAGGGTCAGCGGCAGGACCACGGCGATCAGCGTGATCAGCACCATGATCCACTGGAAGAACGTCCCAGGCGCGGGGACGGCCAGGCACAGCAGGTGCATCAGCGCGGTCGCCACGATCGCCGCCGCCGCGGCGCCCAGGGCATATTCCGCCGTGGTCGCGTTACCCCAGATGCCATCGCCCTTCGGCGCCAGCACCACCGCGTGGAAGATGCCGCGCGCGATCAGCAGCCCGGCGAACGCCGCGAGCGCGGCCACCACCGCCGTCGCGACCCCGCCTGCCCACAATCGGCCCGCGTCCACCCCATACCGGGTGTCCCGGGGAGGGTCCACGTTTCCGCCATATCCAGCCGTCAAGGTAACCACCTCATTACAGCCGACCGCGCCACCTGCCAGCGCGATCCGCCGCTCGGCTATGTCCTATCGGCCACCGCCTACCCAACGGAACCTGTCTCACACCACCAGCCGGGCTCTGCGGGAGTCAGGCAGGCGGGGGGCAGCCGAGTTCGCCGAGTTTGGCCAGGCCCTCTTCGGCGCGCTCGCCGTCGAGCAGGACCAGGGTGCACGCACGCTCAAACTCGGCCCCGATGTGCTCCCAGCCCGCCACGGACCGTTCGAGTGCCGCCCGGTCGCCGGTCAGCCGTCCCTGCGCGCGGGCCAGGCAGGCCGCCGCCCACTTGTTCTCCTGGCCGGCCGGCTCTGCGGCTTCCAGCACGCTCCCGGCGTCGGGCTGGCCGGCCACGACGGCAACCTCGGCGGCGATCGCCCAGGCGTAGGGGCGAAGCGAGTGCCAGTATCCCAGGTCGTACCAGCCCCCCGGCTTGGGGCGGTAGTCACCGATCGCGGCCATGGCGGCGCCGATGTCGCCAGCGTGCAGGCAGATGCGAGCCTCTGTGAAGGCTACGGCAGGCTTGAGGCTGTCGGACATCTGGCCCATCTTGTTCCGGGTGAGTTCGTGCGCCCGGGTGAGCCACAGACTGCGGCCTTCCTCATTGCCGCGCAGGCCATGGGCCAGGATGACGCCATAGACGGCGGGTCCCATGATGTCGCCGGGTGGGCACCCGGCCCGCTGCCAGGCTCCCCACATGTCCGTGGCCGTGGCGAACGCCTCATCGAACCCGCCTTGCAATACCAGCGGGAGGATCAGCTTGCTGGCGCCCACGTGCGGCAGCCTGTGGGCTACCTCGTCCTGCTGAGCCTCCTTGGCGGCTTTGATGGCTCCCCGGAGATCACCCGCGGTCACGGCTATCGCGGCAATCATGTGGTAGGTGTCGACGATCTCCGTTCCCGCCCGGGGGTCGTGCCATCGCAACTGGCCGAGCAGTTCGCGGCGCTCCCGGATGAGCCGGTACGCTTCGACGATCCTGCCCTGCTGGTCCAGCGCGTTGACGACAGCGTCCAGCGCGCCGCTGATCAGTACCGGGTCGTTGGCCGCCCGCGCCGCGGTAAGGGCCTCGCCGGACAGGATGGGATGCGGGACAGCCCTGTTCGGGAGCTTGGTCCAGGCCTTGGCGGCCGTGATGTAGGCCGTGGCGACCGGGTCACCGGGCGGGCAGACGTCCTGCGCCTCCGCGAGCAGCTCGCGGAGCAGTTCGTTCGGCTTCTTCTCGGAGAAGTCCAGGTGGAACCGGTCTGCGATGATGGCGGCGTAGGCCAGGGCGATCGCTTGGCCGGAGGTGTCACCTGCCTCCTTCGCCTGCTCGGCCGACTCACACAGCCAGTCGAACGCCGCGTCGTTGTGCCCGATCGCCAGGGCCGCGTCCGCCGCGCTGCGTAGATCCGCGGCGGCTTCACGGTACCCCGAAGCCAGCCCGGCGGCGTCCGCGTAGTGCTCGCAGGCCTCGACCACGAATCCGCTGGCGTAGGCAAGGTGGCCCAGTGCGCGGGCGAACCGGTGGACCCGAGGCCGCCAGCCGCCCGGGCCGGGGCCGCCGGCCGCCGCGGTGCCCAGCGACCTGGCATGATCGAGCGCGGACCGCAGGTCGGCCACGACCGCCTTGAAGGTGTCCTGCCATGGCGCGCCCGCCTCTGCCACCAACCGGCGTTCCAGGTCATCGGCGGTGTCCGCTGCCCAGTCGAGATGAGCGGCCAGGACTCTCGCCTCCTCACCACCCTCGGCCAGCCGGAGCCGGTCCAGGGCGTAGGCCCGGATGGTCTCCAGCGTTCGCCACCGGCTGCCCGCCGGGCCGTCCCCGTGGACGAGCAGGCTCTTGTCCGTGAGCCTGCCGATCAGGTCGACCACCGCCCCACGGCCGTAGCCCATGGACACCGCGAGTGCCGCATCGAGGTCGAATCCCCCGGCGAAGACGCCGAGCCGCCGGAACATGGCACGCTCGTCCTCATCCAGCAGGTCGTGGCTCCAGTCGATCACCGCGCGCAGCGAGCGGTGCCGTTCCTGGGCGCTGCGGCTTCCCTTCAGCAGCCGCAGGTGATCGTTCAGCCCGGCGAGCAGGCCCTCGACGCCGAGCGACGCGCACCGCGCCGCGGCCAGCTCGATGGCCAGTGGCATCCCGTCCAGGCGCTCACACACCTCGTCGACCCGTGCGGGGGGAGGGGTGAGCTCCGGGTCGATGGCCCGGGCGCGGTCCATGAACAGCGCCGCCGCCTCTGAGCCTGCCGCGCAGCCGTCCCGGCGGCGATGCGGCAGCGGCAGAATGCTGACCGCGCGCTCCCCGGCAATCGCCAGTTTCTCCCTGCTGGTGGCCAGCACGCTCAGCCCGTCGCAGTTGGCCAGCAGCTTCTCGGTGAACTCGGCCACCACGTCGAGCACATGCTCGCAGTTGTCCATGACCAGCAGTGACCGGCCGCGCGCCAGGTACTCGTGCAGCGCCACGTCCAGGTCACCACCCCGGTCGGTGACGCCTACTAAAGCGGCAACCAACTGCACGACCTGGGCGAACGAGGGTTCCCGCACCAACCCCAGGTCGACGAAGTGCACGCCGAGCTGGTACTTCTCCTTCTCCTTCCCGGCAGTCTCGGCCGTCTTCGCCGCCAGCCGGGTCTTGCCCACCCCACCGGGCCCGACCAAGCTCACCACCCGGCTTTCCTTGAGCGCGTCGAGCACCGCCACCCGCTCGCTCTCCCGGCCGATGAAACTGGTCCGGTACGGTGGCAGGCCGGGAACCGGGGCCCCGCCGTCCGCTGCGGCCGGCCTTGCCGCCGTGACAGGCGCGAGTGCTGCCAGTTCGCGCCGGTCGGCCGCGCCGAACTTGCGCAGCAGCGACGACACGTGACTTTCGACCGTCCGCACGGAGATGTGCAGCCGGGAGGCGATCTGGGCGTTGGTCAGGTGCCTGCCTACCGCCTGGAGTACCTCGGCTTCTCGTTGTGACATACCTGCGGGATTAGTTGTCTCCGCGCTCACACACTCACCAATCCGTGCCTCATCTGGGGCCTATCCGTATGGGATCCGTGGTGTCCACGAATCCTGGAAGCGCCGCTCTCCAGCAGGCTTACACCTACAAGAACGCTACTTCAAGGAGAGCCCAATGAACCACATCCAGTCCGCCGCCAGCGTTGCGCGTTCCCTGGTCTCCCGCCGCGGCCTGCGCGCCACGTTTCCGCACCTGACCCCCGCCGGCCACCGCTGGCGGGGGTCATTCCATGTCAGACGTGGGATGAACAGCGAAGGGCCCCACCGCACGGTGCCAATAACCGGCCGCAGGAGCGGTGGGGCCCACCCGGCTTCGGCCTGACGCCGGGTCGAGGGGGGTCAGGAGGCGGGCGTGAGGATGCCCACCAGGCCGTTGGCGTAGCCGCCCGGGCCGGCGCTGAACACGATCGACCCGGCGCCGCCGAACGCGGAGCTGCCCTGCCTCAGCCCCCACAGGCCGTTGATCACGACCGGGGCGCCATTGCTGTACAGCGGGCCGGCGAAGGCACCGGTCTTCTTGTTGAACGCGTTGATCCAGCCGTTGCCGAGGTTGCCCACCAGCAGGTCACCGGCGAACGAGCCGAACCCGCTCGGCGCGATGGCCAGGCCCCACGGCTCGTTCAGCGGGCTGCTGCTCCCGTTGGAGATGAGGTGGTGCACCAGCTTGCCGTTGACGGTGAAGACATCGACGACGCCGCGGCCCGCGCCGGGGACCACGTCGGTCTTGGCCTTGTTCTGCTTGCCATAGGTGACGTAGAGGTTCGAGCCGATGAGCTGGATTCCGAACGGCACGTAGCCGGCCGGGAGCTTCGGGTCCTTGAACTCGGTGGGGGCCGAGACCGGGGCGAACATGCTGTTGAAGATGTCGATCGTGCCGTTGTGCACGTCGGTGGCGAACAGTTCGGGTCCGGCCGCGGTGCTGGTGGCCTCGGCCAGCCCCTTGAGGATGGCTCCGGCCGGGGTCTTGCCACCGGCCCCACCGGCCGGGCTGTCCTCCACGGTGAACTTCGAGCCGCCGTTCCACGCGGCGATCTCACCGGACGGAGTCGTGCCGATCCCGTCGGAGTCCACGATGAACGCGGCCGCGCTGCCGGTTGCGCCGCCCACCGGGAAGGCGCTGGAGTCGCTGTTGAAGACCTGGCCGGTGGGGTTGCCGCCGGGCACCTTGACGGTCAGGTCCAGCGTCACGCCCTTCGGCCCGCCCGAGTAGACCGAGGCGTGCCCCGAGTTGTTGTCCGACACCCACAGGGGCGACGACGGGCTGGCGGCCATGCCCCAGGCGTTGGTCAGGTTCGGGTCCACCAGCTTGGCGCCGAACGTGGAGTTGTTGGCGACGAGGTTGGTCTGGGTGAAGTTGTTGGTCGCGGTGGTGGCCGAGACCGATGGCACGGTGGCGGCCATCAGCCCAAGCGCCCCGATGGCCACCATAGAGGTGGCCTGCCACCGGGAATTGCGCATGACGGTTCCCTTCGTCGTTGTCACAGCGGGGAGCTCGGTCACCCGTACCACGGACGCCGCCGAGGTCCGGTTCAACGGCTGGCAAATCGCGGAAATGATTTGCCCAAGCGCACAGTTACAAGCCGTCCGGCGTGAGCTGGGCGGCGGCCGGCGGCGTCGGCTCCCTGGCCGTCCAGTTCGGCGGCGGCTACGTGGATCTGGCTGTCGAGCTGGGCGTGCCCACGGACCGGATCGACACGATCATCGACTGGCCGGCCGCCGCGCGCACCGGCGCCAAGGCCGAGGGCATGGCAACGGTCAAGGACCCGGCCGCCGTCCTGACCGAACTGGCGGGCCTGGTCGCCGCCGGCCAGCTCACCATCCCCATCACCCGCACCTGCCCGCTGGACCAGGTGCAAGACGCCTTCCGTGAACTGGCGCAACGGCACACCCGGGGGAAGATCGTCCTCCTGCCTTGGCCCGCCTGACGGGCTGTTCGCCTGCCCGCCTGACACCTGGATTATTTAATTCGAAGGGCTTTTTTACGAAGCCGGCTGGACTGGTTGGTCACCGCGGTCATTCGCGTAACCAACCAGGTTCCCAGCCATCGTAAAAAAGCCCTTCTGGTTTAAATATGGAGAAGATCCTTTTACGGGTAACTGAACGGCTGGACCTGGAAACCGTCGGCACCTGTGGTGTAGGCCCGGCCTGGGGCTGACCCGAGCTGCGTGAGCTGGCCGTTGATGGATGTGAATACGTTGAAGAAGTTGAACTGCTCGATCCGGCTCACGACGTTGCCCTGCTCGTCGAGCAGGACCTCGCTGGACAGGGCGTTGTCGTTGGGCACGGCGCCGAGGCCGGGGGTGACGATATTCGCGTCCGGCGGCGACACCTCCTGGACCAGGAACTGCCGGGCGGCCGGGTTCGCGGCCGGGTGCTGGTAGACGAACCCACCGGGCGTGGCGAGCGTGCCGCTGTCGCTGGTCAGGTTGATGAGCGCGACCCCACCGATCTCGGGGTTCGCGGCCATGGCGGTGCCCGAGTCGATGGCCAGGCCGTCCGGCACGCCGGAGCCTGCCCCGGCGAAGGTCTGCGTCGCGCCGGTGGCCAGGTCGACCGTGACGAAGGTCGGCGGGGCGCCCGTGTTGAAGAAGTCGGTCACGTTGAGCACGGCGGTGTTGGCCGCCGTGTCCTCGGCGATCCCGGTCACCACCGGCAGGCCGAAGCTCTGCAGCACCGGTTCGACCGAGTAGACCGGGCCGAACGTGCCGGCCTGCACGTCCGAGCTGAACACCCCGGCATGGCTGGCGCCGTGGTTGCCGAGGTTCCAGGTGCCGAACGCGGCCGTCGCCGTCTGCTGGTTGTCGGCGGGCTGGATGAAGCTGTTCTTCGTCGGCGGCTTCCACTGCCTGCCCACCTTGGTCAGCGGGGACAGCAGGCGGTAGCGCGTGGTGGTGGCGGTGCTGTCCTGGATCAGCCCGGTGTCGCCGGCGAAGATGCCGGGCCCGCCGTCGTCCAGCGTGGTGTAGCTGTCGCTGGCCGTGGCCGACCGCACGGTGTGCGTGATGGCCTGGGTCCGCTGGTCGAAGGTCTCGATCGAGCTCTGGCTCTGGTTGTTGGCGTTGGTCTGGTTGGAGGTGACGAACCCGGCCGGCTGGTCCTGCTCGACGCCGAATCCGTCGACCGTGGCCCCGCCGTCGGTGGGCGCGACCCCGTTCATCGAGACCGAGCTGACGTCGGACGCCTCACCGGCCGCCGTTCCGGCCGGGGTCACCGGCAGCACTCGCACCTGGCTGTACATGGTCGGGTACAGCCCGGCCGAGGCGGCCGAGAGCGTGGTCGTGCCCTTGGTGCCGGCCAGCGGCTGGAAGTAGACCGACCCGCTGTCGTAGCCGTTCTGGTCGCGGACCGTCCCGTCGGGGTTGTTGAACGTGGCGAACGAGTTGAAGTCGTTCGGTCCCGGCGCGCTGACCTCCAGGTCCGCCCCGGTGGCTCCGGGCACGCTCCGGACGTCCCAGCTCACCGTGAACTTCCCGCCGTACGGGACCGACTGCAGGTAGCCGGGCGCGGCGCCGGCCACCGACAGCACCGGCGCGGGCGGCCGCACGTCGCTGGGCGCGTCCTGCACCCGGGTGTAGGCGAAGTCGGTGAACTCGAAGGTGGCAGGCGTGGCCTGGATCGCGATGCCGTAGATCCCGCCGCCGGACAGGGCGGCCACCGGCACGTGCACGGTGCCCGAGGTCTGGGTCAGCGGGACCGTGTAGGCGTCACGGAAGAAATGGTCGTCGAACGGGTTCATCCGGCCCGGTGCCGAGACCACCAGTTGCGGGGCGGTGAACCCGCTCTGGCCGGTCAGGTTGTACTTGACCGGGATCGTCGCCCCGGTCACCACCGGCGGGACCACCGGGGCGAGCGGCTCGGGGCTGCCGGAGACCGGCGCGAACGACAGCGGGATGGTGGCCTTGGCGATCACCCTTCCGCCGGAGCTGGCCGTGTAGACGAGCGTGACCGCCTGGGCCTGGGTGGCCGGCGGGGGCACCCCGGCGGCGGCGAAGATCGTGTCCGGCAGCAGCCGGGCCCACGGGCCGGTGCCGAGGAGCTTGCGGCCGCCGGTCTCGCGCACGGCGGCCAGCTTGTAGGCCGTACCGGCGGGCAGGCCCACCCAGTCCGGCGAGATCGTCAGCCAGGCATCCTGGTCCGGCCCGGACAGCGAGATCGCGCCGGGGTCGGTGGCGCTGGAGAACACCGCGTCGATCAGGCCGGGGAACGGCTGGCGCTGCTCCACGGCGACCCGGGCCACACCGGGTGCCAGCCCGCCGGTCAGGCTGGTCACCGCGTTGCCGAGGTCGAGCTGCGGACCCACGTTCAGCGTGCGGTCGGCCTGCGGCACGGCAGGCACCGGCGTCGCGGTCTTCGTCAGCTCGGCGCGCAGGGCCAGCGGGTTGTTCGCCAGGCTCTTGTCCCCGGACAGCCTGGCCACCTGCTGGACCACTGCGGCGGCAGCGCCCACCTCCTGCACGGAGCCGGACGTCCCGCCGATGTTGTCCACGGTCACCGCGTCGGCCGCCCCGCCCTGGGCATGTTCGAACGCGGTCAGGTTGTCGGCGGGCGCGCAGATGTTGACCCGCGACCCGAAGCCGGAGGAGAAGGCGCCGTAGCCGTCCCACCGGGTCTCCGCGAAGGCATGCTGGCTGGCCAGCGCCGTGTTGGCGGGATCCTGCGGCGGCGCGGCGAAGATGTCGTCGAGCGTGGTGCCGCCGACGTTGATCGCCCCGGAGTCGTAGTCGGCCGAGGGCGCGGTGGAAAACTGGATGCTGTTCAGGTTGCTCGGCGTGCCGCCGTTGGCCACCGCGAGAGTCGGCGCGGACCCGCCGGACGGGCTCACCGCCGCGTTGGTCGATGTGCGCAGCCCGTCGTTGGACGAGATCGCCACGTTGATGTGGTACTGCCGGACGATCGAGGAAATCAGCGACTCGGTGAGCGGGTCGTCCTCCAGGTACCGGGACGGGAACCCCTCGCCGTCCAGGCCGAAGGCCAGACTGGCCGTGATCACGTTCGGGCGCGGCGTCTGCTGCGCGGCGGCCAGGAACGACTCGTCCAGCGTGGTGATGGCGCCGCTGGTGTCCCCCGGCACGACCAGCCGGAAGCTGGCGCCGGGTGCGATGCCGAGCAGGTCGGTCAGCCCCGAGCCGACCTCGCCGGGCCGCTGCAGGTTGTGCGGCAGCGGGGCCATCATCGCGAAGTCCAGGCCGATCTCCCCATCGAACGGGTCGACCCCGCAGACCTGGCCGGTGGGGTCGAGGGTGGCCTGGTCCGAGGCGGTATACGTGGGGATCAGCGGCATCGAAGGCCAGTCCAGGTAGCGCTGGCCGTTCTGGATGACCGTGGTCGGGCCGAACGCGTGCACGTAGCCGTAGCAGGAGTTGCGCTTGGAGATGCCCGCCGAGTCAAGATCGCCGAGCGAGACGTCGGTGATGGTCTCGCCGGTACCGGGCAGCTCGTGGTACTTCGCCTCCACCGCCTCGTAGGCCGGAGCCCAGTCGGTGCCGGGCTTGTTCAGCATGGACTGGGCGCTGCTCTGCAGTGCGAAGTTGGCCGGCAGCGGCGGCAGGCCCGAGCGCGCGTGGCGGGTGCTGGCCAGCCGGCGGGAGAGCGCGTCCGCCGCCCGCCGGGTCCTGGCCGGGATGGGGATCGGGTTGGTGGCCGTGGTGGCCACGGTCCAGTCCGGCGCGGCGTAGGCGACATCACCCGACGCGGCCAGCGCCGCCAGGGCGCCCGGCATGGTGGCCGCCGTAACCCGCAGGACATAGGCCCTGGCCAGGTCGAGCCCGCCGGGCCGGGACCTGAGCGCCCGCACGGCCCCGGCCGGGAACACCGGCGACATGCTGTCGGCGCCGAGCCGGGTGAGCACCCGGTTGAACGCTGTGCTGGTGGTGTAGTGGCGCTGCGGTGTCACGCTGACGGTGGGGGACAGGACGACCTCAAGCATGCCCGGCAGGTACGCCCGCGGCGGCGCCTTGAGCAGGTCGAACCGCAGTTGGGCCCGGCCCGGCAGGGCGCTCGCCGTGCCGACCTCACCGGTGCCGGTGGGCGGGATCGTCCGGTACTCGACCCGGCTGCGGTCAGCGTTCCACACCTCGGCCAGGCCGTTGGAGTAGACCGTCGCGGTGTCGCCATTCAGCAGGGCAAGATTCCGGTACACGACGGTCAGCCTGGTCCTGTGCTGCGCCCGGGGCGGGCCGGCCGCCCCGGCTGCCGTGGCCGGGGCGGCGGCGGACAGGCCGATGGCGGTGACGATGGCTGCGGCTGCGGCCAGTTTGCTGCGCTGTCCAAGGGACCTCAGCGTCACGGATCCTCCCTACGTCGCGGGCACGTCAGAGCAGACCGTTCACCACCCTGGTCTGGGGTTTCTGCCGATGTCAACGGCCTTTGCATGTCTTCATCACGACAGCGACCGGTTTAAGCCAACCCCGCCCGCCCCCACCCGCCAGCGGTTCCAGCTCTCCTACTGGGACGCCGCGATCATCGAGGGCGGCCGCACGATGGGCTGCACCGAAGTCCTGTCCGAAGATCTCAGCGACGGCCAGGACTACGCCGGTGTCCGGGTCACCAACCCGTTCCGCTGAGCCCTACCCGATCGCCGCATGAGGCGGGCTGACCGGAACTGCAATTAGATCCCGGCTGCCCGCATCGCCCCCTCGACCAACTGTGCGTCGGCGGCCTCGCCGGCCGCGTTCGGGTGCACGGGCGCGGCGTCGCCACCCGGCAGGACCGGCTCGATCCAGCGGACCGGCTCCGGCTTGCAGGCGTCGTGGCCGATACTCGGCGTGTAGGTGTTCACGAACGTGGCGCCGTTCGCGGCGGCCTGCGCCGCGAGCATGCTGTTCAGATCCAGTTCCACGCCGTTGAGGTAGGCGACGTCCCCGGTGGTGATGGGGATCTGCGGGTAGCAGTTGCCCGACTGCGGCAGGATGTCGGGATACCCGGCCACGAAGACCTTGGCGTGCGGGGAGAGGCTGTGGATGCCCCGGAGGGCCGCGCCGATGTTGGGCGCGTCCGAGGCGATCGAGTTGGCGAAGCTGTTGCCGTAGACGTCCTTGCACGGCGTGCCGATGTCGAGCACGTCCAGCACGTCGAGGGCGGCGCAGCCGAGGACCGCGGTGATGAACGTGTTGTTGTCGTTCCCGCCGATGCCCAGGGTGACCACGGACGTCGCCGGGGTGAGCGCGTTGAACTGGGGCGGCACGCCGGGGTACTGCGAGCTGGTCATGTCGCCGACGGTGGCCCCGCCGCAGCTCACGTCGGTCAGGCTGAGACCGAGCGCGGCGGCGGTCAGATGCGGGTAGTTGATGGCCGACTGCAGGCACTCGGCCGGCGCGCCGGGCGCGACCGGCAGGATCAGCGGCCCGGAGGTGTAGGAGTCGCCGAGCGCCACATAGCCATTCCCGGCGGCCCCGGCCGGAGCGGCGGTGGCGAACATGACCAATGGAGCGGCGACGGCGGTGACGGCACAGGACAGGAGCGTGAATCGGGACGGTCGCATGATGGCTCCCAGAGGGTGTGTTACTGAGCCGTAACATACGGTGCCGCAACCGTAATTGTGCGATAACGCGTTGTCAATGCCCACATCAGGCGGCCGGCGGGAACACCAGCGCCGGGCACGCGGTTGCGAAACGTCGAGGGACATCCGGCGAAGGGAAACGCGGATGACGACGGCAGAGTTCCGGGACCGGCTGGGACGGTTTGGCGTCTGGCGGCCTGCCAGCGTGGTGACGCCGGAGCTGGCCGTCGCGGTCGAGCGGCTCGGCTTCGGCACGCTGTGGACCGGCAGTTCACCCGACGGCGATCTGGCCGTCCCGGAAGCGCTGCTCGACGCGACCGGCACGCTCATGGTCGGCACCAGCATCGTGAACATCTGGAAGGACGACGCGCGGACGGTCGCCCGCTCCTATGCACGGCTGGACGGCCGCCATCCGGGCCGCTTCGTGCTCGGCGTCGGCGCCGGGCACCGGGAGGCGACCCAGCAGTACGAGCGTCCGTACGAGGCGCTGGCAGCGTACGTGGAAACCCTGTGCGCCGAGGGAGTCCCGAAGGCGTCGATCGTGCTCGCCGCGCTCGGCCCGAAGGTGCTCAGGCTGTCCGGCGACCGCGCCGCCGGCGCGATCCCCTACCTGGTGCCGCCCGAGCACACCCGCCAGGCCCGGGCCATCCTCGGCCCGGGACCGTTGCTCGCCCCGGAGCACAAGGCCGTGGTCGACCCCGACCCGGCCCGGGCCAGGGAGATCGGCCGGGCCCGGGTACGCAATCCCTACCTCGGCCTGGTCAACTACACCGGCAACCTGCGCAGGCTGGGCTGGAGCGAGCAGGACATGGCCGATGGCGGCAGCGACGCGCTGATCGACGCCCTGGTCGCACATGGCACGGCGGACCAGGTCGCGGCCCAGTTGCACGCGCACCTGGACGCCGGTGCCGACCATGTGGCGATTCAGTTGCTCACCGGACCGGATGCCGATCTGATGTCCGGCTATCAGGAACTGGCCTCGTCGCTCAGCAGGTGACGGAAGTAGCTGCCCGGTTCGGTCATGAACCGGCGCCAGGCCTGCACCAGATGGAGCTGACCGCCCTCGCAAGAGTGCCTTTCCTCTCATCGGCGACCGTACAGCCCACCTCTGACAAGAGGATTGCCCGCCGCTTGCATACTAAGTATTATCCTCAGCATGTTGAGAGATTGCGATACATCGTGAGTGTCCGGCACGCGCTGCTCGCGCTGCTGAGCGAGGGACCCAAGTACGGCCTGCAGCTCCGGGAGGAGTTCGAGGCCAGGACCGGCGAGGTGTGGCCGCTCAACGTCGGCCAGGTCTACACGACGTTGCAGCGCCTGGAGCGCGACGGGCTG
>Ga0070730_10004366_pt1 | contig 12432 bp, 5 predicted proteins | sample Coa_R1_3_FD_66447 | JGI IMG/M metagenome (GOLD analysis project Ga0070730, IMG submission 66447) | Surface soil microbial communities from Centralia Pennsylvania, which are recovering from an underground coalmine fire - Coalmine... | ecosystem: Environmental > Terrestrial > Soil > Unclassified ... | reverse complement strand
CCGCGCGACCCGGCGAATCATAGCGCCATGAATACGAACGTCGGCTTTGGGTCGCTCGGACGACGCCCATCTCTCTGCTGTGCAAGAACTCGCGTTGCACCACGAGTTCGTGATGCGTAACTATGGCATTGAGCGCGACCCAGAGATGCTGGGGAGCACAAGTCGGTCTGACTTCCGGATCCGAATCTGTCGGTTTCGTGAGTGCGAGCTAGCTGCTGGATGGCCGACGGGAAGCGAGGATTCCGAGCGTGCCTATCGCACTCCGGATGGAGCGGTCGAGATCGTCTTCAATGCCTTCCGCGAGTCCGAGGACGCAGAGAGGGAAGGGACCCTCAAGGAGGAGGACACCCCAGCAGCCATCACGGGGCTCGGGTTTGCCATTGCCCGCACGGTCGAGGCCCCTGATCGCATTCGCGCTGCAGTTTTAGGAAAGGTGCGACGCTATGGTGAACTCAGAGGTTAGACGTGGAGGATGCCGAGCCGGTGTCAGCAGCTCGATCACGTGCGCGACGAACAGAGCACCGCATGCGAGAACCTGGACGAGCCTGGACCGATCAACTGACCACACGTTTTGCGCGATGCATCGTCACCTTCCCGCCGCCCTTGTTGCGACGCGCCTCGCGCTCGAAGAGGGTGGTGCCAGAGATGGCACGTGCTGCGCGCTCGACAGTAACCATCGTCTGGCCAAAGCCCTGCCGCGCCCCAATTCCGCAACAGCGATCAGAAGCCCCCGGCAAACGGGGTCGAACCCACAATGAAATTCCAGAGATCGCTGAACGAAGGCGCCGGAACTCTGAACTCCGTTGCGGCTGTTTGGGCTGCCGCACGCGCCCAGTCGTTGCCGAGGCTGAAGAGGGCCCAAGTGCCTAAAGTGTTAGCGGACCAATCTTCGCAGTTAAATAAGATGCCGTTATATGCGGGCGGGTTGGCCATGTCCCGTTGGATTTGGTCGTATATGTCTTGATCCTCGAGAGTTGTGTCCGCCTCGAAGCAGGTCGAACCAATGCTGGATTCTTGTCGTACTTGGCCGGGTGTCCAGTGCAAAATTCCGAACAACCCGGCTATGAGGCCGCCGGCTGGGCTAAATCCCCAATGACCATTCAAGGTCGCATCTGCACTCTCGATCTTTATGGTCGTATGGGACAACAGGTAGCATTGATACACAGTGAGCCCAGAGACATCGACCGAGTTCACCGGATCGCCAGCTGCATACGCGTACAGGTTCGAGTCACCGCCCGCGAATCCGATGGGATCTTTCGAGATCCATCGGCCCGCCGTTGCGTCGTAATCACGCGCACCGAATCGGACGAGGCCCAGATCGCGATCGTAGAGGCCGCCCGCAAAGCCGAATGGCTGAAATCCAGGATTGGAATCCTGTAGGAGATTACCGAATTCGTCATAATCTATACGCTGAGCAATCTGGCCGCTCGAGACATCGACGACAAGCCGGGGGCTGCCCACGTCGTCCGCAATGATCCGGTAGGTGTTTCCGTTCTTAATCACATAGTCTGGCACCGTCGCGCGACTCCCGTAGACAAACCTGCTCACCACATTGCCGTTGCCGTCCAACTCAGCGACCGGTCGGAAGTCATCCTGATAGAGCAAGATATCGTCATAAATGAATTCCTGAACGACCTGGCCGTTGACGATCTTGCCGACCCGCCGGTTCAGGCCGTCCACCAGATAGCCGATCTGTGTGCCGTTGGGTAGTGTGACACCGATCAGGTTGCCGAGTTCGTCATACTGATAGCTAGTCGTCTGACCACTACCGCTGCCGGTATCGGTCTTCGACTGCAACTGGCCGTCGGCGGTGTAGGTGTATGTGTTCGAGCCGTAGCTCAACAATCTGTCTTGCGCGTCATAGTTACCACTGACAGTTCCAGACGGACCTGACGCGCTCAGACGATTGCCATTGGCGTCGTAAGTATAGGTGGTTGTTCCGGTAGGCGTAGCGACGTTCGATAGTCGACCTGCGCTATCGTACGTGTACGTCGTGGTGCTGCTGGCGCCTGTAATGGTCTCAGACTTGCTCGTGATCCGCCCCAGTTGATCGCGCGTGTACTGAACTGAATACGCAGTGCTTGCGTTGGCGGTAGCGGTATAGCCCGATGGGTCGCCGAAACCGTCGTACGTCCACTGGTCGGAGATGTTTCCCAGCGCGGTCGTATTGAGCAGGCCACTTTGGGACGTGTACATCAGCGATTCGGAACCAGCCGAAGTGAGCAGACTATCTGGGTCGTAGCCAAAAGTTATCTTGTTGGCACCATTCACGCTGAGCCCGGTGATGCGGAGGTTGTCATCGTAGGTCTGACCAACGCTCCCAGTCACAATGCCGCTCGAAGTTGCGCCCGTGAGCAGGCTACCATCGTAGCTGTTGGAGAGACTGAGCCCGCCAGGCGCGGTGAGGCTATTGATTCGACCGGCGCTGTCATAGCTATAGCTGATGCCGCCACGCGGGATCGTGATTGCGTTCAGCCGCCCCGAGGTGTCATACCCAAAGTTCATGGACTGTCCGGTCGGCAGACTGATCTGGCTGAGTTGATCATCTTTGTTGTAACTGTCGACTGTCTGGTTGGTACCCGCGCCGACGTTCGGTGGGGTGTACGCCGACTGAAGGTCATCAGGGTTGTAGCTGAAATTGTGCGTCGGCTGTCCAGGCGGCGTGATTCCGCCGATATTGCTGTCTCCGTCATACGCATAGGCAACCGTGCGACTGCCCGGCAGCACCTGCTGCGTTACGCGGCCGTCGGCATCGTATGAAATCTGCGTCACCCGTTGAAGCGGGTCGCTGATCGAGGCTAGGAACCCCTGCGGGTTGTACGCGAAGGTCGATTTGCGAGCGCTCGTGCCGGTGCCCTGGCTGATGGTGTTGAGGCGCCCGTTGTTGTCGTACGCGTAGCTTGTCGGCAGCAAGTTACCGACCTGCTGGCTCACCAGCTGACCGAGAGTGTTGATGGTGGTGCTCTGTGTTCGTCCAGCCGGCGTGGTCTCGATAAACGCGTTCGACGCGGCGTTGTAGACCTGCGAGTAGGCTTGCCCGTTCACCACGAGGCTATCTGTCTGCTGAGTCAGGCTCAACGAGTTGGTCGGATCGGTGAGACTCACGGCCCGCGTCAACGTCACCGTCGATGTGAGACCACTCGGTGTGGTGACCGTACGGCTTGCCAGGAGCGGCGCGAGCATCCCGAACCGGGGATCAGGACCGTAGACCACGTTGGTGACGGTGCCGTCCGCCGAAGTCGTGGTGGCGCTGCCATCACTCCGCGAAATGCTGGTCGTCTGGGTTCCGTCAGGCGCGGTCACAATTCTCTGGACGTCGCCGGTCGATAGGCGGCTCACCGCGTATTGAGTGACGTGCCCGAGCGCGGTGGTCAGCGTAACCGTGTAGCCAGTCGCGTTGTCGGTACGAGCGAGAGTTTTGCTGGAGCCACCAGGCTCCTGGTCAATGGTCAGGCGGCCGAGCGGATCGTAGGTGAACGAATGGACGCCGCCACGTGCATCGGTCATGCCGGTCAGGAGACCCTGGGCGGTTGAACTGAACTGGATACTGAGCCCGGCCGGGTCTGTCATCCGGCTGAGGTAGCCGTTCGCGTCGACGGCGAGATTCGTCTGCTGCCCAAACGGCGCCACGATCGCGGTCGCTTGGCCAGTGCTGTCGCGCTGGATCGTGGTGACGTTGCCGTTGCCGTCGGTGATCGTGCTCAGTTGACCCTGCGCGTCATAGGCGAACTGATCGAGCGTGGCACCCGTCAGCGCATTCACCGTCTTGAGATGGCGGCCGCTGGTGTCGAATGCGTACAGCTCACTGCCGTCGTCCGACGTGAGAAAGGGTTGACCGGCAACCGCCCCCGGTGCCAGCGGCTCAACTTCTCGGATGCGATCATTGCCTCTGTCGGCGATGACCAGGCCTCCGTTCGGCCTGACCGCGACACCATAGATGCCGTTGCCCGAAAACAGGGCCTGCGGTGCCGGGCCCCCGTCACCGGCGAAACCGCAGCATCCGGGTCCAAATTCCGCCTCAACGCCGGCGAAACTCCGGATGATCCCATCAGGGCCTACCCGCCGCACGGCCCAGCTCGCTCCGTTGGTTTGTGCGGCGACGAACACGGACCCATCTGGACCCACGGCGACTCCCAGTGGCTGGACCACACTGGCCTGGGTGGCCGGGCCGCCGTCGCCGCAGGTGCTGGGCGATGGGCAGTACCCACCAGTACCTGCGATTGTGCTGATAACGCCGCTCGGGGTGACCTTGCGCACACGGTAATTACTCGAGTCCGCGATGTACAGGCTCGCATCAGGGCCGATGGCCACCCCGTTTGGGGAGAGCATCTGCGCATTGACGGCCAGGCCGCCATCGCCACTGAATCCCCCGCTGCCATTGCCGGCGACGGTGCTGATAAGACCGTCCGAGCCGACTCGGCGGATGCGATTGTTGGACGAATCGGCGATGAAGAGGGTTCCGTCCGCGCCCACGGCGACGCCGTCAGGGTAGGTCCCAGCTGGCGCCGGGTTGAGCGCAGCGAGCGTTGCCGGGCCCCCATCGCCACTGTAGCCGACGGTGCCATTGCCCGCGGCAGTCGTAATAATTCCGTTCGGACTCACGCGGCGTACCCGCGCATTACCTGCATCGAAGAGGTAGACGCTCCCGTCGGGGCCGACCGCAACGCCGGTCGGGTTATTAAGTTGGGCCTGGGTGGCCGGGCCGCCGTCGCCGCTGAATCCGTTGCCGATGCCGTTTCCATTACCGATGCCCGCGATTGTGGTGATGATCCCATCTGGACCAACCCGTCGAACGCGGGCGTTGAACGTGTCGGCGATGTACACACTGCCGTCCGGACCGACCGCGACGCTAGCCGGTCTATCCAACGTGGCCTGAGTTGCTGGCCCGGCGTCCCCGGCGCCGCCCGGGGAGCCATCGCCCGCGATCGTGGCAATGACGCCGCCAAGCATCGCCCGGGCGCTGCGACGCTGTCCGTTACCCGTGTACAGGACCTTGCCGATCGGATCATACGCATGATGGACGTCCAGGGTCCAACCGCCCATAACTTGCGAGCGGTCGTTCCAACCACCGATCAGGCCCTGCCAGACCTGCCACAGCGTGATCTCGTCCCCGCGATTGCTGGCGGTCGCCTGGGCGCCGTCGTACGTGAAGTGTCCGAATATGGCAGCCTGCGCCGCCAGGGCGGTCTTCTGGTCGGGCGTCAGATAGGCTGCCGGGTACACATAGCCGACGCGTACGGTGATCAGCGCCTGCCCCTGCACGGGGCGTCCATAGCCGTCCTTGCGGTTCCAGGTGAACGTCGTGCCCTGGTTCGGGCTGGCCGCATAACTTCCCGCCAGTGTCTGCCCAGCGACATTAATCTCAAGGTCGATCCGCTTAAGGGTCGAGGGGGGCGCCGGACCGCTCAGGGGAATGTTCACCGTGTCCGCGGCCAGCAGGCCCGCCTGGCGATTGCTCTGGTAGTTGAGGGTGAATGGGGTGCCGACGACTGGAAGTGTCTCACCCAGGCTCTGCGTCTCACAGCCGATCAGCGAACCTGCTTGGGTGTTGTTGCAAGTCAGGGGCGGACAGTCGGTCGCACTACAAGGGTCTGGTTGCCCTGGCGCACAGCTGGTATTGGCGGGGCAGTCGGGTCCAGTTGGCCAGTTATAGTCCCAGGGTCGGCTGAAATGGCTGGTGGGCACGCGCCATAAAGACTGCCCGGCCGGGTACAAAGCGGCAATTTGGGTCAGTTCGGCCGGTGTGATTGCCAGCGTCGAGAGTTCGGCTGAACTCGCCGGGCTCCCACTGCCGTCCACATCGAGGTTGGCCACGCCGCCGGAAATGCTCAGGATCTTGACGACCGCACCGTTGGCCTCGGGAATCCACTGACCCAGAGCGCGGTCATACGAGCCGACGGGCACGACCTGCCCGGTGGGGAACCCAAGAAAGTTCTCCAGGTACAGGTGCAACGGTTGGCTGAAGGTCACTTCCGGGGCACCCGCCGCAAGCTCTTCGTCGGCAGTCAACTCGACGGCATACGTATAGCCGGTGGTGCTGGGCAGCGGGGCGGGCATGGCGGCGGGCCCGTTCGGACCCACGGTGTATTCGGTCGCACGGACGTGGAGCGCGGTCAGGGGCTGTGTCGTGCCGTTGGCCAGGATCATTGTGGCGGTGGTTCCCTGCGGCACAAGCAGCGTGGCCTGGCGCGTTCCGTCCGCATCCGACGAGGGCGTCCCACGGGCCACTTGCATCGGCGCCGGGGAGGTCAGGTCAACGGCCGTGACGGCCGGGTCAAGCGGCACCATCGCCACGGGATCGGCCGCAATGTAGTCCTGCCAGGGAGCCTGGACCTGGCGCTGTGCAGGCAGGTAACCGTCGAGGGCGTAGTTGAGCGTGAGCGGCCCGCCGCCATTGACCGCCAGGTCGTACGCGCCCGTTGACTGGCTCACCGTCTGACCAAATTCTGGATGTCCAAGCACGGTGATCGTCGCACCGGGCAAGACCTGGCCAGCGCGTGTCTGCACGACGCCCCGTATAACTGCCGCTTGCTGAGTTTGGATCGTGGCCGCTGCCACGCCAGTCTGGATCGGGTTGCTGCCGGTGTAGAGGAAGGAGGTGGCGCTCTGCAGGCTGGTCACAACCGTGGTGTCGAGGGCTGGTGCGATCGCGACCGGATTGGGCGGCGGGAGCGGGGCGCCGACGACCAGCCACGTAAACGTCGGGGGTGTCGGGTCAAGTCGGCCCGACGAGTCACGCGCTCGCACCGCGAAGGTGTGGCCGGCCACGCTGAGGTTTGCGTACGTGACGGGACCCGTACACGGGCTGAAACCACCTCCGTCCAGCTGACAGTCAAACGTCGAGTTGGTGGCGCTCGAAGTGAATTGGAACGTCGCGCTCGTGGCGATCGTCTTCGGGGCCGGCGCGGCGACAATGGTTGTCCGGGGTGGGGTCGCCACCGCGACGAGCTGCGGCCCAACCTGGCCGAAGCTCGTTCGCAGCAGCGAGAAGTCGAGCAGATCCACGCACCCGTCGCCGTTCAGATCGGCCCGCGCGTCGTAGCCGGCAGTCCCACTACACAAGCCGAAGGTCGTCCGCAAGCTCGAAAAGTCGAGCAGGTCGACCGCGTCATCGTTGTTGACGTCCCCCACCGACAGGCTCCCGAAGTCCAGCACGGGACTATCGCCCGCAGCCAACGCGACATTCTGAGCCAGCTTGCTCAGCGCCTGGGGGTTCTTGATCTGCACGTCGTAGGTGCCCGGCGGCACGCTCACGGCGAAGTTGCCCGAAGCGTCGGTGGTGGTGGTGCTGGTTGACTGAACGACGCTGGTGCCGGGTTGCAGGAAGGTAACCAGGACCGGTACCTGCCACGCCGGATCGGGCGGAGCGGGTCGGCCGGGCAAGCTGAAATGACCGTGGAGCACACTCGTCGACTGAGCGCTACTGGTCGGAGCGGTGGGCGCGCGCAGCGCGGAGGAGATGGCGCTCATGACGCCAGCCGCGGTTTCTAGGCGGCTCTGCAGCAGGTTCGGCGCTCCGCCGAACACGCTTTCGATCGCGCTGCTCGTTGCCAACTGCAGTGCCGCGCTTGGCTCCGGGGTGACTGGAGTTGAAGCACCTGCGACGTCGTTTGCTGGACGGCTGCGTGAGGACGGTGACGGGAGTATTGCCGCGTGCGCCGTCGGGCCATCCTCAAAAACAGGGTTTGCGGCCAGCGGCCCGGCCTGCATCAGCATGCTAACGACCAGCAGCCCTGCCACTGTCCGCACCATCCCCCGCCTGCTGTCGAGCATCATGCCGCACCAGTCTCGCTCGAACCAATCTCGCTGCCGACGTGGTTCGACCAGGTGTTGGTAGCCACCATCACCATCGGGTACACCGCCGGTCTCGCGCGAAGGTGCACAACCACCTGACCACCCGGCCGCGCACACTCGCGAGCGAGCGAAATGGAGACCAGTCGTCCCATAGCCCGGGCAGGGCGCGCGGAGGCACGGCGCGAGGCCGGGTCGAGCCTCCGCTCGTCAGCCGCTCGCCGGCTGGCGACGTTCGTGGCGCGACAATCCAGCGACGCTGCGGGTTCCGTCCTGCTTTGCAGCACTGGCCAACTCCACTCGATTGCCCGCGACGGCTCTCCGGCCCTCACCGGGCGTTGCGAGTGTAGAGCCCCTGCCGCGGCTTGTCACTGGCCGCCGCGCGACCCTCAACCACCATCGCCGACACCAATCCAGCGGGTCAGCATGCGACCGAGTAGAGGCGGCCCCCGCGTTCGCGGCCGTCATCGTCCGCGGCGTCGACGAGTCATTCGCCGCCGGCCAGGCAACCGGCTCCTGCCCCATATTCGATTCCGCCTAGGTGCCTGCATACGGCATCGGGCTCTTCCAACGGCTTGATCACCTGTGTGACGCACTCGATGCCGAGCTCAAGGCGGTGCAGGATGGCCTCGGCCGCGAAGAAACCAACCTGGCTAGCTACACCGATCAGCTCGCCCGACCGTTTGCGCATGAAGAGGCGCTGCTCTCTGCTCAGCGCGACCTTGCGCGCATCGACCGCAGGCTCACCCACCATAGTGGCTGGAGCGGTCCACCTGCCTCGAAGGAGCTCGGCTTCAAACCGCGCAGCCTCTTAAAAAACGTGCCCTCTCCCAGCAGCCCTGGAAGACGCCTGTCGCGGAGTGGGTCCGCGAGCTGTACGCCGAGCGCCAACGCTGTAGCGAGCAGCGTCGGCACCGGCGCGAACGGACGCCGAAGTCAATACGGCACCTGACCAACGCGGACCCTTCACTGGCGACTCCGCAACGCCTGCAGACATCTGATGACTCGCCAGCGCCGGTGCCGCATCCCCCGGGCATCGGCAAACGGTTGTTATCTGTGACGCGAAATGAAATTGGGCAGCGGTTGGCGCAACGAAACTGGCAGTGACTGTACGCGGTTTCGGACGCGATGTGTCAGTGGCCCATACCGGCTTCGCGGGCGCGCACAATGGCTTCGGCCCGGTCGGCGACCTGCAGCTTGCTAAAGATGTTGGAGATGTGATTGCGGACCGTCTTCGGACTCAGCACCAGGCGCTCAGCGATAACCGCGTTGCTCCAGCCCTGAGCGATGAGGATCAATACCTCACGCTCGCGCTCGCTGAGCTGCGGGAACTCCGGCACGCGTGTCCGCTCGTCGCCGAAAAAGTGCATCAGTCGCTGGGCGATAGCTGGGCCGAACAGAGCCTCGCCTTGGGCCGCGGCCCGTACCACGCGAAGCAGCTCAGTCTCGTCGGCGCCCTTGAGCACATAGCCGCGTGCCCCAGCCCGCATGGCCGCGAACAACGAGTCGTCGCCAGCATGCATGGTCAGCATCACCACCGCGGTCGCCGGCCGCGCCTCCATGATGTGGCGGGTCGCGGCGATGCCGTTCAGATCGGGCATGTTGATATCCATCAAGACCACGTCTGGTGCGAGGCCCTGGACCTGCGCCAGCGCTTCTTCTCCCGTGGCCGCCTCACCTATCAGCTCCACATCGGCGATCGATTCCAGCAGAGCCCGCAGCCCATGTCGGAACAGCGTGTGGTCGTCGACGACCAGGACGCGGGTCCGACGCGGTGCGGTGTCGGCCATTTATCTCCCAGCAGCCGCGATCGGCAACCGCGCCAGGACGCGCGTGCCGCCTTGCGGCCGGGCTGTGACCGTGCACGTACCGCCCAGCTCTTCGGCCCGCTCGCGCATCGACACCAGACCGGTTCCCATCCGTCGGTTCGGCTGAAGTCCGCTGCCGTCGTCGATGATTTCCAGTTCCAGCACTGAGTCAAGGTCAGGTTGGCACGCGCGCAACTGCACCGTGCAGGTCCGCGCATGAGCATGGCGGACGCAGTTGGTGAGCGCTTCGCTGACAATGCGATAGGCCGCCACTTCCACTGCCGCTGGCAGCGCGGGCAGTCCGTCCGGCGCCTCGACCAGTACTTGCACGCCGCTCGATTGTTCGGCATACCAGGCAGCATGCTGTTGGAGGGCGCCGATCAGCCCCAACTCATCGAGCGCTGGCGGCCGGAGACCGTCCACCAGTCGGCGGACATCCTCGACCGCCTCCTGCATCTGCTCTTTGACAGCTCCGACCCGCGCCTCCAAAGCTGGCTGCTGCCCGAGTGTGTTGCGTAAGGCGGCTAGCTGTAGGCCAAGGCTTGCCAGGCGAGGTCCCAGGCCGTCGTGCAAATCACGTCGCAAGCGGCGACGCTCCTCTTCGCGTGCAGCTACCAGCCGTTCGCGGGCGCGCTGCAACTCGGCCGTCAGCGCAACAGCGTGAACAGCGGCGCCGGCCTGGCGAGCCACGTCTTCGAGCAACTGCTGATCGGCTGCGCTTAGCGATTCGCCTGGACGCCGTGCCGCCACCAGCAGTGAGCCGATGGACTCCGATTGATAGGGCAACGCGACCTGCAGGGCGACCGGTGCCGGAGTGCCAGACGCGGCGGCGATCCGCTCACCGTCCGGCGAACGCACACCCAGTGCGACATACGGTACCCGCAGCGCGTCGCGGACCGTCTCCACGATGGCCGACATCAGCGCGTCGGACTCCAGAACCGTTTCCAGTCGCCGCCCGAGCAGCGAGAGTACGCCGTACGGCTCGTCGCGACGTCCATATAGCAAGCGGTTGACGCCGACTTGCAGACGAGATCTGAGCGGCTGAAATAGGACCGCCGCCAACCCCGCCGCAACCAGCGATGCAAAATCTCCGCGTGCTTGGAACAGTAGCCCAACATACCCAACCACCAGGACATAGATGCCGACGATGGCTGCGATGAGCGCGCCGTACACGATGGTGCGGTTGATCAGCAGGTCGATGTCGTACAGCCGGTGGCGCAACATGGCCACGCCGATCGAAATTGGAATGCCCGCGACAGCCGTCGGCCACAGCACCTCATTGAGAAGAAAGGCCAACCAGGTCGGAGGCTGCGTAGGATCGACCCCAAATGCTGGCAGCCAAACGGTGCTGCCGAGGGCGAGAATGACGCCGGCCGCGATCAATGCTGCTGCATAAGCGAACCACTTGAGTTGCAGGCGCTCGACCCCACGTGCCGCACGCAGGCGGGCGAAGACGGAACCGACAGCCGCCAACCACAGCAGCACCCCAAGGACCTGGCCGCCGTTCCACACCACCAGTGCGATATCACCGCCGGAGCCAGACAAGCCCGTCGGATTCGACAGGTCGGGAAAAACCGCCAATGGCCCGCCCTTCAGGGCGGTGGATACGGCCGCTCCGACGGCGACCACGAGGGTGATCCACACCAGTGGCTGCCAGCGCCGCGACGGCGCCCGGCCAGTCGGAAATAGCAACAGGAGCAGCGGCGCGCATGTGAATGCCGCGGCGTTGATGATGTCCGTAGGCCAGGCCACCCAGTTGCCCGCCGGCCAGCCGGCAGTGCTGCCGAACAACGCATAGTGGACATAGCCGTAGCCCAGCCCATTGGTGGCGAGCGAGGCTGTGAAGCCCTGAAAGGTGAGCAACCAGCCGAGCGCATTCTCGGGTTGGCGCGACAGGATGAGGGCACCTACCCCAGCAAAGATGGGGAAGACCAGCATCATCGCGAAGTGGCCGCCGTGGCCGCGCGCAGCGACTGAACCGGAGGTCTCGAACAGGAACATGCCCGTGGCCGCACACCCGACTGACAATCCGAAAACCGTCCAGCCGAGTCGCCGCGCGGCGCGCCGGCTCAGGTGCACCCGGTTGAGCCCGTCGGGCGCCTCAATGGGCTCCAACCGACCGACAGGGCTCGCGACCGTCTGCTGAATGCTCACGCGCCTCGCTCCCGTTACCCCGTGCGAAGGATACTCACCGACTCGGCTCGGACCAGAGCATATAGCCGATCCAGGCCAGCGCCATCCCGAAGAGGAGCGCGCCGAGGAAAAGCACCGGTGGCAACATGCCGGGCGCCGCGGCGGCGATGCCGAAGATGATGCCGCCCACGGTCAGCAGCCCGCCCGCCGCTCGCGGTAGCACCTGCGCGCGGATGACGGCCACGCCCTGCAGCGCGTAGCCGACGGTGAACATGAGACCTGAGAGTGTCCACGCCATAAGCTGGCCAGGCGGTGGTCCGTGCACTGGCAGCGGCTGGTTCAGGCCGAGAAACGGCAGGACGAAGGCCTCGACATCAGTACCGGTCAGGAGGAGTGCACTGCCCACAAACGCGGCAGCGAAGCCGATCACGGAAAGTCGGCCACCTCGTTCCACCTGGCGAGCAAGCAGGCCGATCAAGCCGAACTGAGCCAGGATCATGCCGATTGCTGGGATCCAGTGGACTGGCACCCAGATTGGATTGACGAACCCAGCGGCGTCGTGGTTGGGGTGCAAAATGGGGAAGAATGCGATCAGCACGCCAGCCAGAACCAGGCTGAGACCACTCAGGTTGATCAGGCCAGCCGCTGAAACCGAGTTGGCAGGCACGCTGCTCGCGCGAGCAGGACTGGCAATTGCTGT
>Ga0070730_10004363_pt1 | contig 12436 bp, 12 predicted proteins | sample Coa_R1_3_FD_66447 | JGI IMG/M metagenome (GOLD analysis project Ga0070730, IMG submission 66447) | Surface soil microbial communities from Centralia Pennsylvania, which are recovering from an underground coalmine fire - Coalmine... | ecosystem: Environmental > Terrestrial > Soil > Unclassified ... | reverse complement strand
CGAATGCCGTGCAGTTGGCGCATCATCCACTGTCCCGGCTTGACCTGTTTCAAATCCACCAGCGCGGTGGACCAACGCTCGCCGCCCGAATCTTCCTGGAGCCGCCAGCGGCCCAGATGGTGAGAACAGGCGACCACACCCGGACGGATGCCCTCTGTCACCCACACCCGGTCCACAAAGTATCCAATCGCAGTTTGCAGCCGTACCAGGTCGCCGGTATTGATCTTCAGCCGCTCGGCATCCTGAGTGTGCATCCATACCGGATTTTTGTGGGAGATCTCATACAGCCATTTAGCGTTGCCCGACCGGCTATGAATAAGGGTGGGCAGCCGGAAGGTAGGCAGCAACAGCATCTCGCCCTTTTCTACATCTATATTGTCGCGATGAACGTGGCTTCTTATATAGGTTGGTATGGCATACTCCGGCCACTTCCAGTCTTTCAGGGTTTGTGAATAGAACTCCAGTTTTCGGGAGGGGGTGGGAAAACCAGATTGAGACTGGCCATCGATCTGCACTCCTACGGCTGCGCCATTGCGGGAGATTACCCCTGTGACAGGATCAGTCGAGCTACCATTCAGTTCTTCGGTCTTTAATAGAGTAGCGTGAGTTTGATAGATATTCTCTTGAACCAGGAACGCCCCATACTTCCGCATGTAGTCGTAGGCTGACAGGTCTTCCTTGGCGGCGGCGGCCGGTAATCCCTCAACCCGGTTTTCAAAGATCCAGCGATAGTATTCGCCGATCCTTAGCTTCTCGCCTGGCCGATATGGAGACTCAAAATACTTGCGAATTCCCAAGGCGCCATCGGGATCGATCCGCCAGGAAAGCTCGATCCAGAATTCATCCTCTTCCCAAACTTCGCCCAGACTGGACTCACGATGCGCTTCATAGGTGGAGTTGAATTCCCGGCCATTCTTTTCGAGAGCTACGCGCAAGACCGGCTGCCGGAAACCAATCCAGCGGGCGGCATGGGTTTCCTGGCTCATCAGGTCGTGGCGCTCCGATGCATGCCCCATAGGCAAGACGTAGTCGGCAAACCAAGCGGTTTCGCTCCATGTGGGAGAAAGACATGCATGGCACTCGACCTTGCTTTCGTCGGTCAGGGCTTCCACCCAACTCATGCCATCGGGGTTCGTCCATACCGGGTTGTAGACGCGGCTGAAGTACATCGCCAGTTTGCCCCGGCCTTCTCTCAGAAAATGGGGCAGCAGAAAGCTCATCTCAAAAAAGGCCAGCGGATATTCGCGCGCCCACATCATCTCGTTCCAGGCGTTGGGCGGGGGCGGCATGTTGGGAGGCTGAGGGATGTACTTGTTCCAGCCGCTGGGAGATGTTCCGCCTACCGTCCCTACGGCCCCCACCAGCACCGTCAAGAATTCCAATGCGCGGGAGACCTGCCATCCGCCCAGATTTCCGGCCGCGGCGTTGCGCCATACATGGGTAGCAACGGCGGAGCCGGCGCGGCCCACCTCGCGCGCTACCTCCACGATCAAACGCGGATCTACACCCGACTCCCGGGCGGCAAATTCCGGCGTGTAGCCGGAATAAATTTGCTTGAGAACTTCAATAAAGACCGCAAATGTCTGCGGCTTATCAGGATGTTCTTTGCGCAGATACTCTTCCCAATTCACCCACCTGCAGACAAATTCCCGGTCGTACAGATCTTCTTCCAACAGGATGCGGCACATGGCCAGCAGCATGGCGGCCTCGCTGCCCGGCCAGGATGAAAGCCAGTAATCCGCCTTGGTAGCGGTATTCGAGAGACGCGTGTCGATCACGCAGATCTTTGCCCCCTGGGCCTTGCCGTCGATGATCCGTTGAGCGTGCGGGTTGAAATAATGACCGGCTTCCAGGTGCGAGCTCAACAGCAGGATAAAACGGGCATTGGCATAATCGGGCGACGGCCGGTCTAATCCATGCCAGTAGGCATAGCCGGCGCGGGCCCCGGCCGAGCAGACGTTGGTATGGCTGTTATGGCCGTCGATGCCCCAAGCGTGCAGGACGCGCTGGTTATATATCAACTCGTGTCCAGGACGCCCGACGTGATACATGATTTCGTTTTTGCGGCCCTCCATAAGGGCGCTGCGAATCCGTCCGCCGAGGTCGTCCAAGACTGCGTCCCAGGTCACGCGCTCCCATTTTCCTTCCCCTCGCTTGCCCACGCGCCGCAAAGGATACAGAATGCGCTCCGGATCGTTGACCTGATTAATAGTTGCCGGTCCCTTGGCACAGTTGCGGCCCCGGCTGCCGGGATGAGCGGGGTTCCCTTCAAACTTCTGAATCCGCATCTTGTCTTTGTCCACGTAGGCCAGCAATCCGCAAGCGGCTTCGCAATTAAAGCAAATCGTGGGGACAAGCGAGTAATGCTTTTCGACTTTTTTGGGCCAGTGCGCCGGATCGTATTCAGTCCAGTCGTCCCAACGGTCCGAGGGCGGAAAGCTGGCGAGACCTTCGCGCGGAGATTCCAGCTCCAGCGCGGAGGGATTTAGGGGGATGAGATCTTTCATAGATAAACCTTGTGCATTGCCAAGATTGCCATAATTGCCATAACTGGAAGATAAACCTGCAATGATGCCGCGAGATTTTGGTAATTATGGCAATTCATCAGCTCAAGGGTACTACCTGCCCTGCTTTCACCCATAGATCCTGAAACCACCATACGCCCGCCAAGGCGAGGACCGGCACCGTTACGATCCAACCGGGAACCTGTCCGGAAAAGGCGGAGAATATTCCGAGAAGAATCGGGGCCGCCAATCCTGCGCCAACCGCCAGCCCCCAGAAACGCATGCTCAGGTGACCACGCACCAGAGCGCGCATGGCCAGTTGGGCATCAACGCTCACATGCGGAAGAGCTATCTCCGCCAGAACCATCAGCAGGCTAATGACCAGGAAAAGCACCAGGATTCTTACTGCGTAATCCAAAAGAATCAGGCGGTCGGCAACAAAGCCAACGAGGGCCAGAGTAGCTGAACCTGCAATCAAAGCATGCATGAGCAGGTGCCACAAAAACATCGGGCTTTGCCACAGATCGCGCCCTTTTGCCTGGGCAAACAGAAAGGCGGAATAGCAGGCCGTGGCTACGGCCAAAAGAGCAGTAGCAAGAACTAGAGCGCTTGGAATGGTCTGGCCCAAGACGCCGAGCAGCAGCCATATCGAACTCAATCCACCATAGCCAATCAGGATATAGCCGCCAATGACCAACCATGACCGGAAATTAGGCTTGGTCAGAAGATAAAAGAAACGATCGGGCCGCTTGAGATCAAAGATCAGCAGCAGGCTGGTAACAGCCAGCGCGCCCAAAGCAATAAAAGGGCCAAGAACATTGAGCAGTGGTCCGTTCATGGTGGCGCTCAAGCCCAAAAACATGGCGGTCATCAGCAGCACACCGGCAGCAATTGATTTGGTCCATAGATAGGCGGCAATCTTCCATCCCCAGGGCGCGGGATGGGCCACGTCGTAAACCTCGCGCGTGAGCGATGGATCGAAATTCGTTTTGATGGGGCGATCATCGCGTTGCTCGGCGAACATGTAAGTTTCTTGCCGTGCGAGGCGCGCAGGCTGAAGCAGGTCGCCCTCAATCCCTACGTAATAAAGTTTCGGCTCAGTTCCCTTTTGCGGCTTGCGCACTGAAACTTTCTGTGTGGCGACGATGCGACTTACTTTGCTCGCTGTGTCGTCGAGGTCTCCGGCGATGATCGCCTGCGTAGGGCAGACGATCACGCAAGCAGGTTCCAGATTGTTTTCTACACGGTGAGCACAGAAGTTACATTTGGCGGCGGTGTTGTTGTTGGGATCGATATAGAGGGCGTCATAAGGGCAGGCCTGCATGCATCCTTTGCAGCCGATACATCGTTGATTGTCGAAGTCTATGATTCCATCAGAGCGGCGGTAGAGAGCGTGGGTGGGACAAATCTCAGTGCAGGGGGCCGAATCGCAGTGGTTACATCGCATCACGCCGAAATGGCGGCTGGTGTGAGGAAATTCACCTTTTTCGATGTATTTTACCCAGGTGCGAAAAACTCCAACAGGCACCTGATGTTCCTCTTTGCATGCCACGGTACAGGCGTGACAGCCGATACATCGATCCTGATCAACTACAAATCCGTAGCGCATGAGATAAGGTTGGGAAAATCGTAAGTGTTCCTTTATACATGAAAATCAGAATTCTTTGCCCACATCCAGACGAGTTGCCGCGTTACGATAGAGCGATGCCCCAGAACATCGAGATCAAAGCCCGCCTCGCAGATGAGGATTCATTTAACGATTTGGTCCACAAAGTCGCCGGGCTGCCAAACGAGACGCTCTCGCAGGAAGATACTTTCTTTGAAACCCCGCATGGCCGGCTGAAGCTGCGGGTAATCAATGAAATTCAGGGCGAGCTGATTTATTACCAGCGCGAAGATATTTGTGGCCCCAAGTTATCTCATTACCAGATCGTAAACATATCGGAGCCTGCTGCCTTAAAGCAGGTGCTCTCCTCGGCCATGCCGGTTACCGGCGTTGTCCGCAAGCATAGAATGGTTTTTCACTCGGGCCAGACGCGTATTCATCTTGATCGGGTCGAGACCCTGGGAACATTTCTGGAACTTGAAGTCGTACTCCACACAGACCAATCCGAGCAAGAGGGTGCGCGGATCGCGCAGGAGCATCTGGAGTGGCTGGGGATCAGCCCCGATCAACTTATTACGGGAGCGTATCTTGATCTACTCCGGCAAACCCAATAGTTTTTACCACTGATTTTCACTGAGCCCACTGATCTGCAAGCAAGATCTTTTTAACCGCTGATTTGCGCTGATGACCGCTGATCAGAAAAGCATGGGGTTTTGGAGAGTATTGGAAAGGTCTTACATTGCACCAATTCTCAGGTCGATCCTTACGTGGAACAATCATGAGAGTGACGAAAATCGGCCCCAGGATGCCGATTGCGCTGTAGAATATTCTCCGAGATTCATATCATGACAAAAGACGAGATCCTCAAGAAGCACAAGCAGTACCTTTTTCCGTCCATCACTATTAATTACAGCGATCCCCTGGTCACTGATCATGCTTCCATGCAGCACCTGTGGGACATTGAAGGCAAGAAGTACCTGGATTTTTTTGGCGGCATCGTAACCATCTCGGTCGGACATGCCAATCCGCGTGTCACCGCCAAGATCAAGGCCCAGATCGACAAGATTCAGCATGCTTCCTCTTTGTTTCCCAATGAGGCGGTGGTGGCGGTGGCGGAAAAGCTGGCGCAGATCACACCCGGCGAGATCAGCCAAAGCTTCTTCAGCAACAGCGGAACCGAGGCCAACGAAACGGCCGTTCAACTGGCGCGCATGTATACCGGCCACTACGAGGTGGTTGCGCTGCGCCACGGCTACAGTGGCCGCTCCCAACTCGCGCAGTCGCTCACCGGACACGGAACCTGGCGAAAATCTCTGCCCAACCCTTCGCAGGGGATTGTCCATGCCATGAATGCCTATTGCTATCGCTGCCCGCTGGGGAAAACCTATCCGAGTTGCGAAGTTGCCTGCGCCAAAGACGTGGAAGCCGTGATCCAGACCACAACCTCTGGCCGGATTGCAGCATTTATTGCCGAGCCCATCCAGGGAGTAGGCGGCTTCATCACTCCTCCGAAAGAGTATTTCAAGATCGTCTTCAAGATCGTGAAAAACTACGGCGGGCTGTTCATTGCGGATGAAGTCCAGACGGCCTGGGGCAGGACCGGAAAACGCTGGTTCGGCATCGAGCAATGGGAGGTCACTCCCGACATCATCACCTCGGCCAAGGGCCTTGCCAATGGCGTGCCGGTGGGCGTAACCATGACCCGCCCGGAGATTGCCGCCAGCTTTCAAGGACTGCAAATCTCTACCTTCGGAGGCAATCCGGTCACCTCGGTCGCCGCCAAAGCCACCATTGACCTGATTGAGGAAGACCGTCTGATGGATAACGCAGACGTCGTCGGCCGATATTACCGCCAGGGACTTGAGTCTCTCAAAGACAAGCACGATCTGATCGGAGACGTCCGAGGCATGGGCCTGATGCAGGCCATCGAATTTGTGAAGGACCGCAACTCCAAAGAGCCCGCGCCGCAGGAAACCAATCAATTCATGGAAGAGTGCCGCAAGCGTGGTCTACTCGTCGGCAAGGGCGGACTTTTTGGGAACGTAATACGGTCTTCGCCTCCGCTCAACATCGCCAAGGCCGATGTTGATGAGGCACTGCGCATCATGGACGAATCATTGGTGGCGATGTCACCAGCCCTGGCCGGTGCGGCAAACCATCGATGAAGAATTTGTAATTGATAATTTGTAAGTTGTAATTTAGCACCTTCGCGTTTTTCAGGTATCGTTCCATCCCGCCCTCTCCAGGGTTGTAACGAGGTTGATCCACATGCGATGCTTCATCGTTTTCCTGTTGCTCTGTTTAGCCAATCCGCTTTTCGCCCAGCATCCATCCATACCCGAAATCCGGTTCCACTCGGTTCCTGATTTTCTGAAACTCCCGTCTGACCTTTATCTCGGGGAGGCCGCAGGCGTCGCAGTCAATTCCAAAGGACACGTCTTCGTCTTCTCGCGCGGCAACACCAGCGGCCCTGCCTATGCGGCAAGAGCAGCGCAGCTCCTGGAATTCGACGCCGATGGAAAGTTTCTGCGGGAGATCGGCCATAACCTTTACGCCTGGTCTTACGCGCATACAGTCAAGGTCGACAAGGATGACAACATCTGGGTGACTGACAAGGGGTCGGACATGGTCATCAAGTTCAACCCCGAGGGCCGCGTGGTCATGGTGTTCGGGCGCAAGCAAGAGGCCTCCGACGACGGAACAGGACCTTTGAAGAAGCCTGTGCCGCCGCTGCCTCCCGTGGACGGAATGTTCCGCCAAGTGACCGATGTGGCATGGGACTCGACCGGCAACGCCTACATCAGCGATGGCTACGTGAATTCGCGCATCGCCAAGGTCGATAAGGACGGCAACTGGCTCAAGTCGTGGGGCGAACCTGGCGACAAGCCCGGTCAGTTCAACACTCCACACAGCATCGCCGTAGATGCACAAGGTAACATCTATGTGGCGGACCGAGGCAACCGCCGTATCCAGGTTTTTGACGGTGATGGCAAGTTTCTTCGCCAGATCACGATTGACGCACCGGTCGATGCAAATGCGCGCCCGGCAATCGGCAACAAGCCGACACAGACAACAGGCACGATGTCACCCGGCGCGCCGTGGGCAATCTGTATCACACCTTCGCCTAATCAAGTCCTGTACAGCTCCGATGCCTTCCCGGGTCGCATATACAAGCTCAGTCTGGACGGAAAAATTCTGGGAACGCTCGGCAAGTCCGGCAAACAGCTCAATCAATTCGGCTGGATTCATGAAATTGCGTGTCCATCAGAAAACGAGCTCTACGTCAGTGAGATATTGAATTGGCGGGTGCAAAAACTGGTTCTCGAGCCGAGTCATTAGTTTCGGCCAAACTCGTATCTTGGAACTCCGAACCTCGAATCATTGGTAAAATAATCTGCATGCCGACCACAGAGGAAGTAATGATTGCGCTGACCGAGTGTTATGACCCGGAGATACCGGTGAACATCGTTGACCTGGGCCTGATCTATGAGGTGCGCATGAAACCAGCAGAGAGCGCTCCGGATGTTCAGGACGTGGAGGTCGAAATGACGATGACCTCGCAGGGATGCCCTGCACATGTAGGCATCAGCGAAGATGTGCGGCGCAAAGTTCAGGCCCTGCCTGGCGTAAATTCCGTGAATGTCAACATCGTCTGGACTCCGCCTTGGGGGCCGGAACGGATCAGCCCTGCTGCCCGGCAGAAGCTAGGCATTGAATAGCCAAAAGACAACAAGCACTTCGCCTTGTCGGGTAACACGTGGTCACCTTCAGTAACGGCTCCCACTGGCAACCGGCATGTTGCGATAGCCGCCGCCCTGCTGCGAAAGCTTTTCCATAAAGGTGGCTGCGCCGTCCACAAATTTGCTGCCTTTCTCGATGTATTCCGGCAGCCGGTTCCAAATCTCTTCGAATTTCTCCGGGTGTTCAACCGCCAACGTGGCCAATCCGACGCCGGCAATTGCCAACCCCGCCGGACGGCGACCGGTCAGGAACAATAATGCGCCCGCCGTAAGAGAACCGTAGATAAGACTTTTTTTCCAATCCATTCTTTCACCCCCTGAGCCTTTTCGATTGCAGCAGTTTTATTTGCTCGAATCGAACGCCTTAAACTGACTTTAGAGTTAGAGCAAAATCTGCTCCACTCTGTTGCCCGGTTCTACAAACCCATCCTCTAATGCGGCCTCTTGGTTTTTGTGGATTCCGGTCCCCGGCATTATCAAAATCCCTTGACTGGAGCCCAGAGGCAGCATAAAGTCCTGCCCATGAAAAAACTGATCGGACTGCTGCTTTGTTTGCTGTTGCTGGCCGCCATAGCGCCAGCCAAAGGAAAGACGAAAGGTCCCCGCAGACCGGCTCACCTCACACGACTAAGGCGACCAAAACCACGAAGAGTAGTTCGTCTTCGTCCTGGGGAATCACGTGTACCGATGGTACGATCAGTCATGCCAAGACGACTCGAGGGGCGTGTTCACATCACGGAGGCATCAGACACTAGAGCGGCAACTGCCGCCAGATATTCACAAGGAAGATTACAGGGGGCCTAAAAAGGAATGTGGGCGCCGGTATCAAGGGGCGGCGCCCACTGGGGGTACTGCGTATGTTAACTACATAGACGAAATAAACTCGAAAAAGTTTCGTGAAACCGAGAAAGTTAACATAAGTAAACAATCCGAGAAAAAAGCCCCTCTTTCGAGGGGCGAAAAAGAAGAATTAAGGAGAGAGGAGAGAACGTTAAGACATCCGCGCAATCAATTCCCGGATTTGAACACGGGCTTGATGAAGCCCCAGCTTCGATTCTTCGTCGCTAATTCCGAGCAGACGGGCGATCCGACCATGCTCATAGCCTTCCACGTCGTGCATCAGGAAGATCATCTTTTCCGTAGCCGGCAACTGCACTACGGCCCGCTCAAGATGAACGCGTTTGATGTTGCCATGAACACTCTGGATATCCGGAGAGACGGCACAATTCAGGGTGAGGGAGCCGACTGCGAAAAGTTCGCGAACTTCCGCGAGAAACGCACGATCGATGTGGTCTTGGGTTGGCTGATTCAGCGCAGCAAAAGCGCGTAAAAAAGTGTTGGCGCTCAGTTGCTCGGCCACCAACTCGTTGTCGGTCATCCAGAAAGCCAGGGAGTAAATTCTATGGCAGTTTTCGTTGTAGATCTCGTTGTAGGGTGTAGCGGTCTGGCTCTCAACCACTGGAATATAAGGGGCCAAACTGTTTATCGCACTCTGAAGGCTGATCGTCGCCATGATCTACCTCTTTCTGCCTCTTCGGGCCTGATGGGGTCTATTTGAGGGCCAGTCTTTCTTGACCTTCCTGCCACTTCTATACAGCAATCCTCATGCCCAACTCCAGAAGCGGACTGCTTAGAATTGATAAGAGATGTAAGTCCTTATTTTTCAATGAGATTTAGAAAATTCTGCAGATTTGTTGGCGCGATAGGGTTAAGTAGGGCGATTTCCAGAGATGAATTGAGAGTACAAGTGAGAACTTTAATACCACTTATAGATAAATAAATACCTAATGTGTTGAATCTCTAGGTAAAATTTGCTCGGCGGTGGAGTTAAAAACTAATTTTGCAAGAAGACGGCAAGCAACCTTTCAAAAACTTCATCAAGAGGCAAATTTAGCGCACCGCAAGCACTTCCCGGATGTTGTCGCGCGCCAGAAAGAACTTAAGCGATGAGAACTCCTTAAACAGGTTTTCTATGTGGCGGTTGTTGAAAATCCTCTGCAAACGAAAACCGGGGACGGGCTCCAATTCCAGAACATCTCCCTGCGCGATGTGGTAGCGGCAATAGGGAGAATCCGGTCCGGCATCTTTGGTATGAAAAAAGGCGAGCAGAACGCCCCCCGGTTTGAGGACCATGCTGATCCGCTCGACCATGGGCTTCACCAGCGCTTCGTGCAGGTAATCGGGAATGTCCCAGCATAGGATGGCGTCAAACCGATGCTCAGGATGGTCAAGATTTTCAGCAAAAAACTTTTGCGGATCCAGGTTCTCTGTACTCTCACCCTGCTTTAGACCGGATACAGCCAAAGCCTCTCTCGCCGCCCTTAGGATGTCTTCGTTGTAGACCCGTCCGCCATACTGGGTAAGATAAGAGATGTTGGCGGAGGAGGTAGGCCCCAAGTCCAGAACAGCAAGATCCGTGTAACTGGCTAGAGTACGTGTAAATTCTCCGAATCCTGTGGAGCGACGGCTGATCCGCTGGTGCCCGCTGGATTTAATCACCGGTTTTGCTTGTGCTTCGTCGGTTCCCCGAAACCATCGCATGAAGATCTGCCCTACCGAACCTGTTCCAAGTTCTACTTATCTTCTAAGAATGAACCTTGCGGACTACTGGCCACCAAAGCCGTAATGCCGGAACTGCTCATAGTAGCAGCTTTGCGCAATTCAGGTCTGCTGTCCTTCTGAATGTCAATGGCGCCTTTGAAGAATGCGCCATCTTCAATCACGATCCGCTGAGTTGAAATGTCTCCAGTAAGCATGCAGGATTTCTTTAGCTCCACTTTCTCGGAAGCACGCACGTTGCCTTCGACCTTGCCATGCACAATAATCTCCCTTGCCACGATAGTAGCGCGAATGCGGCCATTCGGGCCAACCGTCAAGGTGTGTTCGTGGAGGTCCACACTGCCCTCGGCCTCTCCATCAAAATAAAGATCTTCCGAACCGGAAAGTTCGCCTTTGATCATCACAGATTTGCCTATGTGGCCAACTTCCGCTCGAAGCACCTCATTCCGTCGAGGCGGTTCTGCAACGCGAGTTTCCTTAACGGCGGACACTGGGTTAGGGTTGGTGGCAGGCGTGGGTTGAGGAGAAAGATTTTCGGTTGCAGGCTTGTCATCGGGACGAGATTTCCACATGTTTGGCTCCAGACAGTAGGCAGTGTGAGGGACTATATGGACTATACTGAAACGCCCTTGACGCCCGCAATCAGGTTTTTCGCATTATCGCGAACGGAAGTCACGCGAACACGCCAGCCTAACGTAAGTGGCAGCGAAGCAAGGTCGTACACATACATGGCACCTTAGTTCCTAATTTAATGCATTGACCTTCCGTGCCATAATTACTAGTTAGTAATCACAGGCTCAACCAAACCAATTTCCTTATTTTTCTACTATTTGCGGAGTGTGGATAGAAATCACTGTCATTGGGAGTTTGGCCCTCTGTTTGCATTGTAGTTAATAGTCGACCGGGACGGAATGTCGCGGCGCGGCAGAACCGAAAACCAGGGGAACAGCGGTTCTGACGAGTTGCGGCTAACAAGAGCCAATGGGACTGCCTTTTCCGAAGGGGTCGATTCAAAAGGGGTGGCAGGTAACTGCCACCCCTTTTGCGTCTGCTCCTTTCCCGTATAAAATGCAACTTGCTGCTGGATTTTGGAGTCAAATAGGCAGGCTATGCGATCCCCTAGAATTCCCTGGAGTGGTTTGCTGTTCATATTGGCAGCGATTACCGCCATAGCTGGTGATTCGCGCTCAGTTAAGCCACAAACACAGCTCCCGAACGACGCCAACCAGTTGGTCCGCGAAACCATTCAGAATGAGTTGAACGCCGAAGATAAGGACCACACCCACTGGAGATATCATTTTCACAAAGAAGATGAGCGCGGCTCCCAGGACCGCGAAGTCATCGAAACCAAAGAGGGTTCGCTCGCCAAGACGCTCCTGATCAATGGACGGCCTCTCACGGCTGAGCAACGTGATCAAGACCAGGAGCGCATGAAGAAGCTGGTGAATGATCCCGATGAGCGTGCCAAACGCGAGCACCGTCTCAAACAGGACGAAGAGAAGGCCCGCCAGCTACTCAAGGCCATTCCCGATGCTTTCATTTTCACCTATGATGGCGTTGAAGGCAGCCAGGTGCGCCTGAACTTCAAACCCAATACCAGCTTTTCGCCACCCACGCGAGAGCTCACCGTTTATCACGCTATGTCAGGGAAGATGTGGATTGATCAGTCTGCCAAGCGCCTGTCCAGGATCGAAGGCCAGCTTTTTGAAAGCGTGAATTTCGGCTGGGGCCTGTTTGGGCACCTCGACAAGGGTGGCACGTTCAAGGTCCTGCAACAGAATGTCGGCGACGGCCATTGGAACACAGTGCAACTCGATGTGAACATGCAAGGCCGGGCCGTCATATTCAAGACGCTCAATGTAAAAGAGAAAGAGAGCATGACGGACTTCCGGCGCGTTCCAGACGATCTGTCAATGTCCCAAGCCTTCGCCATGCTCCAGACGGTCGAAAAAACGATGTCGGCGGCCACTCAGGCGGCAAAGTAGCAACTTTTGAAAACACTTCCCTATGACAAACACCAACGGAGA
>Ga0070730_10004362_pt1 | contig 12437 bp, 9 predicted proteins | sample Coa_R1_3_FD_66447 | JGI IMG/M metagenome (GOLD analysis project Ga0070730, IMG submission 66447) | Surface soil microbial communities from Centralia Pennsylvania, which are recovering from an underground coalmine fire - Coalmine... | ecosystem: Environmental > Terrestrial > Soil > Unclassified ... | reverse complement strand
CACGGATGTCACACGCGGACCATCGCGGCGCGCCTGCCGGGCGACCTCGCCGGTGCGCTCGCGGAGAGTCGCGCTCGCCACACTGGCAGAGTGGCGGAGGGAAAGCAGGGGATTTCGCATGGCTTCATAGACTCCATTTGCTGCCGCAGCCCGCGCACTGGTCCCACGGCTCGTCGCTGTCAAAGGCGGCGCGGAAAGCGGTGTAGCGTGCGCCGTTCCAGATGGCGTCGAAGGGCTGCGCGAAGACGTTTCCCAGCACGCGCGTGGCGGCGGGTCCGGGATGGAAGGGGGCGAAGCAGCAGGAATAGACGTTGCCGGTGGCGGCGATGTAGGCCAGCGTGCGCGGGCGCTGGCAAGGGGACCACGGGCGCCGCTCGATCTCCGCCGCCGGTTTACCGAGATACGCGAGCGGCGTCGTCGCGCCTGTCGCGCGGAACTCCAGTCCGTGCTCGTGGCAGCGGCGCTCCGTTTCAGCGAGGATGGCGAGATCGTCATGCTGGGCGTGGCGGAAGATCGTCTGCTCCTCGCGAGCCAGCCCCTGACCAAAGTAGATGAAACGCTGGACGTAGATCTCGCGGACGCCGGTTTCCAGCGCGATATCCACCAGGCGGGGCAATTCGCGCAGATTCTCGCGCATGGCAGTGAACCAGAACGAGAGGTGGGGATTTGGGGCGTCAAGCTCGCGCTGGATGCGGGTGAAGGCGGCGAGGTTGCGGACGATCTTAGGCAACGTGCGGGTGTTGACCCCGCGCACACGGGCATAGGTTTCGGGCGTGGCGCCGTCCAGGGAGACGCGCAGCTCGTTGAGGTCGGCGGCGATGAGGGCGCGGGCCGTGCGCTCGCTGAGCGCGGTGGCGTTGGAGTTGAAGAGGACGTAGGCGCCGCGCTGACGCAGATGCGCGACGATGGCGGGTAGCTGTGGGTTGAGGAGCGGCTCGCCCAGACCGTGTAGCACGACGCGGTCGAGCGCGGGGAGCTGGTCGGTGATAGCGATTACCTCGGCAAGCGAGAGGTCGCGCTCTGGCTCGCGGCGCAGATGCGTGCGCGGGCACTGGTCGCAGAGCTCGTTGCAGCGATTGGTAGACTCCAGGTACAGCTCGCGCGGCAGCGGCACCGGGGCAATGGGCGGCGTCGCATGCTGCTCGTCGCGCTGGCTGGCGGGGAGAACGGGAAGCGTTCGGATCATGGGGTTTGCTCCTGTGGTGGCTGTGGGTGGGTGCGCCGGGTGGCTCGAGATGCGGGCGAGACGAGGAATCGCGGCCTTGAAAGGCCGGCGCACGAACGAGATGCGGGCTGAAGTCCTGTGTGTATGCCAGGAACCCGACCGGATTTGGTATACGGTGGCGCGGGAGGGCGTCCGCCGGACGCCCCTACGGTGGCGCTCGCACCAGCCTGGGCGGTTTGCCCGAACAGGGTCGCGATGGAACGCAGTATCCAGGGCATCGCCGCGAGCGCCAGCGGCACATAGAAAAACCAGGTGAACAGGTTGGGATCGTGTCCGGGCGCGAAGATCACGTAGGTGAAGGGCATCGCCAGCACGAAGAGGTAGAGGGCGTAGACCTCACCCCCAGCCCTGGGAGCCTCACGTCTGCCCCTCTCCCGCGAGGCGAGGGGGAATAGAGACCTCACCCCTGCCCCTCTCCCGCGAGGCGAGGGGGAAAGGAAGGGGATGGGCTGGACGTAGAGGGCCAGCAGTGGCAGGAGACCGGCGACGTACCAGGGGAAGAGATGCGGCGAGAGGGCGATCCAGATGGCGGAGACAGCGAGCACGCCCGCCGCCGGCTCCAGCTTGCGCCGGACGCGCAGCCAGGCGATCAATCCGCAGAGGGTGACGAGAGCCAGCCCTTGCAGCACAAGCTGGAGGGGCGCGAAGACGAAGATAGTGGTGATGAGGCGGAAGAGGATGCCTTGATCCACGAAGCGCTGGCCGAAGTAGGTGGCGAGGAAGCCGCCACTGCCCAGGCCGATGAAAGCGAAGGGTAGGTAGATTAGCGCGATGGTGGCGCCCGACGCGAGGAGCAGTGGATCAGTAAGCAAGAGACGCAGGGTTGGTGTGAGCGCGGCGGGAAGGCGTCCGCCGGACGCCGCTACGGTACGGGCAGGCGAGGCTAGCGGGGTGGTTGTCGAGGAGTTTGGGCGCAGCAACGCCGCCGCGAAGAGCAGTGGATAGAGCTTCGTGGCGGCGGCAAGGCCCAGTAGTATGCCGGAGACCAGGCGGGCATGACGGGTATCGCGTGCCAGCACGGCGAGCGCGGCGAGCGTCCAGAGTGTCGCGACGGCGTCCACGTGCGCGTTAAAGGTGAACTCGACGATGGGCAGAGGGTTCCACCAGTAGATGATGACGCGGCGAGGGTCCTGTCCGCGCTGACGCAGCAGCACGAGAGTGAGCGCGCCGATGGCGAAGTCGCAGAGCGTCATGGCCCACTTCATCGCCGCGATGTTGAGCGGGGCGACGGTGTTGACGAGCAGGAAGAATAGCTGAGCGCCGGGTGGATAGATGCTGGCCGAGTCGCGCCAGTTGACCTGGGGCCAGATAGCGGTATCCCGTAGCGACTTGAGCGCGGGATCGGAGAGCGCATGCGCCCACGGGCTGACGCCGTTGACGAGCAGGTGCGCGTCCCAGATGTAGCGGTAGGCATCGTGGGAGATGGCTGGCGTGGCACCGAAGAAGACGGCGCGAAACGCGACGCCGCAACCCAGCAGTAGTGCCAGCTCGATCCGGCGCTGCCGGGATGTGCGGGCGGGGCGAGATAGCAGCACGAGCGCGGCGGCACCGACGGCAACGGCCAGCGCGACCAGCTCCGGAAGCGTGAAAAGGTCGGCCTGATGGGCAAGCCGGCCCGCGACGGCAAGGATGCGCGCGTAGAGCGGAACCGCCAGGACGCCGAGAACGGCCAGCGCCAGCCAGCGCCAGTGGAGCGCGTCACGCGCCAGCATGCGTCGCTCCTTCCAGCGCGCCGCTGGTGATCGTGGGGGATTTTTCGCGTTGCGCCAGCATCTCAAGGAACGCCCACGTCGCAGGCGCGCAGCCTGCGTCAGCGGAGGGCGCGTCGCGCAGCACGGCGCGCAGGGTGTCGAGATCGAGCGGCTCATCTACATCGAACGCGACGGGGGCGAGCGCCACCCTCAGGCGCAGCTCGTGGGCGCGGGCCAGCGTCTGCTCACAGACGCGCGGCGTGCTCATGGGGATGCCGGTGAAGAGATCGGCAGGCGCGGCGGGGGCGCCGCGCTCGCCGAGCAGGTAGTAGCCGCCGTCGCGGGCGGGGCCAAGCACCACGTCGTGCGTCGCCAGCGCCGCGAAGGCGTCCGCGATGGTGGAGGCGGGAATGTGGGGCGAATCTGAGCCGAGGACCACGATGCGTGTATAGCCGCGCGCCGCCAGCGAGCGGAAGCCGTAATAGAGGCGCTCGCCCAGGCCGGCACCATGCTGGCGCAGCAGACCGCTTGCGAGTGGGACGTAGGCGGCGAAGTCGTTCGCGCCCAGGCCAGCGGGCGCGGCATAGTACCACCACAGGTCGTAGCCGTCGCGCTGTGCCGCCGCTGTGAAGCGGTCGCCCAGGTCGCGCAGAAACGCGGCGTAGAGCGCGGCTGCCGTGTCGTGCCCGATGTGATGGCCCAGGCGGGTTTTCGTCTGCCCCGGCACGGGCACACGCGCGACGATGAAGAGGGCGTTGGGGGAGTGGGGAGTGGGAGGGAGGGTCCAGCTTCGGTAGTGGAACAGCGTGCGCAGGATGTGGTGCGAGGCGCGCAGGGTGCCGCGCAGGGTGCCGGCGACCTTAGATTTGCCGCCCGCGCGGCGGTGATAGTCCACCGGCGCCTCACGGACACGCAGCCCGGCGCGCGCCGCTTTCGCCAGCATCTCCGCCGACCAGCCATAGACCATCTCGCGCATATCAAGCCGCAGCAGCGTGTCGCGGCGGATGGCACGCACCGGGCCGATGTCGGTCAGACGCAAGCCATAGAACCGGCGCAGAATCACGGCGCCCACGGCGTTGCCAGCGCGCTGTTGTGGGGTGAGGGCGTCCGGCTCGCAGGCGCCGCGTGTACGCGATCCCATCGCGAGGTCCGCCGCGCCCGAAAGCACCATCTCCGCCACGCGAGCCGCGCCGGCGGGATCGTCGCTGCCGTCGGCGTCCATCAGCAAGATGATGCTGGCGTCCGTGGCGGCGCGGACGCCAGCCAGGCAGGCGTAGCCATAGCCGCGGCGCGGCTCGCTCACTACCTCGGCGCCCGCCGCGCGCGCGACGTCAGCGGTGGCGTCGTCGCTGCCATTGTCCACGACGATGATGCGGTGGATGGGCAGCGCGCGCAGGGCGGGATGCTCGCGCAACGCCCGCACCTGCTGGCCGACAGCGGCCTCTTCGTTGAGCGCGGGCAGCACAATCGCAATCGTCTCGCGCGGAGTGTGTCGCGGTAGTTCCACAGTCTTTCTCCCTGACTTGCGTAGAGGTACTCACTGGGGATTGTCGGGCCGATTCCTTGCCAGGGTATGACAAACCTTACGCACGTGTTACAACCCGGTGACGTGATATTAGGTTCGTGCGAGAGCGAGCGGCCAGGATGTACGAGTGCCATTCGTGGCGGAGACGGGCGCAGCAGGCAGCGCCCCTACACCATGCGGGCGCAGCAGGCAGCGCCCCTACACCGGTACACCGGAGGGGCGGGACGGGGGCTAGCGGTTTCCGTCCGCGGGCGAGAGGGCGGTGTATGTAAGCACGGTGTAACACTTTAGGGATATGCTCTGTCCTATAGGAGGGCGTCCGCCGGACGCCCCTACGGCTCGTGAAGGCGATATGGATAGATGTCCCTGGAGTGTTCCGGTGAGTGAGATATCACGTGAGGCTGATACGCCCCGGCGGCGTGTGCTGGTCGTAGATGATGAGGCGAGCATCCGTGAGGTGCTGGGGCAGTATCTGGCCGTCGAAGGATTCAGTGTGCTGCTGGCCACCGACGGCATCGAGGCGCTGCATCTGGCGCACACCTACCCACCCGATCTTGTTGTGCTGGATCTCATGCTGCCGGGCATAGATGGGTTGGAAGTGTGCCGCCGCCTGCGTGCCGAGAGCGCCGTGCCGGTGCTGATGTTGACAGCGCGTGGCGACGAAACTGACCGGATCGAAGGCTTCCGCGCGGGGACCGACGACTACGTGACGAAACCGTTCAGCCCGCGCGAGGTGGTGCTGCGGGTGCGAGCGATCATGCGGCGCGTGGAGGCGACGAGTGTGCCGGCGATGGTGCTCGACGGCGCGGTGCGCGTCGGCTCGCTGGTCATCCAGCCGAAGCTGCGCCAGGCGGAGCGGGACGGCGAGGCGCTGGATTTGACGGCGAAAGAATTCGACCTGCTGCACTTCCTCGCGATACACCCGCGCCAGGTTTTCTCGCGGCAACAGCTTCTCGATGCGGTGTGGCACTTCGATTATTACGGCGACGACAGCACTGTGACGGTCCATATGCGGCGGCTGCGCGAGAAAGTCGAGCGTGATCCGGGTCGCCCGCGCCACCTGAAGACGGTGTGGGGCGTGGGGTATAAGTTCGAGCCGTGAGACAGGTGGGCGTGATGCTGGCCGCTCTGGAGCGCGCACGAGATTCAATACAGAGAGGTGCGAGGGGTGCGGAGGAGGAGATATGGAGACTCCAGGTGATATCGGTGAGCAGCCGCTCGCAGGACGACGTGCAGTGAGCGCGTTCGGCCCGCGCTGGCGGCTGCGCCTCGGTGTGCGCTGGCTCGGCATCACCATCGGAGCAATCGCGCTGGCCCTGCTCGCCAGTCTGTTTGGCCTGCATCCGCCCGCCGAGCATATGAAGCAGCTCGCCCTGTACCTCGCCGCCACCGGTGCCGTGTCTATTCTGCTGGGTGAGGCGGCGCTCTGGATCGCCGACGTCACGCACTTTGGCTCCGTCCGCTTCAAGCTGGCGATACCACCGCTGCTCACCGCGCTCGTCATCGCGCTCAACGTCGTGCTGCTGGCGAGCCAGATGTTCATCTCCGTCGAAGACGGCAGGCTGCTGCTGGTCTTCCTGTTCTTCGGTATTCTGATCGCTATCGCCCTCTCGGCATCCATCGCAGGCGAGATGGCGCGGGCTATCGCGCATATCGAGACGGGCGCCCGGCGTGTCGCGCAGGGTGACTACACGTTCCGCGTAGACGAGGGGGGACGTGGCAGCGCCGATGAGATATCTTCCCTTGCCCGGTGGTTCAACGCGATGGCCGCGAATGTGCAGGACGCCTTCGCCCGCCGCCAGGCCGCCGAAGCGGACCGGCGGCAGGTGGTTGTCGCGCTCTCACACGATCTGCGCACGCCGCTCTCTTCCATTCGCGCGCTGATCGAGGCCATTGACGACGGTGTGGTGACTGATCCCGATACGGTACGGCGTTACCAACGCACCATCCGCGCGGAGGCGCAGCATCTCAGCGTGCTGCTGGATGATCTGTTCGAGCTTTCGCGGCTGGATGCCGGCGCGCTGGCGCTCATGCGCGAGCGGCTGCATATCGAAGACGTGCTTTCGGACGTCCTCGAATCGCTTGGCGAGCAGGCAGAGCGGGCAGGTATCCAGTTGGATGGAGATATCGAGCCGGGGATGCCCGCGTGCTTTCTGGATCCGCGCCAGATGTATCGCGTCCTCATCAATCTGCTGCAGAACGCCATCTACCATACGCCGCCGGGTGGCGCGATTCTGCTCCGTGCCGGACTCCAGCGAGCCGACAGCGGCGAGCGGGCGCTTCTGGTCCAGGTGATTGACGGCGGGGTGGGCATCGCGGCAAGCGACCTACCGCATATTTTCGAGCGCACATATCGGGGCGAAGCTTCGCGCCGCCGGGCGGCCACGAGCGGCGACGTGCTCGCTACGGGCAGCGGAGCGGGCCTCGGTCTTGCCATCGCGCGCGGGGTTGTGGAGGCGCATGGCGGTCACATCTGGGCGGTGTCGCCGCTGCCGCCTGATCTGCGCCCGCTGGCGCTGGCCGCCGAGGAAGAGCGGTCCGGTGCGGCATTGTGCTTCACGCTGCCAGCGGACTAGCTGTGTGCGCGCCTGTCGCCTGCTGTACATATCTGTACAGGTGGGCGCATACTGCGGTGGTGGCTGTCATGGATGTGTAATCCGGTGGCTCCGTAAGAGGACGCGCGGCAACGCAGGGACCCATCGTAACGTATGCACTGATGTGGGCGGGCGAGATGATCGGCGCGGTATGGGCCGGCGAGACGCCGGTGGTATGGTGCAGTGCTCCATCTCGCGATGGCTCACGATTTCCTTGAGCATACGACAAGAGGAGGACACAACGATGTCCGGAGCATCAACTGAGCAGGGGCAGGAAAAGGAGCCGATGCTGCTCCTGGATACGACCGGCAGCATGAACTATGGGACGTCCGCGGGTGATAACACGCCGCGCAAAGACACCATCAAAGAAGCTATCGGGATCATCGTCTCTGAGCTGGCGGCGGAGGACAGTCAGGCCGCCAAAGAAGAGGGAGGCGGCGGGCTGCGCGCCGTAACCTTCGCCGGGGGCAATGCGTTCGACATCGGCGACCTCAATCCCAACAATCTGGAGCAGAAGTGGGGTGCCATCAAATGGGCGGGTGGCACGCGCATCATGCCGGGTCTGAACAAAGTCATCGAGGTCTACAACGAGGAGTTTGGCTCGGAGCCGGCGGCGGAGCGTCCGCTGCTCATGGCGCTGGTCATTACGGACGGCGAGGCCGACGACGCGGACCAATTTGGGCGCTCCATCGCGCAGGCCGCAGGGGGCGTGTACTTCGCGCTGGCGATCATCGGCTACGGTCCCGAGCACGACGCCGCGCTGCGCCAGTACAAGGCAATTGAGGAGAAGAACGCGCATGTGCGGGTGCTGCCGTTCGCGTCCGAGACTGACCCCAACGTCATCGCTCGCGCGTTGCTGAAGATGATCGAATAAACCCACTGATCGAAGTCCGAAAGGGGCGCGATGAGATGCCGATGGCCTGGGACACGCGGCTCAAGGCGGCCTGGCACGGGGAGGCGTCGGGGAGCGATCTCGCGGCGATGTTTGCCGCGACGGCGGGCCTGACCGGGCTGAAACAGGCGCTGGAGGATCGCCGTCTGGAGGCTGAGATCGAGCAAACGGGGCAGGGGTGGCGCGCCATCCTGGCGGTGGGACGGCTCGCGGCCCCACTCTGGCTCGCGGAGACGCTCGTCGGTCTGGCGGGCACCTTCTACGACGCGGAGACGCGCTCGCATCCCGACCGCCCCTCGTCAGTCAGCCGGCCCATCTTCGTCGTGGTGGCCGCGCTGCTGGCCCCGGTCGAGGATATCATCGCCGATGTGACCACCGCGCTGGCAGATCCCAACCATCTCACGGCGCTGACCGCGCCGCTGCACATCGGGCCGGGTGGCGATATCGCCGGGGACGCCTCACCCGGCCCCGCCTCTGGCCCATACGCACAGGGGCTGGCATCGGGCGCCAGGCAGGCTCATACGTCGTCCGCCACCGCGCTGGCTTCGGTGCGGACGGAGGTTGCCCGGTCGGAAGCGCCGGATTGGCTGAGGGCGGGGCTGCAACGGCTCGACGGCGAGCTACAGGGAGCCGGGGCGCGCCTGGACATGAGCGAGACGCGCCTGACATCGCTGACCGCGGCACACGGCGGCGACCCCGCCATGCTGGCGGCGATCTGTGGCGACCTTTGGAAAATCGTGGATATTGCGGCGGTGGCGGGGCAGATGATTGCCGACCCGCATCTGCTGCCAGGGGCGGCCACACTACACAGCGCCGGCCCAGGTCAGGCGCGCATGTCGCCGATGCCCCCATCCGCTCCGCTCCCACCCCTACTACCCTCGCATCCAGCGGCGCCACGCCATGTGCCAGTGGAGGTGAACCCCTTGCCGCTGCCGGTGATTGATCCGGGGGCGGCGCCGCTGCTCCAGCGGCGAGATGACACGCCAGCGCTGGGATCGCCGCTCGCTGTCGTGCCGCCCCCTGAAGTCTCGTTGCCCATCATCGGTGAGTCTTCCCAGCCAACAACCGCAACGTCGAGCGAGAAGCCCCATCTGGATGCACGGCAGAAGCCGGGCACCGCGAAGGATTCCACGGACAAGGAGGCACCCATCGTATTCCCCGAGATCGGGTAGGACGCCGGGGCTGGTTGTTGTCATTATGTCTCGTGCTGAGTTATGGTGTTGTATGTGAATGGGTGAGAAGTGACGAGGGATGGGCGGCCAAACTTCAGGAGTGGCATGAAGCCGCCCCAGCGTATCGAGATGCGGAAGCGTGTAGTATCAACGACGCGACACGATCGCGCGGCGCCTGAAACCGGCATAACTATTGCTGGCAATCAACCCAGTGGGCGGCCGAGTGCTGGTTCGATGGGCGGGTGTGATGCGCGATGCGACTCATTCCCCGAATCACCAGCTCGGATAAAGAGCGACGGATCAGCATTACCTGCTCCCACCCCTCGCCGGGAAATATACTGGCGCTCTCCTTCCACAATCCATCACTATCAATGCATTGCCGACTAGAGGAGCATTTCATGGCCGACGTCAAGCAATCTCCCGCTGGTGACCGCCGCGCAGCCCGCGCGAGCGCCGATATGCATCGCACCAAGTCTCATGGCTCCCTTGACGCCGACAGTATTATCAAAAACGCGCCGGATCCGGTATTCGTCTCGGACCTGGAAGGCAAGATCCTCACGGCCAACGACGCCGTCTATGAGCTGCTGGGGTTCCGCACCGATGAGGTGATCGAGCAATCGCTCTCGCGCTTCATCTCGCCAGAGGAGACACGGGAATTCACGGCGGCGCTGCGTGAGGTGATCGAGCGGGGCGTCATCCGCAATACGAAGCTGAATCCGCGCAGCGCCTCCGGCGAGGTAATTCCTACCAGTCTGAACGCCTCGGCGCTCCGCGATACCGACGGGAATGTGATCGGCGCCATCGGTATTTTACGCGACATGCGCGCATACGAGCAGGCGGTGCGCGACCTCCAGGAGTCAAAAGCCGAGTTGCAGGAGAAGATTCTTGACCTGGAGAAGTTCGAGGAAGTGGTGGTTGGTCGCGAGCTGAAGATGATCGCCCTGAAGAAAGAAATCGAGGGGCTCAAGCGAGACATCGAGAAGCTGAACGCTGAACGGGGACAGACGCGATGGCCGTAGAACAGCATGCGCCGGAGGTTCCCATAGGAGATAGCGCCAGAGAGCTGGATCTGCCGGCTCTGCTGGCGGAATATCGCCGGTTGAGCAAGCAGCACGCGCTGCTGGAGAAGCGTGGGCAAAAGGCGGAGGATCGCCGCCGCGCCATGATTCACGTCATGGACGACCTCAACGGACTCAATAAGAAGCTGGCCGATCAGCGCGCGGCGATGCTGCATATTCTGGCGGATTATGAAAACGACCGCCAGCGGTTCGCGCGGCAAACCGAGCGCCTGGATAACTTTCGCCGCGCGTTGCTGCACATCTTGCAGGATGCGCATACCGCCAACGAGCGATTGGAGAACAGTCGCAAAGCCATGATTCACATCATGGGCGACTTGAACGAGACGACGCTGGAGATGGAGCGCCGCGAGCGCGAGCTACGAGAGAAGCAGGAGCAGCTTGTACAGGCTGGTAAGCTGGCGATGTTAGGTGAGCTGACCACCGGCGTTGCGCATGAGTTGAACAATCCGCTCAATAACATCGGCTTCTTTGTCGGCAACGCTATTGACCTGATCGAGATGGGCGCGGGGGATAGGGAGCGTTTGCTCGGCGAGCTGAGTAGCGCAATGCAACAGGTGTGGAAGGCGTCGGAGATTATCTCACATCTGCGCACCTTCGGGCGCGCCGCACCGGTGAGCCAGGAGCTGGTAGCGATAAATCAGGTCATCCAGCAGGCGCTCTCACTCATGCACGAGCAGATGCGCTTGCGGCAGATCACGGTCGAGCTCGATATGCCGGACGCGTCGCCATTGGTTGTCGGCAACTCGATTCGGCTTGAACAGGTTTTCCTCAACCTGCTTACCAACGCGCGTGATGCGCTGGTCGCCGCACCATGTAAGGTTATCGCTATTACGTGCGCTGTTGACCACGACACGGTATCGGTCAGAATCACGGATAGCGGCCCTGGGATTCCCAAGGGTCTGGAGCAGCGTGTCTTCGACCCCTTCTTTACCACAAAGGAGGTCGGAAAGGGTACCGGTCTTGGCCTCTCTATCACGTACAGCATTATCAAGGATCACCACGGGAGCATTACGGTGGAGAATGATCCTGGCACCGGCGCGAGCTTCGTGATTCTCTTGCCGGTAGGACGACCCGAAGACGTGCCGAGGGAACTAGTACTATGACATATTCGCGCATCTTGATTGTTGACGACGACACTGCGTTGCTGCGAGCGCTGCCCAAAGCTATCCAGCTCCGCATGAGCCATATCCAGACGGATACATGCGAATCCGCGCCCGCGGCCCTGGAACGTATTGCCGAGGTGGATTACGACGCCATCGTCAGCGACATCAAGATGCCAGGGATGGATGGTCTTGCGCTCCTCGAACGCATCCATGCGCTACGGCCCGACACGCCTACGCTCCTGATTACCGGCCACGGCGAGGACGAGCTGGCGATTCGGGCGCTCCGTGGTGGCGCCTATGACTTTATTCAGAAGCCGATACATCGCGACTATTTTATCGCCTCGCTCACACGCGCCATCCAGGTACGGGCGCTCAAGCGGCAGGTGGAGGAGCAGCGCCATACACTGGAGCGCCACGCGCTGGAGCTGGAAGAGGTGGTCGCGGAGCGTACCCGTAGGCTGCGCGAGGCCAGCGCGGCCAAAGACGAGCTGCTGCACGCGCACAATCAGGCACTTGCCTCAGCGCGTGCGGCGAATGAAGGCTTGCGGGCGCTTCAGACGGTCACAGACGCCGCGCTGGCTCATCTGGCGCTCGACGAGCTGCTTCCCGAGCTGCTGGGGCGCATCAAGGAGGTGCTGGGCGCCGATACGGTCGCTATTCTGCTGATCAGTGAGGATGGCAAGGAGCTCCTGGTGCGCGCCGCCATTGGGATCGAGGAGGAAATCGCCGGGATGCCGCGGATTCCTCTCGGCAAAGGATTCGCCGGAAAGATAGCCGCTACGCGGGAGCCGATGGTCATCAAAGACGTGGCTACGACCACCGTGAGGTCAATTCTTGCTGAGCGTTCTCGCTCGCTCGTGGGTGTGCCGCTGCTGGTGGCAGGGCTGATGACCGGTGTGCTGCAGTGCGGGAGCTACGAGACACAGCACTTTACGCAAAATGATGTCCGGCTGCTTCAACTCGTCGCGGATCGCATCGCTCTGGCGATTGACCACGCGCGGCTCTATGCCGAGGCGCGGCAGGCGTTGCGGGAACAGAGGGAAGCACGTGCGCAGGTGGAGAGGCTGGCGCATAAGCTCGGCCAGCAAGCCGCCGAGCTGGATACCATTATCGAGGCGATGCCCGATGGTCTCTATGTCTATGACGCGAACACTAA